>Ga0247820_10001916_pt1 | contig 11693 bp, 12 predicted proteins | sample 13C_Glucose_Day1_2_FD_192480 | JGI IMG/M metagenome (GOLD analysis project Ga0247820, IMG submission 192480) | Soil microbial communities from agricultural site in Penn Yan, New York, United States - 13C_Glucose_Day14 | ecosystem: Environmental > Terrestrial > Soil > Agricultural land | place...
GCGCTGAACCGCGCCGCCCGCGGTGGTGAAGTCGCCGTACTCGACCGCATCGTCCGGCCGGCCGGCGCGGTTCAGCGCGGCCCGCCAGCCGCTCAACCGGTCCTCGGCCGCGGTCATGTCCACGGGGCCGGCGACGGTGCCGATGCGCCGGCAGCCGCGCCCGATCAGGTGCTCGGTGGCCAGCTCACCGCCCAGCCGGTTGTCGGTGTCGACGTAACTCAGGCGATCGGGCAGATGCCAGGGCCGGCCCAACGACACGCTCGGCAACCGGGACTCCACCAGGGTCCGCTCCAGGTCGTCGGCCTGGTGGTGGGAGGCGATGACGGCGCCGTCGACGTGCCCGCTGCGCAGGTAGCGGACGGTGCGCTCGGGCGAACCGCCCATACGGGCCATCAGCAACACCAACTGCAGATCGGACTCGGCCAGCGCGTACGACAGGCCCTGGATGGCCGCGCCGAAGAACGGGTCGGCGACGATCCGATCGTCCGGCTCGGGAATGACCAACGCCACTGCGTTCGTGCGCTGGGTGACCAGTGTGCGGGCCGCCTGGTTCGGGGTGAAGCCGAGCCGCAGCACGGCGTCGGCGACCGCCGCCCGCGCCTGCGGGCTGACCTTGGCCTCGCCGTTGATCGCCCGGGACGCGGTCGACCGGGACACGCCGGCGGCCGCGGCGACGTCCTCCAGGGTCGGCTGACCGCGCCTGACGACGACGTCTTCCATCCCCGTGATCGAGCCGACCATGGTCGCAGGGTAGTGCGCGCGTCGCCGATCGGGCCGGCAATTGCCTCCCGCCGGTGCGCGGGCGGCGGGCGGCACGCCCCTCAGGGCCGGTGACGCCGCCGCATCGGGCACAATGATCCGCGCCGGTCACCGCACCCAGCGGGCCGGTCCGCCGGGAGGAGACCACCATGTGGACCACGACCTTTGTGCTGGCCGGGTGCATCATCGTGCTCGGCGCCCTGGCGATGCTGGGCACCGATAGTTACAAGCGCCCGGTGACCGCCGTGTTGATGTACCTGATCCTCCCGGTCATCGCGGCCGCCGGTTTCGCCACCCTGTCCAGCCTGTCGGGCTGACCGTCAGCCGCGCCCATGGGGTCGCGACCTCGCTCACGCCGAGCTCACCTCGGGGCGGGCAGGTCCGTCAACCAGTCGGCGACGATCCGGCCGACCTCGTCGTAGCGACGCGGATCGTGCCCGCCCGGTAACCAGACGGTGGTGACCGGACCCGTGATCGCGGCCAGTTCCCGGTCGAACTCCTCGGGCGTGCCGAACGGGTCGCCCCGCCCCGACACGGTCAGCACCGGCACGCGGATGTCGGGGAAGTGTTCGGTCCGCAGCCGGTCCGGCTTGCCCGGCGGGTGCAGCGGGTAACTCAGCAGCACCAGCGCGGCCGCCGGCAGTCCCTGGGCGACCGCCAGGGAACACATCCGCCCCCCGTAGGAGCGACCGCCGAAGGCCAGCCGGTCGGGCTCGACCCCGGTGCGCGCGACCAACGCCCCCGCCTGTTCGGTCAGGTGCGCCACGGCCACCTCGGGCTTGTCCGGCATCCGGGAGCCCCGCAGCCGGTACGGGAAATCCACCCGCTCGCAGGGCAACGGGGCGACCGCCTGCTCGACCGCGACCAGCGTGCGCTGGTTCCGATCGCCGCCCGCACCAGGGGTGAGGATCATTGCGCCGACCCGCCCGGGACCGATATTCATCCGCCACGCCTACCACGGGAAGACAGCGATGACGGGGCGGGGCTAATGTCACCAACATCACTCTCGCTTCGCCGACCGGGAGACTCGATGACCGATTCCGCGCTCCAGTCCCTGCAACGCTCGATCGACGAGCTGGCCTCCGCGGTCGCCGTCCTGTCCCACGCGCACGGCAAGATCCCGATCGTGGCCCGGCTGTGCAACGACCTCGAGCGGATCAAGCTCGACGCGGCCGATGCGCAGTCGCTGCGCACCACCGCCGCGGTGGGCGCGCCGGCGGGTGCCCCCACGATGTTCACCGTCAGCGACGAGCCCTACGACCAGTCCATGTGGGGTGATGACGCCGACCAGGAAGGCGTGGGCGGCTATCACGGGAAGAGCCGTTGAGCGGGGTCAACACCCCGGGCCGGGCCCGGATCGCGGCGCGCACGCTGCGCAAGGACAACTGGCGGCGTGCACCCCTGATCACGTTCATCGGGCTGAGCCTGTTCGTCGTCTACGGCACCATCCGCGCCTTTTGGGCCGTCAACTATTACGCGGCGCCGTACCTGTCGCCGTTCTACTCCCCCTGCATCACCACCAACTGCGTCCCCGAGGCCAGCGACTTCGGTCAGCCGATCTCCTGGTGGCCCCTGTCCCCCGCGTTGCTCATCCTGGTCTTCCCGCTGGGCTTCCGGCTGACCTGTTACTACTACCGCAAGGCCTACTACCGGTCGTTCTGGCAGTCCCCTCCGGCGTGCGCGGTCGCCGAGCCGCACACGCGCTACACCGGCGAGACCCAGTTCCCGCTCATCATGCAGAACGTGCATCGCTACTTCTGGTACGTGGCGATGATCTTCGGCCTGCTCCTGACCTACGACGCCATCCTGGGCTTCCGCAACCCGGAGGGCGAATGGGGTCACATGGGCCTGGGCACGGTGATCCTGCTGATCAACGCCGGATTGATCTGGGCCTACACGCTGTCCTGCCACTCCTGCCGGCACATCATGGGTGGCAAGCTCAAGCATTTCTCCAAGCATCCGATCCGGTACCGGGCCTGGCAACAGATCTCCAAGCTCAACGCCAAGCACATGCAGCTGGCCTGGGCCTCGCTGATCTGGCTGGCCGTCACCGACCTCTACATTCTCGGTCTCGCCAGCGGAACCATCAGCGACCTGCGCTTCTTCTGAAAACCACGCCCATCGTCCCCCGACCCGTGCTTGTCCCCAGCCGTCGTTTGCCGCCAGGAGGCACCCCTTCGTGACCGACCTCGAGGAATACCGCTACGACGTGGTCATCGTCGGAGCCGGTGGGGCCGGCCTACGCGCGGCGATCGCCGCCCGGGAGGCGGGCCTGCGCACGGCGATCGTCTGCAAGTCGCTGTTCGGCAAGGCGCACACGGTGATGGCCGAGGGCGGCATCGCCGCCTCCATGGGCAACGCGAACTCGAAGGACAACTGGCAGGTGCACTTCCGCGACACCATGCGCGGCGGGAAGTTCCTGAACCATCCGCGGATGGCCGAGTTGCACGCCATGGAAGCCCCGGAACGGGTCTGGGAACTCGAGACGTACGGCGCCCTGTTCGACCGCACCCCGGACGGCCGGATCAGCCAGCGCAACTTCGGCGGCCACGAGTACCCCCGGTTGGCCCACGTGGGCGACCGAACCGGCCTGGAACTGATCAGAACCCTGCAGCAGAAGATCGTCTCACTCCGGCAGGCCGAGGATGCCGCGGCGGTCGCGGCCGGCGGTGAGGCACCGGCCGACGAGGATGCCGGCCTGCGGGTGTTCGCCGAGGTGACGATCACCGAGCTGCTCCGGGACGAGAGCGGCGCGATCGCCGGCGCGTTCGGCTACCGGCGGGAATCGGGGACGTTCATCGTGTTCCGGGCACCGGCGGTCATCCTGGCCACCGGCGGCATCGGCAAGTCGTTCAAGGTGACCAGCAATTCCTGGGAATACACCGGCGACGGCAACGCGCTGGCGCTGCGCGCCGGCTCGACGCTGGTGAACATGGAATTCATCCAGTTCCATCCGACGGGAATGGTCTGGCCGCCGTCCGTGAAGGGCATTCTGGTCACCGAATCGGTCCGTGGCGACGGCGGCGTGCTGCGCAATTCCGAGGGCAAGCGGTTCATGTTCGACTACGTCCCCGATGTGTTCCGGTCGAAATACGCCGAGACCGAACAGGAGGCGGACGGCTGGTACAAGGACCCGGAGAACAACCGCCGGCCGCCCGAACTGCTGCCCCGCGACGAGGTGGCCCGGGCGATCAACTCCGAGGTCAAGGCGGGCCGCAACACGCCCCACGGCGGCGTCTTCCTGGACGTGTCGACGCGTTTGCCGGCCGAGGAGATCAAGCGGCGGCTGCCCTCCATGCACCACCAGTTCTCCGAACTGGCCGACGTCGACATCACCAAGGAACCGATGGAGGTCGGCCCGACCTGCCACTACGTGATGGGCGGCATCCAGGTCGACCCGGACAGCGAGGCCGCGGCCCGGGTACCCGGATTGTTCGCCTGCGGCGAGGTGGCCGGCGGCATGCACGGCTCGAACCGGCTCGGCGGCAACTCGCTGTCCGACCTGCTGGTCTTCGGCCGACGGGCCGGGCTCGGGGCCGCGGCCTACGTCGAGGCGCTCGGCGGGGCCTACCCCGACGCGGCCCCGGGATCGGTGGAGGCGGCCGCGACGGCGGCGCTGGCCCCGTTCGACCGGGAGGACGGGGAGAACCCGTACACCCTGCACCGGGAACTGCAGCAGACGATGAACGACCTGGTCGGCATCATCCGGAAAGAATCCGAAATCGAACGGGCAATTCAGTCGCTGGAAGAGATGAAGCCGCGGGTGGCCGCGGTCAGCGTGGAAGGCCACCGACAGTTCAACCCGGGCTGGCACCTGGCGCTGGACCTGGTCAACATGCTGCAGGTCAGCGAATGCGTTGCCAAGGCGGCGCTGATCCGGCAGGAAAGCCGCGGCGGTCACACCCGTGACGACTATCCGACGATGAGCGCGCAGTGGCGGCAGATCCTGCTGATCTGCTCGCTGCTTCCCGACGGCGGGATTGACGTGGTGCGGGAGCCGATCACGCCGATCCGGCCGGACCTGCTCGCCTTGTTTGAGATGTCCGAGCTGGAGAAGTACCTGACCGCCGAGGAGCTGGGGGCCGACGATGGGGCGTGACGCGCATTTCCGGGTCTGGCGCGGCGACGCCGCCGGCGGCGACCTGCAGGACTACACCGTCGAGGTCAACGAGGGTGAGGTCGTCCTGGACATCATCCACCGGCTGCAGGCCACCCAGGCCGGTGACCTCGCGGTGCGCTGGAACTGCAAGGCCGGCAAGTGCGGCTCGTGCAGCGCGGAGATCAACGGCCGGCCGCGGTTGCTGTGCATGACCCGGATGTCGACGTTCCAGCCGGACGAGACCATCACGGTGACCCCGATGCGGGCGTTCCCGGTGATCCGCGACCTGGTCACCGACGTGTCGTTCAACTACCGCAAGGCCCGGCAGATCCCGGCGTTCGCGCCGCCGCCGGACCTGGCCCCGGGCGAGTACCGGATGCAGCAGGTCGACGTGGAACGCTCCCAGGAGTTCCGCAAGTGCATCGAATGCTTCCTGTGTCAGAACGTCTGTCACGTCACGCGCGACCACGAGGACAACAAGCAGGCATTCGCCGGACCGCGGTTCCTCATCCGGGCGGCCGAGCTGGACATGCATCCGCTGGACGCGCGCACCGACCGCCGGGAGTTCGCCCAGGAGCACCAGGGCATCGGGCTGTGCAACATCACCAAGTGCTGCACCGAAGTCTGCCCGGAGCACATCAAGATCACCGACAACGGCATCATCCCGATGAAGGAACGCGTCGTCGACCGCAAGTACGACCCGCTGGTCTGGTTGGGCAGCAAGCTGTTCCGGCGCAACCGCGACTGACCCGGTCAGCGTCCCGATCCGGTGAGCCGGCTCCAGAGTCCGCGTTTGGGGTTGGAATCATCGCCCGGCTCGGCCGTCTTACCCCGGGTCGACGGGGCGCCGCGCTCCAGATCCTGCTCCGTCGGCTCCGCCACCTCGACCTTGTCGTCGAGCACGACACCGATGAGCCGGCCGTTGTCCATCACCGGGGTGCCGACCTCGGCCCCGGCGATGTCGGCCTTGGCGACGGGGCTGCGCGGAGAACTGGTGGCCAGGTCCAGGGCCGCATGCAGCGGTGTCGCGGAGAGCTGATTGGTCAGCGCCGCCTGCAGCTCGGTCATCGTCAGGACGTGGTACTCGGGTCCGTCCGCGCCGTCGGCGATCACCACCACCGGCAGCTTGCCGGTCCGGGCGGTCAGCAGCCGGAGCCGCGTCGGCCCGACCGTGTCCGACGCCGGAACCGCGATCACCGATTCAACCCGCACCCGCCGAACTTACAAGAGCTTCCCGAGGTCGGCGCGACCAGCGCAGCTAGATCCGGGCCACCACTACCGGCCGCACGGGTGGTTGTCCGACCCGCTCAGCCCTCGACCTCGATCGCGACGTTGGTACCGGCCTCCACCTCGGTCCGTTCCGACGGACGCTGGTTGACGACGGTGCCGGTCGGGCCCTTGTCGGTGTCGACGGTGGTGACCGCGCCGAGGTCGAGGTCCTTGTCCTTCAGCGCGGCATCGGCCTGCGCGATGGTCATGCCGATGACGTTCGGCACCGACACCTTGGCCGGCGGCGGCGGCGTGGTGATGACCACGAGGGTCAGCCACAGGGCCACGACCAACGCCAGCGCCAGCCCGCCGAGCCCGATGTAGGTCCACCGCCGGCGGTTCGCCGCCTCCCGGGCCGGGTCGATCGGCTCGAGCTCGTCGAGCACCGGGAGCGTCAGTCCGGGGGCCATCAACGGCGAGCTCCGCCCGGGTCCGGACGGGGCCGGCGGGGTGGTGGCGAGCGGTGTGGCGACCGGCCGGGTCCGCGGGGCGGTCGGCGGCGGCGCGCCGGCCCCGGCGGGCGTGCCGAGCTGCTGGCCCGCCTGCGCCGGCCGGCCGGCCGACACCCGCTGGAGGTCCGCCCGCATCTGCTCGGCGGTGTCGTAGCGGTTGGCCGGGTTCTTGCTCAACGCCTTCAGAACGATCGCATCCACGTCCCGCGGGATGGACCGGTTGTACTCGCTGGGCGCCCGCGGCGCCTCCCGTTGGTGCGCGTCGGCGATGCCGTCCGGCGTCACGCCGATGAACGGCGCCCGGCCGCAGAGCATCTCGAAAAGCACACAGCCGACGGTGTATTGGTCACTCCGCTTGTCCGGCAGCCCGCCACGGATCTGCTCCGGCGAGAGGTACTGCATGGCCACGGTTCCCGGTGTCTCGGGCGTGCGTTGCCCGATGTCGATGACCTTGACCCGGTCGTCGGTGGCCTGCGGGTCGACCAGCACGTTGGCCGGAGTGATGTGACAGGGCAACAGGTTTCGCCGGTGGGCGTGGTCCAGGGCAGCACACAGTTCGGCGGCGATCCGCAGTGCCCGGCGCCAGTGGAGTGATCCCTGCCGGTCGAGCACGGTACGCAGCGTGTCGCCCTCGACGTATTCCATGACGACCCAGGGCACGCTACCGGCGTCGGTCGTGGTGTCACCGGTGTCGTAGACGGCGACGAAGGCCGGGTGGTTCAGCGCGGCGGCATGCTCGGCGACCGAACGGAAACGGCTCTGCACGGACGGTTCCAGAGTCAGGTCGGACCGCAGGACCTTAATGGCCACGTCCCGGTCCATCAGCAGATCGCGACCGCGCCGGACGACCGAGATCTCGTCCTGACCGATCACGTCGGCCGCCTGATACCGGTTCGCGTACCGATATCCGACCATTGGTCCTCCCCTGCACCCCCAGGCCATCCCGGATGCTTCGAGGTCTACCAGGACAGCCGCGCAGAACTCGGCAGGACGTGCCCGACGGCCCGAAAACGTTACGAACCGTCGGCCCCGCGGGCCGGTCTCCGCCTACCATGGGCACGGTGAGCTGGCCCGAGGACGTCATCTGGTGGCAGGTGTACCCGCTCGGTTTCGGGGGTGCGCCGATCCATGGGTCGCAATCGCCGGGCCACCGGCTCCGGCGGCTGACCGGCTGGCTCGACGACGCCGTCGACCTGGGCTGCACCGGCCTGCTGCTGGGCCCGGTCTTCGCGTCCGAGACCCATGGTTACGACAGCACGGACCAGTTCCGCATCGACGAGCGACTGGGTGACGATGCCGATTTCGACGACCTGGTCGCGGCCTGCCGGTCCCGCGGTCTGCGGATCCTGCTCGACGGCGTGTTCAGCCACGTCGGCCGCGGCCACCCGTTGGTCGACCGGGCCTTGCGGGAGGGGCCGGACAGCGACGCGGCCCGGCTGTTCGACATCGATTGGGACGACCCCGGCGGTCCGCGGCCACGGGTGTTCGAGGGGCACGACTCGCTGGTCCGGCTCGATCACGCCGACCCGGCCGCGGCCGACTACGTCACCGACGTGATGACGCATTGGCTGGCCCGCGGCATCGACGGGTGGCGCCTGGACGCCGCGTATTCGGTGCCCGCCGACTTCTGGGCCCCGGTGCTGTCCCGGGTCCGGGAGAAGTTCCCGGAGGCCTGGATTCTCGGTGAGGTGATCCACGGCGATTACACCGGGATCGTCGCCGCTTCGGGCATGGACTCGGTCACCCAGTACGAGCTGTGGAAGGCGATCTGGTCCTCGCTGACCGACCGCAACTTCTTCGAGTTGGACTGGTGCCTGCAGCGGCACAACGACCTGCTCCGGCATTTCCGGCCGAACACGTTCGTCGGGAACCACGACGTCACGCGCATCGCCAGCCAGGTGGGCCCGGAGCTGAGCCCGGTCGCCGCCGTGATTCTGCTGACCGTCGGCGGGATTCCGTCGATCTACTACGGTGACGAGCGCGGCTGCACCGGCATCAAGGAGGAGCGGATCGGCGGCGACGACGCCGTGCGCCCGGCGTTCCCGGATCGACCGGACGAGCTCCCCCGCACCGAGATCTGGCACATTCACGCCGATCTGATCGCGCTGCGGCGTGCGCATCCATGGCTGGGCGGTGCGTCGACGCACCAGCTGGAGCTGACGAACACCCGATACGTCTACCGGGTGGCGGACGGGGACCGGCACCTGGACGTCGAACTGGACCTGGACGGCCCGTCGGCCGTCGTCCGGGACGGCACCGGTGGGGAGCTCTGGCGGCTCGGGTGAGCGCGGGGGCCGGCACCGACCGCGGCACCGACCGCCGGCGCCCGAGCTGGCCGTGCTGCGCCGGCCCCTCAGCCGGCGAATGCGGTCCCGGCCACCCGCCGGGCGCCGGCCGACAATTCGGAGCCGTGCCTGCCCAGGAACACCGTCAGCCGCGCCGGGTCGATCCGACCGATCTCGCGCAGGGCGGTACCCAGCGCGGTCTGCACGAACTTCTCCGGATCGCCGGCCAGCTGCGCGCAGATGGCCAACGGGTCGTCGACGTCGCCGGCCCGGATGATCGAGAAGGCGGCGACCACCGCGGTCCGCCGGTGCCAGACGTCCGGCGCCGCCGCCAGCCGGCGCAGCGGCTCCCGCGATTTGTCCAGCAGGTACAGCCCGATGACCCGGGGCGCGGACCGGTCGATCAGATCCCAGATGTCCATCCGGTCGATCCGGCGCATCCACAGCTCGTAGAGCTCTGCACGGCCCGCGTCGTCGATACGGCGGGCGCGGGCCTTGAAGTCCAGGACGGCGACCGCGACCATCCGCGCCTCGTACTCGTCCCGTCCGAGCAGCCGGTCGACCTGCGCCAGCGGCAGCGCGGTGTGCGCCTTGGCGATGTCGAAGACGGTGCCCATCCGGACGCCGATCACCGGCACCGCCGGGTCGGTCATCCGCCGCTCGATCCGGGCCCGTTCGGCGTCGTCGGCCCGCTCCCACAGTGACGCGAGCACCGCGGCGGCATCGGGCTCGGACACCGGGCCAGCATGACGCGTCGGCCTTCGGGAAGCCAGCGTCCGGCCGCCCGTGGTGGAAGACCGCAATTGTCAGGACGCGAAACCGCGAAGATAGGCGCCGGTCGTGGCATCCAGCTCTCGCCGGAACGACCGACCCTTCGGCTCGTCATAAGGTGCACCGATGGCGGTAGACGGCTACCTGGCGGATCTGTTCTCCCTCGACGGCCGGACGGCGATCGTCACCGGCGGCAGTTCGGGGATCGGCCGGGCCATCGCCGCGGCACTGGCCGGAGCCGGCGCGAACGTCGTCCTGCTCGCCCGCACGGAGTCGGCGCTCGCGGCCGCCGCGCGCGACCTGCGGGATCCGACCGGAGCGGGCGGCGCGGTGGCCTGGGTGGCCGGTGACCTGACCACCCGCGAGGGTGCGCGGGCCGCGGCCGACCTGGCGGCGACACCGTTCGGCGAGCCCGACATCGTGGTCAACTCGGCCGGCATCAACCTGCGCCCGCCGATGGGCGAGCTCGACGACGACGTCTGGGACACCACGATGGCGGTGAACCTCACGGCGCCGTTCCTGCTCGGACAGCGGTTCGGCCCGGGCATGACCGACCGCGGCTACGGCCGGTTCATCCACATCAGCTCGCAGCAGGCGCACCGCGCCTTCGTGGACAGCGGCGCCTACGGGGTGTCCAAGGGCGGCCTGGAGTCGTTGGCCCGTTCCCAGGCCGAGGCGTGGTCGTCGTCGGGAGTGACCAGCAACGTGCTGGTGCCCGGCTTCGTCTTGACCCCGCTGAATGCGCGGCTGTCCGCCGACCCGGACCGGGTGCGGGCGTTGGCGCAGCGGACGATGGTCGGCCGGAACGGGCTGCCCGCCGACTTCGCCGGGGCGGCGGTGTTCCTGGCCGGTGCGTCGGCCGGCTACGTCACCGGGCAGTCGATCTTCGTCGACGGCGGCTTCTCGGTGCATTGATCGGCACCGGCGGACCTCATCGGGCCGCCCGATGTGGACGATGCCGGCGGGCGATCCGACGGTCATGCTGGCGTCGGACCCGCGCAGAGAGGACCCCGTCATGTGCCTGTTCGTCGTCCTGCTGTTCTTCGGTCCCCGTGCCGCGATCGCGCTGTGGTGGCTGTTCGAGCCGCTGCGCTGGGACGTGACCTTCTCCAGCTTCTGGCTCCCGTTCCTGGGCTTCCTGCTCGCGCCCTGGACGACGCTGATGTACGTGCTGGTCGCACCGGGGGGCGTCACGGGGTTCGACTGGGTGTGGCTGGGCCTGGCCATCGTCATCGATCTGGCCAGCTACAGCTCCGGCGGGGTGTACGGACGCCGGCGGCGCACCGTCGCCTCCTGATCGGTCCGACCGGCTCGCGACCGCGCTGTCGGTGGGTCGCGACATGATGGGGGCATGACCGGTTCCACTGCGCTCGTCCCTGCCGCCGATGTGCTCGCCCGGGTGATCTCCACGGTCGCCGGGCCCGACGCCCGGCCCCGCGAGGACCAGATCCATGCCGTCGACGAGCTGGTGGAGCGGCACCGCCGGGTGCTGGTCGTGCAGGCGACCGGTTGGGGCAAGTCGGCGGTCTACTGGGGAGCGACTGCGGCACTGCGCGGTCGGGGCGCCGGGCCGACCCTGGTGGTGTCGCCGCTGCTGGCGCTGATGCGCGATCAGATCGCCGCCGCGGAACGGGCCGGCCTCAAGGCGGCGACCATCAACTCGACCAACATCGACGACTGGGCCGCCGTGCTCGACGAGCTGCGCGCCGACCGGCTGGACCTGCTCCTGGTCTCGCCCGAGCGGCTGGCCAACCCGCGGTTCGCCGCCGAACTGCCGGACCTGCTGGCCCGGTGCGGGTTGCTGGTCATCGACGAAGCGCACTGCGTGTCCGACTGGGGCTTCGACTTCCGGCCCGACTATCAACGGCTCACCCGGATCCTGTTGCGGTTGTCGCCGCAGACGCCGGTGCTGGCCACGACGGCCACCGCCAACGAGCGGGTGACCGCCGACGTCGCCGCCCAGCTCGGCGACGACACCGTGACGCTGCGCGGATCCCTGGCCCGGGCGTCGCTGCGGCTGTCGGTCGTGCCCGGCCTGACCACGTTGCAGGGCTACGC
>Ga0247820_10001917_pt1 | contig 11689 bp, 11 predicted proteins | sample 13C_Glucose_Day1_2_FD_192480 | JGI IMG/M metagenome (GOLD analysis project Ga0247820, IMG submission 192480) | Soil microbial communities from agricultural site in Penn Yan, New York, United States - 13C_Glucose_Day14 | ecosystem: Environmental > Terrestrial > Soil > Agricultural land | place...
GTGCGGGCGGGCGGCGGGTGTGCGGACGGGCGAGTAGCAGGCGGGCGGCCAGGGCGTGGGCTGCCTCGCCCGCGGAGAGCGCGGCGACCGCGCCGAGGGCGCCGAGCGCGGGCACCAGGAACGCGCCGGCCAGCACCGCGCAGACCAGGCCCGCGACGGCCGCGGCGGCGGTGGCCCGCAGGGTGCGGGCGCTGGCGTTCTCGAGCAGGTAGTGGAGGCTGCCGACCGCGAAGAACAGGGGTGTGCACAGGACGTACAGGAGCAGCACCGCGACGGGTGGCGGCAGCAGGCCGGAGTCCCGGACGAGCCGGGCGAGCAGCAGGGCGGCGGCGGTCCACGCGGCGCCCGCCACCGCCAGCGGGAGGAGCCGGCGCACCACCCGGCGGTCGAGCGCGGCGGCGTCCAGCGACCGCAGGGTCAGCGACACATGCGGCTGGAACAGCCGCAGCACGTAACCGAAGCCGTTGAGCAGCACCGACGAGGCGAGGACCATCAGATAGAGGTGGCCGGTCTGTTCGTGGTGCCGGGAGGCGGCGAGCAGCGCGAAGAGGAGGCTGACCGCACCGGCGGCCGCCACGTCGCCGCAGGCCATCAGCGCCGAGGTGGAGACGGCCGGCCCGGCCGTGCCCCGGCGTACCGGGCGGGCGGCGGAGCGCCGCAGGGCCGGGACGTGGACCAGGTTGAGCAGGGCGGTGCCGCCGAGGATCCAGCCGGTGAACGCCTCGGGGCCCCAGCCGAGCAGGGTGGCCCCGCCGGTCCCGGTCACCACGAGGAACGACAGGGCGGTGAAGTTGGCGACGTCGGCACGGTCCCGGCCCAGCGCCCTGCACAGCCCGACCAGGACGGTGTTCAGACCGAGCAGCGCCATGTACAGGCCGGCCAGCACCGCCAGCGCACCGCCCCGCGGGGGGTTCAGCAGCGCCGTGCCGGCCAGCCAGAGCACGACGGCGGCGGTGAGCACGCCCGCGCACCACAGGAACACGGTGATCAGCTGGGGCCCGGTGCGGCGGGCCCGGGGCACCAGCTTGAGCGCGGACTTCTCGATGCCGAGCGAGGTGAGGGTGGTGAGCACCTGGGCCGTGCCCATGGCCGCGGCGTACCGCTCGTACGGTCCCTGCCCCCAGCTCGCCAGGAGTGCGGTGTTGGCCCCGAGCAGGGTGAGTCTGAAGGCGGTGCGCCCGGCGAGGAGCGAGGCGAGGCGTCGGGCGTCGGGCCGCCGGGACGTCTCCGGGCGGGCTGCCGCGCCGGGCGCCGTGCTCACGCCGGTCCCGTCGGCTCGGCCCCCGGCGCCGCCAGCTCGGAGGTGACGAAACGGCCCTTGCCGCCCGCGGTGATCTCCACCCGTTCCGCCCGGACGACCTCCAGCGGGAAGGCGCAGCCGGCCACGGTGTGCAGCCGCTCCCGCACCGCCTCGGCCACCCCGGCCCACGCGTCCCGGTCGAGGGGCCCGGACGGGACCACGTCGAGGCGCACCGCTCCGGTGCGGTCCTGGTGCACCCCGCACTCGGCGATGCCCGGGAAGGTGGCCGCCAGATGCAGGAAGGTGTCCGGGTAGAGCTGGCGTCCGGTCGGCAGCAGCACCGAGTCGTTGACGCGTCCCGCCGTGAGCCGCAGGGTGCGGAAGCGCCGTCCGCACGGGCACGGCGGCGTCTCGATCCTGCCGACGTCCCCCAGGTCGTACCGGACGAGGGGCATCGCGCGCTCCATGAACGCGGTCGCCACCACCCGGCCCTCGGCGCCGTCCGGCAGCGGCCGGCCGTCCGCGTCGAGGATCTCCACGAGGAGCCGGTCCTCGGCGAGGTGGGCCCGCCCGTGCCGGCACTCGTACGCGATGTTGAGCACCTCGAAGGCCGAGTACTCGTCGTGCACCGGGGCGCCGAACTCCTTCTCGAACAGCGCCCGGTGGGCGTCGACGAGGAGCTCGGACTCGGTCATGACCAGGCGCAGGGTGCGGCGCAGCACCGCCAGTTCGGCCGGGGTCAGCGCCCGCAGCAGGGCGCGCAGGTGGACCGGGTAGCCGATGAGCACCTGGGGTCGTGCGGTGAGGAGTTCGGCCTTGATGTCGTCCATCGGCCGGTCGGTGAGCAGCACATGGCGGCGGAAGAGGCCGATCCTCTCGAAGCGCCGCGAGGGCGGTGCGAAGGGCCTGATGTGGGAGAGCCGGTGGGTGGGCAGGTAGCGCCCGGTCGCCAGGAACCGGCGGACGCAGGCGGCCATGTGGTAGTCGTGGCTGTGGGTGTCGTGCACGACCGTCACCCGGCGGCCGGTGGAGCCGCTGGTGCGGAAGGTGGGCAGCCGGGCGGGGTCGGCTCCGTCGGCGAGGAGTTCCTCCAGGGGGCGGCCGCGCAGCACCTCCTTGCTCAGGACCGGCAGCCGCGCGACCTCGGCGAGGGAGCGCAGCGGGCCGGTCCGGTAGGCGGGGTCGTCGCGGTAGTACGGCACCTCGGCCCTGGCGTGCGCCAGCATCCTGTTGAGCTGGGTGAGCTGGCGCCGGCGCAGGGCGTCGCGGGTGCCGTACTGACGGGCGCAGGCGACGGGGACGTACAGCGCCTCTCGGAGGAACATCTCGTACGGTCCTTCGCTGGTCAGCCGGCGTTGGGGGCCTGGACGGGGGTGCGCCGGACCGCCCGGGCGAGGGGGGCGAACCAGCGGGTGGGCGCGAACAGCAGGAAGAGCGCCAGCAGGACGTGCACGGTGATGAAGGCGTACGCCTCGTACTTGCTCGCCGGGTGGCCGAGGAAGACCGTGATGTGCGAGGCCCAGGTCCACACCTCGGGGATGGTCTGCCACGCCGGGTCGGTGTGGTCGTTCACGGTGAGGAAGGCCAGGTCCTCGAGACCGGACAGCATCAGCAGGATCATCGCGTAGGAGAGCCGGCGCACCAGGTGGGCGGCACCGCCGCCGATGCGGAAGGCGAGGACGAGGCTGAGGATGACGAACGGGGTCAGCGTGAGGATGTAGTAGTACAGCTCGGGGTGGTTCTCGGCGACGAAGAAGATCTTCGGCACGAAGTAGCAGAAGTACACGAGGAAGCAGACCGGGACCACGAGGTGGAGGCGGATCCGCTGGGCCCAGACCGGGTCGAGCTGGGCGATCGCCTCGGTGGCGAGCACGAAGGGCACCAGCTTGAACAGCAGGATGCCCAGGCTCTTGACCTCACGGTCATGGGGCATGGCGAACCAGACGATGCCCGCGAAGACCGCCGCGAGCGCGGCGAGGACCAGGAAGGGCGCGTTGCGCCGCACGGTGTTCAACGAACTTTCTCCGTAAGGGGTTCGGGGTGGCGGGCCGGGGCGGGCGCGGCGGGTTCCACGCCGAAGCGCAGCAGGGACTGTGCCTTCGCCTGTGCCGCCCGGAGCTCGGCGTAGCTGTCCGCGACGAGCAGGAGGTAGCCGAGTTTGTGGCCGGCCTGGGTGTAGCGGCGGACCTGGCTGCCGGGGCCCGCGAAGAGCCTCAGCTCGGCGGTCTGGGGCAGCGCCCGGACCGCGTCCTCGCCGTCGACGGTGCGCAGGACGCCGTCGGTGTCGGTGGTCAGGATGTGCAGGGCGGTCTTCTTCACATGGCGGGGAGCCAGGTCGAAGTCCTGGCCCAGCGCGAGGCGCAGGGCCGCCTCGTAGGTGTTGATGCCGTAGGCGTGCTGGACGAGCAGCGGCATGCCGTTGCCGCCGAGCCGGGCGCCCATCTCGATGAAGCGGATCTCCTCGGTGCGGTCGACCACGAAGTCGAAGTTGACCGGGCCGTCGGTGTGGCCGAGCGCGACGCAGATGTCCATGATCATGGAGCGCAGCCGGATCTCGGTGGCGGGCGTGAGCTCGGCGGGCACCGTGTGGGCGGTGGTGATCATGTGCGGTGCGCCGGTGGTGGCGCGCTCGGTGACCGCCGTGGTGGCCAGCTTCCCGTCGCGCAGGAACGCTTCCGCGGACAGGTGCCGGCCCAGCAGCATCTCCTCGACGATCACTTCGCCGGAGAAGGAGTACGCCCGCGCCTCGGCCAGCGCGGCGGGCAGTGCCGCCGGGTCGGCGACGACCTGGACGCCCTTGCTGCCGGAGGAGTCGTTGGGCTTCACGATGAGGGGCAGCGACAGCGTGGCCGCGGCCAGACGCAGTTCGACCGGGTCCGCGGACCGCAGATGGCCGTAGCCGGGGAGCCCGACGCGTTCCAGGACGGCGTGGAAGTAGCCCTTGTCCACGGAGGCCCGCACCGCGTCCGGGGCCGGCTGGTACGGGGTGCCGAGGATCCGGCTGAGTTCGGCCACCGACTCCTGCGCGGCGTCGCTGGCCGGTGAGATCACCGCGGCGACGTCGAGGTGGCCGATCCGGGCGGCGATCTCCCCGGGGGCCCGGGTGGTCATGCACAGGAAGAGGTCGGCGGCCGCCGCGCCCAGCGCGTCCGGCCGCTGGTCGACGCCGATGACCCCGTAACCGAGGCGGCGGGCCTCGTGGTAGGCGGGGAGCTGGTCCTCGCCCCCGCCGAGGACGAGGATGTGGGGCTTGGTCATGGCAGGTTCCCTGTCTGCGGCAGTGGCGCGGGCGCGGCCCGGCCGGTGGATGCGTGGCGGTGCGCGTAGAGGTCGTCCCGCGGCCGCACGGGCACGTTGGCCTCCCGGATCTGGTAGCGGGGGAGTCCCTCGCCGCCGCGCATGATGCGCACCAGGTAGCGGGCGAGCAGCGCGAGCGCGCCCAGGCCGAAGGCGTGCAGCAGCACGGACGCCGTGGCGAGCAGCCGGACGTCGGCCCGCAGCAGCGTCAGCGCCCCGGCCGCCACCGCGGCGACGGCCGCGGCGAGGTAGACGAGGGCGAGCGGCCGGTAGGAGAAGCCGACGAAGAGATCGGCGGCGTGCCGGAACAGCTTGCCGAGCGACCACTTGGCCCGCCCGGCCACCCGGGCCGCGTGCGCGGTCTCCACCGTCGTGTAGCGGGCGCCGATCAGCGGCAGGGTGGCGAGGAAGTACGGCGTGCTGACCTCGCAGTCGGCGACCTTGTGGGCCACCACGGTGCGCACCACCCGGAACACCGAGGCGCGCACGGGCAGTTCGATGCCCAGGATGCGGGTGGCGACGGCCTGGTGGCCGATGGTCCCGAGACGGCGGTACCAGGGGTCCTGCCGGCCGGCGCGGACCGCGAAGACCGCGTCGTAGCCGCCCTCCACGGCCCGCCGCGCCAGCTTGTGGAGTTCGGCGGGCGGGGACTGCAGGTCGGCGTCGAGCTGGACGGTCCATTCCTTCGACGCGTAGGCGAAGCCCGCGGTGAAGGCGGATTCGAGGCCGAAGTTACGGGCGAAGGAGAGATATCGGACGCGTGGATCCTCGCGGGCGATCCGCTTGATGATGTCGAGCGTACCGTCGGTGCTTCCGTCGTCGACGAAGAGGATTTCCGAGTCCTCGTACCTGTATATCTCCCTGCTGATTTCCAGATATGCCCGCTCGATGCATTCCTCCTCGTTGTAACAGGGCACCATCGCGGTGATGGAAAGCATGGCGGGCATCCCGGTCACTCTGCTTCTCCCCGCTCGTCCTCCGTCCTTCCCGAATCAGTCGAACATCGCGTTCATCGTCTCGTGGGTGGTCGCCTTCTGGCTGTCCGTGCGGCTCGCCCAGCAGGTGTTGAGGATGATGCGGGTCTTGTCGGCGTTCAGCGGGACCGTGCGGTGCAGGGTGGTGTCCGAGCGCAGGAAGTACAGCTCGCCCCGGGCGTGGCCGTACGAGCGGATCGGGTGCTGCTGCAGGTACTCCTCGACGCGCGGGTCGTCCTTGTTCCAGTCGGTGTGCGGGATGCACTGGAGCATGCCGCCGTACTCCAGGGAGGGCGCCTCGATCAGCCAGATGACCGTGAAGCTGAAGTCGCCCCAGTGCCAGCCGTGGGTGTCGCCCTTCTGGTGCTGGCGGGTGATGATGTACTTCTCCTCGTCCCAAGGGCACTCCATGACCTCCTCCTTGGCGAGGCGGGAGAGGAAGCCCTTGAGCGCCGGCGACGCGTAGACGGCCGGGATCAGCGAGCCGTCGGTGGCGATCGCCTTCTGGCCGACGGTGGACATGAAGCGCGGCGAGTCGCCGGTCTCCTTGAGACGGATGTCGATGCGCTTCTGGTGCGTGTCGATCAGCTGGTGGGTCTCGGCGGCGACCGCCTCGAAGACCTCCTCGGAGACCAGGCCGGGCAGCTTGACGTAGCCCTCGCGGCGGAAGTGCTGGGAGAGCTTCAGGACCTCGTGGTCGTTGTCGAACCGCTCCGTGATGTTCTTGGCGATGAGCTCTTCGACGTTCGCTGCGGTGATCGCGTTCTGCGTCATGCGGGCTGCTCCTCATGTGGCGTGCGGCCGGATCCCCATACGTCGGACCGGTGACCCGGATTCTTTTGCCGCTTTCGGTGCACCGATTCTGCGGCGCGGGCCGGCGCGTCCGGTAGTGCCTGCGTCACCGATTTCGCATGAGGACATCACCCGGGGCCCGGCATGAGTTCTTCACACCCGACATGAGGAACTCATGCCGCCGCCGTCCGTGAAGAACGCAGCGTTGCGCCAGAATTCCCTGTGCGGTCAAATACCGGGACGCCCGGGGGCCTTCACCGAATTCCCCCGCAGATATCACGGGCATCCCCTGCACACGGAAATTCCGCAGGGATCCAGGGAGGGACGGGAATGACCAGGACTGCGGTGGTGGCCGGAGGTGCCGGCTTCGTCGGCTCGCATCTGTGCGAGCGGCTGCTCACGGACGGCTGGCGGGTCGTCTGCGTCGACAACTTCGTCACCGGGAGCGCCAGGAACGTGGCCCATCTCGCCGGTGAGAGCCGGTTCCGGCTGATCGAGGCCGACGTCTGCGAGGGGGCGCCGCCGGTCGCGGGGGGCGTCGACGCCGTCCTCAACCTGGCGTCGCCCGCCTCGCCGGTCGACTACCTCGCGCTCCCCCTGGAGACCCTGCGGGTGGGATCCGAGGGCACCCGGCACCTGCTGGACCTCGCCCGCGCCAAGGGCGCCAGATTCGTGCTCGCCTCCACCTCGGAGACGTACGGCGACCCCCTGGTGCACCCCCAGCCGGAGAGCTACTGGGGCAACGTCAACCCGGTCGGCCCGCGCTCGGTGTACGACGAGGCGAAACGGTACGCCGAGGCCATCACCATGGCGTACCGCAGGAGCTTCGGCGTCGACACCGGCATCGTGCGGATCTTCAACACCTACGGCCCCCGGATGCGCGCCCACGACGGCCGCGCCGTTCCCACCTTCATCCGGCAGGCGCTCGCCCACCAGCCGATCACCGTGGCCGGCGACGGCTCGCAGACCCGCTCGCTCTGCTACGTGTCCGACCTGGTCGACGGGCTGGTGCGGATGACCGACGCGCGGCTCGCGGGGCCGGTCAACCTCGGCGACCAGGAGGAGGTCACGGTCCTGAGGCTCGCCGAGTGGATCCGCGAGCTGACGGCCTCCCCCTCCGGCATCGTCCATGTGCCCCGGCCGGTCGACGACCCCTCCGTCCGTCGGCCCGACACCACGCGAGCGCGTGAAGAGCTGGGCTGGGCACCGGAGTTCAGCACCGAGCGCGGTCTGATCCGGACAATCGACTGGTTCCGCGGGCGGGACGCGGCCGACCGGGAGACCCTGCAGATGGCCGGTGCAGAGGAAAAGTAGGACCTGCTGACACCATGGGCGCGCGACCGCACGAGGAGGACGGGACGGTGACCGGACATGCCAGAGGGTAGGTCAGCGCTCCACCCAGCCCTTGCTGTGCGCGAGCACACCCGCCTCGAACCGGCTGCGCGCGCCCAGACGGGTCATCAGGTCGGCGGTGATGCGCCGGACGGTGCGCACCGACACGCCCAGCTGGCGGGCCATCGCGTCGTCCGTCATCCCCTCCCCGAGCAGTCCGAGCACGGCCTGCTCCGGCGGCGACGGCCGGTCGTCGCCGGTCCGCGTCGGGACGGTCTCGCCCAGCGGGCACGACTGCTGCCAGGTCTGGTCGAAGAGGGTCATCAGGGCGGTGACCGCACCGGTGCCGTGCAGCACCAGGGCGCCCTGGTCGGCGGCGGCCGGATCCATCGGCAGGATCGCCGTGACACGGTCGTACACCAGCATCCGCGACGGCAGCCGGGGCGCGGTGCGCACCTGGCCGCCGCGTTCGGTGAGCCATTCCGCGTACGCCCGGGTGCCCTGGCAGTTGCGGGCACTGTCCAGGAAGACGTACCGCAGCCGCACGCCCCGGCCGGTGACGGCCCGGTCCAGCGGCCGGGCGGCCTCCAGGTGCTGTTCGCTCTGCCCGCCGCCGGGGACGAACGCCGCGATCTCGGTGGTGCAGGTGTCGGCGAGGTGCTCGATCCTCGACTGGATCTGGTCCATGCTCCGGAGCTTGTGCACCTCGGCGGCCCCGCCGCTGGAGGCGCGCATGTCGGCGACCATCCGGGTCACCGCGAGGCGGCTCGCCCTGATCTGCCGCTGGCGCTCCAGGACTTCGGCCTCCTGGTCGATGAGCAGCGAGGTCAGGCCGACCTCCGGGTCGACGGCCCGGCCGGGACCGCCGTCCGGCGACGGCCGCACCAGCGAGAGGGCGGCCAGCCGGTCGAGCGCCGCACAGGTGCGCTCCTCGCTCCAGCCCAGCGCCTCGCAGAGACCGGCCACGCCGCCCGCCCCCTCCGCGAGCATGGTCCGGTACACGGCCTCCTCGTCAGGACCGAGGCCCAGTTCCCCAAGCATGCTTCCCTCCCCCAAGGGTGGCGGCCCGGGCGACCGCCGACGGCTCCGGTCTTTTCAGGCCAGAGTGCCGCTGTGGAGCCACACTCTATGCGATGGCCGGAAATCTGTGCTGTTTTCAGTGACACCAGGAAAATCTTTGTGGGGCGAACGTTGTGTATCTGGTGAACGTCCGGCTTGCCGTCGTCGACGGCGGCCTCTCGCCCTCGCTCCCGGAAACCCGCGCCCTGCTGTGGGCGGCCGTCCGCCCGGGGGACGGCGTGGAGCACATCTACGCGCAGCCGTGCGGCCCGTCCGTGGAAGCGGTGCTCTTCGTCGAACGGCCCACCCTGGCCGAGGCGGAGCGCTGCTGTGACACGGTCCTCGACCGCTGCGCGGCCGACGGACCCCGGTTCAGCAGGCACTCCTCCGTGCCGCTGCCCCTCTTCGTCGAGCTGCTCGGGGGGCAGGGCGAGCACTGAGAACCACGGCCCGCCGCGGTTCCCGGCGCGTCCGCCCGCCCCCGGGAGACCGTCCTGTCAGGGTCCTGCCATTGCAGCTCCCTGACACGCGTAACCCCTGTCCCCGGCCGCCGGCGACGATCACAGTGGTGCCACCGAAACGGGCACCGCTCACGCGGACCGCCCCGGACGGATCCGGCCACCGGCGCACACGCCTGCACGACCGGCCGGAGCCAGACGACCGTTTTGTCCACAGGGGGTACCGATGAAACTCTCGTTCCGCTTCCTCACCGCGCCCACCGTCGCCGTCACCGCCGTGTTCGCCGCGGCCCTCACCGTCGCGGGCGCCACCGGGGGGCCGGCGTCCGACCGGCACGTGTCCGTGGTCGGCGCTCCGCACGGCGCGTCCGCCAAGCCCAAGCCGGTCAACATCTGGGGCCCGTGAGCGCCGTGGCCGCGGAGGACAGCCTGACCCTGAACCTGCTGGGGCCGATCGAGGCGCACCGCGGCGGGAAACCGGTCGACCTGGGCGGGGCCAAGCCCCGCACCGTACTGGCGGCCCTGCTGCTCGCCCGGAGCCGGGTCGTACCGGACACCGAACTCACCGCACTGCTGTGGGGCGAGTCGCCACCCGTCACCTGCTCGGCCCAGATCCACACCTACGCCTCCCGGGTACGCCGGCTGCTCGGCCCCGCCGTCACGGTGGAGCGCCGGCGCCCCGGTTATCTGCTCCGGCTGCCGGACCAGGGCGTCGGGATCGACCTCCTGACGTTCCGCCAGTACGCGGCGCGCGGCGCCGCGGCGCTCACCGGCGGCACTCCCGGCACCGCCGCCCGGGTGCTGCGCCAGGCGCTCGGCGTCTGGCGCGGCACGGCCCTCGGCGGGGTCTGCGACCCGCTCGCCGACCTGGAACGCGACCGGCTCGAGGAGGAGCGGCTCACCACGCTGGAGCAGCGCCTGAGCGCCGACCTGGAACTGGGGCGGCACGCCGAGGTCATTCCCGAGCTCATGGCGCTGATCGCGGCCCACCCGCTGCGCGAGGGACTGCGCGGCCAGCTGATGACCGCCCTGTACCGCTCCGGGCGGCAGGCCGACGCGCTCGCCGCCTACCGGGCCGCGCGCGCCACGCTCGCCGAGGAGCTGGGCCTGGAACCCTGCGCGGAACTCCAGCGGCTGCACCAGGCCCTGCTCACCGGGCACCCGTCGCTGCTGCCGCGCACCACGGCGACGACGGCCACCGGCGCGACCACGGGCCGGTCCGGGCCGCCGCCACCCGCCGAACTGCCGCCCGTGCCGGCCGACTTCACCGGGCGCGAGCAGCAGGTGGCACGGCTGACCGAGGCACTGACCGGGGAGCTTCCGGGCCCCGCCGTCCACACCGTGACCGGCATGCCCGGCGTCGGCAAGACGGCACTCGCCCTGGTGGCCGCGCACCGCGTCGCGGACCACTACCCGGACGGGCAGATCCATCTCGATCTGCGCGGCTCGGGACCCGACCCGCTGCACCCGGCGGACGCGCTCGGCACCCTGCTGCGCCTGCTCGGCGTCCCGGAAGGACGGACACCCGGCACGCTCGACGAGAGGGTCCGCGCCTACCGGACCCGGATCGCCGGCCGCCGCCTGCTGCTCGTCCTCGACGACGCGGCCGGGGAGCGGCAGGTCCGTCCGCTGCTGCCCGCGACCGGCGGCAGCGCGGCCCTGGTCACCAGCCGTGCGGGCCTGCACGCCCTGGACGGGCCGGGGCGCACCCCGCTCGGGCCGATGTCCGCGGCGGACGCGCGCGCCCTGTTCGAGAAGCTGGCGGGACGCTCCCGCGTCTCGGCCGAGCCGGGCGCCGCGGCCGGCGTCGTCCGGGCCTGCGCCGGGCTTCCGCTCGCCCTGCGCGTCGCCGGGGGCCGGGCCGCGGCCCGGCCGCACTGGCCGCTGGCCCGGCTCGCGGACCGGCTGGCCGAACCCGACCGCACCCTCGCCGAACTCACCCTGGCCGACCTGTCGTTGACCGACCGACTGTGGACGGCGTACCGCGGGCTCGACCCGCGGAGCCGGCGCGCGCTGCGGTTCCATTCGGCGCTCGGCCCGCACCCGCTGCTGCCGCACGCCGCCGCGGGTGCGCTCGGAACCGATCCCGACCGGGCGGAGGAACTGCTCGCGGGACTCGCCGAGGCCCACTGGTGCGAGGTGGTCCGGTGGCGCGGCGGGTACGGGTACCGGCTGCATCCGCTGGTGCGCCTCTTCGCCCGCGCCCGCCTCGCCGAGGAGGAGGGAACGGTCCCGCTCCCCCTCCCGGTGCCCCACGCGCCGGCACCGGCCGTCCGGGCAGGCGCGGTCCGCCACACCGGCTAGGGTCTCTCGTTCGGATCGGGCCGGACCCCGCGAGCCCGGCGTGGTCCGAACGAGAGGCACTGGAGTCCGCGCACCGACACCGCACCCGTACGACACCACAGACACGAGGTGGAACCGGCCATGCCCGCACCTTTCGGATTCAGCTACGAGACGCGTGCCGACGGCACCGTCGTCATCACCCACCGGGGCCGCACGGCCACCACGCTGCGCGGCCAGCGCGCCGTCCGCTTCAC
>Ga0247820_10001920_pt1 | contig 11675 bp, 9 predicted proteins | sample 13C_Glucose_Day1_2_FD_192480 | JGI IMG/M metagenome (GOLD analysis project Ga0247820, IMG submission 192480) | Soil microbial communities from agricultural site in Penn Yan, New York, United States - 13C_Glucose_Day14 | ecosystem: Environmental > Terrestrial > Soil > Agricultural land | place...
TACGGAAACACCCGTTCACGCAGGGTAACGCCACGTCACATAGTTGTCGCCGTCCGGGGGCACTTCGACGGCCGCAAGCGCCGCATCGGATTCAACGGTCGGCGTGTCCGCGCCAATGTGCCCCCGCCCGGCAGTCGACGTGGCGGGCGGCGGCCCCTGGCTACTTCACCGCGATGAGTTCGATCAGTCTGATGTCAGGGTCCTTGGACAGCAGGGTGGGGCCGTGTTCGCCGAGCGCCGCGGGAATGGCCCCGTTGAGGTGCGCCTGGCGGTCCTCCTCGGTGTCGAACGTGTCGAAGATGCCGAAGGTGTAGTCGTTGACCCGGAAGGCGTACCAGGTCCTCGTTCCCGGCTCCTTGAGCACTACCTCGCGGCCTCCGTTGAGGAAGTCCCAGACCTCTTGTTCCTTGCCTAGTTTTGCCTCGACCAGTGCCAGCACTCCATATTTTGGTGCCACGGCTGTCTCCTCAGAATTGGGCTGGTTCGGCCGTAAACCCGGCCTATAGCCGTGAGTGTAGGCCTGCGCATGACCCCAGACAACAGCAACGCAGGGTCACCGACGGCCCATAAACCCGGGGGTTATGGGCCGGAGGTGACCCCGCGTTGCTTCTGGACGGGCGGTGCCTACCGGGTGCTGCCGGCCAGCAGCCCACGCCGGCGGAGCAGCCGCTTTTCGATCGGGCCAAATACGAGCAGTTCGATCAGGATGCCGACGGCGAGGATCAGCAGGATCGCTGACATCACGATGGTCATGTCGGACAGGTCGCGGCCCTGGTTCAACATGGAGCCCAGGCCAAAGCCGATGCTGCCGCCGACGGCGATGATCTCCGCAGCCATCAGCGAGCGCCAGGAGAAGGCCCAGCCCTGCTTGAGTCCGCTCAAGTAGCCCGGCAAGGCCGCGGGAAGGATGATCTGCAGGGCCAGCTGGAGCCGGGACGCACCCAGGACTTTCCCGACGCTGCGGTACTGCGGCGGGATCTGGTCCACGCCGGAGATCAGCCCGTTGATGATCGAGGGGATGGCGCCCATGAACACCACAAAGTACACCGTGGCGTCGGTCAGGCCGAACCAGATGATGGCCGCGGGCACCCACGCCACGGAGGGCAGCACCTGGAGCCCGGAGATCAGCGGACCGAAGGCGCGGCGCAGCGGTGCCACCTGGGCGAGCAGGAGCCCGACCGGGGTGGCGACGGCCACGCTGATCAGGAAACCGATGAGCCCGCGCTGCAGCGAGGTCCAGACGGCCTCCTGCAGCTTGCCCTCGGCCCAGAGATTGCCGAACTGGCCCAGGACGTCAAGCGGTCCGGGGACCAGGTCGCGCCGCTTGATGCCGAGCGAGACGTAAAGCTGCCAGGCGACCAGCAGGACCACGATCGCGGCGACCGGCAGCAGGATCCGGCTCCAGTCGATGCGGGCCCTCCGCGCGGCGTCGGACTGCAGCGAATCCAGCCCGGCTTCCAGCTCGCGGAGGTCGGCCGAGCCGGTGGAGGACCGGGTCAGGGCCGCGGTGATGTGGCGGGATCCGGGGTCTGAACTGGGGATGAGGGAACTCTCGGCTGGCTCGGCGGCTTGCGCGTAGTGGGACAGAAACTTACTTGGCATGGCGGCGGATCTCCTCGCGTAGCCGGGCGGTGATTTCGCCGGTGAGCTGGCCGGCCAGTCCGGCGTCGGTGCGGTGTTCCTCGCTGACGTGCCACTCGCGCACCACGCGCCCGGGCCGGGAGGAGAGCAGCAGCACGCGCTGGCCCAGCCGGACGGCCTCCCTGACGTTGTGGGTGACGAAAACGATGGTACGGCCCGTTTCCTTCCAGATCCGCTCCAATTCATCATGGAGCAGGTCGCGGGTGATCGCGTCCAGGGCGGCAAAGGGTTCGTCCATCAGGAGCAGCTGCCGGTCCTGGGCCAGCGAACGGGCCAGCGCCACCCGCTGGCGCATGCCGCCGGAGAGCTCGTGCGGGCGCTTGTCCCCCGCGCCGCCCAGGTGCACGAGGTCCAGCAACTCACCGGCCTTGACCCGCCGCTCGGCTTTGCCGGCGCCGCGCAGCTTGAGCGCCAGCTCGATGTTCTCCCGCGCGGTCAGCCAGGGGAACAGCGCCGCGTCCTGGAACATGAACGCGGCGCCGTCGCTCGGCACTTCGAGGGCGCCCGACGTCGGCGCCTCCAGTCCCGCCATGATGTTCAGCAGGGTGGACTTGCCGCAGCCGGACGCACCGAGCAGGGCGACGAACTCGCCCTGCTCGATGGTGGCGTTGACGTCGTCCAGCACCAGGGCGCCGTCGCCGAAGCGCTTGCCCAGGTTTTCCAGTACGACTGGCATGGTCACGTCCTAACTTCTTTTGGCGGGCTGGAGGAGGGAACTGGCTAGTCCTTGCCCAGTCCCTGCGCGGAGATCTTCGTCCCGGCGGCGCTCTCGGCCAGGACACTGTTCAGGGCCGTGAGGTCGAAGACGCCGTTGATGTCCGCCTGCTGGGTGGTGCCGGCGTCGACGCCGTCCTGGAGCAGCTTCGGGTACGTTCCGGCGAGCGGGTCGACGGTGTAGACGATGTTCTTGAGCGAGCGGTCGATCACGTCGGCCGGCAGTGCGGACCCGGCGGATTCCTTGAGTGCGGCGTTGAGGACCGTGGACTTCTCGGCAGCGGGGGCCGCGTTGAGCCAGTCCACGGATTCGACGTGACCCTTCAGCAGTGCCTTGACCGTGTCCGGGTGCTCGGCGGCGAACTTCTTGTTGACGATCAGGACGGTGGTGATGAACTCGCCCTTCTCCCACAGGTCCTTCTCGTCGACCAGGACCTTGGCTCCGGCCTGAAGTACCAGCCGGGAGGCCCACGGTTCCGGCAGCCACGCGCCGTCGAGCTTTCCGTCCTGGAACAGTTTCAGGGTCTGGGCGTTCTCGGTGGGATTGATGGCGACGTCGCCCCCGCCGTCCGTGGTGGTCTGGTAGCCCTGTTTGCCGAGCCAGGCGCGGAGGGCCACGTCCTGCGTGCCGCCGAGCTGCGGCGTCGCGAGCTTCTTGCCTTTGAGGTCCGCCGGGGTGTTGATCTCGGGTTTGACCACCAGCTGTGCTCCGCCGGAGGCGGCGCCGGCGATGATGCTGATCGATTCGCCCTTGCTCTTGACGTAGGAGTTGATGGCCGGGTTGGGGCCGATGTAGGTGGCATCGATCGCGCCGGCGTTGAGGGCTTCGATCGCGGCGGGGCCGGCGTTGAAGACCTGGGTGCTGAGCTTGGTCTCGCCGAGATTCTTGGCGACCAGGCCCTGGCTGACCCCGACGAGGGCCGGGGCGTGGGTGATGTTGCCGAAGTAGCCGAGCCTGAGTTCGGCAGCGGGGGTGTTGACGACGGCGGCGGGTGCCGCCGTTTCGTTCGCGCGGGACACCGTGGAGGCGACGGCGGCGCCGGCGCCGATCAGCAGCACGAGACCGACGGCCAGGCCGATCTCCAGGGTGCGCTTGCGTTTGGGCTTGGAAGACTCACCGGCGACGATCCGGGTGGTTCCGGGCTGGACGGTGGAGTTCGAGGGTTCGGGTGAGGATGACATGGAAGGGGTCCTGTTCGTAGTGGTTTCGGGATGGCCGGCGGGTGTTCAGCGCCGGCTACATCGCCCCCGGAACCCCTCGCGGGGGCTGTTGGAAAGCCGTTCCGTAGTTGTCATGGCTTCACCATAGGGACTGCCGTGAGCCCGGTTCAACGGCCCGGAAACCCGGGGTCACGCAGGTTCATGCAGCGTCATATGCGGGTCCGCTAACCGGGCTCCTAAGCGAATTAGTCGCCTTTGACGTTGACGAGCTGCCGGAGCTTGTGCCGGATCTTGACAAGGTCCGCGGAATCGCGCATCACCTGGTCGATGGGTTTGTACGCCGCCGGGATCTCGTCGATGAAAGCCTTGCTGGGACGGAATTCGATGCCTTGCATGGCAGCCTTCAGCTGGGCCAGCGTGAAAGTCTTCTGGGCCGCATTCCTGGAGTACTCCCGTCCGGCGCCGTGTGGCGAGGAGTTCAGTGAGCTGCGGTTCCCCAGGCCCACAACAACGTACGACGCAGTGCCCATGGAGCCGGGAATCAGCCCGGGGTCCCCCGCTTCGGCCCTGATGGCGCCCTTGCGCGAGACCCAGACGGACTTGCCGTAATGGTGTTCCTTTGCGGTGAAGTTGTGGTGGCAGTTGATCCGCTCGGCCACCTGCACGGAGCCGCCGGTCCAGGATTCAAACTGCTGGACCACGCGGTCCATCATTTCCTCGCGGTTCAGCAGCGCAAAGTGCTGGGCCCAGCGCAGTTCCCTGATGTAACGGTCGAATTCGGGCGTGCCTTCTTCGAGGTAGGCCAGGTCCGGGTGCGGCAGGGCGACGTGCTGGCTCCGGCTCATGCTCCGGGCCTCGCCGATGTGTCGCTGGGCGAGTTTGTTGCCGACGCCGCGCGAGCCGGAGTGCAGGAACAGCCACACGGTGTCCGCCTCATCCGCGCACACCTCGATAAAGTGGTTTCCCGAGCCCAGGGATCCCAGCTGCAGAGTCCAGTTCGGGGCGTATTGGCCGGGGTCGAAGCGGGCCATTGCTGCCATCCGCCGCAGCTGGTCAATCCGGGGCGCGGCGGTGGCGGTGATCCTGTGGTTGTAGTGGCCGGCGGACAGCGGAACGGCGTGCTCAATGCCCTCCCGCAGCCTCTTCCGGTCTGTGGGCAGGTCCTTCACGGCGTAGTGCGTGCGGACGGCGATCATGCCGCAACCGATGTCAACGCCCACGGCCGCCGGAATGACGGCGCCCAGCGTGGGGATGACGGATCCCACAGTGGCGCCCAGGCCCAGATGGGCGTCCGGCATCAGCGCCAGATGCGGATAGATGATGGACAGCCTGGCGGTGGTCAGGGCCTGCTCGCGGGTCTTGTCATCAAGGATCGACGCCCAGCTGAACAGTTTGCTGTTGATACGTTCCACGGCGAGCCCTCCGGCGGGATAGGGCGAAACTATGGCCGCAGGGCGGCGGTGTCAACACCCCGACTTGGCTCAGCCGGCGTCGAGCAGCAATTTTGCCGCTGCTGCTGCCATTCGCCTGTGGTCGTGGGCCACACCGGGGACCACTACCAGCGACCAATTGAATTCGTCGCTGTCCCCAGCCGCGTCCCTGGCTGCCTGGTAGAAGTTCAATCCGCGGGTGAGCCTGTTGTCTCCTTGGGCATCGGTATTCCGGTCACGCTGAAGGAGCGAGTCCTTGGGATCGACATCGTCGGCACCCAGCATGATGACAAGGGGACGCGCGAATGCCTCCCGCAATTGCTTGGACGAAAGGGGTGAATTTTTCAGTCCGTACGGGAATTCGATGTCCTGGTCCGGCATCGTGTACCAGCCAGAGTTTGCCGCAACGGCTACGCGCACATGGCTGTCCGGGGTGTACTCCATAAAACGGTGCACAAACTGGCCTCCTGCTGAGTGTCCAAAGAGGGCATAGTCGACGGCATCGCTGTTCGTATCTTGGACCACGGCCTTGAAAAGAGCTTCCACCATGTTGAAGGTCCAGGCCTCCTGTGGATTGATGCTGCCGTCCTCGTCCCGGATATTGCCCTGGTTGTAGGAGGAAACGCCCGGGTATTCGTCTTTGGAGAATTCCAGCACCAGCAGCAGCGTGTTGCGATTCTCCAATAAGGGCAGCCAGTCCTCCCGATAGGCTCCCCCGTCGCGCTGGGCTCCCGTCATGACCATCAGAATTTGTGCCGAAGACGGATCGTCCGGCGCCTGGTACCAAACCCGGATGGGCTGGCGGGCCAGAGGCCCCGAGCCGGAAAAGGTGAAGTCCCCCGTTGTGGACGGCTTGATCATGTTCGTCAGTATGTCGCCGCCGTTTGTGCCTGACATGGTGTCTCCTTGCTGGGGTTCCTTTGAATTCGCGGGATTTTCTCCTGCCGGGAGCGTGAAGAGTGCAAGCACCGTGAACAGTCCAAGGAGCAAGGCCAGCAGGGCCCCGGTCCGCCGCTGGTGCCGATGTGGCTGGAGCAGTGGCGTGATCAATTCGGCTTCTCGAAGCAGCGGCAGGGCATTCTGGCTACGTTGCCCTGGATCTGGAGGGCCGGATTAATAGCCGGAATGACGCTCTGGACCTGCGGGGCGGAGCAAGGCTGGGTAAGGAAGCCGGTTTCGAAGTTGTCCGTCACGATGCATTTGACCGCCAGTTGGGCTGGAGCATCCTTGTACATCTCTACGCTGAGCATCAGTCCGACCCCCAGCTTTCCGAAGGACTGGTAACGTCCGGGCGTCCCGAACACGAAGTTGCCGATGCTGTAGGCGACCGGGACGTCGCCGATGAATTCGATCTTGTCGGCAATGTGAGGGCCAGTGCCCACAATCAGGTCGTACCCCGCGTCCACCAATACCTGGGCCCAGTAGCGTTGCTCCGCAGTTGTCTCCGTGTAGTTGTCGCCCCAGTGCACATACGCGACAACCCAGTCAGCGCCGGCCGCCCGGGCGAGATCGTACCCGCGTTGCACGGTGCCAGGGCTCAGCACCACGGTGCCGGGGTTGGTCTCCGAAGCCTTTGTAGCCTTGCCGAAATTTTCCCCGATGGCGACTACGCCCACCGTGCCCATGTCAGTGCGAAGAATCAGAGGCCGCTCGGCCTCAGCCAGGTTGCGCCCCGCGCCGAAACTGACCATCCCTTCATCGCCCGCCAGTGTCGTGGTCTCCTCAAGTCCCGGCAGTCCCATATCCATGGCATGGTTGTTGCCCAGGCCAAGGGCATCGACGCCCACCTTGGACAGTGCCCCGGCTGACTGCGGCTCTGCCCGGTACGAGTATTGCTTGAAGGGATTCAAGGCCTGATCGTGCAGTGTTATCGGTGCTTCCAGGTTGGCAATGACAAAGTCTCCATCGATCAGTGGCGCCACCGGTGCGAGCGCCGCGTCAAAGCCGAGCGGATTCAGCATCGGATTTTCTCCGTCACCCACCATGGTGTCCCCCAGGAACTGAACAGACCACCGCCCGTCAGTGACCAGTGCCGCAGAGACGTTCACGGACTCTACGCCCGGGCCTGTATTGTCCCCGTAGTTGGCTGCCAAGGCCCCCGTCCCGGTGAGGGAGACAGCCAACGCCACCACCATGAGGATTTTGTCGCGTGTTCTTGGCTTCACCACAGGTCCCCTTCCAGACTGAGTGCCTGCTTGTGACGTTCCCCGCCCGCAGGATGTGGAGCACCGCCACCGACGGCGGACGGGTCCACCGGCGCTACGAGGTTCGCCTCGAGCCAGGCCCTGTCCCGGAACTCTTCACGCGAGATAACTTCCACCACGGCGCCTTTCGCCAGAACCACAACCTTGTCCGCCAGGGCGATGTCCTGGGGATCCTGGGTGGCTAGCAGCACGGTCCCTTCAAATCGTGCCAACATCGCCGCGAAGGCTTGCCGTGCTGCGCTGTCCAATCCAGAGGTCGGCTCATCCAGGAGCAGGATCGGTGGATTACCCATGAGGGCGCGGCAGACTGCTATCCGCTGCCGCTGGCTATGGGACAAGTTGAGTCCGCCCTCGGTAATCCATGTCTGAAGGCCGTAGGGAAGGTCCGGGAGCATCTCGTCCAGCCCGGATGCGGCAAGCACGCGCTCGATTTCCTCCGGGGACGCCTGGGGGCAGGCGTAAGTAAGGTTGCGCAGTAGCGAGCCGCGCATCAGCGGCAGTTCGGGGCCCATAGCTCCGATCCATTTGGCTGCAGATCGAAGCGTGGTTTTCCCAAGTAGCTGCCCGTCGAGGATGAGGCAGCCGTCGTCAGGCTCCACCGTCCTGGAGACCAGACCGAGCAGCGTGGACTTGCCGCTGCCGCCGTCTCCCGTCACAGCAACCACTTCACCCGGGCTGATCTTCAGATTCACATCCTGCAGGGCCCCGTCGACCGTCACGGACACAAACTCGATTGATCCTTTACGGATCTTTAGGGGCCCGAGGCCGCTGCCCTCCAGCTCCCTGCCCGAACTGCGAAGGTACTCCTTGATCTTGCCTACCGATACTTGAGCACGGTGCCAGTAATCATGGGTTAGTCCGAGGGTCCGGACCGGCCCGGAAAGCTGTCTGGTTACTACAACGAAGCCAACCACCAAGCCGACGCTCGCTGTGCCCTGTCGGACTTCAAACAGGCCTGCAGCGAGAACGGCCCCGACGGCCAGCAGGGAAAAGGCGGTCGCGACCCCGCGGAGGTAACCGCGGAGACGGGCAACTCTGATGAGGGCCCGCGTAAGCTCATCGTTCTGATGCGAAAGGCGGGCGAATTCTCCTGCGGAGCGCCCAAAAACCTGCACCACAGTTTGAGCATTCAGTTGTTCGTCGAGGTTGCTCATGACGAGGGAACGCCGCCGCCGCATAACGCGTGTCGCCTGACGCATGCGACGCCCGGCGACGATGGATGCAGCGGAGCCCGCGGACACTGCCGCGACGATGGCAAGGGCCATCCAGAAGTTCAGGAAGAAGAGGACCGTCAGAGTCCCAGCCAGGACCATAGCGGCGATCAATCCGCCAAGCACCCCGCGGCTGATCCACATTCTGGTCATTGACAGGTCACCAAGAAATCTCAGGAGCAGGCCTCCTCGGGCCCTGCCCTGAAACTGCCGGGGGGTCATGCCTTGCACGTGTTTGTACATCATCATTCGCAGATCCCTGACGATCTGATAGCCAACTGTTTCGGCGACGTTGAATCCCATGGTCCGCAGCCAGCCGTGCAGCAAGGCGACGACGCCAAGGAGGACGGCTTGAGCCAGCGCCCAGCGCCACTGCAGGTCCGCAGCAGCACCGACCGTGACCGGGGCCAGGCTGTCCACAATGGACCGTAACAACAAAACAAAGGACACCAGCGTGACAACCTGGCCCAGGCCGATCGCCACAATCTTCACGAAGACAACACGTGGGATGCGGTAGAGCCCCTCCTTGCCCGCCACGGCGTTTACCAGACGTCCGGGCTGCCGGCGGGGGTCGCCGGTCTGGGGAACCCAAAGAGCCCCGGCCGCGCCAGGGGGCGATCCTCCGATGCGGTGAACGGTCCGATCAGAATCTCTCTGGTCTCGGAGACTGTTTCCACCCCACTCATGGATTCAGCACGGTTCACGGCGGTCGCCTCAAGGATTTCCGGAATGCCCAGCAGTGAAGCTGCCAGCTCGGGACTGGAGAGCTCTTCACGAGTCAGCACCGGCAGTCCGGTGACAGCCGCGGTTTCCCGGATCGCCAGGGGTGAGCGGGTAAGCAACCCCGTGACTGCCAGGACCTCATGTCCCAATTTCTGCAGGTGCGTGACGCCGGCCAGGGCACCCATCGAGTCCGGCGACGCAAAGATGACCGCGTCAATCATCGATTTGAAAACTGCTGACTCCAGCAGGCGGGAAGTTTCGCCTTGGAAGATGCCATCGGCGACTTCAACGAGGTTAAGAGCCGTCCCGGAGGCCGTGAGATGGTTGATCAGTTCGCCAAATTTGCTCTCAACCACGTCCATGGGCTGACGGTAGGTGGAGGCCAGTCCCACATCTGTGAAGTCCAGCATCCGGTGGGCACCAGCATCCAGCATGCACCAGTAGTCGTTGCCGGATCCCGTCCCGGTTACTTTGGTGGCGCCCACGCGGATACCCGCCCTGCTCAGGCCGTGGACGAGGCAATGGACAGTGGTCGTTTTGCCCGAATTCATCGCGGTACCGATGACGGCAATGGTCCGGGGACGGTGGGTCTGCGGCCCGGTCGGCTTTAGCGCAAAGTCCCGTATGTTCAGCGGGCGGCCCTTCGCGTCCCCGATGAGGCCGATGGGCTCGATTTCTGTCGCTTTGCGGACTGCCAAGCTGCGGCTGAGGACTTCGGAGGCGATCCCCCCGGAGGCGACGAGCTGCGCCCCGCCAAGGGTGGCCGGCACTTGGGATTCAAATTGGTCGGTCGCGTACCTGTCTCCATACGTGACGATGATTTCATCGTCCTCGTGAAGTACCGCACGCCGCCCGTTCGGTTGCTCGATGTGACGGTGATGCCCCAACTGAAGGATTCGGGCCAGCACCAAATCACCGGACCCTGGACGGACTGCTCCCGAAACCAGCGATCGCATCGCGTCCGGAGTTGCACGGCGGGTCGTGAATGCGGCCTTTGCCGTGGCCACTCGCTCCGCGTCCAACGGTTTGACCCAAATACTTCGGTCTCTGCTCATGACCTGCACGCTACGTGACGTCATAAGGGTGCGTAACACGGACCGCTACTCGTTTACCGGAACTGAGCTACGTGTCTCGGAAGGCAGCCACTCGGTTTCCAGACATGCTTTCCCATTTTGACGGGGTGCAATTTTACGGATGGCGAGACCGGAGACCAGACCAACGACTCAGATCGAGTAGCGCTCGTCCTCGTGGTCGCCGGGGTGGTCCTTGACGAGGCCGGCGGCGAGGGTGTTGCCGTCCAGCGGATCGATCAGAAGGAACGCGCCGGTGCGGCGGTGGTGAAGGTAGTTCTCCAGCGGCAGTGCGGCGGCGAGCCGCAACTGGGCGTGGCCGATGTCGTTGAGTTCCAGCGTGGAGGTGGGTTCCAGCTGGAAGTTGGCGAGGTCGAGCTTTCCGGTCACGTTCCGGACCAGGGCCTGGACCGTGCGGGTGCCGTGCTTGACCAGCACCTTGGCGCCTTCGCGGAGGGGTTTCGGCGACAGCCAGCACAGGGCGGCATAAACGTCCGCGCTGCTCTCCGGTATTTTGCCACCGGCGGGCCCGGCTGCCGCGATCGTGTCGCCGCGGGCGACGTCGAACTCGTCCGCGAGCCGCAACGCGACCGACTGCGGGGCCACGGCCTCGGCGAGCTCGTCACCGGCGAAGTCGATGCCGGTCACGGTAGTGGTGCGCGGCGCCTGGCCCGGAGTGAGGACGCTGACCTTGTCCCCCAGTTTCACGGAACCTTCGGTAATCTGGCCCGCGTATGCGCGGTAGTCGCGGTAGCCTTCGACGTCGAGTCCGCCCGCGACGGCGTCGGGCGCCAGTGCACCCTGCGGCCGGATGACGAGCTGCACCGGGAAGCGGAAGCTCTCCAGGTGGCTTTCGAGTTCGTCCGCGGCCGGCAGCGTTTCAAGGACTTCGAGCAGGGCCGGGCCGTCGTACCAGGGCGTGCGGTCCGAGCGGTCCACGACATTGTCGCCGTCGAGCGCGGACACGGGGATGACCAGCAGATCGGCGATTCCATCCGCACCAAGCCCGAGCTCGCGGCCCACTTTCTGCACGTCGGCCTCGATCCCGCGGAACACATCCTCGCTGAAGTCCACGAGGTCGATCTTGTTCACGGCGACAATCACATGCGCCACGCGCAACAGCTGCAGCACGGAGAGGTGCCGGCGGGTCTGCTCCAGAACACCCTTGCGGGCGTCGATGAGCACGACGACGGCGTCCGCGGTGGACGCGCCGGTCACCGTGTTCTTGGTGTATTGCACGTGCCCGGGGCAGTCCGCGAGGATGAAACTGCGGCGGTCCGTGGCGAAGTAGCGGTAGGCGACGTCGATGGTGATGCCCTGTTCGCGCTCTGCACGCAGGCCGTCGGTGAGCAGCGCGAGGTCAATCCCGCCAGCAGATCCGCCGAAGCCGCGGTCCGCGGAGGTGCGGGCGACGGCGTCGAGCTGGTCGGCGAGGATCGCCTTGGAGTCGTGCAGGAGCCTGCCCACCAGGGTGGACTTGCCGTCGTCGACGGAGCCTGCGGTGGCGAAGCGGAACAGGGA
>Ga0247820_10001921_pt1 | contig 11674 bp, 8 predicted proteins | sample 13C_Glucose_Day1_2_FD_192480 | JGI IMG/M metagenome (GOLD analysis project Ga0247820, IMG submission 192480) | Soil microbial communities from agricultural site in Penn Yan, New York, United States - 13C_Glucose_Day14 | ecosystem: Environmental > Terrestrial > Soil > Agricultural land | place...
CAACAGAACCAAGCGGCGACGGCAACATGCATGCCTGAGAAACGCTCCTCCGCGACTTGCAGCGAGCCTTCCGACCCCGGCATCGAAGTGGTCGGCGCAGGCGCGAGATTCGGCGAACGATTCAGGATCCCGGCGTCGTCGGCGGGATGGTGGTAGGGACCCTGCTGGAGGTCTTCTTCATCGAGCACCGCGACGACCAGCTTCGCGTGCCGTGGCGCTACAACGCCGCAACAAGTCCGGCCGCTTCGGATACCGACGCGATACGTGCGCGGCGCAGACTTCCGCTTGCCCCGGAGGGCAGCGCGATGTCCTCCTCAACACACATCCGGAGGATGCAATGCCAACCCCTGTCGATCTGCTGCTCGATCCGTTGACCTGGATCCTGGTGGCGATGTTCACCGGTCTCGGCGTCTGGGAAGCCCTCGCGCCGGGCCGGGAGCTGCCGCGTGTGCGCGGCTGGACGGCGCGCGCGCTGACCGCGTTCCTCATCTACTTCCTGCTGTCGTCGTACCTGCCCCTGCTGTGGGGCGAAGCGCTTGCGCCGCTGCAATGGTTCGATCTTTCGGGATGGCCGCTTTGGGCAGCGGTCGGCGCGGCCCTGCTCGTCTACGAGGTCGGCGCCTACGCGTGGCACCGCTCGATGCATCGCTTCACGCCGCTGTGGCGCCTGCTGCACCAGATGCATCACAGCGCGGAGCGGCTCGATGTCGTCAGCGCGTACTGGTTCAGCCCGCTCGACATGGTGACCTGGACGCTGCTGCCGAGCCTCGTCCTGACGATCATCGGCGTGCCGGCTCAGGCCGCGACGATCACCCTGCTGACGGTCTCGTTCCTCGCGATGTTCCAGCACGCGAACATCCGCACCCCGCGCTGGCTCGGCTATCTCGTGCAGCGCCCGGAAATGCATGTGGTGCATCACGCCCGCGGCGTTCACCGGTACAACTATGCCGACCTGCCGTTTCTCGACATGCTGTTCGGCACCTTCCGCAATCCGGTCGGCTACGAGCATTCGACCGGTTTCTGGGACGGCGCATCGTCACGGGTCGTCGACATGCTGCTGTTGCGCGACGTGTCGCAGGAGAGCCGGCGATGAGCCCGAACGGAGCGGCCGGTCGCGAGCGCTTGGCCGGCGCCGCCTGGCAGCCCGGCCGCGAATTGCCGAACCGGGTCCGGGAGGTGCGGCTGCCCGGACGCCTGACGATGCAGTACGTCGAGCAGGGTCCGACAGAGGGCGTGCCGGTCGTCGCGCTGCACGGTGTGACCGACTCCTGGCGATCGTTCGAGCCGTTGCTGCCGCACCTGTCCGGAGCGCTTCGCGTCTTCGCCCTGACCCAGCGCGGGCACGGAGGCAGCGAGGCGCCCGCCTCCGGGTACGCGCTGACCGACTTCGCCAACGACGTGGTCGCCTTCCTCGATGCCCAAGGACTCGAGCGCGCGATCATCGTCGGCCATTCGATGGGTTCGGCGAACGCCCTGCGGCTGGCTATCGATCATCCGCAACGGGTGACGGCGCTGGCGCTGCTCGGTGCCTTCGCCGGCTTCCGCGGCAAGCCCGAGCTCGAGGCCTTCTGGCAGGACGACCTCACCCGCCTTGTCGATCCGGTCGATTTCTCGTTCGCCCGCGAGTTCCAGGCGAGCACGCTCGCCCAGCCGGTGCCGCCGGCGTTCTTCGAGATCGTGATGGAGGAATGCTTGAAGTGTCCGGCACGGGTCTGGCGCGATGCGTTCGCCGGCATGTTCGAGGATGCCTTCGTCGAGCAACTGGCCGCGGTCACCGCGCCGACCCTGCTGCTGTGGGGCCGGCACGATGCGTTCTGCCCGCGCGCGGACCAGCAGCGGCTGCTCGCCGGGATCGCCGGCTCGCACCTGATCGAGTACGCCGATGCCGGGCATGCGCTGCACTGGGAGGAGCCGGCCCGCGTCGCGGGCGACCTGGTCGACTTCGTCTGCAGGACAGCGCCCGCGATGCGCCGCCGCTCGCTTGCGGACGGCGCGCGCCGCTGAGCCAATCGCCACGGTCAAGGACAGCCGGGCCACCGCCAGCCGCGCGGCATCGCCGTCCAGGCGTCGGGGCGTTGGCTGGTAGCCACCGGCACCGTTCGCCGGCCAGCGGGTGGGTCCGTAGCAGTGTATAAAGGCAAAGGACCCTGGACCTACCTGACGAACGGACTTGCAGACACTTCTGAACCTTCTCTCGAGCGTTGCCCTCCTGGTGTGGGGTACGCACATCGTGCGCACCGGCATCCTGCGCGTCTTCGGTGCGAACCTGCGGCACGTGCTGTCGCGGAGCGTGAGCAACCGGGCCAAGGCGTTCGCGTCCGGCATGGGTGTCACCGCCCTGGTCCAGTCGTCCAGCGCCACCGCCCTGATCGCCAGCTCATTCGTGGGGCAGGGCCTGATCGCACTCGGGCCGGCGCTCGCGATCATGCTCGGCGCGGATGTCGGCACGGCACTGATGGCGAAGGTCTTCTCGCTGGACCTGCGCTGGCTGTCGCCGCTGCTGATCATCGGCGGCGTCGTCACCTTCCTGCCCCGCAAGAGCTCGCGCGCCGGACAGGTCGGACGGGTTCTGCTCGGCCTGGGGATGATCATCCTCGCGCTGCAGCTGGTCGTCCAGGCCACGCAGCCGATCACCCAGGCCCAGGGGGTGAAGGTCATCTTCGCCTCGCTCTCGGGCGACATCTTCCTGGACATCCTCATCGGCGTGCTGTTCACGCTGGTCTCGTGGTCGAGCCTGTCGGTGGTGCTGCTGACGGCCGCCTTCGTCGCCGCGAGCCTGATCTCGCTGCCGGTTGCCTTGAGCCTGGTTCTCGGCGCCAACCTGGGCAGCGGCCTGCTCGCGCTCCTCGTGAACCTGCGTACCCCCGGGGCCGGTCGCCATGTCGCCGTCGGCAACCTGTTCTTCAAGGTCGTCGGCTGCCTGATCTTCGGGCTCGGCCTGCCGTTCGTGGTCGATTTCCTCGCGCGCCTGGATGCCGATGCCCGCGACCAGGTGCTGAACTTCCATATCCTCTTCAACCTCGGGATCGCGGTGCTGTTCATCGGCCTGACCGACTCGGTGGGTCGACTGGTGTCGCAGTGGGTGCCGGTCGCCGACGCAAACGTTGCCCAGGTCGAGCCGCGCCACCTCGACCAGGGTGCGCTGAAGACGCCGGCCCTCGCGCTGGCCAACGCGGCGCGGGAGGTGCTGCGCATCGGGGATACGGTCGAGCAGATGCTGCAGGGCATGCTGCAGGTGATGCGCACGAACGACAGCGGCCTCATCGCCGGCATCGTCCGTCTTGACGACGACATCGACCGACTCTACACCGCGGTCAAGCTCTACCTCACCCAGCTCAGCCGGGAGGCGCTCGATGAGAAAGAGGGGGCGCGGTGGTCGGAGATCATGCAGCTGACGATCAACCTCGAGCATGTCGGCGACATCCTCGAAGGCGTGATGCGCGACCTCCGCGACAAGAAGATCGCCCACCGGCTGACATTCTCCGAGGAAGGCATGAAGGAAATCGAGGAACTGCACGCCAGGCTCATCGCCAACCTGCGTCTGGGCCTGTCGGTCTTCCTCAGCGGCGACCTGCGCAGCGCGCAGATGCTGTTCGCGGAGAAGGAGCGCTTCCGCGATCTGGAGCGCGCGTATGCGTCGAGCCACCTCGACCGGCTCGCCGGGCAGTCACTGCTCGCCCTGGAGACCAGCTCCCTGCATCTCGACATCATCAGCGACATGCGCCGGATCAATTCCTTCTTCTGCTCGACGGCCTATCCACTTCTCGAGCAGGCGGGCCAGCTGCGGCGCAGCCGGCTGCGCGGCGACACGTCGACCGCGGCGCCGGGGCCCGAAACGCAGCCGCCGCTCGACACGATGCCAGTGGAAGGCAGCCGGCAGCCGGCTCCCGGATCCTGATCAGTGCCGGCCGCATGGGGCCGGCCGCGGCATCGCACTGGCCCCGCGGGCACGGCCGCGGGGCCCGCTCAACCGGCCCCGACAGCCTTGGCCTTGGGTGCGCCGCCGCCGCGAACGATGCAGCGCGGGTTGACGTAGACGGTGCCGGGTCCGGCACCGCCAATGTCCTCGCCGTAGAGGTGCGTGCCGCAAGCGCCGCAGAAGCGATGGCCGATGGTGCGCCCGCCGAACGTGTAGGCGCCAACGACTTCTTCCGTCGACAGCAGGCGCAGCCGGTCGCGCGGCACGCTGATCAGCGAACCGCGAGGCAGGTCGCCGTCGCCGGCCATGCCGGCCGGCGCGACGCCTTGCAGCTCGAAGACGAACCGGCCGCAGTGGCAGGTGCCGCGAAAACTCATTGCCCTCCACTCATCTCAATGCTCCGACCATCGCAGTGCCCTGCGCCCCCTTTCATTGCCCTTCGCTCATCTTCGCCATCGCCTCGCGCATCTCCTCGGGGCTGAGGTCGCGGATATGGGAGGCGATGGACCAGTGATGTCCGAAGGGATCCTCGATCTTGCCGTAGCGGTCGCCCCAGAACTGGTCGGCCGCCGGCATGACGACCTTGGCGCCAGCGGCCACCGCACGATTGATGGTCGCGTCGACATCCTCCACGTACAGGTGGATGGTCACCGGCGAGCCCTTCAGGGCGTCGGGCCCAAGCAGGCCCCATTGCGGCATCGAATCGACCAGCATCAGCGGCGAGTCGCCGATGCGCACCATGGCATGCATCAGCTTGCCATCCGGGCCCGGAATGCGCGCCGCTTCGACGGCGCCGAAGGCGCGCTTGTAGAACTCGATGGCATCGGCTGCGCCGTTGCACACCAGGTGCGGCGTCAGCGTCGGCATGCCGTCGGGAATCGGCTTCACTTTCCCTGCTTCCTGCGCGGAGGACATGGCTTGATCTCCTGGCTCGAAAGAGCCAGAGGTTACGCGTGCCGGGTGGTGCTGGAAAGATCCAATTGCGGCGTGTCGGATGGTACCAATCGCGCGCGTCAGCCCGCAGTGCGCATCGCGCCGCTGGTACCATTCTCGCCGACGGAATCGTCGCGCCGCCGGGGCCACCTCGGCAGGAGCGGGGCTTCCTTGGAACCGCACCCCACCTCTACCGCGGGACCTGCAACGTGTTCCTCGAATTGGATGGAAATGGTCCGCGCTACTCGCAGCTCACCCGGGCGCTCAAGCAGGCGATCCTGCGCGGGCAGCTGAAGGCCGGCAGCCGCCTGCCCGCCACCCGCGCGCTCGCCTCGGAGCTGGGTCTCTCGCGCAATACCGTTCTCACCGCCTACGAGTCGCTGTGCGCGGAGCAGCTTGCAGTGGCGGCCGCGGGCTCGGGCACGTTCGTGCGGCGGGTAATGATGACCGGCGGCTTTGCCGCCGAGGCGCCGGAAGTGCCGCCGCAGACACGCTATGCAGCGAGGCTGCGCAGCCTGCCGCCGCTCGCGCTGCGCGCCGTCTCGACGCAGCTCGCCTACGACCTGCAGTATGGCGAGCCGCTCGCCGATCCCCTGCTGGCCAATGCCTGGCGCCGCGAGCTCGCCCGGGCAGCCTTGCGGGCCGGATGGCGCTACCCGAGCAGCGCAGGCCTGCCGGCGTTGCGGCAGGCCATCCGCGACTACCTGGCGCGCCGCCGGGGCGTCGTCTGCCATGCCGACGACATCGTCATCGTCAACGGCGCGCAGCAGGCGGTTGCGTTGCTGGCGCGGCTGCTGCTGAACGAGGGCGATGCCGTCGTGGTCGAAGACCCGGGCTATCAACTCGCCACCCACGCCCTGCGTGCCCACGGCGCCCGGCTGCTGCCGGTGCAGGTGGACGCCGAGGGGCTGCAGGTCGATGCGCTGCCGCCGGATGGCGTGCGCCTGGTCCACGTCACGCCCTCGCACCAGTTCCCGTCCGGCGCGGTCATGTCGCTGGAGCGGCGGCTCGCGCTGCTGCAATATGCGGTCGCCGCGCAGTGCTGGCTGATCGAGGACGACTACGACGGCGAGTTCCGCTACGACGCGGCGGCCATCCCCGCCTTGCGCTCGCTCGATGTCCGCAACCGCGTCGTCTACGTCGGCAGCTTCTCGAAGGTCCTGTTCCCGGGCCTGCGGCTGGGCTATGTGGTGTGCCCGCCGGGCTTGCGCGACGACCTGGTGAACGGGAAGCGTCTCGACGACATCGGCTGCGGCGTGATCGAGCAGGCGGCGCTTGCCGAGTTGATGGCGAGCGGCGCATTCGAGCGCCACCTGCGCCGCACGGCGGCCGAACTGCGGCGGCGGCGCGCAGCACTGCTCGATGGACTTGCGCGCCACTGTGCCAGCCACCTGCACTACGAGGATTCGCGCGCCGGGATGCACCTCGTCGGTTGGCTGCCCCGTTGGAGCGCGGCCGCGGTGCAGGCGCTGGTCGCGCATGCGCAGGCGCGCGGGCTGGGACTTCACCCGATCGGCCCGCACTACCTTGCTGCGCCGGCGCCGGCCGGGCTGCTGCTCGGTTTCGCCGCGTTGTCGCCGAAGCAGCTCCAGGCCGCCGCCGCGCGCCTCGGCGAATGCCTGCGGGAAGTGGCAGGCTGGCCGCAGGAGGTGGGGCTCAGTTGGAGCGGGTCGTCCGCTCGTTCGGGAGCGGCTGCGCCTCCGTCTGGGTCAGCTGCGCCTGCGGCGGTGGTTCGAGCCCGCTCCAGCCGCCGCCGAGGGACTTGACCAGGTCGACGCTGGCAACCAGGCTGTCGCGCCGCGCGGCGACCCGGTCGAGCTCGGATTGGAACAGGTTGCGGTCGGCGTCGAGGACATCGAGATAGCCGGAGTAGCCGCTGTCGTAGCGGATGCGGGCGAGGCGCCGGGCGTTCTCGAGCGCCTGGATGCGCGCTTGCTGGGCCTGCGCCCGCGACACCGCCCAGCTGCGCCGCGACAATGCGTCGCGCACCTCGCGAAATGCATTGAGGGCGGTCTGCTCGTAGCGGACGGCCGCTTCACGCTCCCGGGCGTTGGCGAGATCGACCGCGGCATCGGCGCGCCCGGCGGTGAAGATCGGCGCGGCCAGCGACGCTGCCAGCAGCCAGACCCGTGCCGGGCTGGTCAACACGTCCGACAACGATGCGCTCTCGCCGCCGTAGCCGGCGGTCAAGGACAGCGACGGCAGGTAACTCGCGCGCGCCACGCCGATCTCGGCGGTGGCGGCCGCCAGCAGGGCGTGGGACTGCTGCACGTCCGGACGGCGCGCGAGCAGCTGCGACGGCAGTCCGCCCGGCACTTCCGGCGGCGCAGCCAGCGCGTCGATGGTCTTGCCGCGTTCGATGTCGGCTTCGAGGAGTGCGCGCGGATTGCGCCCGAGCAGCACCGCGAGGGCGGAGGCGGTGAGGCTGGCGCGCTCGGAGAGCTCGGCCAGCGTGGCTTCGGCAAGGGCTGCCTCGGCCTGGTCCTGGTGAAGGTCCAGCGCCGAGCCGGTGCCGCCCTTGAGGCGCTTCTCGCGCAGCGACACCGCTTCCTTGCGCGTGCGCAGGGTGCGCTGGGTGAGGTCGACCTGGGCGTCGAGCGCGCGCAGGTCGAAGTAGCCCTGCACCACCTGGCTGGCCACCGACAATCCCACGACCGCCTGGGCGTAGCGGCTGGCCGCGAGCGCGGCCCGGGCGGATGCGCTCGCATCGCGGTAGCGTCCCCACAGGTCGGCTTCGTAGGCAGCCTCGATGCCGATGCTGCGGCGGTCGCCGATGGTCGACACGCCCGGCGGCAGGGGCGTGGCGGAGCGCTCGGATGCGCGCCCGCGTCCGGCGCCGGCGGTCGCCTGCACCGAGAACCACTGGTCGGCACGAGCCGCGGCCGCGAGGGCCCGCGCCTCCTCGACGCGGGCGATTGCGGCCGCGACGTCGAGGTTGTGCCCCAGGGCCTCCTCGACCATCCGGTCGAGGCTCGGGTCGCCGAACATCCTCCACCAGTCCTGCGCCGGCGCCTGCGAGCCGACGCCGGCCTGGGGCCACGCCTGCGGAATGTCGAGCGCCGGCTCGCGCACCGGCGGCGCGAGGCTCGAGCAGGCGGCGGCCAGCAGTGCGGCGGCCAGCCCGGCGGCCAGGCGCGCGACCCGGCCCTCCGCCCGCGTCTGGCCAGCGGCGAGGACAGGGCGAGCGGCGACCGGGCCGGCAGCGACCGGATCGAGGGAGACCGGACCGGCGGAGACCGGGTCGGCGGAGACCGGATCGGCGGCGGCGACAGGTAAGACGGGATCAGGCATGGTCCACTCCGGGGGCGTGCGCATGAGGGTTGGGAAGGGCGTGCGGCAGCGCCTCCGCCCGCAGTTCGCTGGTCGGGCGGCGTTCGGCGGCGATGCGGCGTTCGCTGATGATCTTGAAGAACAGCGGCACAAAGAAGATCGCCAGGAAGGTCGCCGCCAGCATCCCCCCCATCACCCCGGTCCCCACCGATTGGCGGGCACCCGCGCCGGCACCGGACGAGATCGCCAGCGGCAGCACGCCCAGGATGAAGGCGAGCGACGTCATCAGGATCGGTCGAAACCGCAGGCGCGCGGCTTCGAGCGCCGCCGCCGAGGTCGAGAGGCCCTGTCGGTGCTTGAGCACGGCGAACTCGACGATGAGGATGGCGTTCTTGGCAGCGAGCCCCAGCAGCGTCACCAGCCCGATCTGGAAGTAGACGTCGTTCGTGAAGCCGCGCAGCCAGACGGCCGCCACCGCGCCGAAGGTGCCGAAGGGCAGGGCGATCAGCACCGTCAGCGGCAGCGACCAGCGCTCGTATTGCGCGGCCAGGATCAGGAACACCATCGCCGCCGCAAAGCCGATCGCGAGACTTGCGGTGCCGCTGGATCGCTTCTCCTGGAACGACGCGCCGCCCCAGTCGTAGCTGAAGTCGGCCGGCAGCACCTCCTGCGCGATCGCCTCGACCCGCTCGATCGCCTGACCGGAGCTGACTCCCGGCGCGCTCTGCCCGAAGATCTTGACGGCGGGCAGGTTGTTGAAGCGGTCGAGCGTGTCGGGCCCGGACGCGTAGCGCACCTGGGCGAGCGCCGACAGCGGGATGGCCCGCCCCGCTCCCGAGCGCACGTAGACCGCGCCGACGTCGTCGGGACGATTGCGGTACTGAGGCTCGGCGGACAGGAGCACCTGCCAGTTGCGGCCGTACTTGCTGAAGTCGTTCACGTAATAGGACCCGAGCGTGGCTGCCAGCGTGTTGAAGACGTCGTCGAGAGGCACGCCGAGCGCCTTGGTGCGCTCACGATCGACGTCCACCGACAACTGCGGCACGTGCGCGTTCCAGAGCGTGTTGGCAGGCCCGAGCATCGGGTCCTGAGCAACCCGCGCGAGGAACTGCTGCGTCACCGCCGACAGCTTTGCCGGGCCGCCCTCGCCGCGGTTCTGGATGTAGAACTCGTAGCCGCCGGCCTGGCCCAGCCCGAAGATAGGCGGCGGGTTGAAGGCGAGCACCAGCGCCTCCTTGATGTGGGCAGTCTTCATGAACAGTTCGCCCACCAGCGCCGGCACGGCCACTTCGCGCTCGTCCCAGGGCTTCTGGGTCACGAAGATGGTGGCGGCGTTGTTGCGGAAGCCGTTGCCGAGGAAATCGAAGCCGGTGAAGGCGACCGCGTCGGCGTTCGCGGGGTTGGAGCGGATGACCTCCAGCACGTCGCGCACCACGTCGTCGGTACGTTGCAGGGTCGCGCCTTCCGGCAGGATCACCGCTGCGATGTAGAAGCCCTGGTCCTCGTCCGGCACGAGGCTTCCGGGTGTGAGGCGCCACAGCCCTGCGGTCACCAGGACCATGGCGAGAAAGAGCAGCACGCCCAGCGTCGCTCGCCGCAGCATCCAGGCGACGCCGTCGGTGTAGCGATGGGTGACCCGGCCGAACCAGCGGTTGAAGGCCTGGAACGCTGGCCCCGGCTGCCGGTGCTCGCGCTTGAGCAGGAGGACGCAGAGGGCGGGCGTGAGCGTCAGGGCGACGATGCCGGAGATGACCACGGCGATCGATATCGTCACCGCGAACTGGCGGTACAACTCGCCGGTCAGGCCGCCGAGGAAGGCGATCGGCACGAAGACCGCGCACAGGGTCAGGACGATGGCGACCACCGGGCCGGCCACCTCGTGCATCGCCTTGACCGCCGCATCCCTCGCCGGCATCTGCTCCTCGTGCATGATGCGCTCGACGTTCTCCAGCACGACGATGGCGTCGTCGACGACGATGCCGATGGCGAGCACCATGCCGAACAGGGTCAGCGTGTTGATCGAATAGCCGAGCGCGAGCAGGCCGGCGAACGTGCCGAGCAGCGACACCGGCACCGCCATGACCGGGATCAGGGTGGCGCGCCAGTTCTGCAGGAACAGGTAGACGACCAGGAACACCAGCACCATTGCGATCGCCAGCGTCTCGACGACCTCGTGGATGGAGACCTCGACGAAGCGCGTGGTGTCGTACGGCACGCTGTAGGAAAGTCCCTGCGGGAAGCGCTGCGACAGTTCCTGCACCCGTGCGCGGACCGTTTCGGCGACCTCGAGCGCGTTGGCGCCGGGGGCGAGGAAGATGCCGACCAGGGTCGCGGGTTGCCCGTTGATCCGTCCGATGAAGTCGTAGTCCTTGGAGCCAAGCTCGACCCGCGCAACGTCGCGCAGGCGCAGCGCCGAGCCGTCGCCATTGGAGCGGACGATAATGTTCTCGAACTCCTCCACCGTGCTCAGCCGGCCCTGCGTGGTCAGGGTGTAGACCAGCTCCTGGTTGCCGCCGTTGGGCATCTGGCCGATCTTGCCGGCAGCGAACTGCGCGTTCTGCTCGTTGACGGCGGCGACGATGTCGCCGGTGGTGATCTGCAGCTGCGCGAGGCGGTCCGGCTTCAGCCAGATGCGCATCGCATAGTCCTTGGCGCCGAAGATCTGCACGTTGGTCGTGCCGCGCAGCCGCTTGAGCTCGTCGAGCACGTTCATCGTCACATAGTTGGACGTGAAGAGGTCGTCGCGGCTGCGATCGGGCGAATAGAAGGCGAGGACCTGCAGGAAGGCGGATGAGCTCTTCTCCACCGTCACGCCCTGGCGGCGCACCTCCAGCGGCAGCTTCGCCTCCGCCTGCTTGACGCGGTTGTTGGCGTCGACCGCCGCCTGGTCGGGATCGGTGCCGATCTCGAAGGTGAGCTGGATCTGCACGACGCCGTTGGCGGCCGACGTCGAGGCCATGTAGATCATGCGCTCGGTGCCGTTGAGCGCGTTCTCCAGCGGGGCGGCCACGGTCTGGTCGAGCACCTCGGCGGACGCGCCGGGGTAGATCGCCCGCACGGTGACCACCGGCGGGGCGATCTCCGGATACTGCGCGATCGGCAGCACCCGCATGGCGGCGAAGCCGGCGAGGGTGATGAAGATGGACAGCACCGCCGCGAAGATCGGGCGATCGATGAAGAATCTCGAGAACATAGGGGGCCCCGCTCAGTCCGACTTGGTGATGCGTGCCGGCGGCGGCGCCTCGACCGCCACTTTCACCGGCGAGCCCGGTCGGACCTTCACCACGCCGTCGACGATCACCGCGTCGCCTTCCTCGAGCCCCTGGCTGATGATCCACTGCTTGTCGTGCCAGTCGCCGACCTGCACCGGGCGCGGCTCGGCCTTGCCGTCGCGCACCACGAAGACGAACTTGCCGTCGGGACCCTCGAGCACCGCGCGCTGCGGCACCAGGATCGCCTTCGGCCGGCTCGCGCCGTTGACCCGCACGCGCACGAACTGGCCCGGGAGCAGGCCGCGGTGGGGGTTGGGGAATTCGGCGCGCGGTGCTCGAG
>Ga0247820_10001922_pt1 | contig 11671 bp, 8 predicted proteins | sample 13C_Glucose_Day1_2_FD_192480 | JGI IMG/M metagenome (GOLD analysis project Ga0247820, IMG submission 192480) | Soil microbial communities from agricultural site in Penn Yan, New York, United States - 13C_Glucose_Day14 | ecosystem: Environmental > Terrestrial > Soil > Agricultural land | place...
GCATCGAGGACGCCGTGCGCAACGCCAAGGCTGCCGTCGAGGAGGGCATCGTCGCCGGTGGTGGCGTGGCCCTGCTGCAGGCCACCAAGGCTGCGTTCGAGAAGCTCGAGCTCGAGGGTGACGAGGCCACCGGTGCGAACATCGTTCGCGTCGCGGCCGAGGCCCCGCTCAAGCAGATCGCCATCAACGCCGGCCTCGAGGGCGGCGTCGTGGCGGAGAAGGTCAGCAACCTCGACAGTGGCTGGGGCCTCAACGCCGCCACCGGCGAGTACGTCGACCTGATCGCCGCGGGCATCATCGACCCGGCCAAGGTCACCCGCTCGGCGCTGCAGAACGCCGCGTCGATCGCTGCCCTGTTCCTCACCACCGAGGCCGTCATCGCGGACAAGCCTGAGAAGGCTGCGCCGATGGCGCCGGGTGGCGACGAGATGGGCGGCATGGGCTTCTGAGGTTCGCCTCGAAAGCCAGCCACACGGCATGCACCGGAGGGCGGTTCCCCGAGAGGGGAGCCGCCCTTCGGCGTTTGTCCCCACCAGCACGGGTAGGCCGTGTAGAACTGTCGGGTGCCTGAAGAGACCGGCCCGCTCGTCCTGGGTCCCCTGCTGCGGTATGCCGGTACGTCCAGTGCGACGGTCTGGGTCCAGACCCGGGACGACTCCCGCGTGGAGGTCCGCGCGTTCGGGAGCTCGTGGTCGGCTCGGACGTTCGGCGTCCACGGGCACCACTACGCGCTCGTCGTCCTCGACGGCCTCGAGACGGGGGCCAGCAGCGACTACACCGTGGACATCGACGGCGAGCGGGTCTGGCCGCCGGCGGACCCGCCCCACGGGCTGCCGCCCAGCAGGGTCGCGACGCTGCAGCCGCACGAGCCGACCAGGATGGCGTTCGGCTCCTGCCGCACCAGCGTTCCGCACGACGCGGAGGGCAACGCCAGCAACGGTGTCGACGCCCTGCGCGCCTACGCGCGACACCTCAGCCTCACCGACCCGGCGGAGTGGCCCCACCTGGTCTGCTTTCTCGGAGACCAGGTCTACGCCGACGAGACGTCCGAGGAGATGCGCGAGTTCATCGCATCCCGGCGCAGCCTGGACGAGCCGCCCGGCGAAGAGCTGAAGGACTACGACGAGTACGCCCACCTCTACCGGCTGGCGTGGAGCGACCCGCTGAACCGGTGGCTGCTGTCGACGCTGCCGAGCAGCATGATCTTCGACGACCACGACATCCGCGACGACTGGAACACCTCGCAGCAGTGGCACCGCGAGATGAACGCCAAGCCGTGGTGGCACCAGCGGATCGTCGGCGGGCTCGCGTCGTACTGGGTGTACCAGCACTGCGGGAACCTCGCCCCCGAGCAGCTCGCGGAGGACGAGATCTGGCGGCTCATCGCCGCTCACGCCGCCGCTGGCGGTGAGGTCGAGCTCGACCTCAGCGACGTGCTCGACGCCTTCGCGGAGCGCGTCGACACGCAGCCCGACACCTATCGCTGGAGCTACACCCGTGACCTCGGGGACTCGCGGCTGATCGTCGTGGACTCGCGCGCGGCGCGCGTCCTCACCCCTGAGCGCCGCTCGATCCTCGACGACGCGGAGATGGCCTGGCTCGACGAGCAGCTGCGCGGAGACGTCGACCACCTCTTCATCGGCACGTCCCTGCCGTTCCTGCTGGCGCAGGGCATCCACGACCTCGAGGCCATCAACGAGGCGATGGCGACCGGCGCCTGGGGGCCACGGGTCGGCCGGTTCGGCGAGCGGATGCGCCGCGCCCTCGACCTCGAGCACTGGGCCGCCTTCCAGGAAGGCTTCGCAAAGGTGCTCGACATGGTGGTCGAGGTGGCCCGGGGCCAGCGCGGGCGCCCTCCCGGCACGATCACCTTCCTCTCGGGCGACGTGCACAACTCCTACGTGACGGAGATCGACCGCAACCAGCTCGGCGCCGGCGCCAGCCGCGTCGTGCAGGCGGTGTGCTCTCCGATCCGCAACCCCCTGCCCCGCGGGGTGCGCATCGGTCAGGCGCTCCTGGCCCGCGGCCTGAACCGGCCGCTGCAGTTCCTGGTGGCGCGCACCGACAAGGTGCCCACCGCCCCGTACAACTGGAGGGTGACCGAGGGGCCCTGGTTCGACAACAACCTGGCGACCCTGCAGGTGCGGGGGCGGGGCCTGGTGATCCGCTGGGACAGCGGCGTGGTCAGGGACGAGGCCTACGACGAGCCGGAGCTGCGGCAGGTGGCCCGGGTCGTCATCCAGTAGGACCACCCAGCAGGAGCCCAGCGGGACCACCCAGCAGGAGCCCAGCGGGACCACCCAGCAGGAGCCCAGCGGGACCACCCAGCAGGAGCCCAGCGGGACCACCCAGCAGGAGCCCGGCAGGACCACCGGGCAGCTCCATCCGGCAGGACCGCTGTCCGTCGACCGGTGGACGGCCCGTACACCGCCTAGGGGTGCACTCAGGGTGCGTTCAGGGTCAAACCTGAAGGCACGGGGATCACGGGGTCCATACCGTTGCCCTTGCTGAGAATCGACCACCGAGCCGGGAGCTCCGATGACCACCTTGAACACTGCCGCCGCCGTGCGGCCCACTGCGACGGCGCCTGCCGCCCGCACCGTCGACCTCACCAAGGTCTACGGGCGGGGCGACACCCAGGTCGTCGCCCTCGACCACGTCAGCCTCGACATCGCCCGCGGTGAGTTCACCGCCATCATGGGGCCGTCGGGCTCGGGCAAGTCGACCCTCATGCACTGCGCCGCGGGCCTGGACTCCGTGAGCGGTGGAGAGGTCTACATCGGGGACGTGTCGCTCGGCACCCTCAAGGACAAGGCCCTCACCACCCTGCGGCGAGACCGGATCGGCTTCGTCTTCCAGTCCTTCAACCTCATCCCCACGCTGTCCGCGAAGGAGAACATCCTGCTGCCGCTCGCCATCGCGGGTCGCCGGCCGGAGCCGGCGTGGTTCGACACGGTCATCGACACCGTCGGTCTCGGCGACCGGCTGTCACACCGGCCCAGTGAGCTCTCCGGCGGCCAGCAGCAGCGCGTCGCCTGCGCCCGTGCGCTCATGAGCCGGCCCGAGATCATCTTCGCCGACGAGCCGACCGGGAACCTGGACTCGGCCTCCGGGGCAGAGGTCCTCGGCTTCCTGCGCCGCAGCGTCGACGAGTTCGGGCAGACCATCGTCATGGTCACCCACGACCCCGGCGCGGCCAGCCACACCGACCGCGTGGTCTTCCTCGCCGATGGCCGCGTCGTCGACGAGATGCGCGAGCCCACGGCCGACCTCGTCCTGGAGCGCATGAAGGGCTTCGAGAAGCGCCTCGGCCACGGCCAGAGCCACGCAGGGTCGGGGGCCTGACGTGCTGCGCGCCACCTGGAAGAGCCTGCTCGCGCGCAGGCTCAGGCTCTTCATGAGCGCCTTCGCCGTCATGCTCGGCGTGGCCTTCGTGGCCGGCTCCCTGGTGTTCACCGACACCCTGGGCCGTGCCTTCACCAGCATCATGGCAGGCACGGTCGGCGATGTCGTGGTGCGACCGGTAGGGGGCTCCGGTGACGATGCGACGCAGACGACCCGGACCCTGCCTGCCTCCCTGGCCGCCGACCTCGCGGGGGTCGAGGGCGTGGCCCGCGCGGACGGCAACGTCACGAACTTCGCGACGTTCGTCGTTGGCAGGGACGGCAAGGTGATCGGCGCGCAGGGCGCCCCGGGCCTGGGGCTGAACTACCACGACGCGCCCGCGGGCCACGGCCTGACCGCACTCGCGGTGGACTCCGGACGGGTGCCGCAGCGTGCCGGTGAAGTCGCCCTCGACCCCACGACGGCAGACAAGGCCGGCTACCGGATCGGCGACGACGTCCGTCTGGTCTCCTCGGGTGCGCAGCCCGCCATCACTGCCCGCCTCGTCGGCCTGGTCGGGTTCGGCAACGGCGGGACGGCGGGCGCCAGCATGGCGACGTTCGACACCCGTACCGCTCAGCAGCTCTTCGTGGGCGGCAAGGACGTGTACACCGACATCTGGGTGACGGCCGAGCCCGGCACCTCGCAGGCCGAGCTCCGCGACGCCGTGGCCGGGTCCCTGCCGTCCGGCTTCGAGGCCGTCACCGGCGACCAGGCCGCGGACGAGGCTGCCTCGGACGTCAACGAGGCCGTCTCCTTCATCGGGACCTTCCTCCTCGTCTTCGCCGGTGTCGCCCTCGTCGTCGGCTCCTTCCTCATCGTCAACACCTTCTCCATCCTCGTCGCCCAGCGCAGCCGCGAGCTCGCGCTGTTCCGGGCGCTCGGCTCCAGCCGTCGGCAGGTGACGCGGTCGGTGGTCCTCGAGGCGCTCGCGATCGGCCTCGTCGGCTCGACAGTGGGCCTCGGGCTCGGCTTCGTCCTGGCGCTCGGGATCAAGGCGCTCTTCGCGACCTTCGGCCTCGACCTCTCGGGCAGCCCGCTCGTCTTCGAGCCGTCCACCGCGGTGGCGGCCTACGCCGTGGGGCTGATCGTGACGCTCGTGGCTGCCTACCTGCCCGCTCGCCGGGCAGGGCGCATCGCGCCCATGGCGGCACTGCGCGATGACGCCTCCGTCGCCGAGTCCTCGATCCACCGCCGCGTGGTCTTCGGCTCGGTGCTCCTCGTGGCGGGCGCTGCGGCGCTGGGCGTGGGTCTCTTCGGCGACGTGGAGAGCGCGGTCTGGTGGATCGGCGGCGGCATCTTCGGCGTCGTCATCGGCACCGCCCTGACCAGCCCGCTGGTCGGCCGCCCTGTCATCGCCCTGACCGGAGCGTTCTACCGCAGGGCGTTCGGCGCCGTCGGGGTGATGGCGGAGCAGAACGCCGTCCGCAACCCCCGTCGCACCGCGGCCACGGCCTCGGCGCTGATGATCGGGCTCACGCTGGTGTCGATGATGGCGGTGTTCGGGCAGTCCGCGAAGGCCAGCATCGACAAGACCATCGAGCAGGGCCTCGCCGCCGACTACGTCGTCTCCAACGCGGTGGGCGCGCCGTTCTCGCCCAGCGTGACCGACGAGGTGGCGGCGCTGCCGGGTGTTGACGCCGTCGCGCGGTACCGCTTCGTCGGCTGGCAGGTTGGCGAGGAGCGCCAGTCCGCGACCGGCATCGAGCCCGACGTCTTCGAGAAGGCCTACCCGGTCGACATGGAGCAGGGCCGCCTTGCGGACCTCGCCCCCGGCACGGTGATCCTCTCCGACGAGCGGGCGAAGTCCGACGGCACGAAGGTCGGCGACACCGTCACCGCCACGGTGGCGGGCACCGATGCGTCCTTCGAGGTCGTCGGTGTCTACCGGGTGTCCCCGGGCCTGGGCACGCCGTTCCTCGTCTCCCTCGATGCCCTCGACGAGCTGGGGGTGGCGCCGGCCGACAACCTGGCCTTCGTCGTCCGCGAGCCGGGCGCTGACGCGGCAGCCGTGAAGGCGGCCATCTCCGAGGTCATCGCGGACCTGCCCACCGTGACGCTGAAGGACCAGGCGGAGTTCGCCGCCGAGCAGCGTGCGCCCATCGACCAGATGCTCTACATGATCTACGCGCTGCTGGGCCTGGCCGTGGTCATCGCCGTCCTGGGCATCGTCAACACGCTGGCGCTGTCGGTCATCGAGCGGACCCGCGAGATCGGCCTGCTGCGGGCGGTCGGGCTGAGCCGTCGACAGCTGCGCACGATGCTCCGGCTCGAGTCGGTGGTGATCGCCCTGCTCGGCGCCGCCCTCGGCGTGGGCCTCGGCGTGGTCTTCGGCGTCGCCCTCCAGAGGGCGCTGGAGGGCGAGGGGATCGAGGTTCTCTCCATCCCGGTCGGTCAGCTCGCGCTCTTCGTCGGCCTGGCGGGCGTCGTGGGTGTACTGGCGGCCGTCTGGCCGGGGCGCCGGGCCGCCAGGCTCGACGTCCTGGAGGCCATCACCAGCGAGTGAGGGCCGCGGGCGACCGGTTCCGGCGGCCGGTCGCCCGCACGCAGTGGCACCCTGGTGGCAGACCCCTCGTCAGCGAGGAACGGTGGCCCGGACCGCGCGCCGCGGCCCGGGCCACCGGTCGTTCCCGGGCTGCTAGGAGAACATCCGGACCGCACTGGCCTCGGTCTCGGCATACTGCGCACCGGCCGCCGCCAGCACCGAGCCGATGCTGTCGAGGGACGCGCGGACCTGTCGCTGGGTGGCCTGCCACTCGCCGACGACGCCCTGGAACCGCGCGGAGGCGGTCCCGGTCCAGGCATCCTGCAGGGCGACGAGCCGGGCCATCATCGCCGTGACCTGGCCGTCGATCTCCCCCGAGATCCGTGTGATGTCCGCCGACGCGGCCTGGATCCGCTCGGTGTCCACCTGGAACTGTGTCGACATGGTGCCCCTCCTGACGTCGTGGCCGCCGAGCGCGGCCGTCTCGTCGCAGGCTAGGACGGGCGGCGTGGCAGGCCGTGCGGTTGTCCACAGGCCCTCCGCAGGCACTAGCGTCGAGGGGTGACGATCTGGATCGACCCGCCGGCCTGGCCCGCCCACGGCCGGCTGTGGTCGCACCTCATCAGTGACACCTCCTTCGAGGAGCTGCACGAGTTCGCCTCCGCCGCCGGGATCCCGCGGCGCGGGTTCGAGGGCGACCACTACGACGTGCCCGAGGAGCGGTATGCCGCGCTGCTCGCCGCGGGCGCGCGCCCGGTGGACGGTCGCACACTGGTGCGCCTGCTGCACGCAAGCGGCCTGAGGATCCCGAAGCGCCGCCACGAACGGGTGCTGCACACCCAGACCGACCCGCCCTGGCTGCCACCCGGCAGCCGTGTCGACGTCATCGCCTCGAGGCAGGACGGACCGCCGGCGAACACCGCGGTCGTGCGGCTGCTCGCCTTCACCCCTGGCGCCGTGCTCGTCGTGCGCCGCGACGACGGCGGCCTGGACCTCCCGAGCAGGCCGGTGGGAGCCTCCGCGCTGGAGCCGGTGCTGGAACGCGTGCAGCAGGAGACCCTCGGCGACCAGGCTGCCGCGACGCTGGTGGGCTACGTCCGCAACACGGTCCCCGAGGCTGGGGCCGGCCCCGCGGCATACCCCTGGCCTGTGCCCCGGGCCTGTTTCGTCGTCTTCGCCCGCGAGGTCGACAGCGCGAGGCCCTTCGGCGGCGGGCACTGGATCGCGCTCAACGAGGCCGTCGACCACCTGGGGGAGAGGCACTGGTGGCCGCTGGTCCCCGAGTTCTTCAGCCACCCCCGCCACGGCCCCGGAGGCGTCGGGTGACGGGCGTCGAGCAGGTGGTGGCGGCCATCCCGGAGGTGGAGTTCCCGGACGGGAGCCGGGCCGCGGTTGAGCTCGTCGTATCGGGTGCGCCGGCGCCCGACGGCGAGGTGTTCGCCGCCCTGGTCCTGCTCGAGGACTCGCAGGGACACTTCGCGGTCGTCTACAGCCCGCGACGCGAGGAGTGGGCATCGCCGGGCGGCGGGCGTGAGGCGGGGGAGAGCCCGACCCAGACCGTGGTCCGCGAGGTGCTCGAGGAGACGGGGCTCCGCGTGGTCGAGCAGTCGCTGGTGCCGTGCGGCTACGAGCGGTTCCGCCCCCTCTCGCCCGGCGGGAGGTGGCCCGATGAGGGCGGCTGCCTGCAGGTCTTCCGGGCGCGGCTGGGCGTGTCACAGCCGGCCCTGTCCTCGAGCTTCGACGACGTCGTCGACCACCGGTGGGTGTCGCCGGCCGAGTTCGAGGACCTCTGTGGCCGGGCATTCTGGTGGCCCCTCGCCCGCGCCGTCATCGCCCTGCCGCACCCTGAGCGGGGCTGAAGCCCAGCTCCGTCCCATCGTTTCGGGGTATCGCCAGGCGGAACTGCGCTCGGAAGTGCCCCGGATGGCGCGGGGGTGGCGGCAAGCACCTCGTCAGGCGGCGAGACGCGCCAGCTCGCGACCGAGGTTCAGGCGCGCACGCTCGGCCCAGGTCCTGCGGGCGAAGCGGGTCGCGTAGAGGTGGTCCCGGTGCAGGAAGGGCTGGAGGACCGCCGTGCGCCCGGCCCGGTACTCGGCGTCGGGCACCGCGGCGTACTCCGCCCGCACCTGCCCGCAGTACTCGTCGAAGCGGCCCTCGGGGGCGGAGAGGATCCACAGATCCGCGTCGTGGAAGGCCGCGGCCAGACCCGACGTGCCAGGGAGGTGGTGCTGCTCCGTCGCGAGCACGAGCGCGGTGACGCTCTGGACGTCGTCCGCCGACAGGCCGAGGGCCCGCAGGTCGCGTGCCGCGAGTGCCGCGCTCTCGGCCTCGTTCGCTCCGGCGGGCGCCGTCGGCAGGTAGACGGCGTCGTGGAACCAGGCCGCCACGCGCCCGAGCGCCGAGTCGCGGCCCCCCACCTCCCCCTCCGCCTCGAGCTCCTCGAGCGCCAGCACCATCTCCAGCAGGTGCCGGTCGTTGTGGTAGCGGCGGTGGCTCTCGCCCAGACGTCGCAGCAGGTCGGCTCCGATCGCCTCCACGGCATCGGAGTGGGCGGCTGGCGCGAGCTCGCCGATGTCGAGCCGCCACCAGGTCAGGAGGGCTGGCACGCGCGCAGTCTGTCAGACCACAGTCGCGCCTGGGTCGAGCTCGGCGGGAAGCGGCTCGCTGTGCACGACGGTCAGCGCGGAGACGGCACGGGTCAGGACGACGTAGAGCCGGCGCAGGCCCGTGCGCTCGTCGGGCTCGGCAGCGGCGATGGCGGCGGGCTCGACCACGACGACCCGGTCGAACTCCAGGCCCTTGGCGACGGTCGCGGGAACGACGTCCACCTGGTGGTCCACGTCGCCGTGGTCGCTCCCGAGGACACCATGCTCGATTCCATTGCCCCGCAGGGCTGCTGAGACTTCCTCGATGATGCCGTCCGGGGCGATGACGCCGATCGACCCGGGCTCGCGGAGCTCGGAGGCCACCTCGGCGACCACGCGGTCGAGGACGCCGGCGCCGGACGTCCTGGCGATCTCGAGCCGTCCAGGGTTCTCGCGTACGGATACCGGCGCACCGAGTCCGGTGGCCATCCGCGGGAGGAGCCGCGCGGCATACTCGATCACACTGGCCGGCACCCGGAAGCCGCGGTCGAGCACCTCCACATGGCTGCCGGGTTTGCCCAGGTGCGCCAGCGACTCCTCCCATGAGTCGGTGGCCCACGGGGTCGTGCCCTGGGCGATGTCGCCGAGGACGGTGGCGGCCCCCGTGCTGCAGCGACGGCCCACGGCCCGCAGCTGCATGGGCGAGAGGTCCTGCGCCTCGTCGAGGACGACGTGCCCCAAGCTCGGCGTGCGCGTCAGGTGGTCGGCCAGCTCGTCGAGGAGCACGGTGTCGGCACGCGACCAACGGGCTGCAGCCTTCGTGCGGGGCGGCTTGTCCCACAACAGGATTCGCTGCTCCTCCTCGGACAGGAGGCCGGCAGCGTGCTTCGCCAGCCACGCCGCGTCGGAGAGCAGGGTGAAGAGGAGCGCCCTGGCGTCGAGGGCGGGCCAGAGCTGCGCGGCATACCGTTTCACCGCGGTGCTCCGCGCGACAGAGTCCTGGACCCGGTCGTCCGGGGAGTCGCCGCTGCGCTCCATCTGCAGCAGCACCGCGTGGGCGAGTCGCTGGGGCAGCATCTGCCGCGCCGCGTCGTAGCGAACTCCCCGCTGGCGCAGCTCCGCGATGAGCTCGTTCACCTCGTACGCGGAGACCCTCCAGCGTCGGGACCCGCGCGGCACCACCAGGGCCTCGCTCGCCTCGCCCACCTGCGACCAGGCAGCGCGGTGGAGGAGCTGTGCCAGCCGCGCATCTCCTTTGAGAACAGCGGTTTCGGTGCTGTCGACGCCCCGGACCGGGACGGAGGCCACGAGCTCTTCGATGGTCGTGTGCCCGACGGCGACCTCGCCGAGGGCCGGGAGGACCGCGCCGATGTGCTCGAGGAAGGCGCGGTTGGGGCCGATGACCAGGACTCCGGAGCGCGAGAGCCGGTCCCGGAAGGCGTAGAGGAGCCACGCGGCCCGGTGCAGCCCCACGGCGGTCTTGCCCGTCCCCGGTGCGCCCTGCACGCAGATGGTCTGGTCCGCGCCGGCCCGCACGATCTCGTCCTGCTCCGGCTGGATCGTGGCGACGATGTCGCGCATCGGTCCCACGCGAGGGCGCTCGATCTCCTCGGCGAGGATCCGGCTGCGCGCCTCGTGCTCCGCCCGGTCCTGGAGGTGCTCGTCCTCGTACGCGGTGATCCTGCCGTGGTCGAGCCCGAAGCGGCGCCGGAGCACCACGCCCATCGGCTCCGTCCGCGAGGCCCGGTAGAAGGTCGTGGACATACCCGCGCGCCAGTCGATGACCAGGGGGTCGCCGTGGTCGTCGGCGACGTGGCGGCGCCCGATGTACCAGCGCTCCCCGCTGTCGGTGTCGACCCGGCCGAAGAAGAGCGTCGTGGAGGGGTCGTCCTGGAGGGAGGCTGCTCTCAGGTGGAGGGTGCGGGCGAGGTGCTCCGCCGAGATGGGGTCGTGGGCCTGCACCTCGAGGGAGAGGGTCTGCTCGCGCATCCGGGCCAGGGCGGCCCGGGCGGCGCCGAGGTAGTCCTGCTCTCGCTGCAGTTCGGGGGAGCCAGACACAAGGACCTACCTTGCCATCCGGCGTGCCTCCGGCGCGAGCGGGTTGTCGGCCTCCGGTCGCAGGGCGAGGCAGCGCGGCCCGGGGGGCGCGGGCCGCGCTGCCTCTGAGGAGCTACTCGGAGCCGCCGGGGCGGGCGGCGAGGGTTGCCGAGAGCTCGAGGCGCTCGCCGTCGCGAAGGACGGTCAGGGTGACCTTGTCTCCCACCGACCGCTCGCGGACGTGGGCGACGAGGGACAGCGTGGAGTCCACGCGGTCACCGTCGACGGCGATGACGGTGTCGCCGGTGCGCAGCCCTGCCTCGGCCGCCGGAGTGCCCGGGGAGACCTCGCGGACCGTCGCTCCGGCCCGGGTGGCGCTGCCGTCAGACGCGTTGCCGTCCTGGGACGTGACCCCGAGGTACGCGTGCTGGGCCGTGCCCTTGTCGATGAGCTGCGTGGCGATCGACTTGGCCTCGTTGACGGGGATGGCGAAACCGATGCCGATGCTGCCGCCCTGCGTGCCCCCGGAGGAACCCAGGGTGGCGATCGAGGAGTTGATGCCGACGAGCTGGCCACTGGCGTTGACGAGGGCACCACCGCTGTTGCCGGGGTTGATCGCGGCCGACGTCTGGATGGCGTTGGTGACCACAGGCTCGGCCTGGGCCTGGCCGCCGCCCTCGGACTCGCCGCTGGTCGTGACCGGCCGGTCGAGCGCGCTGACGATGCCGGTGGTCACCGTCCCGGCGAGGCCGAGGGGGTTGCCCACCGCCATGACGGGGTCCCCGACCTTGAGGGCGTCGGAGTCGCCGAGGGCGACCGGCTGCAGGTCCTGCGGCGGGTCCTTCAGGGTGAGGACGGCCAGGTCGGTGCTCGGGTCGGTGCCGGCCACCGTCGCGGCGTACGCGCGCCCGTCGTGCAGGGTGACCGTGATCTCGCCACCCCCAGCCGCTCCGCTGATGACGTGGTTGTTGGTCAGGACGTGCCCGGCGTCGTCGATGACCACGCCCGACCCCTGGCCGCCGCCGCCACCGGCCCCGCCGACGGTGATCGACACCACGCTGGGCGAGACGGCCGCGGATGTTGCCGCCCAGTTCGGGTTGCTGGCGTCGGCCTGCTGGACCGGCGCGGCGTCCGTGCCGCGACCCAGGCTGGAGGAGGAGCCCGCAGCGGAGGAGGTCTG
>Ga0247820_10001923_pt1 | contig 11670 bp, 7 predicted proteins | sample 13C_Glucose_Day1_2_FD_192480 | JGI IMG/M metagenome (GOLD analysis project Ga0247820, IMG submission 192480) | Soil microbial communities from agricultural site in Penn Yan, New York, United States - 13C_Glucose_Day14 | ecosystem: Environmental > Terrestrial > Soil > Agricultural land | place...
GTTCTGATGCTGTTCCCGCAGGTCGAGGAGATCAGCGATCCGCCCAGCAAGCGCTGGCGTATTCGCGGCGGCCTGTCCGCCTTCGAACAGGCGCCGACCGCGACCGAGATGCTGGAACTGACCAAGGCGGCGGCGGCCCTGCGCGCGGCGGGCGAACCGGCGCGGGCGGCGGCGCTGGAGGGGCTGGAGCGCAAGGTCAAGGCGGCCATGCGCTCGACCACCCTGAACCGCATGGCGCCTGATCTGGAGGCCCTGGTTCGAGCTGAGACCATCGCCGTGCAGGCCGGGCCGCGACCCACAGCCGATGAGACGGTCCTGGCTGAAATTCGCGGCGCGGTCCTGGCCGAACGGCCCCTCAGCTTCATCTACGCTCGACCGGGGGCGGAGGCGCGCAGTCGCAGCGTGGCCCCGTGCGGCCTGATGTTTGGGCGCGCCAACTATCTGGTGGCCGCGGATCGTGAGAGCGGACGCATTCAGACCTTCCGTCTGGATCGCATGAGCTCGGTCGAGGCGGGCGAGGGGACGGCGCGTCCGCCCGCCGACTTCGACCTGGCCGCCTTCGCCAGCCAGTCCTTCGGCATCTATCAGGACGAGATCGAGGAGGTGGTGCTGCGCATCGCCCCCGAGGGCGCGGCCGAGGCACGTGGCTGGCGCTGGCACCCGACCCAGGCCATTGAGGATCAGGCGGACGGTTCGGTCCTGGTTCGATTCCGCGCCTCGGGGATGCGCGAACTGGCCTGGCACCTCTTCACCTGGGGCGAGCAGGCGACCATCGAGGCGCCGCAGCGGCTGAAGGCGGTCATGGCCGGAGAATTGGCCGCGGCTGCCCGCGCCCTGTCGCGGGCGCAATCCTGAGCAATCGGTAAGCTGACGCCGCGCCGGTCGTGGCTATGTTCGAGCTGAACCGTATGGAGTCCGTCGTCTTGCGTCTGAAAGCCCTCGCCGCCTCGACCGTTCTGGCCGCCGCCCTGCTGGGCGCATGCGCTGCCGCGCCCCTGCCGCCAGGGACCTGGGACGCACGGGCTGCGCCGAGCGTCGAGGTCGTGCGCGACGGCGACCGCTGGACGGTGGACTATGCCTTCCATCGCGCGGCGCCGGTCTGGGCCTTCATGGACTCGGCCTTGATGGCGGATGGGCGTCAGCCTTGGCGGCCGACGCAGTGGACGCTCGAGACGCCCGGCGTCGTCATGGAACGACGCGGACACTACGACGTGATCCGTAGCACGAACGGCGGCCCGGTGCCGAGCCAGGTCCGCTTTTCAATCCGCCCAAAGGCGGTCGAGTTGGAGGCCGAATACGGCGCCCTGACCTTCTCGGATGGCGCCGTGGCTCTGCCGACGCGCCAGTTCGACGTCTTCGCCCTGTCGTCTGTCGAGGCGGCCGAGGCCATGCCCGCAGACCTCAACGGCGTCGATCTGGAGGGCGGGCCGTCCGCCGTCACCTGGCGCGACATGGCCGGACCGGTGTTGTTCAACGGCGAACGTCGCGAGGGCCTGACCACCACGACCGAGCGATCATACGTCCTGCTGGGGCAAGCGCGGGTGACGCCCAGCGAGGGGCTGACGACCGTCATCGACCCCAACCTGCCGCCCTGGATCGGCGAGGAGATCCGCAGCTTCGCGCCGCGCATCGACGACTATTACCTCCGCCGCCTCGGCCCGCCCGGCGTAGGCAGCGAGGCTTCGACCGTCATGGTCAGTTGGAACGGTCCGACCGCGCGCCTTTCCAGCATGGGGGGCAGCGTCCTGCCCGGCCTGATCGTCATGAAGTTCGAGGGCGTCGGCGTGCTGAACCCCAGCCAGGAGGTGCTGGAGCGTTCGCGCTGGTTCATCGGTCACGAAAGCGCGCACTTCTGGCTGGGTCAGGCGGTGCGCTATCAGTTCGCACGCGACGCTTGGATCACCGAGGGCGGAGCCGACCTTATGGCGGTGCGCGGCTTCAAGGCGCTGGACCCGGCCTATGACGCCCGCGCCGAACTGCAGACCGAGGTGGACGACTGCATCGACCTGGCTCGCAACAAGCCGGTGGCCGAGGCGGGTGAGCGTGGCGAGCACCGGGCCTACTACGCCTGCGGCGCCGTGTTCGCCATGGCGGCGGAAGGCGCGCAGAAACGCCACGACGGCGGGGACTGGTTCGACTTCCTGCGCCCGGTCCTGGCGGCCAACCGCAAGGACGGGGTCCTGAGTCGCGCCGAATGGCTGGACGCCCTGACCCGCGTCTCGGGCGACCCGACGCTGGCAGCAACGATCGCGCAGATGCTGGATCGGGGGGCGGCCGATCCCGCCGCCGAGATCGCCAGCCTGTTCCGTCGCACAGGCGTTCCGCACCGGGTCGAGAACGGCAAGGTTATCCTGAGTTGATCTCTGTTATTTGATCGGGATCAAGGACCGAACCTGGCCTCAGGCGTTCTATCGATCTGGAACGAGAGGAGGTCGCCATGACCTGGTCCAGCCTGATCGTCTACGTCGATGACGAGCCCGACAACACCCAGCGGATCGAGCAGGCCGCCGCCCTGGCCACGGCCCACGGGGCGCATCTGATCGGGGTCTCGGCCTGCGCGCCAGAGACGCCGATGGCCGACGCCTATGGGGCGGGCATCCTTATGGGCGAGGTGATGACGGCCCAGCATGAGCGGGCCGAGAGCGCGCTGAAGGGCGCCGAGGAACGCTTTCGCGAGATCGCCACCAAGGCGGGCCTATCGTGCGAATGGCGCGCCGATGTTGGCGACCCCACCAGCCTGCTGGTCAAACACGCCCGTGCCGCCGACGTTCTGATCGTCGGGCGAGACTCCGCCAACGCCAGCGGCTGGCGGGCGCCCATTCCGTCAGACCTGACCATGCGGGCCGGGCGCTCGGTTTTGATCGTGCCGCCGAACCCGGCGCGGCCGGTGGCCGGCGCTTCGGTGCTGCTCGCCTGGACCGACAGCCGCGAGAGCCGGCTGGCTGCGGTCGCCGCCATCCCCCTGCTGCGGGAGGCCGAGAGCGTGCGCGTGCTGGAACTGTGCGATCCCGAGGACATGGATGGAGCCCGGCTGCGCACCGCCGACGTGGCGACCTGGCTGAACCGTCACGGCGTCAGGGCCGAGGCTGACGCCCGCGCCCACGACGACCGCGCGGCGGGCCGTCGCCTGCTGGACTGCGCCGCCGAAATGAAGGCCGGCGCCGTCGTCAGCGGGGCCTGGGGGCATGCGCGGATGCGTCAGTGGATCTTTGGCGGCGTGACCCAGACCCTGATCACCGAGAGCCCGGTGGCGCTGCTGCTGGCGCACTAGGTCGTCAGGCGAACGGATACGGGCTGACCGACTTCGACCAGTCGTCCACCGTCAGCGCCCGCCCGACCGGCGGCGCGGCGCGTTCGGCGCAGGGGTGGCGTTCGCACAAGCGGCAGGCCGGGCCGATGAGCGTGACCTCCGGCTTTTGCAGGTCGAGGCCGCGCGCATAGATCAGGCGGTGGGCGTGTTTCAGCTCGCAGCCCAGGCCGATGGCCAGGTCCTGACCTTCGGTGAAGGCGTCCTGACCCTGACGGTCGACGGTGCGGGCCAGGGTGAACCAGCGTGACCCGTCTGGAGTCTCGATGATCTGGGTGACGATGCGGCCCGGCGTGCGGAAAGCCGAGTGCAACCGCCAGCGCGGGCAGGCCCCGCCAAAGCGTGAGAAGGGAAAGGCGCCCGAGGCGTAGCGCTTGGACACATTCCCCGCCTGATCGACCCGCATCAGGAAGAAGGGCACGCCGCGCGCGGTTGGCCGCGATAGGGTGGTCAGGCGGTGCGCGGCCTGCTCGAAGCCGACGCCGAACCGGGCCTGCAGCCGGGCCAGGTCATAGCCGGTCTCTTCCGCCGTGCGCTGGAAGGCGGCGTAGGGCATCAGGATGGCGGCGGCCAGGCTGTTGGTCAGCGAGGTCTTCAGCAGGTTGCGGGTCGGGGCGTCCGGCGCATTGGCCGCCTCGGTCAGGGTCTGAAGTTCAGGCCCATGCTCCATCAGGGCCAACTGGCACGCGACGGCGAAAGCGCGCGACGACGGGCCGAGCGTGTCGGACAGCAGCAACCGTCCCCGATGCGGGTCAAAGCGGCGGGTCCATTCCACCATGACCTCGGCGGGCAGGGTGCGGACCGTCAGGCCGTGGCGGGCGAACAGCCGGGCGCGAGCCAGGGCCTCGAAGCTCTCGTCCGGCGACGACGCCTCGGCCTTCAGGGCATCGTGCAGGGCTTCGCCCAGGGCATCCAGTTCGGGGACATGGTTGTGGCGGCTCTGGATGTATTCGCGCACCCATTCCGACGGGCTGTCGGCGGGGGAGGCGGCGCCGGCGACCTCGGCCTCGGCCCGGTCGCGCACGCGCCGGTCGGAGAAGGCGCGGTAGAGGCGCAGGATGGCGTCGGCGGCGGCGGGCTGATCCTCGGCCAGTTGCACGATCTCGTGGCGCGGCACGGCCAGACCCTGAAACAGGGGGTCGGCGAAGGCTTCGGCCAGTTCGGCCTCAGAGGCCGGGCCGCCGGACTGGCCGAGGTTGCGCAGGTCCACGTCATAGGTCTCGGCCAGACGCAGCAGCAATTGGGCCGAGACGGGGCGCTGATTGCGCTCGATATGGTTCAGATAGGAGGGCGAGACGCCCAGATCCGCCGCCATCGCCGTCTGCGACAGGTCGAGGTCGCGCCGCAGCCGCTTGAGGCGGCCGCCCAGAAACAGCTTGCGATCGGCGGCGGCGTTCATGGCGCGATCATGTCACATCATGACTTCGTGGCAAGTGTCATGATGTGACTGTTTGACTTGAATGATAACTGTTGTGGTGTGTCAATCGTGACGGCGACGTGTTCAGGTTCTGGGGACGGCGGCTGCGGCCGCGCCTTATCGAGACCGAGACGAACATGACGACCTTCGCCGATCTGGTTCCTTCGCCCGCCGGCCGTTTCGACGGCATTGAGCGCCCCTATTCGCCGGAGGACGTCCTGCGTCTGCGCGGCTCGGTCCCGGTCACCCATACCCTGGCCGAGCGCGGCGCCAACCGCCTGTGGGAGCTGCTGCACAGCGAGCCCTACATCAACGCCCTGGGCGCCGTGACCGGCAATCAGGCGATGCAGATGGTTCGTGCCGGTCTGAAGGCCATCTATCTGTCGGGCTGGCAGGTCGCGGCCGACGCCAACACCGCCTCGGCCATGTATCCGGATCAATCGCTGTACCCGGCCAACGCCGCGCCGGAACTGTGCCGCCGCATCAACCGCACCCTGCAGCGCGCCGACCAGATCGAGCATGCGGAAGGCGGGACCAAGCGTGACTGGTTCGCCCCCATCGTTGCCGACGCCGAGGCCGGTTTCGGCGGCCCGCTGAACAGCTTCGAGATCATGAAGGCCTTCATCGAGGCGGGCGCCGCCGGCGTCCACTTCGAGGACCAACTGGCGTCCGAGAAGAAGTGCGGCCACCTGGGCGGCAAGGTCCTGATCCCGACCCAGGCGCATGAGCGCAACCTGATCGCCGCCCGCCTGGCCGCCGACGTCTGCGGCACGCCGACCCTGACGGTGGCGCGCACCGACGCCGAGTCGGCCCAGCTGATCACCTCGGACATCGACGAGCGCGACCACCCCTTCATCGACCGCGAGAACCGCACGCCGGAAGGCTTCTTCCGTCTCAAGCCCGGCACGGGTCTGGACCACTGCATCGCGCGCGGCCTGTCCTACGCCAAATACGCCGACCTGCTGTGGTGGGAGACGTCGCACCCCGATCTGGACGATGCGAAGAAGTTCGCCGAGGCCGTTCAGAAAGAGCATCCGGGCAAGCTGATGGCCTACAACTGCTCGCCCTCGTTCAACTGGGAAGCCAAGCTGGACAAGGACACCATCGCCAGGTTCCAGCGCGAGCTGGGGGCCATGGGCTACAAGTTCCAGTTCGTGACGCTGGCCGGCTTCCACAGCCTGAACAACGGGATGTTCGAGCTGGCCAGCGGCTATCGCGATCGCGGCATGGCGGCCTATTCGGAACTGCAGCAGCGCGAGTTCGCCAACGAGGCCATCGGCTACACCGCCACGCGCCACCAGCGCGAGGTCGGCACCGGCTATTTCGACGATGTCGCCACGGTCATTTCCTCGGGCCAGTCCTCGACCACGGCCCTGAAAGACTCGACCGAGACGGCCCAGTTCCACGCCGCCTGAGTTCCACGCCTGTCAGGAAAGGAAATGACATGGAGCCCATGACCCGACCTCAAGCCATCATCGACTTCTGTCTGGCCCCCCTGGGGCTCGACGGATCGGGCGAGGCCGAACGCGAGGTGCGCCGCCGTCTGGAGCATGTGCTCAAGACCTTCGAGGCCAAGGCCGCCCGGCCGCTGAGCGTGGATTTCTCGTCCATGCCCAGCCAGGTCATCAACGAAGCCGCCCACGGCTACGAATAGAAGGGAAGGTCCTCAGGCCGCCGCGCTGGCGGCCTGAGGCGTGTCCGCCGTCAGCTCGGACACCATGGCCAGCAGGGCCTCGATGCTGAAGGGCTTGGCCAGGTGCCGGTCGGCGCCTGCGTCCAGGCCCGCAGCGATATGTTCGGGCAGGGCGTTGGCGGTCAGCATGACAACGGGGGTGCGCGGCATGCCCATGGCCACCTCGTGCAGGCGAATCTCGCGGGTGGCGGTCAGGCCGTCCATGACCGGCATCTGCATGTCCATCAGCACCAGATCAAAGGCAGAGGCGCGGCAGGCTTCGACCGCCTGGGCGCCGTCCTCGACCGAAACCAGATCGACCGCCGACTGATCCAGAATCAGCTCGACCACGCGCCGGTTGGTGGGATGGTCGTCGGCGATGAGGATGCGCAGGCGGCGCGCCACCGTGGCGGACGGGGCGTCGGTGGTCGCGATGACGGTCGGCGTCGGGACGGCGGGGGCTTCGGCCAGACGCAGGGGCAGGGTCAGGATGAAGGCCGCGCCGCCGCCCGGCTCGCTCTCGCAGCCCAGGTCGCCGCTCATCATGGCCGCCAGCTCTCGGCTGATCGCCAGGCCCAGACCCGAACCGCCGAAGCGCCGCGTGATGTCGCCGTCGGCCTGCTCGAAGCGGCTGAACAGGCGGTCGCGCGTCTCGGCGTCGAAACCGATGCCGGTGTCCTGCACCACGAAGCGCAGACCCTGCGGTCCGGCGTCGACCGTCAGGCTGACGAAGCCGGCGGCGGTGAACTTGACGGCGTTGGACACCAGATTGGTCAGAATCTGCTTCAGGCGCACGGCGTCGCCGCGGACCCAGATGCGGGCCTCGGGCGCCACCTCGACCACGAACTGCAGTCCCTTGTCGCGGGCGGCGGCGGCGTAGAGCTGGGCCGCCTCTTCGGTGGCGCGGGCCAGGTCGAAGGGGTCGTCGCTCAGTTCCAGTCGGCCGGATTCGACGCGAGCCAGGTCCAGAATGTCGCTGAGCAGGGTCTGCAGAGTGCGGCTGGAGGAGTGGATCAGCTCCAGCATCTCGCGCTGCTGTTCGTCCAGGTCGGTGCGGGCCAGGGCCTGGGCCACGCCTATGACGCCGTTCAGGGGCGTGCGGATCTCGTGGCTCATATTGGCCAGGAACTGGCTCTTGGCGCGGTTGGCGGCGTCGGCGGCGTCGCGCGCCTCGGCCAGGGCCTGGGCGTCGCGCTTCAGATCGGTGATGTCGGAGCAGACCGTGACCGTGCCCTTTTCCGCCGTGCGACGGTCCTGAACCCGCAGCCAGCGGTCGCCGATCTGCTGCTCCATGGCGCCCTGGGGGCGGCGCCGGTTGGCCATGCGCTCGGTGATCCAGGCCTGTTCGCGGCCCTTGGCGCAGGGATAGAGGTCGGCCTTCAGTCCGGCCTCGAGAATCTCGCGGAAGGTGACGCCGACCTTGAGGGCCGCGGCCACCTCGGGGTTCACCTCGGCGTAGCGCTGGTTCCAGATCGCCAGCCGGTCGTCGGCGTCATAGAAGCCCAGGCCGTCGGGCATGGCCTCGATCGCCTCGCGGAGCTGGCCCAGGGCGCTGTGGCGCGACCACCAGACCATGCCGGTCAGGAAGGCGGCGATGACGACCAGCAGGCCGACGCTGGCGCCGATCCAGACGGTCAGGGCCGTTTCGGCGAAGGCGGCGACCGGCAGCAGCACGCCGGGCGTGGGGGTGATGACCACGGCGCTCATGGCCACGAAATGCAGCCAGCAGACACTGAGCGCGCCGAGGGCGGTGGCGCCGAGCACGCGCTTGAGCCCGCCTCGCCAGGGCAGGAAGGCCATGGCGCAGACCAGCATCATGCCGCCGACCACGGCGACGACGACCAGGGGGGCGTTCCACGACAGGACGGCGCCGGACAGGCTCAGCGCCGCCATGCCGAGGAAGTGCATGGCGGCCACGCCCAGGCCGCAGGTCAGGGCGGCGACGACGCGGCCGATGCGGCCCACGTCGGCAAGGGCCAGATGCATGGCGATATAGAAGGCGAAGACGACGATCAGCAGAGAGCCGCCGGTCTCCCAGGCCTCGTACCGCGCGGGAACGCCGATGTCGTAGGCCTTCATGGCTATGAAGTGGGTGCTCCACACACCCAGACCGGCGACCAGGGGCGCGGCCACCAGATAGACGCGTCTTGAACGTCGGGCGACATTACGGGCGCGGTCGAAAAGGGAGAGGGCGATCAGCAGGCTGAAGACGGCAACGAGCAGCGCGAACGGCAAAATCCGCCAGTCGTGTTGCTGGACCAGGCAGTTCAGGATCGTATTCACGTCAATAGCCCCTCCAACCGCTGAAACCACTGCCGCAAATCGGTGAACAAACTACGCTATGCGCAAGAATCCCCGCCCGACCGGTCGTCCTTTCATGACCATCATACGGGCGGTCGCTAAATAATGAGATAACGTCGATTTTCATGCCTTACGAGCATTCGCCTTCGCCGGTCGCCCCCACCCTGTCGTCGCGGCTCTGGACCGCCGGCGCCAGCGGCGGCGTGGCCATACTGGTGATGGCGGTTCTGGCGGTGATGAAGCCTGAACTGGCGGGATGGCTGGCCGCAGGCGCCGTCGCCGTGGCGACGGCTACCTGGCTGGTCAATCGACGGCCGCAGCCCCTGGTCAGCATCAGCGATCTGGACGGCAGCGGGCCGGTCGACCTGGCTCCGGACGGCGCCTTGCTGGGCGATGTGTTCGAGGCCCTGGGGGATCCAATCCTGATCGTCAGCGGCGGCGAGGCGGACGACATCGCCGGGCGTCGCATCGCCCTGGCCAATGCCGCCGCGCGCGAGCTGTTCCGGTTGAACGGGACCGGCGGAGGGCTGCTGGTCTCGGTGATCCGCGACCCCAAGGTGCTGGAGGCCGTGGACGAAGCCCTGTTCGGGGGCTTCAGCAGCACGGTCGATTACGTGGGCGGCGGCGCGCAGGAGCGGCACTGGCGGGCCTTCATCCGCCCCCTGCCGGAGCGGGACGCCCATCTGTGGGGCGCGGGCGCTCTGGCCCTGCTGGCGCTGCGTGATGAGACGGACGCCCGCCGGATGGAGATGATGCGCGTCGACTTTCTGGCCAACGCCAGCCACGAACTGCGCACGCCCCTGGCCTCGCTGTCGGGCTTCATCGAGACCCTGAAAGGCCACGCCAAGGACGACCCCAAGGCGCGCGACAAGTTTCTCGACATCATGGCCATCCAGGCCGACCGCATGGGACGGCTGGTCGCCGACCTGCTGTCGCTGAGCCGGATCGAGCTGAACGAGCACATCGCTCCCTTGGGCCGGGTCGATCTGGCGCGGGCGGCTTCGGACGTGGTCGACGCCGTCAGCGTGCTCTCGAAGGAGCGAGGCGTGACCATCAAGGCCGACCTGGGGCAGGGGGGCGCCACGGTGGCGGGCGACCGCGACGAGATCGTTCAGGTCATTCAGAATCTGATCGACAACGCCCTGAAGTATTCCAGCAACGGCGGCGTCGTCGAACTGACCATCGACCGCGACCGCACCCTGGACGAGGCCATGGCCGCGCGGATGCCCGAAGGCACCCGCCTGTCGCTGGAGACGCCGGATCGGGAGGCGGGGCTGAAATACGCCGTCGTCACTGTACGTGACCACGGGCCGGGCATGGCGCGCGAGCATCTGCCGCGTCTGACCGAGCGATTCTATCGTGTCGAAGGCCAGAAAAGCGGCGAGCGTCAGGGCACCGGTCTGGGCCTGGCCATCGTGCGCCACATCATCATCCGTCACCGGGGCGGGCTGAGCGTGGATAGCGCCCTGGGGCAGGGCGCGATCTTCGCCGCCGCCTTCCCGCTGGCCCCTGCGCGCGAGACAGAGCCCGCGAGCAGCCCTGCGGCATAGCTTGCGACGCGGCCTGCGACACAGGGGACGGGCGTCGTAACAGAACTGTCACGCAGCCGTCTTATTCCGCTCGCCAATCGCAGGCAGTTTCCCGGCCGAAACGCGCCGGACCCGGCACGTTAATGATTCACGCGTGCACGGACCCGGATGATCTGGATTTTCCTGTTACTGCTGATCGCCTTCTCCGGGCTGGCCTATCTGGGCGGGCGCCGGCTGGCGACGCGCCGCAGCGCGGGCGTTAGAGCCCATTCGCGTCCGGGCCAGCATGGCCTTTACGCCCTGATCTGGGTCGGCATGCCGGCCTTGGTGGTGCTGATCGCCGCCTCGATCTTCTCGGCCCCGCTGGAACGTCAGATGCTGGCCGCCGGCGCGCCTGACAGCGTCACCCAGCTGGAGCCCTTCCGGCGCGAGGCCTTCTTCTCGGACGCGCGCCGTATCGGCGACGGGCTTGAAGCCCAGCAGATCTGGCCCGCCCCCTATGCCGAAGAGCTGCCGGCCGAAGGCCGCCGCGCCCACCGTATTTCGTCGGCCCTGAGCTGGGGCGGCGGTGTCGCGGCCCTGATCGCGGCCGTTCTGGGTGGGGTCTTCGTCTTCATCCGCATCCGTCCCGATTTGCGGGCGCGCAATCGGGTGGAGAGCTGGATCAGCCTGGTCCTGTTCGCCTGTTCGGCGGTGGCGGTGCTGACGACGGTCGGCATCATCTTCTCCCTGGTGTGGGACAGCCTTCGCTTCTTCGCCTCCGTGCCGGTCACCGAGTTCCTGTTCGGGACCAAGTGGAGCCCGCAGATGGCCATCCGCGCCGACCAGATCGGCTCGTCGGGCGCCTTCGGGGCCGTGCCCCTGTTTGCGGGCACCTTCCTGATCATGCTGATCGCCATGCTGGTGGCGGGTCCTATCGGCCTGTTCTCGGCCATCTATCTGTCGGAATACGCCGGGCGTCGCACCCGCGCCGTGGTCAAGCCCATGCTCGAGGTCCTGGCCGGGGTGCCGACCGTGGTCTACGGCTTCTTCGCCGCGCTGACGGTGGGGCCGGCCTTCCGCGTCTTCTTCAACACCATAGGCGGCTGGCTGGCCGGCGGACCGCTGGACGGGGTGGGGCAATACCTGCTGCTGGTGCAGAACCAGATGGCTCTGGTGGCCGGCGCGGTCATGGGCATCATGCTGATCCCCTTCGTCAGCTCGCTGTCCGACGACATCATGAACGCCGTGCCGCAGTCCCTGCGCGACGGTTCCTACGCCATGGGCGCGACCAAGTCCGAGACGGTCAAGAAGGTGCTGCTGCCCGCCGCCCTGCCAGGCATCGCCGGGGCCTTCCTGCTGGCGGTTTCGCGCGCCATCGGCGAGACCATGATCGTGACCATGGCCGCCGGTCTGGCCGCCAAGCTGACGCTGAACCCGCTGGACACGGTCACGACCGTCACGG
>Ga0247820_10001924_pt1 | contig 11670 bp, 9 predicted proteins | sample 13C_Glucose_Day1_2_FD_192480 | JGI IMG/M metagenome (GOLD analysis project Ga0247820, IMG submission 192480) | Soil microbial communities from agricultural site in Penn Yan, New York, United States - 13C_Glucose_Day14 | ecosystem: Environmental > Terrestrial > Soil > Agricultural land | place...
GAAGGTCGTGGCGTACTCGCCCTTGCCGTCAATGCCGAGGATCGCGGTTTTCTCTTTGAAACCGGAGCAGTGGTAGGCACTGGAAGCGTGGGCCAGGTGGTGCTCGACCGGCTCGATCTTGATCTTCTTCGGGTCGAAGCCCAGTTGCTCCAGGCACCAGACGATCTTGTTGCGATAGCGCTTGTAGCGACGGTTGCCCATCAGGATCGCGTCGAGTGCACGATCCGGGGCGTACCAGTAACGCTTGGCGTACTGCCAGCGGGCCTTGCCGAACAGGCTGATCGGTGCGAATGGAATCGCTACCACGTCAACGTCGGAAGGCTTGATGCCGGCCTGTTCCAGGCAGAACTTCGCCGATTCGTAGGGCATGCGGTTCTTTGCATGTTTATCGCGTACGAAGCGCTCTTCTTCCGCCGCCGCGACCAGCTTGCCGTCGATGTACAGGGCTGCGGAAGGATCATGGCTAAGGGCGCCGGACAGGCCAAGAATCGTCAATGCCACAGGGGTCTAGCCTCTTTAGTCTGCGTGCAGGCGCAATGCGCCTCAATAATTAATGTGCCCTCGCAACGGGCGAGAGACAGCTAAAGGGCGGGATTATAGCTTAAAGATGCCGGGAATGACCCTACGGTTATCAGCCTCGGGCAGGCCGCCAGTAAATACGGATGTTGCCATCCGTGCCCTGCCGGTAAAGGGTGTAGGGCAAGACTACGGTATCCAGCGTGCCGGACAATGCCAGGTCCAGCAAAATGACTGGAACGAAGATACCCGTTGGATCGGGAGGCGCATTCAATACGCAAAAATCGTAGGCCAGGCCGCTGTAGACCCGTGGAATGGACTGACAATAAGTTTTTTGCCGCCGAAGCGCCTGGGCCGCGTCGGCATCGTCCTGCAAGACCGTCGAGACGGTCCCGCACCCTGTCAAAGCCAGTGAGATGACACCTGATGTGACTGCCTTTTTGATCGTCAAAGCTTGCCCTCCGTGAACGTCAGGCAAGCTAGCATCGTGGTCATTCAGGCCACAGTTCATGGCTTCCCAAGTTCCTGTAGGACGATGCTTAAGAAGTTGTCCCTTATCTTCGCTGGCTGTTCCGGCCCCTTCGCGAGCAAGCCCGCTCCCACATTTCGACCGCTTTCATCTATGTGAACGCGGTTGAAATGTGGGAGCGGGCTTGCTCGCGAAGAGATTCAGACTGCGCTGGAGATATCTTTCGGAAGACGCTGATCGATGACCTGATAAAGCGCACTACTCTCAGGCCAGTTGCGCATGAACCGCGCCCGATCCCGCGCATACGCCGGGGCGAAATTGGCGAGCGAGCCGTGCTGGCACATAGAATCCAGATCGATCAGCGCCCAGCGATCCTGCTGCCAGAACAGGTTGTGACCCTTGAAGTCGCCGTGGCTGATGCGCTCGGCAATCAATTCGGCAAACAGGTGATCCAGCGCCAGCAACTCGGCTTCAGGCGCATCACCACTCTCGATGTACGGTGCGAAACGCTCGATGATGTCCGGCCCCGACAGATGTTCGGTGATCAGATAGGCACGGCTGCGCAACCAGAGAAAACGCTTCTCCAGCACCGCCAGGGGCTTGGGCGTGGCGATGCCGAGAAATGCCAGGCGATTGCCTTCGCGCCAGGAGTGCCAGGCACGGCTCGGGCGCCAGAAGCGCTTGAGCCAGTGGGCGAAACCCTTGATGTTGTAGCGCTTGATCACCAGCGTTCGGCCATCCACCTCGACCTTGCCAACGCTCGCCGCGCCGCCGGTCTTGTACAGGTGCCCCTGATCCAGCAAGGCATCGGCCTGGGCCAGTACGGGCAGCATGGCCGTTTCTTCTTCGCGACGAATCGCCCGCAAGCCGAACGCTCCGCGCTGGACGCTGAACAGCGTGCATTCGCGACCGACCTTGATCAGGAAGTCCTTGAGGCGCCAGCTGCGAACCTTGTCGACCTGTTTCTGCAGCGCCTCCATGGGCAGGGCATGCTCGCCGTTGCTCAGCAGGTAGTACACCAGCAATTCTTCGGTGAACGGCTCCAGCGACTTGGGCAACTGGGCGAAAAACACCCCGAGATTTTCCAGGACCTTTTGCCGCGAGAGCGGCTGGCCTGGCGTTTCGCTGCAGATACCGGCGCCATCGATCAAATACAGTCGATTGCCCTGGCGCAGCAGGTTGTCCAGGTGCAGGTCTTCCTGCCACAAACCTTTGCGATGCATTTGACCGATCGCGCCCAAGGCTTGCGCCAAAACGGCTGACTGCTCATCGGCCAGCACCGGCAGGCCTTCCACCTGCTGCCAGGCATCCCCCAGGCTTTGGGCGCCCTCAAGGAATTCAAACAGCAGCCAGCCACCCTCGCCATCCTTCAGACCGTCAGCCAACAGCAGCGGCGTGGTCAGGCCCTGGGCGGCGAGCAGTCGTACACCGTCCAGCTCGCGCTGGAAATGCCGCGCAGCCTTGCTGCCAACCAGCAACTTGGCCAGCACGGGCCGACCGCGCCAGACACCCGCACCGACATAACGCTGCCCGGGCAAGACCCGCAACAGGGTCAGCAACTGTAGCTGCGCCGGCCCGGCAGCATCGGCCAGTGAAAGACTGAGCGGCAGGCTCGGGTGACGGCCAGCGCTTTTCAGTTCGGATAAACGCATCAGCGCTTCTCCTTATGGCTGCGTCGCGCGGTCAGGCGCGTCAGCCAGGTGTCGATCAACGAGCTGTCCTGGGGTTGATCCAGATAAGCGCCCAGCAGCACCCGCAATTGCCCTTCGCTCCACTCGGGCGCCCGACGCAGCAACGGCTCCAGGTCCTTTACGCGGTCGCGCAGCCCGAACAACAGGTGCCGGGTCTTTTCCAGGTCGATCAGCTGCGCCTGATACCCGTCGCCGGTGGCCCGCAGGAAAATATGCTTGGGGTAGAAGCAGCCATGCACCTGGCGCATGCCGTGCAGACGCTGCGCCAGGTGCCCGCAAGCTTGCAGAATGGCTACCTGCTGCGCCTCGCCGAGATCCGTCCAACGATGCAACAGCGAATCCAGATCATCCCAACCGTCGAGGGCACGCGTCAGGAGAATGGCCCGGGTTTCACCGTCCACCTTGCGCTCACCGAAGAACACCGCCTTGAGCGCCGGTATGCCGAGCTTTTCGTAACGGCTGATGTTGCGAAACTCCCGGGCAAAACTCGGCTCGCCAAACGGCGCATGCAAGGTATGCATCTGGTAGTTGCTCTGGCGCTTGAGGTAGTAGCCACGACCTTCCAGTTCCAGTCGAAACACGCTGCTCCAGCCACCCCGCAGGGTGTTGGGTTCGTCCACGGCATCGAGCTGCCGGGCCCAGAGCGCGTCGAACGTGCCGAGGCCGTGACGCTCAAGCAGCGCACGGTCTTCAGCGGCCAGAAAATCAGTCATTCGCGTCCCTCGAAAAATCTCACCACGTGCCGGATGCGTTTTTTATCGGCGGCATTGAGCCGGGTCCGTTGGCGGTATTGCAGGTAAAAGCGCAGGCGCTGGGTGGCCGACAGTTGATACTTGGCGACCTTGTCCAGGCAGGCCAGGTCCTTGGTGATTCGGTACTTGAGCCAGAAACCTCTCCAGAAATCACCGTTGGGGCAATCGATCAGGAACAGTCGGGCCTGATCATCGACCAGCAGGTTGCGCCACTTCAAATCGTTATGGGTAAAGTGATGCTCGTGCATCGTGCGGGTGTAATTGGCCAGTTGTCGGCTGATGCTGTCGACCCAGGCGCGGTCCGCCAGTTTCGCATCGTGCCGCTCGGCCAGGGCCGACAAATCTTCCGTATGTGGCAGTTCGCGGGTGATCATCGCCCCACGATCATAGGCTGCACCGCGACGCTCCAGCCCCCAGGCCACCACCTCGGCGGTGGGGATGCCCCACTTGGCAAAGCGCTTGAGGTTCTGCCACTCCATCTTCACCCGTGGCTTGCCCAGGTAGCGGCGCAAGCCCTTGCCTGCCCCCACGTAGCGCTTGACGTAATAGTTGACGCCATTGCGCTGGACGCGAATGACCTCCGACAGCGGATCGCGGGTCAGGCGCTCGCCCTGCAGCGCAAACACGGCATCAAGGCTGCCGAAGTCTTGTGCCAGATCGCGATAAGCAGGCTCCAGTCTCCAACCCGCCATCAGAGCGCGTCTCCGTACCGCTGTTTACGCTCGTAAAGCTTGTTGGCCTTGCCTTCGAGCCAGCTCAGCAGCCCCGCTTCTTCGCCCAGGATCTGGCGTAGCGGCCGCTGGAAATAACCCTTGAGGAAACGCAACTTGTCGCGCCGGGTCAGGCCGATGTCCAGGGCGGAAAAATACAGCGCCGCCAGATCCTTGTTACGCCAGCGCGAGGTGATCGTCGGACGGGTCTGGGCGCGGTGCAGGTCGATCACCGAGAGTTTGAAATCGTCTGCGGTCACCGGCTTGTCGGTGTGCAGCAGGAAGTGGCAGATGTAGCAGTCACGATGGTTGACCCCGGCGCGGTGCATCATGCCGGTCATGCGCGCCACTTCAGCGATCAGCGCGCGCTTGAGTTTTGGCTCCGGCGGCTGCTTGGACCAGTTGATGCTGAAATCTTCAAGGCTGACGGTCGGCGCCAGCTCTTCGGTGACGATGAACGAATGCTGGTCCGCCGGGTTGCTGCCTTTTTCGCCATAGGCGACGGCGGTCATGGTAGGCACGCCGACTTCCTGCAGGCGCTGGATGGCCTTCCACTCCTGGCCGGCACCCAATACCGGCAGCTTGGCGGTGAGCAGGTTCTTGAAGATCTCGCCCCAGCCGATGCCACGGTGGATCTTCACGAAAAACCCGTTGCCGTCCACCTCGGTGCGCAGGGTACGGCGAGCTTCGAGCTCACGGTACACCTCGCCCTGCAATCCCTCGACTTCGGCGAACGGGTCGCGTCCGGCCCAGAGGCTCTTGAACGGTTCAGCCAGCATCAACTTCATTTAAGCGTGCTCCGCCAGAATCACATCGGCCGCATGCTGCGGCATGCTGTAGAGGTCGGCCGTCTCGGCGAAGGCCACACCGTTGCGGCTCCAGGCCGCCCTTGCTTGAGCGTCGTTCAACATGCCGGTCAGGTACTGGGCCAGCTGGGCTTGATCGAACGGCTCGTCCAGCACCAGGCCAGCGTCGGCCTCGGCGATGTAATGGGCGTACCCGCAGACCGCGCTCACCAGCACCGGCAACCCGGCCACCAGCGCTTCGAGCAGCACGGTACCGGTGTTTTCGTTGTAGGCCGGGTGGATCAACAGATCGGCGCCCAACAGGAAACGCGGAATATCGCTGCGGCCCTTGAGGAACGTCACGTTGTCGCCGAGCCCCAGCGTGGCGCTCTGCATCTGGAATAACTTGGGGTCGTCCTGGCCAATTACAAACAGCCGGGTGCGCTTCTTCAGATCAGCGGGCAATGCGGCCAAGGCCTTGAGGCTGCGATCCACACCCTTGGTCTTGAACCCGGAGCCGATCTGCACCAGCAGCAAGTCATCGTCCTTCAGATTGAATTCGGCGCGGAACCCGGCGCGAATCTCGTCCGCATCCGCCGGCCGACGACGATCCTGGGCAATGCCTGGTGGCAGCAGGTGGAAGCGTTCCAGCGGCGTGCCGTAATGCTTGATGAACAGCGGTTGCTGGACCTCGGAAATCATCAGCACTTCGGTCTTCGCCTCTTTGGCGAACACCGCCCGCTCGTACTCGGCGAAGTGGCGGTAGCGGCCCCAACGTCGGTACAGCGAGTTGCGCAGGTTCTGCGCCTTGTCTTCGAAGCAGCCGTCGGCGGCGTAGTAGACATCCAGGCCCGGCATCTTGTTGAAGCCGATCAAGCGGTCCACCGGACGCTTGGCCAGGTCCGCTTCCATCCACTCGCTGAGCTTTTCGTTGCGTCGATGGTTGAAGAAGGCCTTGACCGGCGCCACCAGCACTTCGAAACCCGGCGGCACCTCACCTTCCCAGATCAGCGTGTAGACGCGGATCTGATGGCCGCGCTTCTGGCACTCCAGGGCGATGCGCATGAAATCGCGCTGCAGGCCACCAAAGGGAAAATACTTGTACAGGACAAATGCCAATTGCATCAGCGCAGCTCCTCAGCCAGTAATAACGTGCTCAGTCGGCTCGCGACACGCTCGGGATTCAGACGCGTGAAGCACAATGGCCACTCGCGTTTCAGGTCAAACTGACGGGCATCTTCGGCCGTCGGTTGATAGGTGCATTTCTTTTGCAGGCACGGCGCGCAGGGGAAGTCGCTGGCCAGGTGTATCTGCGACTTGCCGTAGGCCCCGGTCAGGCCCGGATTGGTCGGGCCGAACAGCGACAGCGTCGGCACATCCAGTGCCGCGGCCAGATGACCGAGACCGGTATCCACCGCCACGCAGGCTTGCGCGCCAGCCAGGACTTTACCGACCCCGGCCAGATTCAGCTTGGGCAATACCTCGGCGTGTTTGAAGCCGGCGGCGATGCGCTCGGCGCGGGCCTTCTCCGCCGCGTTGCCCCACGGCAGTTTCACGCCCACCCCGAGATATCCGACCCGTTCGGTCAGCTCGCGCCAGTAGGCTTCGGGCCAGTGCTTGGTGTCCCAGGTGGTGCCGTGCAGGAACACCACATACGGATTCTTGCGCGGCAGCTCGACCAGGCGTTCGACGTTCAGGCCGTAGTCGCCCAGGCCCTTGGGCAGGTCATAACCCAGGGCGATGGCGAACAGCTGACGCACCCGCTCCACCGCATGCTGTCCGCGGGCAACCGCCAGGCGACGGTTATAGAACCGCGCGGCGACGGGCTCGCGTGCCGAACTTTTATCGAGACCCGCCACCGGGGCTTTCACATACCGGGTGAGCAAAGCGCTTTTCAGCAGGCCCTGGGCGTCGATGACCAGATCGTATTGGCTGGCGCGCACGTTTTGCTTGAAGCGCTTCCACTCGCCACTCTTGATGGTCTGCCAGATGTTCTTGCGCCAGCGACGGATCGCCACCGGAATCACCTTGCCCACCGCCGGGTGCCAGCTCGGAATTTCGGCGAAGCCTTCCTCCACCACCCAGTCGAACGTGATGCCGGGGATGGCCCGCGAGGCGTCGGTCAGCGCCGGCAGCGCATGAATCACGTCGCCCAGCGATGAAGTCTTGATCAGCAGTACCCGCAAACTATTTGACCTCGACCACAGTGCCCTGCAAACGCTGCAAGGCTTCGTTCACCGCTTGCGGCATCAGCTGGCGCAGGCAGTTGTAATGGCCGAAACGGCATGTGCGGTCGAAGCATGGGCTGCATTCAATGCCCAGGCGCACGATCTCGACATGCTCGGCCAGCGGCGGCGTGAAGCCCGGTGACGTCGAGCCGTAGACCGCCACCAGCGGGCGGTTCAGCGCAGCGGCAACGTGCATCAGGCCAGAATCGTTGGACACCACGGAATCGGCGCAGGACAACAAATCGATGGCCTCGGCCAACGAGGTGCCGCCACTGAGGTTCACCGACTCTTCACGCAAGCCGGGGATCAGCCGCGAACGGATGTCTTCACCCACGGCATGATCGTTCTTCGAACCAAACAGCCAGACTTGCCAGCCTTCGCGAATCTTCGCTTCGGCGACTTTGGCGTAGTGCTCCGACGGCCAGCGCTTGGACTCGCCGAACTCGGCACCGGGGCACAGGGCCAACACCGGACGGTCGAGGGCCAGGCCGAACTTGGCCAATGCGGCCTCGCGAGTCACCGGATCGATCCGCAGGCTCGGGCGCGGGTAAGGCTTGGGCAGTTCAACGCCCGGCTCATAGGCCAGGGCCATGAAGCGCTCGATCATCAGTGGGTAACGTTCTTTGTCCAGCGTGCGCACATCGTTGAGCAGGCCGTAGCGGAACTCGCCACGCCAGCCGGTGCGCTTGGGGATGCCGGCAAAGAACGGCACCAGTGCCGACTTCAGGGAATTGGGCAGCAGGATCGCCTGGTCGTACTGGCCGCCCAGGGATTTTCCGATGCGTCGACGCGTCGCCAGTTCCAGTGCACCGTGGCCGAGCGGAAAGCTCAAGGCCTGGCGAACTTCGGGCATGCGCTCAAGAATCGGCCGGCTCCACTCGGGGGCCAGCACGTCGATTTCGCATTGCGGGTGGCGTTGCTTGAGACACTGAAACAGTGTCTGCGCCATCACCATGTCACCGACCCAACTGGGCCCAACGATCAGAATTTTCATGTGGTTTCCATAAACGAACCGGGGAGGCATATGCCTCCCCGCCTCGAGAATTCTACAAACACTGTAGATCTAATGTAGGAGCGAGCTTGCTCGCGATGAACCTGAGCACACCGCGGGGTATCAGGTTAGCCGAGTCATCGTTAACGCCCATCGCGAGCAAGCTCGCTCCTACAATCCCAACTCACGCCAGATCCGCAGTACCTGCCGTCGTTCGTCCGCGAACTGGTCGCCGGGTATCACGCCGGGGTCCTTCTGCAAGGCCTGCCGGTGGGCGGCGGAACGGTAGGCTTTATAGGCCTCCCGCAACAGGCTGGCGTCTTCGGCGGGCATCAGCCCTTCCTCCTCCAGCCCCTCCAGAATGCGGATGTTATCGGTCCAGCGCAGCAATGACGGATGCGTTTGCGACCACGCCAGAGCCGCGTATTGCACCATAAATTCAATATCGACGATACCTCCGGCGTCTTGCTTGAGATCGAATGGCGCCGTGGCCTCGAAGGCGTTTGCCCCGGTGCCTGCCGCGGTGCTCTTGCTGCCGAGGTTATCGCGCATCTTGGCGCGCATCTCGCTGACCTCTTGACGCAAGGTTGCCAGGTCTCGTGATTTGCCCAACACCGCGGCACGCACTTTTTCGAACGCCCGGCCGACATCCTCACTGCCCACCAGTACCCGCGCCCGCACCAATGCCTGATGCTCCCAGGTCCAGGCTTCGTTTTCCTGATAACGGGCAAACGCCCCCAGGGAACTGACCAGCAACCCGGAGGCACCGGACGGACGCAGGCGCATGTCCACTTCGTAAAGCTGACCGGAGTTGGTCTGGGTCGTCAGCAAGTGAATGATCCGTTGCCCCAGCCGAGTGAAGAACTGGGCGCCATCGATAGGCTTGGATCCGTCGGTTTCCGCCTGCGGATCGCCGTCGTGGATGAACACCAGGTCCAGGTCCGAACCATGCCCCAATTCCAGCCCACCGACTTTCCCGTAACCGACAATGACGAATCCGGGATCGCACAGGGTGCCGTCGGTGCGCAACGGCGTGCCGTACTTGGCCACGGTCTGGCGCCAGGCCAGGGCCAGTACCTGTTCGAGAATCGCTTCGGCCAGCCAGGTCAAATAATCGCTGACTTTCATCAACGGCAGGCTCCCGGCGATTTCCGAGGCCGCCACCCGCAAGCGGTGCGCCAGTTTGAAATGCCGCAGGGCCTCCATCTGCTGTTCGAGGTCGTCCTCGGGAATCCGTGTCAGGCGCTCGCGCAACTCGGCGGCCAGTTCCGGCGCCAAGGGCGGCTTGAACAGCCGACCTTCGTTGAGCAATTCATCGAGCAGCAGCGGGAAGCGCGTGATTTGTTCGGCGATCCACGGGCTCGCGGCGCACAGGGTCAGCAAGCGTCGTAGTGCGCCGGGGTTCTCGGTCAGCAACACCAGGTAAGCAGAACGGCGGGCCACGGCTTCAACCAATGGCAGCACCCGTTCCAGCACCAGGTCGGGATTGGCGTGTTCCACGGCTTGCGCCAGCAGGCGCGGAATGAAGGCATCGAGGCGTTCACGTCCCAGGCGCTGCATGGCACGCAACTGCGGGCTGCCGCGCAGGCCGGCCAAGGCTTTCAGCGCCTTGGTGGCATCGGTGAACCCGCCCTCTTCCAATTGGCGGCAGGCCGCTTCTTCGTTCTGGGCTTCTTCCCACAGCGGCAACCATTCACCGCCGACCACCACTTCGTTTTCGCTGCCTTGTTCTTCGTCGGGGTCGGCGATCACCTGGCCGAAGTGCCACGCTACCCGGCCGCGCCAATACATGAGCTGCTCGTGGAAAGCGGCCCAATCGTCGAAACCCAACATAAAGGCAATGCGCGCCTGGTCCTGAGCGCCGTCCGGCAGCATCTGGGTCTGGCGGTCGGCAATCGCCTGGATGGCGTGCTCGGTGTAGCGCAGGAATTCATAGCCTTCGCGCAGTTCGCTCACCACCGCCGGCGGCAGGTAACCCTGACCTTCCAGCGTGCTCAGCACTTTCAATAGAGGACGTTGTTGCAGGCTCAGGTCGCGACCACCGTGGATCAGCTGGAAGGCCTGGGCGATGAACTCCACTTCACGGATGCCGCCGGAGCCGAGCTTGATGTTGTCGGCCATGCCCTTGCGCCGGACTTCCTGCTGGATCAGCTGCTTCATGGTGCGCAGCGCCTCAATGGCCGAAAAGTCCAGATAACGCCGGTAAACGAACGGCCGCAACAGGTCGAGCAACTGCGCGCCGGCCACTTGATCGCCGGCCACCACCCGCGCCTTGATCATCGCGTAGCGCTCCCAGTCGCGGCCCTGATCCTGGTAATACTGCTCCAGCGCATTGAAGCTCAGCACCAGTGCGCCTGCCGAACCGTAGGGCCGCAGGCGCATGTCGACACGGAACACGAAGCCGTCGACAGTCATCGGGTCCAGCGCCTTGATCAGACGCTGGCCAAGACGAATAAAAAATTCCTGGTTATCCAGCGAGCGCTTCACACCGACGGTTTCTCCACCCTCGGGGTAGGCGAAAATCAGGTCGATGTCCGACGACAGGTTGAGCTCCACCGCGCCGAGCTTGCCCATGCCAAGGATGACCATCTGTTGCGGTTCGCCACTGCGCCGGCCGGTGGGCACGCCGAATTGCTGGCAATGTCGCGAGTACAACCACTGATAGGCCTGATCGATGCTGGCATCGGCCATGTCCGAGAGGTCGCGGCAGGTCTGGACCAGATCGGCCTGACGGGTCAGGTCGCGCCAGATGATTCGAACCTGGTGGCGATTGCGCAGGCGGCGCAGGACGCGGCCGAGCTCATCGTCGGTCTGGACCGCGCTCACCGTTGCCGCAATCTGCCCGCACAACTCACCGGGCGCATAACTGCGGTCCAGTTCCCCGGACTGCACCAGCTCCAGCAACATGGAAGGGTCGCGCGCAGTTTGTTCGATCACGAAGTCGCTGGCGGCGGTGACCCGGGCGAATTGGGCCCAGCGTTCAGGTGTCCAGCCAGACAGCCCCTGGTCGTTGTCCAGCGCGGCGGCGGCCGTACGCAACGACTGCTCGGCCCGGGAGACAAGCGGCAGAAGGAGAGCGGGCAGTTCGGCAAGCAAAGGGAGGCTCATGGTCTATCCTTGATCGGCGTGTAGAGGGCTGCATGTAGTGATTCGCGAGAATGCACTACCTGATCGACTGTCGAACAAAGGTTAGAAATAGCTGAATTTTCTTTATTTTTGGCAGACAGCATCAAGCTTTCACCTTTTCCGGTTGGCAAAAGACCAACCTTAACGATTATTCTCACAACGCAGCTGGAGGCCACAAGCCGCTCATCTGTAGTTTTACTACTCGTATATACATTCGAAAGGCTGAAATGCCCGATGATTTGTAGTAAAACTACACGCCGCCGGAACAACCTCTCGGCAATCCAAGAATTTATATCGTCTGCCCACAAGGCCAGTCGCAAACTCAGGCAACCGATTCTGGAAGCCTTTCCGCCCTGGAGCAAGCCATGCAAGACCTCGATCCCGTCGAAACCCAGGAATGGC
>Ga0247820_10001926_pt1 | contig 11669 bp, 13 predicted proteins | sample 13C_Glucose_Day1_2_FD_192480 | JGI IMG/M metagenome (GOLD analysis project Ga0247820, IMG submission 192480) | Soil microbial communities from agricultural site in Penn Yan, New York, United States - 13C_Glucose_Day14 | ecosystem: Environmental > Terrestrial > Soil > Agricultural land | place...
GCCCCGAAGCGAGTCCGCCACTCGTCGATCAAAGGACTGAGCATAGCCGGGGTTGCGCGTCAGGACATAGCCGCGTTGGCCGGACTCGGCGTCGCGCAGCCCGGCCATGGTCTCCTCCATGGCCTCGATCACCTGGGCGGAATGCGTCACCCAACGGAAGCTCTCGCGACTCTGCCGCGAGGCGTCGACGAGAGACGCGACCAGAGCCAGCAAGGCGATCACCACCAGGGCGCCGACCGCGGCGATCCTGGACGTCAGGGACAGGAACATGGCCCAAAGGTTAACGGTCGAGGGTTGACGGAAACTGAACGCTCACGGCGCGCTTACCCCAGGACGAAGTCCACCGCCGCCATGGCGTGGATGTCCGTGCTGTCGAAGGCCGGAACCGGGCACACGTCGACGTCCAGGATCATGCCGATCTCGGTGCAGCCGAAGATCAGACTGTCCGCGCCCTCGGCCCTGGCCCTCTCGACCAGACCCAGCAGGGCGTCGCGCGAGGCGTCCAGCACCTTTCCGGCGCACAACTCGTTGAAGATGATGTCATGGGTCAGCGCCCGCCCCTCGGCGTCGGGCGTCATGACCTCGATCCCGTGGCCCGCCATGCGCGCCTGATAGAAGCCGTTCTCCATCGTATAGCGCGTGGCCAGCAGCAGCGGCTTCCGCACGCCCGCCGCCTTCAGCCGCTCGGCCGTGACGTCGACGATGTGGATGCAGGGAACCGACACCGCCGCCTCCACTGCCGGGGCGACCAGATGCATGGTCACCGCGCACATCATCACCGCCTCCGCGCCCGCGCCCTCAAGCCCCTTGGCGACCGAGGCCAGATAGCGCCCCGCCTCGTCCCAGCGATCGGCCTTCTGCATGTCGACGATGGTCTGGAAATCGACCGAGTGCATGATCAGGTCGGCGGAATGCAGCCCGCCCAGCCGCCGGCGAACCGCCTCGTTGATCTTGCGGTAATAGAGGGTCGAGCCCTCGAAGCTCATGCCGCCGATCAATCCGATTTTCCGCATGGAGCCGCTCCGCCTCAAGTGGGACTGACGACGTAGCAGATGCAGACGACGTCGCTCTACCTCTCAGTCGAGGCCAGGGTTGGCATTCCGGCTATCAGCGCAGGTCTGCTTTCGACCCTTGGCGGACGTTGGCGTGTCTACGGCCTTGAGCCTCTGATTGGAAATCTCAGGAGAATTTTTTGGCACCCCCGAATGATCTCAGGGAGGTAGGATTGGTCACACCCGAAGTGGAAGGAGTGCCGCTGCTCAAGATGATCAGGGGTGGCTTCGACATAAACCGCGATTTGCCCCAACGAGCCCATCTCAAGCGTGGCTTTGATAGCCGGTTCGATGGGGGCGAGTGTCGCTTTCCCATTCAAATCCCTCGACATGGCCTCAACCTCGGTGAGGAAAGAAGCAACTTCGTCGGTGCGCAGCCAAGGCCCTCTCAACTCCACTGACGAGCCGGGGGCGTCAACTCTCGCGCGAATGACGAGCCAGTTGCCGTCCCAATAATCATCATCGTTGGATCGCTCTCGAGATTCCGCCCAGAGGAAAAGCCCGCCCAGCTTCAGATCCGGCTTGTCATCATCATCGGCGAAAGCGTCGGTCATGTTGAGAGCCTAGCGCGCGGTGCCACATAGGCAAATGTCCGCTTTCCACCTTTCAGCGAACTTCGCTTCACGACCCATTGCGTATGCTGCTGTCACGGGAACGGGGAGGAGCCCCCAAGCCCAATATAGCTGCGAAGTTGCAAGGCCTTTACAATAGTTTCGCCGTCCAGCGTGGTCATCGACGTGATGCCAAGCGGGCTGCAGTTCAGATAAGTGAACCAATCCTCCCGGTCTGGGTGCCGAGCAGTGAACCGGTCGCAGCCCTCGTGTGCAAGCACGGATCGTTCCACCTCGTATCGCCACCCGTCCAGTGTCAACGAGGTTAGCGGCTCGGCAAATACTACCAAAGGAGCAGGAACTTCATCGATGCGGACGCAGTAATCACCCCCGCCACACGCTTGAATTTGACCATATCCGCCTATGCCGACAGAGGTATCGTCTCTTCGTGCAACTGCCGTGATTTTCAACGCATCATCGTATAGGTAGACCAGAACTTCTGAAACGTCAGGAACGTGTCCCCGCTCTGAGATGAGCTGATACGCGGCTGGAAATGTTGGTTGTTCAGGAGTGTGGTTTGCGCAACCACTTAGGGCGGGTAGCGTCGCAAGTAAAAGCCATCGCCTCATTCTTCGCTCCCACTTTGTCGATATTGACAGTTTAGGCGCAGTCCGTCGATGCCCGCTAACCACCCTTAGCGGGCCTTCAGAGCATCCGCTCTTGGCCTTCTAGGCCGCCTCGTCCTTCGGCAGGACGTCGCCGACGGTCGGGCGGTTCTCGGCCCAGGTAAGGGCGATGTCGCGGGGTTTGACGATCTCGTTGCAATGGCCGCAGGCGATACGGGGCTTGAGGTCGTGTCCGCAGGTCTTGTGGACCATGGAGATGCCGCTGTCGGCCTCGCCATAGACGTGCTTCTCGCCCCAGGCGTGCAGGGTCACCAGCACCCCGTACAGGTCCTTGCCCTTGGCGGTCAGGACGTATTCATTGCGTGGCGGGCGTTCGGAATAGAGCTGCGGCTCCAGCACCCCGTGCTGCACCAGCGACTTCAGCCGCGCGGCCAGGACGTTGCGGGCCACGCCCAGCCGGTCCTGCCACTGCTCGAACCGGCGCACGCCGTTGAAGGCGTCGCGGATGACCAGCAGGGTCCACGGGTCGCCGATCACCTCCAGCGTGGCGGCGATCGAGCAGCTCTGGCGGCTATAGTCGGCGGTGCGTCCCATGCAGCGGAAAGTGACCCCGCGTCAGGCTTTTGACAAGTGGGTTGCCAATCGGGACCCAGTTTGTCAGTTTCTTTTGGCAACGAACTTGCGACTCCCCGGTCGCGGTTTCTGCGTTCCTCGACTTGCGGGCGGCGACGCTTCAGTCTCCGCCCGCCTCTTTCGCCTGTTGCGTGGACCGATGACCGACCTGCTGCACGAAGCCCTGACCCTGACGCCAGCCGAGAGCGGCCTGTCGGCCCATCTGTCGGGCGAGTTCTCCAACGGCCCGATCAGCGCCCCGCCCGAGGCGGGCTTTCCTTTCGGCGGCCTGCTGGCGGCCCTGTGCGCCGGAGCCATGCGGCAGGGGCTGGAGATCAAGGCGCCCTTGCGCAGCCTCAGCGTCCAGTATCTGGCCGCCGCCAAGTACGGCCAGCCGATCCATTTCCGCCCCCGCCTGCTGCGCGGCGGCCGCAACGTGGCCTATGCCGTGGTCGAGGGCGGGCAAGGGCCGCGCCTGACCCACCACGCCAGCGCCACCTATGGCGCCGACACCGACACGTCGGCGCCGTTGACGCCCCTGCTGGCCCCGCCGACCTCGCTGGACAGCCTGAAGGACGCGCCCGGCATCAGCGGCCCCATGGCCCCGCGCTTCTCGCAGCATGTCGACTATCGCTTCGACGGGGGCCCGAACATCCTCGGCGGCAATGAGGGCAAGCCGGTCGTGGAGCGGGTCTGGATGCGCACCAGGGACGGAGCGCCGCTGGACGAGCTGCGACTGGCCTATCTGCTGGACGCCCTCTACCCGCCTGCCTGGACGGCTTTCAGAGCGCCGCCGATGATGACCACGGTGGACCTGCGCTACGACATCCTGGCCGATCCGACGCCGGAGACGGCGCCCGACGGCTGGGCCTTCTTCGAGTATCGGCTGCTGGACCACGGCCTGGGCTGGTCGGTGGACGAGGCCGTCGCCTGGGGCGCGGACGGGCGGCCGCTGGCTTTGGCGCGCCAACGCCGCAAGCTGCTTTAGGCGGCGCGACGACGTTGCACGAACAGGGCGCCGAAACCGGCCAGCACGGCCGTCATCAGGATCATGGCCCATTCGGTCAGCGTCGGCACCGGCTCGGCGTAGGTGTAGCTGCTGCCGGGCGACGCCAGGCTGGGACCGCCCAGGGCCGAGATCGAAACCGTGCGCGCGCCCTTGGCGGCCGCCGGCGCGATGGCTGTGATCTGCGTCGGGCTGTCCACGGTGAAGCCTGCCGGAATCCCGCCGAATGTCACCGAGGTCACGCCGTTGAAGTTGGTTCCGGTGATGACCACGCTCTCTCCGCCTTCCAGCGGTCCCGACGACGGCATGAGGCTGGCGACGACCGGGGCGTGCGTCACGGTCAGGGTCGGGTTCTGGCCCTCGGCCATCTCGAAGCTGCCGCCCGCCGGCGAGTCGTAGGTCAGGGTGGTCGGCTCCAGGGGATAGGTGGTCAAGGTGTGGTCCGCCGTCAGATCCACCACGATCTCGCAGATGAAAGACTCCGTCTGGGTCATGCCGCTGACCGTCAGGACATTGCCCGACAGATCAACGACGGCGGCCGGACAATAGGGCGAGGGCGTGACGTTCGTGGCCGTCAGCCCGGCAGGGATCGTATAGGTGAAGGCCCCGCCGCTCATCGGCCCCGGCGCCACCTCCGAGGTGTAGATTCCGAACTTCAACTGAGTGTCGCCTCCCGGATTGACCCCCGGCGCGGCGTAGGACCCGCTCATGGTCACGTTCTGGGCCAGGGCCGGCGCAGCACAGGCGAACGCCGCGGCGGCCAGAACGGCGCCCGACAGATGATGGCGAAGCATGATGACGGTCCCCTGATCCGCCTCGGCCACGCCCGGCGAATCGATTTTACATTGATGGTTAATAACAACGCCCGCCAATCATTGGTCAACCAAAGCCGCAAGCCTGACTCTCGTTATAACTTGCGCCGTTCGACCCGGCGCCCGATCTAGCCCACCACGAGTTTCCCTTAAGGACGCCCCTCATGACCGCCGCCGCCGACCCCGTCGTCATCTGCTCCTTCGCCCGCACGCCCATGGGTGGCTTCCAGGGCGCACTGTCGCCGGTGAAGGCGACTGATCTGGGCGCGGCGGCGGTCAAGGCCGCCGTCGAGCGCGCCGGCGTCGCCCCTGAAAAGGTCGAGCAGATCTTCATGGGCTGCGTCCTGCCCGCCGGTCTGGGCCAGGCCCCAGCGCGTCAGGCCGCCATCGGCGCCGGCCTGGGCAAGCACGTCGAGGCGACGACGGTGAACAAGATGTGCGGCTCGGGCCTTCAGGCCGCCATGATGGCGCACGACGCCCTGCTGGCCGGCACGGCCGAGGTCATCGTCGCGGGCGGCATGGAGTCGATGACCGGCGCCCCCTATCTGATGAACAAGCACCGCGGCGGCGCCCGCATCGGCCACGACGTCATCGTCGACAGCATGATGATGGACGGCCTTGAGGACGCCTATTCCCCCGGCAAGGCCATGGGCGTCTTCGCCGAGGACGCGGCGGCCCAGTATCAGTTCACCCGTGAACAGATGGACGAATACGCCATCGAGAGCCTGACCCGCGCCAAGGCGGCCATCGCCTCTGGCGCCTTCAAGGCCGAGATCGTTCCGGTCGAGGTCGCCACCCGCAAGGGCCCGGTGACGGTCAGCGAGGACGAGCAGCCCGGCAAGGCCGACGCCGCCAAGATCCCGACCCTGCGCCCCGCCTTCACCAAGGACGGCGCCATCACCGCCGCCAACGCCAGCTCCATCTCCGACGGCGCCGCCGCCCTGGTCATGACGCGCGAAAGCACGGCCAAGGCCCTGGGCCTGCCGATCGTCGCCCGCGTGGTCAGCCACGCCGCCCACGCCCATGAGCCGGGCCTGTTCACCACCGCCCCCGTCCCCGCCATGCAGAAGGCGCTGAAGAAGGCCGGCTGGTCGGTCGATGACGTGGACCTGTGGGAGGTCAACGAAGCCTTCGCCGTCGTCGCCATGATCGCTCAGCAGGAACTGGGCATCGACCGCGCCAAGCTGAACGTCAACGGCGGCGCCACGGCCCTGGGCCACCCCATCGGCGCGTCCGGCGCGCGCATCCTGTCGACCCTGCTGGCGGCCTTGCAGGCGCGCGGCGGGAAGAAGGGCGTGGCCTCCCTGTGCATCGGCGGCGGCGAAGCCGTGGCCATGGCGGTGGAACTGGCCTGATCCCATCGCGTTCTCCACGGTCACGCTAACCTTGGCCGTGGAGACTACGCCTTGAAAATCCTCCCCTCCCTCTTCGCCGGGGTCGCCGCCCTGACGCTGGCCGCCTGCGCCACCGCCCAGGCCGAAAGCCCGAGCGCGCCCTCGGCCCAGACCGAGGCCGCCGACGCGCTCAAGGCCTTCCCGGCCGCGACGGCCGGCCAGACGCGCCACGTCATCACCCTGCCGGCCCAGACCGACGAAAGCGCGCTGAAGGTCGAGCTGATCCTGGGCAAGACCCAGACGGTGGACTGCAACCGTCAATTCTTCGGCGGCCGTCTGGAGACCCGCACGGCCGAAGGCTGGGGCTATGACTACTACGTCCTGCCCGCGCTGGGGAACGCGGCCAGCACCCTGATGGGCTGCCCGCCGGGCTCGGAGCGTCAGGCCTTCGTGACGACGCAGGAGCAGCCGCTGATCCGCTACAACTCGCGCCTGCCGGTGGTGGTTTACGCCCCTGCGGACGTCGAGGTGCGCTATCGCGTCTGGCGCGCGGGCGAGACCCAGGCGGCGCGATGATCCCCGCCGTTCATTGAGATCAGGCGCGGGCGTCGGTCGGTCTCGACCGGCGTCCGTGTCGTATTCGGCGCCGCCTCCGCATCGCGCATGAGCGCGGCCAGCGAGGCGCATCCGGCGCTCAGGACGATCATGGGACGACTCCTGCATTTGCGAACCAATTGCAGGTTTGCGCAGAGTCGCCGGTCGTGCAAGCGTCCGCCTCCATTTTCTGGAGAGTCGCCATGCGCGAAGACGGCAAGCTGGACTACCTCGAACTGCCCGCGACGAACATGGCGGCGCACAAGGCCTTTTACGCGTCAGCCTTTGGCTGGGTGTTCCAGGACTACGGCCCTGACTATGCGGCGTTCGCAGAGGGGTTGGACGGCGGCTTCACCACCGAGGCGATGACGCCCAAGCCCCTGCCCATCCTCTATGCCCATGATCTGGAAGCCATGCTGGCCAAGGTTCAGGCGGCGGGCGGGGAAATCACCCACCCGATCTTCGCCTTCCCCGGCGGCCGCCGCTTCCACTTCCGCGATCCCTCTGGCAACGATCTGGCCGTCTGGTCGGAATAGACCTGCTGTCTATTTGGGATCGACCGATTGGGCGATCCCCTCGGCGGCGTCGCGATCGGCGCCGCTGAGGCTCATCAACCAGACGTGGATTTCATTGGGCGCCGTCGGTTGCTGGAACAGATGTTCCATGGCGATGCGCCGCGTCCCCTCCGGCACGATCACCGAGACGCGGCCCGCCGCCGTCACCTGCTCGCCGTCATAGATGGGAAACTGCGACGCCGGCCCGGTGTAGATCATGGCGAAGGTCTTGCCCGCCTTGCGCACCGAATAGACGTGCGTGTTCGGGGCGCCCCTGCCTTCAAACAGCTGGAATCCGCTCGGCAGTTCAATGCGGAACGGCAAGGCGGCGACGGCCGCCGGGCTGAGCGCGCCGGGAACAGCCGGAGCCGCCCTGGTTGATGCGCGGCCCTGGTCGGCGGCCGGCGCGGGCGGCGGCGACGTCCTGGCGGGAACCACCGGCGCGGCGGCGGCAGGCGAACGGGTCGATGTGATCGGCGTCATCGCCGGAGTTGCAGTCGAGGGCCTGGCCGTCGAGGGCGCGGCCTGGACGGGCGCGGGTCGCGGCCGGGACGACGGCGAAACGGGCGCAGGGGCCGGCCGGGCGGCGGCCGGGGGCGCGCCGTTCAACAGCCGCGTCAGTTCCTCGGCGCTCTGACTCTGGTTCGAGGACTGGGCATGGGCCGCCAGAGGCGCGACGCTCATCAGGACGGAGGCGAGAAGCACGGTTTTCATGCCTGAACCTTGACCCCCGCGCCGTCTGACGGTCAAGCCGCCGCCAGCTCGACCCAGAAAGTCGCCCCCTGACTCGGCGCCGAAATCACGCCGATCTCGCCGCCCTGAAGCTCGGTCAGGCGCTTGGCCAGGGCCAGGCCGATGCCATGCCCCTCGATGGCCGAACGCTCCAGCCCCAGCCGGTTGAACGGCTCGAACAGTTGCGCCTGCTTCTCCAGCGTCAGGCCAGGACCGAAGTCGATCACCTCGATCCGCACCCGATCATCGACCCAGGCCGCCTTCAGCAGCACCCGTCCCCCGACGGCTCCGTATTTCACCGCATTCCCGGCCAGATTGCCGATCACCTGGGCCAGACGCTGCGAATCCGCCTGCGCGATCAGGGCGTCACCCTCGACCAGCACCTCGATGCTCAGTCCCCGCGTTTCGGGCTTCAGCACCAGGGCGCGGCGCACGTCTTCCAGCAGGCCCGCGACATCGGTCGGGCGCAGTTCGACCTTGACCGCCCCGGACTCGGCGCGCGCCACATCCAGCAGGTCATGGGCCAGGGTCTCGACCTGACGCGCCGTCTTGACCAGCATCTGGGCCATCTCGATCTGCTCGGCCGAGGTCGCGCCCAATTGGCCGCCGGCCCACAGTTCGCCAATGCCGATGATCCCGCCGACCGGGCTCTTGATCTCATGGGCGACGTTGGCCAGCAGCCGCGACTTGGCCGCAGAGGCCCGCTCGGCCCGCTCGCGCCCGGCGCGCGCCCTCTCTGCCAGGCGATCACGCTCCTCCAGAAGCGCGGCCACCATCAGGATCGGCATGTAGCCCAGCAGCACCAGCAACTGCGCCAGCAGCGCCCGATCCTCGGCGCCGAAGGAATGATAGGGGCCATGGCCCGCCATGGTCCCGCCGATGGCCATGATGGTCACCAGCACCAGGGCCGACGCAATGCCCGCCACCCGGAACCGCACCGCCATCATCAGCAGCAAGGGCATCAGCAGGAAGCCGAACGGCAGGCTCAGGTGCGAAAAGATGGCATAGCAGGCCATGCCGATCAGCCCGAGCAGGGCCGCGCCCTCCGCCAATCGGCCCGGATGGCGCACGATGGCCAGGTGGCGTCGTTGCAGCGCCAGACCAAAGGCGCCGATCACTGCAAAGCCCAGGGCATGGCCGCACCACCAGATCCGCAGCCCGTCGATAATGTCCGCGCCGACCAGAGCGTCCAGCGCCAAGGCGCTTATGACGGCGCTGGGCAGGGGCGCGACGGCGCAGACCGCAAGGAAACGCGCCAGCCCCTCGACCGAGTTGACGCTCAACCCCGGGACGAAACGCCGCACCAGAACCGCCGCCAGACCGATCTCAAGCAGGTTCAACACCGTGAACAGGGACGACAGCACCGGCCCGTTGCCGACCAGGAACTCGCCCGCCAGCACGCCCATGGTCACCAGAGCGCCGAAGCCCAGGTCATAGGTCAGACCGCGCCCGCCCCTCAGCCAGACCGCCAGAGCCAGGCCGCTAGCGCCCCACAGGGCGGCGACCAGACCGTTGGTCCGCGCAAAGCTGATGGCCAGCACGACCAGAACGGTCACACCGACGGCCGTCAGAATCGGCGCCAGAGGCTGTCGGAAGAAGGCCGCATTGGGCGCAACGACAGGCGCGACGTCGCCCGCCGCCGCCGCGTCGAAAATGGGTTCAGGCCTGTCGAGCGCGCGGCTCATGGTCATGATCGGGTCCGATGTACGCGACTAACGCCTCATCCTGCCGGACCTTCCTAAACATCCTCTGAAGTCAGAAGGCCGTCGCCAGCACGCCGTTGAACGCCCGAACCGCCGCAGCCGGGCCGTCCGGATGCTTCCAGACCCCGGCGCTGACGGCGACGAAATCGGCGCCGGCGGCCGCGACCACGGCTGCATTCTCGACGGTGATCCCGCCGATGGCGACGCAGGGCGTCTCCATGGTCTCCTGCCAGATGGTCAACTCGATCAGTTCGGGCCGATGCGTGGTCGCCTTGGTGTCCGTCGGGAAGAAGGCGCCGAAGGCGACATAGTCCGCCCCCGCCTCGGCCGCCTCCATCGCCAGGTGACGGCTGTCATGGCAGGTGGCGCCGATCATGGCGTCCGGCCCCATGATGCGCCGCGCCTCGGCCACCGGCGCATCATCTTGGCCGACATGGACGCCGTCGCAGCCGGTCGCCTTGGCCAGATCGGGTCGATCATTGAGGATCACCGCCACGTCGTGCGCCTGGGCGATCGGCGCCAGCCGCGCCACGGCGGCCTTGACCTGTTCGTCAGAAGCGTCCTTGAGCCGGATCTGCAGGGCGGCGACCGGCCCCGCCGACAGGGCCTGCTCCAGCAGGCCGGCGAAGGCCTCCAGATCATCAATCGCCGGCGGCGTGATCAGATACAGCTGACAGGGCGGACGGGGCGGTGTTGCAGGTTGACGAGCCATGCCCTGCCCTGCCCGTCCCGGCGGCGGGCGTCAATGTCGCAACCCCATGCGAACGATTTGCACTCGCCTTAATAAATGCTATAGCGAGCCATTCTCAGTAACTGCTTCGGGGCTTGCCGCCTTGTACGTCTGCAACTGTAACGGCCTTCGCCAGCGCGACGTCGCTCAAGCCATCGAAGCCGGCGCGACCCGTCCCAAGGATATTTTCGCGTCCAATCAATGCGCTCCGCAATGCGCCAAGTGCGTCTGTGAGATGCGCCAGATGATTCAGGACACCCAGGCCGCCTTCGCCGTCGCGGCCGAGTAAGACGCCTAGCTGAAAGTCGATTTCACACGCATTATCAATGCAGTGATAAGAACTCGCAAATGATCCACGGCCTTTAAGCCGTGCTATGAAAGTCGTCACGGGCGGTCTGAGAACCGCGACGTCATGACGACGTCGTCCAGCGCCGCCGCATCAAGAGGACGACGACCATGAAGGGCGATCCGGCGATCATCCGCACCCTCAACGCGGTGCTGACCAACGAGCTGACGGCGGTCAACCAGTACTTCCTGCACGCCCGCATGTTCGAAAGCTGGGGCCTCAGCCACCTCGGCAACGTCATCTACGAAGAATCGATCGGCGAGATGAAACACGCCGACATGCTGATCAAGCGCATCCTCTTCCTCGACGGCCTGCCCAACCTGCAGGACCTGCACAAGCTGAAGGTCGGCGAAGACCCGATCGAATGCCTGGGCGCCGACCTGAAGCTGGAGATCGACAGCCGCGCCACGACCCGCGACGCCGTCACCCAGTGCGAGGCCGCGCACGACTACGTCAGCCGCGACCTGCTGATGAAGATCCTGGCCGACACCGAGGAGCACGTCGACTTCCTGGAAAACCAGCACAAGCTGATCGAGCTGCTGGGCGCCCAGAACTACCTCCAGTCCGCCATGAGCGAGATCAAGACCGACGGCGCCGCCACCGGCAACTGACGCCCATCAAGACGCCGGGCGCGGAACGAGTTTCCACGCCCGGCCATTCCGGTCTCATGACCAGTCTCGAAAACGCCCTCGACACCGCCCGCGATCAGGCGGCCGGCCTTCTCAACGCCGAGGGGCGCAGCTGGCGTCATGTCGGGCTGGGCCTGGCCCTGACCGCGGGCTTCGCCCTGGCGGCCACAACCGCGGCCTCGAAGCTGATCCGCCCCCAGCCGCGCCGCGCGCTGCAGCCGCTGGGCGGCGACGCCCCGATCACCGAGCGCCCGCGCGGCCCGATCAGCCTGATCCTGCCCGCCATGTTCTCGGCCACCACCCTGTCGGCCGTGCGCGTCTGGAACGCCCCGGCCCGCCCCGAACGCCGCAGCGCCATGGCCCTGTGGCTCGCGGCCAGACCGGCCGA
>Ga0247820_10001927_pt1 | contig 11665 bp, 12 predicted proteins | sample 13C_Glucose_Day1_2_FD_192480 | JGI IMG/M metagenome (GOLD analysis project Ga0247820, IMG submission 192480) | Soil microbial communities from agricultural site in Penn Yan, New York, United States - 13C_Glucose_Day14 | ecosystem: Environmental > Terrestrial > Soil > Agricultural land | place...
GGCCCTTCCCGCCGATGCTGGCCAGAACCGTCGACGTCGACAGCATGGCCGCACAGTGGAAGGCCCTGCGAGCGGAGCGTGTGGCCGCCAGCCAGGCAGCCGCGACCTCTCGGCCCCGCCCGGCAGAAGGTGCGGAACCGGTGAGCCCGTCCACGGCAGCGCGGCCAGGCCCTGGGCGGTGGCTGCGCAGGGTCCTGGGCCGGTAGCCGGCAGCCAGCTGCGGCGGCAGCCAGCTGCGGCGGGAGCCGGTAGCGGCGGGAGCCCGGCAGCGACGCGAGCCGGCAGCGGCGCGAGCCGGCAGCGGCGCGTGCGCGGGGCAGGACCGGTCGAGTCCGGGCGTCAGCGGCCCCGCGAGTCCAGGCTCCGGTAGTACCCCATCTGGGCGGGGAAGTAGTCGTCGAACGACGGCCGGGGACCGCCGGTGCGCGAGGCCACCAGCATGTCGAGGTAGTACTCCCAGCCGGGGCCGATCGTGCCCGGGTCGGCGTCCGCGTCGAGGTGGTGCACCAGGGTCAGCGTGGTGGCCCCGTCCTCGTGGTCGAGCCTGGCCTCGAGATGCCAGCCCCCGCTCTCGTCAGAGGTGCTGACCGCCAGGTGCCGCGGCGGCTCGCAGGCGTCGATGGTCACCTCGGTCTCTGCGTCGCCCTCCTCGAAGACGAGACGGCAGCGGATCACCGCACCCGGTCTGGCGTCGCCTGTCCACGTGGCGAACCACTGGGCGGTGCGTTCGGGCTCCGTGATGCTCGCCCAGACGTCCTCGAGGGGTGCGGAGAAGGTCCGGGTGAGCATCAGGTCGCGGCCGCGGCCGGTGGGCTCGATCCATCCTCGGGGTGCCGGGCTCATGCTGTGTCCTTCAGTCCAGGGGCAGGTACATCACGTGCAGTCCGACCAGGCCGTGCCGACGGGAGTCGAACGCACCGGGCACGGTGGCGAGGATCTTGAAGCCTAGGCCCTGCCACAGCCTCACCGCAGCCGTGTTCGTCTCCACGACGGCGTTGAACTGGATGCCTTGGTAGCCCTGCTCCCGGCACCAGTCGACCACGTAGTCGCCCAACGCGCGGCCCACGCCATGACCGCGCGCCTCCTGCCTCACCATGAAGCTTGCGGTCCCGATGTGCGAGCCGCGGCCCGGCCGGTTCGGGCCCATCTTGGCACTGCCGAGCACCGCCCCCTCGTCGCCGACGGCCACGACGGTCCGGCCCGGCGGGCGCTCGAACCACCACGCCCTGACGCCCTCGTCGTCGAGCCCCTCCGGGAACGCATACGTCTCGCCGTCCGCCACGGTCTCGCGGAAGAACGGGGCTATCGCGGGCAGGTCGGCGTCGGTGGCCTCACGGATCAGCACGCTGCCGACGCTAGCCCTGCACTGGCGGCCCCTCAAAACGGTTTGAGCATCCTCAGTCGTTCGGCCAGAAGCGGTCCGCCGGGGCCACGTCCTGCCGGACTGCCCCCTACCGTGGTGCTATGCCCCCGCGCCGTGCCCTCTCGACCGCCCTGCTCGTCCCGCTGCTCGCGGCACCAGCGGTGTCCTAGGACGCGGCGTCGCCGGTCGTGACCGGCGGCCGCTCAGGTCTGTGGCGGCACGATGTCCTGCTGCGCCGGCAGCTGGTCCTGCTTCACGAGGCCCACAGGGCAGGTCATCCCGTTGGGTCCGTGGTTGCAGTAGCCGCCCGGGTTCTTGTGCAGGTACTGCTGGTGGTACCCCTCGGCGTAGTAGAAGGTCCCGGCATCCTCAGCCGCTCTGAGCTCGGTCGTGATGGCGCCGAAGCCGCTGTCCTGCAACACCTTCTGAAACGCATCCTTCGTGGCCCTCGCCGCGCGCTCCTGCCCGTCGGTCGTCCAGTAGATGGCCGAGCGGTACGCGGTGCCGATGTCGTTGCCCTGCCGGTTGCCCTGCGTCGGGTCGTGGTTCTCCCAGAACTCCTTGAGCAGCAGCTCGGCCGTCGTCTGCTCCGGGTCGTAGGCGACGAGCACGGTCTCGGCGTGGCCGGTCAGGCCCGTGCAGGTCTCCTCGTAGGTGGGGTTGGGCGTGACTCCACCCATGTAGCCGGCCGCCGTCGTCACGACCCCGGGCAGCCTCCAGAAGATCCGCTCGGCCCCCCAGAAGCACCCCATGGCGACGTAGAGCACCTCGGTGCCCTCCGGCCACGGGCCCTCGAGCGGTGTCCCCAGGACCTCGTGCCGTGCAGGCACGGCATACGGCCTCAGGGACCGGCCCGGCAGGGCGGTCTCGGCGGTGGGGAGGGTGGTCTTGGCTCGCGATCCGAACAGCACGGATCCAGTGAAACACGGGGGGCTAGCGTGCGCCCATGCCCACCGCGCGACGTGCCGCCTCCCTGCACCTGACCCGCCGCGTCATCCAGCTGTATGCCGGGCTGGTGGCGTTCGCGTTCGGGGAGGCGCTGATCGTGCGGGCGGCACTGGGGGTCATCCCCTGGGACGTGCTCCACCAGGGGCTCGTCCACCAGTTCGGCCTCACCATCGGCCAGTGGTCGATCATCGTGGGAGCAGCGGTGCTGCTGCTGTGGATCCCGCTGCGCGAGCGTCCGGGGCTGGGCACCGTCAGCAACGTCCTGGTGATCGGTGCGGCGGTCGACCTCTTCCTTGCCCTCGTCGCCGCGCCGTCGGCGATGTGGCTGCGCGTGGTCTACCTCGTCGTCGGCGTGCTCATCAACGGCGTGGCCACTGCCGCCTACATCGGCGCGCGGCTCGGGCCCGGGCCGCGCGACGGCCTCATGACCGGCCTGGTGCGGCGCACAGGCGGGTCAGTTCGGGTCGTGCGCACCGGGATCGAGGTGGCCGTCGTGGTCATCGGCTGGCTGCTCGGCGGCAACCTCGGGCTGGGCACGGTGCTGTTCGCGCTGGCCATCGGCCCCGTGGTGCACGCGTCGCTGCCCCTGCTGGTGGTTCCCGAGGCGCCGGTGCCGCCGGACGAGCCGCTGCCCGACTCGCCCCTGTAGTCGGGCAGGATGCGGCCCATGGTCACTCTCGTGCCGGTCAGCGGCCTCGACGACTCCCAGCGCGACCTGTTCGGCGGCTACGTCGAGGTGCATGCCGCGGCGGGCCGCGCGCTCTTCGGCGAGGACCACACCGCCTGGGGCGCCGACGAGCTGCGGGAGCTCGAGCGCAAGCACGACCGACAGACGCTGGCTGTCGCGGCGGTGCAGCGCGACGGCGGGGTGGTCGGTGCCGCCTCCGTCGTCCTCCGGCTGCGCGACAACCCGCGAGCGGCGTTCGTGTCGCTGGCAGTGCACCCTGAGCACCGCCGCCGCGGCCACGGGTCCCAGCTGCTGGCGTGGGTGGAGGAGCAGGCGCGGCAGGCTGGGCGCACCGTGTTCATCGCCGAGACCGAGTGGCCCACCGACGCGACCGACGCCTCGGGCGAGGGGTTCGCGGCGCGGCACGGCTACCGGCCCGCGCAGCGGGTCCTCCGCAGCACCCTCCGGCTGCCCCTGGACGACGTGACCCTCACCGACCTCGCCACGGGCGACGGTGACTACGCGCTCGAGACGGGCGTGGGCGGCATACCGGACGCATGGCTCGAGGACCGGGCCGAGCTGCAGCGGCGGATGAGCACCGACGTACCGCTCGGAGACCTCCAGCTCGAGGAGGAGGAGTGGGACGGCGAGAGGATCCGGGGACAGTACGCCACGCTGGCCGCCATGGGCCGCCGTGTGGTCGAGACAGTGGCCCGGCACGTCCCGAGCGGTCGGCTCGTCGGCTACACCCAGGTGCAGGTCTCGGCTGAGACGCCCACCCTCGGCTACCAGCAGGACACCCTGGTCCTGCGCGAGCACCGAGGGCACCGGCTCGGTCTGCGGCTCAAGGCGGCCAACACCCTGGCCGTCATGGGCGAGCTGCCCGGCGTCGCCGCCATCCGCACGTGGAACGCCGACGACAACGCCCACATGCTCGCCGTCAACCGCAGGCTGGGCTACGAGGTCGACGCCTACCTGCGCGAGTGGCAGAAGGTGCTGGGATGACCGACGAGGGCGGCCGTTAGCCTTGCGGGCATGAGCGAGCAGCAGAGCGGGCCGGGCGGTTTCTCGACCAGGGCGATCCACGCGGGCCAGGAGCCGGACGCCAGCACCGGGGCCGTCATCACCCCGATCTACCAGGTGTCGACCTACAAGCAGGACGGCATCGGCGGCTTCCGCGGCGGCTACGAGTACAGCCGCTCGGCCAACCCGACCCGCACCGCGCTCGAGGAGTGCTTCGCCGCGCTCGAGGGCGGCGCCCGCGGGTTCGCGTTCGCCTCAGGCCTCGCCGGTCAGGACACCCTGCTGCGCGCCCTGCTCTCCCCCGGAGACCACGTCGTCGTCCCCAACGACGCGTACGGCGGCACCTACCGCCTGTTCAACAAGGTGGTCAGTCCGTGGGGCGTCGAGCACACCATCGCGCCGATGGGAGACCTCGACGCGGTACGCGCCGCGGTCCGGCCGGGGAGCACGAAGATCGTCTGGGTCGAGACCCCCACCAACCCGATGCTCGGGATCGCCGACATCACGGCGCTCGCCGAGGTCGCCCACGGGGCAGGTGCGCTGCTCATCGTCGACAACACCTTCGCCTCGCCCTACCTCCAGCAGCCACTGACCCTCGGGGCGGACATCGTCACCCACTCGACGACGAAGTACTGCGGCGGGCACTCCGACGTGGTGGGTGGGGCGGTCGTGGTGGGCAACGACATCGCGGTGCCCGGTTTAGCGGACGCAGCGGACCGGGTCGCCTTCCACCAGAACTCGATGGGCGCGGTCGCCGGCCCGTTCGACGCCTGGCTCGTCCTGCGCGGCCTGAAGACCCTCGCGGTCCGCATGGAGAGGCACAGCGACAACGCCGAGCGGGTCGTCGAGTTCCTCCAGGGCCACCCCGCGGTGAGTGCCGTGCACTACCCGGGCCTGGCCTCGCACCCGGGCCACGAGGTCGCCAAGCGCCAGATGAAGCGCTTCGGCGGCATGATCTCCTTCCAGCTCAAGGCCGGCGAGGACGTCGCCGTCAAGGTCTGTGCCGAGACCCAGGTCTGGACGCTCGGCGAGTCCCTCGGCGGCGTCGAGTCCCTCATCGAGCACCCGGCCCGGATGACCCATGCCTCGGTTGCCGGAACCGAGCTCGAGGTGCCGGCGGACCTCATCCGGCTGTCGGTCGGCATCGAGGACGTCGAAGACCTCATCGAGGACCTGCGCCAGGCGCTCGACCGGCTCGCCTGAGCGGACGCGCGATGGCACGCGTTCTGTGCGTCGACTTCGGCTCGACGTTCACCAAGGCCGCGCTCGTCGACGCCGCGGCAGGGGAGCTGCTCGCCACGCGTGAGGTGCCGACCACCCTCACCAGCGACGTCCTCGACGGCTACCGCGCCATCCGCGAGTCCCTGACCGCCGACGGCCTGGCCGAGCCGGACGAGGTGCTGGCATGCTCCAGTGCCGGTGGCGGGCTGCGGCTCGCCGTGGTCGGGTACGAGCGCGACGTCACGGCCCAGGCCGGCTACCGCGTGGGGCTGAGCGCCGGTGCCAAGGTCGTCCACGTCGCCTCGGGACGGCTGTCTGGGGAGGACGTGCAGGGGCTGCGAGCCGCCCGGCCCGACATCGTCCTGCTGGTCGGCGGAACCGACGGCGGCAATGCCGACGTGCTGCTCCACAACGCCGAGCGCCTCGCCCGGATGCGGGTCGCCGCGCCGATGGTGGTGGCGGGCAACGCCGACGCCGCGGAGGAGGTCGCCGAGCTGCTGGCCTCGACAGGCCGCCGCTTCGAGGTCACCGACAACGTCCTTCCTCGAATCGGCGTCATCGCGCCCCAGGGCGCCCGGGCCGCCATCCGGGCCGCCTTCCTCCACCACGTCATCGGCGGCAAGCACCTCTCGCGAGGCCGCGAGTTCGTGGAGATGGTGAAGGCGGCCACCCCGGACGTCGTGCTGGCGGGCGTGCAGGTGCTGGCCGACTCCACCGACGGCGACGTGCTCGTCATCGACGTGGGGGGCGCCACCACCGACGTCTACTCGGCGCTGCAGCCGCAGGGCGAGGATGCCGGACTCGCCAAGGACGTGGTGGCCCCGCTGTGGCAGGCCCGCACCGTCGAGGCCGACCTCGGGATGCGCTGGGGCGCCGAGGGCGTGGTCGGGGCTGCGGGCCGCGAGGCCCTCGCCGTCTCCGCGGACCTGCCGGCGTATGCCGCGCGCGTGGCCCGCGAGCCGGCCCACCTCCCGCGCGGGGAGGCCGAGCAGGCCCTCGACCTCGAGCTCGCCCGCCTGGCCGCCACGGTGGCTGTGCGTCGCCACGCCAGACCCTCGGGGCCGGGTGCGAGCCCCCGGCCCCTCGCCGACATCGCCCACGTGATCGGGTCGGGCGGGGTGCTGCGGCATGCCCCCGACGCCGACCGGGACGCTGTCCTGGAGGCGGTGGCCGAGGACCACGCAGGTGGCTGGCGCGTACCGCGGGACGCCCGGGTCGGTACTGACACGGCATACCTGCTCTTCGCGGTCGGGCTGCTGGCCGCCGACGCGCACCCGGAGGCGGCGCGCCGGTTGGCCGTGCGCGTTGTCGGGGCAGAGTCCTAGGTTGGCCCCATGAGCGATTCCCACATTGCCCTCGGCGTCCCGCGCCTCGACCTGATCGTCCTCGACTGCCCCGACCCCCAGGCGCTGGGCGAGTTCTACGCCAAGATCCTCGGCTGGGGCATCGAGTCCTCGGAGGACGACTGGGTGACCTTGGAGCCGCCCGGCGGTGGGATCAGCCCGGACCACCCGCGCGGCCATGTGAGCCTGGCCTTCCAGCGCGTCGAGAGCTACCAGCCCCCGACCTGGCCGGAGGGTCCCCGCCCGCAGCAGTTCCACCTCGACCTCGACGTCCCGGACATCGCCGAGGCCGAGCCGAGGGTCCTCGCTGCCGGGGCGACGGTGCACGAGCACCAGCCCTCCGAGACGGGCGGCTTCAAGGTCTACCTCGACCCGGCGGGCCACCCGTTCTGCCTCTGCCGCAGCTGACGGCCGGAAAAAACGCGTTGGGGTTGTCAGACCCGCCGCCTAGTCTCGAACCCATGACCTCCATGGCGATCGAGGCCGAGCGCCTCGTCAAACACTTCGGTACCACCGTGGCCGTCGAGGACGTGAGCTTCTCGGTTCCGAGAGGCTCTGTCCTCGGCCTGCTCGGCCCGAACGGCGCGGGCAAGACCACCACCGTACGGATGATGACGACCCTGACCACGCCGACCAGCGGCACGGCGCGCGTCAACGGGCACGACGTGCTCCGCGAGCCCGACGCCGTGCGCCGCAGCATGGGGCTCACCGGCCAGGCCGCCACCGTCGACGAGCTGCTCACCGGCCGCGAGAACATCCACCTCATCGGCTCCCTCTACGGCCTCTCGTCCTCGTACGTGCGCCAGGCTGCCGAGGACCTGCTCGAGCGGTTCTCGCTGACCGAGGCGGGTGACCGCATCGTGAAGACCTACTCCGGGGGCATGCGCCGACGCCTCGACCTGGCGGTGAGCCTCGTGGCCACCCCGCCCGTGCTCTTCCTCGACGAGCCCACCACGGGCCTCGACCCGCGCAGCCGTGTCGAGCTCTGGGAGGTGCTGCGCGGCCTGGTCAAGGACGGCACCACCCTGCTGCTCACCACGCAGTACCTCGAGGAGGCCGACCAGCTCGCCGACCGGATCGTGGTCGTCGACCACGGCAAGATCATCGCCGAGGGGACGGCGCTCGAGCTCAAGGACCAGAGCGGGCAGGCGAGCATCGTCCTCACCGTCTCGCGGGCCGAGGACCTCCCCGTCGCCGAGCGGCTGCTGCGCCAGCACGTCTCCGCCGTGCATGTCGACGAGTCGGCCAGGCAGCTCACCGCTCCGGCGGAGGGGCTGCGCGACATGACCCGGGTCGCGGCGGTGTTCGAGAACAGCGAGATCGAGCTCGACGACCTCGGGCTCAAGCGGCCCAGCCTTGACGACGTCTTCCTTCACCTGACCGGCCACCGGGCCGAGGACCCCACCGACCAGCCCATCGAGGAGAGGGCCTCATGACGACCGAGACCAGCACCGCGACCACCACCAGCGGCACAAGTCGACCTGAGCTGCGCCAGACGGGGCTGCTGCACCAGTCGCTGACGATGGTGCGGCGCAACCTGCGCCACATCAAGCGCCAGCCGGAGGCGCTCACCGACGTCACCATCCAGCCGGTGATGTTCGTCCTCCTGTTCGCCTTCGTCTTCGGCGGCTCGATCCAGACGGCGGGTGCCCCCTATCGCGAGTGGCTGCTGCCGGGGATCATGGCCCAGACGATGGCGTTCGCCTCCTTTGTCGTCGCCATCGGCCTCAACACGGACATCGACAAGGGCATCGTCGACCGGTTCCGCTCGCTGCCGATCTCGCGGGCCTCGGTGCTCATCGGCCGCAGCCTCTCCAGCCTCATCCACTCCAGCGTCGGCATCGTGGTCATGTCGCTGACCGGGCTCGCCATCGGTTGGCGCATCACCGGCGGGCTGCCGGAGGCCCTGCTGGGCTTCGGCCTCCTGCTCCTCTTCGGGTTCGCCATGATCTGGATCGGCATCCTCGCCGGGTCGGCGCTGCGGTCGATCGAGGCGGTCAACGGGGTGATGTTCACGACGATCTTCCCCATCACCTTCCTCGCGAACACCTTCGCCCCGACGGAGCAGATGACGCCGTGGCTGCGTGCCATCGCGGAGTGGAACCCGATCTCCGCCCTGGTGCAGGCCCTGCGCGAGCTGTGGGGCAACACGCCGCCGGCGCCCGCAGATGCCCAGCTGCCGCTGCACCACCCGGAGCTCTTCGCGGCTGGCTGGTCGGTGCTCATCGCGCTGGTGATCGCCCCGCTGGCCCTGCGGGCGTTCAACCGCCGCACGAGCGAGTAGGGCTCGGTCAGTCGCGCGTCGCGCCCTGCGCGGGGCGACCGCACCTGCCCGAGGACGACCGCACGTGCCCTGGGCGACCGCACGTGCCCTGGGCGACCGCCCTGCCCTGGGCGACCGCCCTGCCCGGGACGCCCGCACCTGCCCGGAGGGACCGCCCTGCCCGGGACGCCCGCACCTGCCCGGAGGGACCGCCCTGCCCGGGGGCGAGCGCACCTGCCCGACGACGACCACGTCGACGGGCCGCGCTCTCGGTGCCCTGGCGTGGTCAACGGGAAGCGGGCAGCGCTGCTGCGCGCAGCACACCCGACGGGGTCATCGGTGCGGCTGGGCGGCGGGTAGCCTGCGCGCATGGCATCACCGTCGCTGTCCGTCACCCTGGACGACGTCCGCGCTGCGCAAGACCTGCTCAGCGGCGTCGTCCGTCCCACCCCGCTCGAGTACAGCCGCGCCCTCGCTGAGCGCGTCGGCGCCGAGGTCTTCCTCAAGTGCGAGAACCTCCAGCGGGCCGGCTCGTTCAAGATCCGCGGCGCGTACACGCGCATGTCCCGACTCTCGGACGAGGAGAAGGCCCGTGGCGTGGTGGCCGCCAGCGCCGGAAACCACGCGCAGGGTGTGGCTCTTGCCGCCCAGATGCTCGGGATCTCGGCCAAGGTCTACATGCCGCATGGCGCGCCCATGCCCAAGCTGGTCGCCACGCGGGCCTACGGCGCCACCATCGAGCAGGTGGGCACGACCATCGACGAGTGCCTGGTCAAGGCGCGCGAGTGGGAGGCCAGCACGGGCGCGGTCCTCATCCACCCGTTCGACCACCCGGACATCGTCGCCGGGCAGGGCACCTGCGGGCTCGAGATCCTCCAGGAGTGCCCCGACGTGCGCACCATCGTCGTCAGCGCCGGCGGCGGCGGCCTCCTGGCGGGCATCTCGACCGCGGTCAAGGCACTCAAGCCCGACGTCCGGGTCATCGGGGTCCAGGCCGAACAGGCCGCGGCCTACCCGCTCTCGCTCGCGGCGGGCAAGCCCGTGGCCTACGAGAACATGCAGACGATGGCCGACGGCATCGCCGTCGGCATGCCAGGCGACGTGCCCTACGCCCTCGTGCGCGACCTCGTCGACGGCATCGAGACGGTCAGCGAGGAAGCGCTCTCGAAGGCCTTGCTGTTCCTCCTCGAGCGGGCCAAGCTCGTCGTCGAGCCCGCGGGCGCTGCCGCGGTGGCGCACCTGATGTCGACCGCCGGGCGGCACGTCGACGGCCCGGTGGTGGCCGTCCTGTCCGGCGGCAACATCGACCCCCTGCTCCTGCTGCGGATCATCCGGCACGGCATGGCCGCAGCCGGGCGCTACCTGCAGTTCCGGGTCCGGGTGCCCGACCGGCCCGGCTCGCTCGCCGGGCTGCTGGCCGACTGCGCCGCGGTCGACGCGAACGTCCTCGAGGTCGAGCACGTTCGCACCGGTACCACGATCCGCGTCGACGAGGTGGAGATCGGCCTCCAGCTCGAGACCAAGGGCCACGAGCACTGCGAGGACGTCCTGCGGGCGCTGCGCACCAAGGGCTACCAGCTCAAGTTCGGCTGACCCGCCGAGAGGGACCTTGTTCGGCCCTCGCCGGGGGCAAGGGGCGCACAGGGTCCCTCTCGGCGCGGGGCCGTGAGAAAGGGGCCGTCCGCGCGGTGCGGACGGCCCCTTTCCCATCTGCCAGGTCGGGGCGGCTCAGCCGGCGTAGGGCTTGGCGTCCTTGATCGTGACCTCGATGGTCTTGCCGTTGGGTGCCTCGTAGGAGACCGTGTCGCCGACCTTCTTGCCGTTGATGGCGACGCCCATGGCGGACTTCTCGCTGTAGACCTCGAGGTCGGCGTCGGCGATCTCGCGCGAGCCCACGAGGAAGGTCATGTCGTCGCCGAACATGTCGACGGTGACGACCATGCCGGGCTCCACGACGCCGTCGTCGGCCGGGGCCTCGCCCACCTTGGCGTTCTCGAGGAGCTGGGTGAGCTGGCGGATGCGGGCCTCCATCTTGCCCTGCTCCTCCTTGGCGGCGTGGTAACCGCCGTTCTCCTTCAGGTCACCCTCCTCGCGGGCCGCCTCGATCTTCTTCGCGATCTCGGTACGGCCCTCGCCGGAGAGCTGGTCAAGCTCAGCCTTCAGCCGGTCGAAGGCCTCCTGGGTCAGGTAGCTCTGTGCCGGGGTCGCGATGTCGCTCACGTGGTACTCCTTGATCATGTCCTCGGCCGGCAGCGGTTCCGCGCGACCGGGGTCTGTCACGAAAGACGGCCCGGACCCTTCCTCGTCTGAGGTGGTCAGGTCCAGACCGCTCGGTGAAAAGACAATGGTAACAACCACGGCGCAAACGGGTCCATTCCGCGCGGCGTCAGCCGTCGGTGCACCCCCTCAGCCGGGCGTGTACTCCCGGGCCACGCCGGGTGTTCACCCCCTCAGCCGGGCGTGCAGTCCCTCACCACGCCGGTCACCGCACGCGTGGTCGTGCGGACCGTGACCTGGCGGTGCACGGCACGCTCCTCCGACGCGGGGATGCGCACCTCGACGGTACCGACGGTGCCGAACCCCTGGTCCAGCGCCCGGACGACGCAGGTCACGGCCTGGCCGGCGGGGCGGTGGACGTCGAACTCCACCTCGACGGTGCGGTCGTCGACGACCCGGTAGCCGGTGTCCGTCCAGGTCACCCGGCCCAGGGACATCGTCAGCCCGAGCCACACGGCCAGAGCCGTTCCGACCACACAGCCGGCGATGCCGATCGCCCACCACCTGCGGTTGCCGGAAGCAGGTCGGGGGAGGGGCATCGCGGGGGGCGCCTTTCGCGG
>Ga0247820_10001930_pt1 | contig 11657 bp, 11 predicted proteins | sample 13C_Glucose_Day1_2_FD_192480 | JGI IMG/M metagenome (GOLD analysis project Ga0247820, IMG submission 192480) | Soil microbial communities from agricultural site in Penn Yan, New York, United States - 13C_Glucose_Day14 | ecosystem: Environmental > Terrestrial > Soil > Agricultural land | place...
TTTTTCATCACCTCACCGCCAAAGCGCAGCAGCTTGCCGTGACCGGTAATGACCCGCGTGCCGAGCACATAGTCGCGTACCGACCCGGCCCAGGGCCGACGCGGCCCGGACAGCCCCGCTGCGACCACGCCGCCCAAGGTCGCACCGGCGCCGAGGTGGGGCGGTTCGCACGGCAGCATCTGCCCGGCCTCGAACAGCGCCGCCTCGATCTCCTGCAGCGGCGTACCGGCGCGAGCAGTGAGTACCAGCTCGGTCGGGTCGTAACTGACGATGCCGCGGTGGCCGCGGGTATCAACGATCTCCCCGGCCACCGGGCGCCCCAGCATGGCTTTGCTGTTGCTGCCCTGAATGCGCAGCGGGGTGTTCAGGGTCAAGGCCTGGTTGACCTGTTCGAGCAGGTCCTGGCTCATGTCGCGGTCCAGGCTCATCAGAAGCGCTCCAGGTCAGGGAAGGGCAGTTGGCCGTGATGCACATGCATGGCACCGAACTCGGCGCAGCGGTGCAGGGTGGGGATGTTCTTGCCCGGGTTGAGCAGCCCATTGGGGTCAAACGCTGCCTTCACGGCATGGAACAGGGTGATTTCGTCGCTGTTGAACTGCGCGCACATCTGGTTGATTTTCTCGCGGCCTACGCCATGTTCGCCGGTGATGCTGCCGCCCACTGCCACGCACAGTTCAAGGATGCGCCCGCCGATGGCTTCGGCGCGTTCCAGTTCGCCGGGCAGGTTGGCATCGAACAGGATCAGTGGGTGCATGTTGCCGTCGCCGGCGTGGAACACGTTGGCAACGCGCAGGCCGTACTGCTCGGACAGTTCGCTGATGCCCTTGAGCACGCGCGCCAGTTCGCGGCGCGGGATGGTCCCGTCCATGCAGTAGTAGTCCGGCGAGATGCGCCCCACCGCCGGGAATGCGTTCTTGCGGCCTGCCCAGAAGCGCACGCGCTCGGCCTCGTCGCAGGCCAGGCGCACCTCGCTGGCGCCGGCCTGCTGTAGTACTGCTGCCACACGCTCGCAGTCGTCCTGCACGTCGGCCTCGACACCATCGAGTTCGCACAAAAGGATCGCTGCTGCCTCTACCGGGTAGCCGGCGTGGATGAAGTCTTCGGCGGCGCGGATTGCCAGGTTGTCCATCATTTCCAGGCCACCGGGGATGATCCCGGCAGCAATGATTTCGGCCACGGCCCGGCCGGCGTCTTCGACACTGCCGAAACTGGCCAGCAGGACCCGGGCGACCTGGGGCTTGGGCAGCAGTTTGACGGTCACTTCGGTGACGATCCCGAGCATGCCTTCGGAACCGGTGAACAGCGCCAGCAGGTCGAAGCCTGGGCTGTCGAGGGCATCGCTGCCCAGGGTCAGTCGTTCGCCTTCGACGGTGAGGATCTCCACCTTGAGCAGGTTGTGCACGGTCAAGCCGTACTTCAGGCAGTGCACGCCACCTGCGTTTTCAGCGACGTTGCCGCCGATGGAACAGGCGATTTGCGAAGAGGGGTCGGGGGCGTAGTAAAGGCCGTACGGCGCCGCTGCCTGGGAAATGGCCAGGTTGCGCACCCCCGGCTGAACCCGGGCGAAACAGCCTTGCGGGTTGACTTCCAGAATGCGGTTGAAACGTGCCATCACCAGCAGGATGCCCTTGGCCAGTGGCAATGCGCCGCCTGACAGCCCCGTGCCGGCGCCGCGAGCCACGACAGGGACACCGCGTTGGTGACACAGCCTGAGCAACGTCTGCACCTGCTCCAGACGCTCTGGCAGCACCACCATCAGGGGCACGGTGCGGTAGGCAGAGAGGCCATCGCATTCGTAAGGTGTGAGGTCTTCGCCCCGATGCAGGATCTCAAGGTCGGGCAGCGCTTCGCGCAAGGCCTGCAGCAGGGCCGGCTGGTCCACGGCAGGCAGCGCGCCATCGACCCGTTCGTCGTAGAGAATGTTCATCAGGCTCACTCAACGGCAGTTTTTGTTGTTGTGGGTAAACCGTTCACCCCCGCAGCCTGCGCCCCCTATCGCAACAGGTCGAGCGCGAAGCACACTGGTCCTACCAGTTTTTGTACCAGTTGCTGTTCATTTACCGGTTTACGTGCGTAGATTGGCGCAAGCTATGGAAGTGGTCCTACCAGTCGAGGGGTGCGCATGGTTGCTGAAGGCAAGGCCAAGATCGCCGACCAGGTTGCCGAGCGGGTCGAACGGCTGATCGTCGAGGGTGTGCTCAAGGTGGGACAGGCCTTGCCTTCGGAGCGACGCCTGGTGGAAAAGCTGGGCTGTTCGCGCTCGGCACTGCGTGAAGGCCTGCGCATCCTGCGCGGGCGCGGCATCATCGACACTGAACAGGGGCGCGGTTCGTTCGTCGCCGACCTGACCGGGCAGCAGGCGGGCGTCACGCCGCTGATGCACCTGTTCAGCTCGCAACCGCGCACCTTGTTCGACTTGCTGGAAGTGCGTGCGCTGCTCGAGGCCGAGTCGGCGCGCCTGGCGGCGTTACGCGCCACCGATGTGGACCGCCTGCTGATCCGCCGTCGCTACGAAGACATGCTCGCCGCTCATGCAGCGCCCGAAGGGCTGGATGCGCGTGAGCATGCTCACCGCGACCATGCGTTCCACCGGGCGATCAGCGAGGCTTCGCACAACCCTGTGCTGGTGCACACCTTGCAGTCGCTCAGCGACCTGACCTTGAGTACGGTGTTCGCATCGGTGAACAACCTGTATTGCCGCCCCGCGCAGAAGCGCCAGATCGACCGCCAGCACGCGCGGTTGTACCACGCAGTGATGGAGCAATTGCCGGAGCAGGCGCAGCGGGCAGCACGCGAACACATCAACGGGATTCGCGACAGTTTGCGCGAGATCGAGCAGGAGGAGCAGCGGCTGGTGCGGGCGACGATGCGCATGGACGGGTGGGGGTAAAGTGACTCTGGGGGCGCCGGTTTGCCGGCGCCCCCAAGAAATACCTTTATTGCGCCAGATGCCGGATCATCGCGACCGTCAAGTACAAGCGCGGCGCCACACTGCTCAGCTCGATGTACTCATCGTCCCCATGCAGCCCCGCGCCGACCACGCCCAGGGTTTCCAGCACCGCAGGCTTGTCGCTGCCCGGTACGTAGGCATAGCCGGCATCGGTGCCGAAGCGCATGGCAATCGGCTCAATCCTGTGGCCGACTTTGGCGTACAGCTGCTGGGCAGTCTGGGCCAGCTTCGCCGATGCGTCATTGCGTGCCAGGGGTGGGCGGCCTTTTTCGACGGTGACGGTCGCTTGGGTGTCGGCGACCAGCAGTTTTTTCACGATGCGCTGAGCGTCACCCTGCACCCGGTCGGTCTCGCTCAGGTCCGAGTAGCGCATGTCCGCTTCGGCAGTGGCCAATGCCGGGATGATGTTGGCCTTTTCGCCGGCTTTGGCCAGGGTCCAGTTCACCGTGGTGCCTTTGCTGGCATCACCCAGGTCTTTGAGCTGAAGCAACTGATGGGCCAGTTCGGTCAACGCGTTGTGCCCCTCTTCGGGGGCCGAGCCTGCGTGCGAGGCACGGCCTTTGACCTCGAGCCTGAGGCGGTTGATGCCATTGGTGGCGACCGTCACGGCGTCCTTGTCCGGTGGCTCGTAAGAGAACACGTAGTCATGCTTGCGGGCCAGTTCGGCGATGATCTGCTTCGACCCGGCCGAACCCATTTCCTCGTCAGGGTTGAACAGCACGGTGAGCGTGCGGTAACCCTTGAAGTCTTGCTGCTGCAGCAGTTTGAGTGCATGCAGGATCATCGCCACGCCACCCTTGGCGTCGGCAACGCCCGGGCCGTAGGCGCGTGGGCCATCCACGCGGAACGGGCGCTTGGCCACGGTGCCAGGGACGAAGACGGTGTCGTAGTGGACCATGAGCAGGAAATCTTTGCTGCCGGTACCTTTGAAGGTGCCGACGATGTTGTCGCCCACTGACGGTTTGGCGGAGTGGGTTTGCACCTGGGCACCCAATGCCTCGAGGCGCTGGACCAGCGCGGCGCTGACTTGTTCAAGGCCGGGCTCGGTGCCGGTACCGGTGTCGACCGAAACCAGGCTCTTGAGGGTTTCAAGGTAGGCTGCCTGTTCGCCTTGGGCTTGCTTGAGCAGGTCCTGGGGAGAAGGTTGGGCAGCGGTTGCCTGGGTACAGGCGATCAAAAGCGCCAGGGCGATGGCGTGGGGAGGGCGGGGCAAAGGCATCGGTTCTTCCTTGTCGTGGTGAACCGTTGAGCCTAGCCCCTCACGCGCGTGCCTGCCCGGCCAACTGCAGCCTTTTCGCGGGCACCCGCCAGCGGCGGGTCGGCCCGCGAGAAAGCCTACAGGCCTCAGTGGTGAGCCATTGGGCCATCTTGGGACAATATGGCTCGGGCCAGCTCTTCATCGCTGGCCTGCAAGCCAGGATTGTCCTTGCGTGCCTGTTCCAGCGCCGATTCCACGTAGGCGCTTCGAATAGCACCACCGCTGGCGACGAATGCAGACAACTCGTCACGGGCGGGGATGATCCGTTTGTCATCCTTGAAAGTCGAATACAGCGAGGCGGATACACCGGCCGAGGTAGCGACGTCGCCCGCATCGACGCGGGCCATGGCAGCACCGGCAGGCAGCAGGAGCAGCAATGCAGGTGCGAGGAATAGGTGGCGCATAGCGTGTTCTCCAATAGCGTGAAGCCCAAGGGAAATACCACTCAGTGAGTAAGATGGCGCAACTGGGGTGGTAGTTCCCTTGGTGGATCATTACCGTCGAGCGCGGATTGACAAAACTTTCAGCGCTTATGCTGGTGAGCGTCGATACAGCGGGCGCGGCGTGCTCGGATCGAGTTCGGTGAGCTTGGCGCCGGCTATGACGAAGCCGGCGCGCTCTGCCAGGCGCTGGCTGGCCTGGTTGTCGATATCGGTGGTCAGCCACACCGGGGTTGCGATGGCATCGAGCAGGCCGGTCAATGCTTCGCGCATCAGCCCTTTGCCACTGAACGCCTGGCTGGCCCAGTAACCTACCTCGTACTCTGCGTTGCCCGGGCGCAGGCCGATGCAGCCGATGACTGCGTCACTGTCCGCGTGCAGCACGAAGTACCGCTTTTCGGCTGCGGGGTCGAGAAATTCACGGGCACTCAGTTGCAGGCTCTCGCGTACTTCCTGCAGCGTCCAGTCAGGTTTGGCCCAGGCCAGGAAGGGTTGGTGCAGGGTGGAGCTTTCGAGCAGGGCCTGGCGCAGTTGCGCTGCAAGGGCCGGGTCGGGGCGGACCAGGCGGGTGCGCGGGGTGGTCAGGGAGAAAGGGAGTGTGGGGTAGGGCATACGGGCCATCCTGGCGTGAGGGAGTACCACTCTACTTTGCGCGTACTGCATTGACCGTGTCGAGCGGGCGTGGTCTGCTCAGCTTGACGACCCATTTGCGGTCCCCACGAACAGCGCCATCGACCCTGGGAAAATGAAGGACCACCATGCCCGACTACAAACTGCACTGCTTCGCCGAATCCGGCAATGCCTATAAAGCTGCCCTCATGCTCGAACTCACCGGCCAGGCCTGGCAGCCGGTGTTCGTCGATTTCTTCAACGGCCAGACTCGCGAGCAAAGCTGGCGTGATGAGGTCAACGAGCAGGGCGAAGTGCCGGTGCTGGAGCATGCGGGCCAGAAAATCACCCAGTCGGCGCTAATCCTCGAATACCTCGCCGAACGCACCGGCCAGTTCGGCCCGCGCGATGACAACGAAAAGCGCGAAATCTGGCGCTGGATGCTGTTCGACAACCACAAGTTCACTGCCTATTACGCGGCGCTGCGGTTCATCTTCTGCCTGAAGAACTCCGGCGAAACACCAGTAACCCAGTTTCTTCGCGAGCGCGCCACGGCTGCTTACCGGGTGGTCGATGCGCACCTGGCGAAAACGCCCTATATGGTCGGTGGGCGCCTGACCATCGCTGACCTGTCGCTGGCGGGCTATGTGTTCATGCCGGAAGATACCGGCATCCCGTTGGCACAATTCACCCATATTGAAGCGTGGAAAGCGCGTATCCAGGCGCTGCCGGGCTGGAAGCATCCCTATGAACTGATGCCACGCGCAGCGTCGGTCTGACCGGACGCTTCGTACTTGAGGGGCGGCCGGGTGAAAACTACCCAGCCGCGTCCCGCTTTGGTGCGCGGCGGCCTCAAATTGAGGCAACCGGCACATAAAAAACCATCAAGAACGGGCCATGCTGTGCAACCTGCACACTATTTGTCATGCCGTGCGCCTGCTATTTCGCCGTACATCGGCCAGCAAAAAGCGGCCCGTATATTGCTCTGGCTGCTCCAACCTAAACCCGGAGCACCTGACAATGAGTTCCCCCTCCGAATTCCCGCTTTGCGAGGCGCCGCAGCACGCCCGCAAGGGCCTTTTGCCAATCGCCATGGTCCTGTTCAGTTTCACTTTCTTCACCGGCACGATGTTCGCCGGGGGCAAGCTGGGCATGGCCTTCGGGTTCATCGACATGCTCTGGATCGCCACCCTCGGCAACACGCTGCTGGCCCTTTACGCCGCCGCGCTGGCGTTCATCGCTTCGCGCAGCGGGCTCAACACTGTACTGATGGGGCGCTTCTGCTTCGGCGAGGCCGGCAGCCGGCTGTCGGACTTCCTGCTCGGCTTCGCCGAACTGGGCTGGTATGCGTGGGGCACGGCCACTGTGGCGATCGTGCTGGTCAAACTGCTTGGGCTTGCCGAGGGCTTCACCGTGCCGTTGATGGTGCTGTTCGGGTTGGGCTTCAGCATCACGGCAATGGTCGGTTTCAAGGGGCTGGACCTGCTGTCGCGGGTATCGGTACCGCTGATGTTCGTCCTGTTGATCGTTTCCATGGTAATCGCCACCCGTGACGTGGGTGGCCTGCAGCAACTGGCGGCACTGGTACCGCATGAAACCATGACTTTTTCGGCGGCGGTGACCATGGTCTTCGGCACTTTTGCCAGCGGCGCCACCCAAGCCACCAACTGGACGCGCCTGTCGCGCAGCGGGCGGGTGGCGGTGACGGCCAGTGTGGTGGCATTTCTGCTCGGCAACGGGCTGATGGTCGTGGCCGGCGCCTGGTGCGCGATGGTCTACCAGCAGGCCGACATCGTCGAAGTGATGATACTGCAAGGGCTTTCGTTCGCAGCGGTGGTCATGCTCTGCCTCAACCTGTGGACCATCCAGGGGCCAACCATCTACAACGTTGCCGCCGCAGCGTGTCACCTGGTGCGCAGCGAACGCCGGCGCACGGCAACGCTGGTGGCGGCAGGGGTAGGCATCGTGTTGGCGATCGGTGGCATGTACGAGTTGCTGATTCCCTTCCTGGTATTGCTGGGTTCGATCATCCCGCCGGTGGGTGGGGTGATCATGGCCGACTTCTGGTACCGCCACCGTGGCAAGTATCCGGCCCTGGCCACGGTCAGCCTGCCGCGCTACAACCTGCTGGGGCTGTTCGCCTATGGGGTCGGTGCGCTGGCGGCCTATGCCTCGCCCTGGGTGGCGCCATTGGTGGGCATCGGTGCCTCGGCGCTGTGCTACATCGTGCTGCTTGAGCTCGGCGGCCGACGCCGGGCACTGGGCCAGGCGCGGGCCGAGCCGTGAGCCTGGCCCTGGAAGAGATCCTGCAGCTGCCCGGCCTGCACGAGATGAGCGTGCGGGCTGGTGCACGCAACCTGCAGCGGCGGGTGCGCTGGCCCTACGTGGCGGAGAACGAGGGCATCGCCGAATGGGTGATGGGCGGTGAGCTGGTATTCGTCACCGGCATCAACCACCCACGTGGCGAGGGCAACCTGTTGAGCCTGGTCGAAGACGGCGATGCGGTGGGTATCGCCGGCATGGTGATCCTCACGGGCGGTACCTTCATCCAGTGTATTCCGGCCGCGGTAATCGCGCGCGCCGAGCAGTTGGGGCTGCCACTGATCGAACAGCCCTATGCCCTGAAGATGGTGGTGGTCACACACCTGATCGGTACCGCACTGGTACAGATGGCCCAGGTGCGCCGCTCGCGCAACGACATCCTCGGGCAACTGCTGACCGGTGACTATCCAAGCCTGGCCATCGCCCGGCAGCGGGCCGCGCACCTGCAGCTCGACCTGGACGGGCCGCGGCGTTTGGTGGCGTTGCGCTTGTCGGCGGTCGACGGGCTGTTCGAGCGGCATGGCCTGGCCATAGGCGAACGCCTGTGGCAGGACACCCGCCAAGCCCTGGAAGACCAGCTTGAGGCCTGGTGCCGGGCCCGGGCCGGCGCGGTCACGGCGCAACTGGCCGGTGACCTGTTCGTGTTGCTGCTGCCCGATACGCCGGACTTGCGTGCAGCCCTGGCCGGTCTGCACCGGCAGTTGGCAGCGCAGGCTTGTGAGATGGGGCTGTTCATGGGCCTGTCGAGCCTCGCCGGGGACTGTGGCCATTACCGTCAGGCCCTCAACCAGGCGCGCCAGGCCCTGGAGGTTGCGCAAAACCTGCGCCCGGCCACCGGCCTGTGCGACTCCAGCGAGCTCGGTGTATTGCGCCTGTTGCAGGGTATCGTCGACCGTTCGCTGATCGATGACTTCGTCGCCCAGACCCTCGGCCCGCTGCGCACCCCCGGGCGCAAACAGCCCAACGCATTGCTGCACACCCTCGACGCGCTGCTCAAGGAGAACGGCAATGGCCTCAAGGCCGGGCAGCGCCTGGGTTTGCACCGCAACACCATCAATCAACGGATGCAACGCATCGAACAACTGAGCGGGCAGTCCCTGGACGACCCGCTTTTCCGTATGAACGCTGCGGTCGCTATGCTGATATGGCGCATGACCGAAGCCCAAGGCAAGGAGTAACTCCATGAACATCATCAACGCACGACTGCGCGGCAAGCCCGGCCTGATGCGCATCGAACTGGACGGCGAGCGTATCGCCGCCATTGTGCCCCAGGCCAATGCCGTCATGCCCTCCAGCCCAGACGACCTGGACGCCCAACAGAACCTGGTGGTGCCCCCCTTCGTCGAACCGCACATTCACCTCGATGCCACTTTGACCGCCGGTGAGCCGAACTGGAACATGAGCGGCACGCTGTTCGAGGGTATCGAGCGCTGGGCCGAGCGCAAGGCAATCACAACCCACGACGACATCAAGACTCGGGCCAAGAAGACCATCGGCATGCTCGTCGACCATGGCATCCAGCATGTGCGTACCCATGTGGATGTGACCGATCCAAAGCTCACCGCGCTCAAGGCGATGGTCGAGGTGCGTGAGGAGGTGCGCGGGCTGATCGACCTGCAGATCGTCGCGTTCCCGCAGGAAGGCATCGAGTCGTACGCCAACGGCCGTGCGTTGATGACCGAGGCGGTAGCGATGGGCGCCGACGTGGTCGGCGGCATTCCACACTTCGAGAACACCCGCGACCAGGGCGTGTCGTCAGTGAAATTCCTCATGGAGCTGGCCGAGCGCACGGGCTGCCTGGTGGACGTGCATTGCGACGAAACCGACGACCCGCAGTCGCGCTTCCTCGAGGTGCTGGCCGAAGAAGCGCGGGTGCGCGGGATGGGGGCACGGGTGACCGCGAGCCACACCACGGCCATGGGCTCGTATGACAATGCCTACTGTTCCAAACTGTTCCGCCTGTTGAAAATGTCGGGCATCAATTTCGTTTCGTGCCCGACCGAGAGCATCCACCTGCAGGGGCGCTTCGACAGCTACCCTAAACGCCGCGGCCTGACGCGTGTGGCCGAGATCGACAGGGCAGGGATGAATGTGTGCTTTGGCCAGGACTCGATCGTTGACCCTTGGTACCCGCTGGGCAATGGCAACATCCTGCGCATCCTCGAGGCAGGGTTGCACATCTGCCACATGCTGGGCTACGAAGACCTGCAACGTTGCCTGGACCTGATCACCGACAACAGTGCGCGCACACTCAACCTAGGCGAGCGCTACGGCATCGAAGTGGGGCGCCCGGCGAATTTGTTGTTGCTGTCGGCGCCGGACGACTATGAGATGGTGCGCAGCCAAGGTCATGCGCTGGTGTCGATCCGGCATGGCAAGGTGCTGATGCGCCGTACGCAGGCGCAGATCGAACGGTTTGCCTGAAGCGGTACGAGGTCACTGAGTGCTTGCCTGGTGACGTTGAACTTGGCACCCTTTGTGGCCGCTGAGCCGTCCATGCCGTGACAGAAGGAAACCTACCGTTGAGTTGGGACAAAATCGGGAAACTGCTCGTAGCCCTGTTGCTTGGCCTGATGGTCTGGCTGGTGGCCTACGTGGTGCTCAAGGACAATGCCCGCCTCGAAGCTTCCCTGACCTATTCCTACCTCACCTACCCAAGCCAGTTCAGCGAGCGCATCAGCAAGACCAATGAACAGCTCAAGTACGAGCGGCTGCAACCACGCATCGCCAGCATCGGCCAGGGGGCCTTGAGCCAGGATCAGGTCGACAGGCTGATCGACCTGGCCCAGGCACCCTACGCCCAATTGTTCGCCAAACCGTTCGAGGCCGGGTTGGTGGATCACCGTACCGGCTTGCTCATAGAGCTGCGCAACACCGGTCACACCGAGGTGCGCGAGGTCAAGGTGCGCCTGCCGGCCAAGGGTTTGGTGCAAGTGCGCGACGGCTCAGGCAACGACACCCTCTACGAGGCCCCCACGCCCATGGTCGAGATCCCTGTCATCGAGCAAGGCCGGGCGTGCAAGGTGTGGGTCTACTTCGATGCCGACTACTCGCAGATCCGCCAAGGTGGTATCAGCATCAGCCATGCCGACGGTGTGGCGGATGTGCAGGTGTATCGAGAATTCATCGGTTTTCCGGCGCTGGTGGCGCGCTATAGCCGGGAGCTGATGGTGCTGCTCGGTGTGCTGGTGCTCAGCGTGCTGGGCCTGGGCTACGCCTGCCTCGCGCGGTCACGCAAGCCCAGATTGCCCTCCTGATGGCGTCACCTGGCGCCTAGTGACCGCCGTCGTGCAGGGCCAGGCTTTGGCGCAACTGCTCGATCACGGCTGTGCGCAATGCCTCTGGCGCCTGTACACGTATGGAGCCCGCCTGGGACAGCAGCCAGCCCATCAACGCGCGGCTGTCGTCGACGGTGGCATCCAGGGTCGCTCCGCCGTTGCCGAGCGGGGCCAGGCGCATGTCATCTGACAAGGGCTGGTCCTCCAAGCGCCGTGCGAGGGCGTCATCCACCCAGGCGCGCAATACGATCTGCCGGGCAGGGCAGAGCGCATCGGGCTGCAGTTGCTGAGCCTCACCGAGGCTGCGGCCTGGCTGCCAGTACCAGCCGTAGGGCATGCCCTTGTTGTTGCAGCGCAAATGGAACAGCGACGCAAGCTCATTGAGGTCACGTTCCACCGTGCGTTTGCTGGTCTTGTAGCCGACCTTGGCCAGTGCGGCCTGCAACTGTGTGGAGCTCATGCCCGGGTGGCGGTCGGGCAGCAATTTGAGCAGTTGCCACTGGCGGGCGATCGTGTGGCGGGTAGAGTTGCTGGGCAAAGGGTTCGTCCTTGAAGTTCAGGCGTGGTGCGCGCCTGAATGATGGCAATTAGCTATTGCGCGAGCATACCCGTTCAGTGAATAGGATCCAAGTTCAGCAGGATGAGTGGCCTGTGCCTTGTTTCATGCCTGCAGTGCCTGGATGAACAGCGCTTCTGCGCGGCTCAGGCGCTACAGGGCTGCTACGCAACCCATCGCAGGCAAGCCAGCTCCCACAGGTGGGCGCAGTTCCTGAGGTTTGCGTGGTCCCTGTGTGTGGCTT
>Ga0247820_10001933_pt1 | contig 11654 bp, 12 predicted proteins | sample 13C_Glucose_Day1_2_FD_192480 | JGI IMG/M metagenome (GOLD analysis project Ga0247820, IMG submission 192480) | Soil microbial communities from agricultural site in Penn Yan, New York, United States - 13C_Glucose_Day14 | ecosystem: Environmental > Terrestrial > Soil > Agricultural land | place...
GTGCCGAAGTCGCGGGCGCCCAGCCAGTCCTGCATGCACCGCACGACCGGGGTGGGCGCATCGCTGCCGGCGCGGCTCGGCGTGCGCACCAGCGCCTGGAGCAGGGCGACGATCGAGTCGAAGGGAACGGCGGGATCCGGCATGGCGTTGCTAGGGAGTCGCCGGCGCCAGCAGGTGGCTCAGCATGCGGCGCGCGTGCAGCGGCAGCGCATCGACATCGCGCACGCAGGCCAGCAGGTGCCGGGCCGCCCAGGCCTCGGCGATCGCCACGGCGCGGATGCGTGGCAGCGAAGGCGAGCGTTCTGCCGCCGCCCTGGGGACGATGCCGACGCCGACGCCCTGCTCGACCATGCGGCACACCGCCTCGAAGCTGCGCACGCGGACCCGCATGGACAGCCGACGGCCCAGGCGGCGCGCGTGCAGCGCCACGTGCTCCTGCAGCGGGCTGTCCTCGGGCAGGCCGACGAAACTGCAGTCGATCACCTCGGCCAGGGCGACGCGGCGGCGGCGCGCCAGGGCGTGGCCGCGCGGCAGCACCAGTACCAGGTCGTCGCGCCGGAAGGCGAAGTGCTGCAGGCCCTCGACATCCACCACGTCGGAGACGATGCCGATGTCGCCGAGCCCGCTGCGCAGCGCGTCGACGATGGCGCTGCTGCCCTGCTCCTCGAGGTCGACCGAGACCCGCGGATGCTGCACCAGGAAGGCCCCCAGCGCCTCGGGCAGGTGTTCGGTCATGGCCGAGGTGTTGCACAGCATCCGCACGTGCCCCTGCAGGCCGGCGCCGTATTCGCCGAGCTCGCCGCGCAGGCGCTCCATCTGCTGCAGCACCAGCCGCGCGTGATGGGCCAGCGTGCGCCCCGCCTCGGTCGGCCGCACGCCGAGCCGGGATCGCAGCAGCAGCGGCGTGCCGAGGCCGGCCTCCATGCCGAGCACGCGCTGGCTGGCCGAAGCCAGCGTCATGTGCGTCTGCGCGGCGCCGCCGGTGATGCTGCCGGCCTCGACGATGTTCTCGAACAGCCGCAGGTCGGTGAGGTCGAATCGCATGTCGGCAAGTTAACACGCCAGGCTCAGCCTGCGCCTGAGGCCGGGTCCGCGAGATCCGCATTTTCAGGCGCGGCCGCGGCCGCGACACTGGGCCGATGCTCGAATCCGATCTTTTGCTGTGGGCCGGGGTGTCGGCCGTGTTCGTGCTGGCGGGCGTGGTGAAGGGCGTCGTCGGCCTCGGGCTGCCGACCTTGTCGATGGCGCTGCTGGCCGTGTGGATGCCGCCGGCGGCCGCGGCCGCGCTGCTGATCGTGCCCTCGCTCGTGACCAACCTCTGGCAGCTGCGGCCCTGGACCGGTGTGCCCGTCCTGTTGCGGCGCCTGGCCGGCATGCAGCTCGGCATCGGCGTCGGCACCCTGCTCGGGGCCTGGTGCTTCGGTGCCGCCTCCGCTTCGGGTGCGATGCTGGCGCTCGGGCTGGTCCTGGCCGGCTATGCCGCCTGGGGGCTGCTGGGGCGTGCGCTGGCGCTGCCGGCGCGGCACGAGGCATGGCTCGGGCCCTTCGTGGGCGCGCTCACCGGTGCGATCACGGCGCTGACGGGCGTGTTCGTGCTGCCGGCGGTGGTCTACCTGCAGGCGCTCCGGCTCTCCCGCGACGAGCTGATCCAGTCGATGGGGCTGTCGTTCACGAGCTCCACCGTCGCGCTCGGCATCGCGCTGGCAGGGCAGGGCGGCTATTCGACGCCGTGGGCCGGCGCCTCGCTGGCCATGCTGGTGCCCGCGCTGGCCGGCATGTCGCTCGGTCAGCGTCTGCGGCAGCGTCTGCCGCCGGCCGTGTTCAGGCGCTGCTTCTTCATCGGCCTGGCACTGCTGGGGCTCTACATGGCGGGCCGTGAAATGCTGCGTTGAGATTCGGTCGCGCCGACGCACAATCGGCGCGAGGCGAAACGGCCGAGACAAGGAGCATGCATGGCACTGGCACTGTGGGACACCGCGATCGTGACCCTCACGGCGTCGATCGCCACCCCGGCAGGCATCGTCGCCGTGTGCTCGGCGGCGGTGGCCGGCGCGCTGGTGGTGGTGAGCTCGTTCGTGAAGACCATGATCCCGCTGCGCTGCCTGGCGGTGGGGGGCAACCTGGGCTTCCTGGTCTATGGTGCGCTGCACCCGTCCCTGATCATGATGCTGCTGCACGGGGCCCTGCTGCCCATCAACATCTGGCGCACCGCCGAGATGGTCCGGCTGACGCGCCGTGTCACCGCCGCGGCGGCCGAGAACGACCTGTCGGGCGTCTGGCTCAGGCCCTACATGCGCAGCCGGCGCATGAAGGCCGGCCGCGTGCTGTTCCGCAAGGGCGATGCCGCCACCCACCTCTACTTCCTGGCGTCGGGCCGGATCGAGTTCGTCGAGATCGGCGAGATGATGGAAGAGGGCCGCCTGTTCGGAGAGATCGCCTTCTTCGCCCCCGACAAGCGCCGCACGCTGACGGCGCGCTGCGCGACCGACTGCACCGTGCTGCGCATCGACGAAACCACCTTCAAGCAGCTGTACTTCCAGAATCCGGCCTTCGGCTTCCAGGTCGTCAACCTGGTGACTTCGCGCCTGATCGCCGACCGCCAGCGGCTCGAATCGGTGGTCGAGGCCAGCCGTCCGGCCTCGCTGGGGAGCTGACGTTCAGGCGACGCAGGCGCGTGCCGCCTCGAGGATCATGTCCTCGGAGGGGAGCTTGCCCAGGCCGGCCAGCCCTTCGCGGGCACACTCGATGTCGTGCCAGCGCACGATGCCGTCGCGGTCGATCATGAACAGGGCCTTGAGCTGCGGCCATTGCCGGTCGACGTCCGCCAGGTCGGCGGGCGTGCAGGCATAGCCGTCGAGCTTCTCGATGGCCTTGGCGGCCGCCGGGATGGGCAGCGCTTCGGGCAGCTCGCCGGTCGGATTGACGCGGGTTTCCTGCAGCGCCTGCAGCATGGCGGGCGTCGGTTCGGGCTTGGGCACCCGGTAGGCGCGGTGGGTCGACAGGCCCGGGTCGGAGGCCAGCCGCAGCGCAGTCGGCCTGAACTTGAAGTAGAGCCTCGCGTTTTCGGGGTCGGTGGCCAGCACCACCAGGCTCTCGATGCCGAGCGGCTTGAGCTTGACCTCGAACTTGCCCAGCTGCACCAGCTGGCGCCGGCAGAAGGGGCACCACAGGCCCACCATCAGCGAAAGGAGCAGCGGGCTGCGCCCGCGGTAGTCGGCCAGCGACACGGTGCCGGGGCCGGCCACCGCCGGCAGCGCGAAGTCGGGCGCGGCTTCGCCGGGTGCCACGGGGGGGATGGTCGAGGAGGTCATGGTCGAGACTCCTTCGGGCAGGTTCAGCAGAGAAACGGCAGCACCATCAAGGCGTCGGGCTCGAGCCCGGCGCGCTCGCAGATGCTTTGTGCCTTGGCCAGGTAGGCCTCGGCCTGTGGGATGCGCCCGGCGTCCAGATACAACGTCGCCAAACCATCGTAGCAGGGAAACAGCAGCTGGGGCTCGTCCACCTGCTCGGCCAGTTGCAGCGCCTCGCTGTAGGAGGCGAAGGCCCGCGCATGGTCGCCGTGGCACTGGTAGATCTGTCCCAGCACGATCAGGGGCACCGCGAGATGGTCGAGCAGGCCGAGCCGCCGGTCCAGGCTGGCGGCGGCGCGCGCGGCCTCGATGCCTTCCTCTTCGCAGCGGTTGGTCAGGGCGCAGTAGGCCACCGCGAGATTGGCGTACAGCCTCGACTGGAAGCCGAGGTCGCCGACCTTGCGCGCGGTCTCGAGCCCGCGCAGGCAGGTCTCGATGCTGCGCTGCGGATCGAGCGTGGCATACAGCACGCCGAGATTGGTGTAGCCCCGGCAGGCGGCCTGCAGCAGCTGGTGCGCCTCGGCCTGGGCCACGCTGTCCTCGATCTGCGCCACCGCCTCGGCGGGGCGGCCCAGCCGTGCCAGCGCGACGCCGAGGGTGTTGCAGGCCTCGGCGCGCACGACGGTGGCCTCGCGGCCGCTTTCGGGGGAGTCGACGGCGGGAAGCTCGGCCAGCGCCCGCTCGGCCAGCGCCAGGGCGGCGGGGCTGTCGCCGGCTCGGAAGGCGAGCCGGCCCATTTCCTGGAACAGGTGGGCGCGCTCGATCGGGTCGCCGTCCGCGCCCAGGCGCTCGAGGCCGGCGCTGAAGCAGGCGCCGGCGCGCTCGCGCTCGCCGGCCTCCCAGTGCAGGCCGCCGGTCTTGCGCAGTGCGCGCGCGGCCCGCACCGGGTCGCACCGTGTCTCGGCGGCGTGCTGCACGAGTTCGTACTGCGCCAGCGCCTCGGCACGGCGTCCCTTGAGCCCGTACAGGTCGGCCAGCCGCTCGCGCGCGTCGAGCACCAGCGGCTCGGCATCGGGCGCCGCCCCCGGCGCTTGCGCCGGCTCTTCGGCCAGCGTGCGCAACGCGCGTTCATAGTGGCGGATCGCGTCGTCGTTCGCATAGACGGCACGCGCACGGTCGCCGGCGGCCAGCAGGTAGCGGGCGCCACGCCGGGTGTCCGGCGACAGGCTCCAGTGGTGGCCGAGCGCCTCCAGCTCGGCCAGGCGAAGCGGGCTGCGGGCCTCGTCGCCGGCCGCTGGTCGCCGGTCCGTCGCGAACGCTTCCTCCAGGGCGCGGCCGGCCCGCCGATGCAGTTCGGTGCGCCGTGCCAGCAGCAGGTTCTGGTAGGCGACCTCGTGCAGCAGCGCGTGCGTGAAGCGCCAGCGGCCCGCGTTCGCCGGCTCGGCCCGGATCAGGTCGGCGGCGGCGAGCCGGCCCAGCGAGGCCTCGGCCGACGGCGGATCGCTGGCAATGCACTGCAGCAGGCTGGCGTCGAAATCGGCCCCGAGCACGGCCGCTTCCTGCAGCATCCGCCGGTCCCGCGCATCCAGCCTGTCGATGCGCGACAGCAGCAGGCCGTACAGCGTGGGCGGCACGTCCGCCGCCTCCCGGGTGGCCTCGCAGACCCAGCGCTCGCCCTGGCGCAGCAGCAGCCCGCAGCCGGCCAGGCTGCGCACGATCTCCTCGACGAACAGCGGATTGCCGCCGGCACGCGTGCGCACCAGCTCGCGCACGGGGGCCAGGCCGTCGTCGGCCGGGGCGCCCAGCAGGTGGCTCACCAGCGCTGCGGCGTCAGCGTCGCTCAGCGGGCCCAGTTCGATCACCAGATGGGCGGCCCGCACCGGCCGCAGGGCGCGCGCGTCGGGGCGCTGGGCCGCCAGCAGCATCAGGGGCCGGTCGGCCAGCTGGTCGGTCACCTCGCGCAGCAGGTCGACCGACGCCGCGTCGGCCCATTGCAGGTCGTCGATCACGATCAGCACCGGCTGTCGGGCGAGGCGGCGCTCGAGCAGCGCGCGCGCCGCCAGCGTGATCTGGCGCTGCAGCTGCTCGGGCTCGATGTCGCGCGGGCCGGCCTCCTCGATGCCGAGCAGGTGGTTCACCACCCGGGCGACCGCGTCGACCTCGTCGGCGTCGGCCCCGAGCGCCTGCAGGCCCTGGTGCAGCTTGCGCCGTGCGACCTCCAGCGAGTCGCCGGCATCGACCTGGTAGACCTCGCGGAACAGCGCGCCGAAGGTGCCGTAGGTCGGCTCCCCGTGCGAGGAGCAGGTGGCGCGGCGCACGCCGGTGCCGGCCAGGCGGCTGTCGCCTGCAAGCCGTGCGAACAGTTCGGCCAGCAGCCGCGACTTGCCGGCGCCGGCTTCGCCGACGATGCTGACCAGCTGGGCCTGGCCGCCCTGCATGCGGTCGAAGGCGCCGATCAGTTGCGCGATGGCCTCGTCGCGGCCGACCAGCGGCGCCGCCAGGCCGAGCTCGGCGAGGCCGCGCGCGGAGACGGCGTCGGTGCGGGCGCCGCGCAGTCGATGGACCCGCATCGGCTGCGCCTTGCCGCGCAGCGCCAGTTCGGTGGCCGGCTCGAAGTCGAAGCGGTGCCGCACCAGCGACCAGGTGGCGTCCGACACCAGCACCGTTCCAGGCGGCGCGGCCGAGAGCAGCCGCGAGGCGGTGTTGACGGTGTCGCCGGTGACCGCATAGGCGCCGCCGGCACCGCTGCCCAGGCTGCCGGCGACCACCGGACCGCTGTGGACGCCGATGTGCAGCGTCACCGGCCGGCCGAGCCGCGCGGCCCACTGCAGGCTCAGGCGGCCGACGCGCTCGAGCAGGTCCTGGGCCGCCTCGAGCGCCCGCAGCGGATCGTCCTCGTGCGCGCGCGGGGCGCCGAACACCGCCATCACCGCGTCGCCGACGAACTTCTCGACGAAGCCGTCGCAGCGTGCGATGGCCTGTGCCATCGACTCGAACAAGGCGTTCTGGAAGGCGCGCACGGTCTCCGGGTCGAGCTCTTCGGCAAGGGCCGTGAAGCCGGTCAGGTCGGCGAACAGCACCGTGACCTGGCGCCGGTCCGCCGTGGGCTCCGGCTCGGGCGGCGGGCGCGGCGCGTCCAGCCGGCAGCCGCAGCGCTGGCAGAAGGAAGAGGAGGGCAACACTTCGGCGCCGCAGCCTGCACAGGTGGTGGTCATGGCGAGTCCCGAGGCCGGATGCTGCGCCAGTTCGGGCGCCGGCGCCACTCGGGGCGCCCCGGGGCGCCTTCCGCTCTCGGCGCCATCGGGAAAATCCGCGATGATCCCGCCACCGCCATGGAATTCCTCAAGTTCATCCGCTCGCTCGAAGAACTTCTCTACGAGGTGATGACCTGGCTGCTGTTCTATCCGCGCACGCTGTGGCGCGTGCTGCGCCATCCGCTGGCGCTGGCGGCCCAGGCCGAGGCCGAGATGAGCGAGAGGCCGGAGGACCAGTTCATCGACCTGGTCAGTCCGCCGCTGTTCCTGATGCTGTCGATCCTGCTGGCCCATGCGCTCGAGATCGGCCTGCACGCCAACCTGGCGCCCTTCACCTCCGAGGTGGCCAAGGAGGTGCTGTCGTCCGACGCCAACCTGCTGATCTTCCGGGTCGTCACCTTCAGTCTCTTCCCGCTGATGATGGCGTCCGGCCTGCTGCGGCGCCAGCGGCGCGAGATCGATCGCAAGACCTTGCGGCGTCCCTTCTTCCTTCAGTGCTTCATCGCTTCGCCGTTCGTGGTGGCGCTCTCGGTGGCCTCGGTCTTCGCCCGGCTCGGCTTCCCGATCGTCGCCACCGCGATGACCAGCAGCGCGGTCGTCTGGTACCTCGCGGTCGAAACGGAGTGGTTCCGCACCCGCCTGGGCATCGGGCGGCTGCGCGCCTTCGGCATCGCCATGAAGCTGGCGTCGATCGCCTTCCTGCTGGCCTTCGGCATCGCCTTCCTGTTGCTGGGGCCGGAGGCCGCGTGAGGCAAAGGCGATACAGTGCGCCCATGACATCCCCTCGCGACATCCGTACCTTCTCGCGCATGCTGGAAAGCCAGGGACCGGAAGCGGCACTGGCCTACCTCAACGACGCGGTGCCGCATCGCTACTCGGCCGTCTACCGGGTCGACGGCGGCATGCTGCGAAACATCTTCCTGCACGACAAGAAGCACGAGACCCGGCCGGAATTCCTCGCGGTCGTGCCGTTCGGAGTCAGCTTCTGCCAGTTCGTCCTGCGCGACGGCGCGTTCCGGACCGTCGATTCGGGCGGTGACGCCCGGCTCGACGGCCATCCGTACCAGGGTGTCATGGTCAGCTACCACGGCGTTCCGCTGGCCGACCCATCGGGTGCGCTGATCGGCACGCTGTGCCATTTCGATGTCGTCGCGCATGGGCTGGCCGACGAGGAGTTCGATCTGCTCGAGCGTGCAGGGCGGGTACTTCCGGAATACCTGCCGCCGCCGGCAAGTTCCTAGGCGGTCGGCATCCGCTCGAAGGCCTGCAACGAGGGATCGATGGCGTCCCACGCCAGACCACGCACGCTGTAGGTGAGCACCTGCGGTGCGAAGCGGCCCGGATCGTCCAGGCTGCCCGCGGGGACCGCGATCAGCTCCGGCGCCGCGGAAAAGCGCAGGAGGACCGGCGTGCCGCAGACCGGGCAGAACGCGTGGACCTTCGCGTTGCCGCTGTCGCCCGCGACCTCCCACTGCGTCGCCTCGCCGGTGATCGCCATCTCGGCGCGCGCGGGAAAGGTCAGCCAGGAGCCGTGCCCGGTGCCGCTTCGCCGCTGGCAGTCGCGGCACTGGCAGTGGTTCTGGAAGAGCGGCGCGTGCCGGGTCGCATAGCGGATCGCGCCGCACGCGCATCCGCCGGTGTAGGACTGGGTCATGATGAGCGACTCCTGGTTCGGGCCGACGGATCAGGCCAGCTTGGGCTTGGCGAAGACGTCGATGCCCTGTCCCGTTTCAAGCAGGGACTTCAGGCTGGAAAGCACGATCGGCCAGCCCTGCTGGATGCCCTTGGCCATCCCGCTGCCGGCCTCGAGTTCGTCGTGGGTGACGGTCAGGCGCACCATCTCTTCGTAGGCCGCGATGTCGAAGCTCACGCGGCTGTAGCTGGCCGGATCGTCCGCCTGCGAGGCATTCGCCCACGTGATGACCAGACGCGTCGGCGGCGCGATCTCGACCACCTTGCCGACCAGCTGGACCGTGCGCTGCGCGTCGGCACGCACGTGCTCCCAGCCCGATCCGGGCTGCCAGTCGGAGACGTTCTCGTGGCCCCAGTAGCGCCGCGCGATCTCCGGCTTCGTGATGGCTTCGAAGACCTTGTCCGGCGTCGAGCGGATGTAGGTCACGTAAACGAAGCTCGTGTTCTCTTTGCTCATCGTCACTCTCCTTCGAGTTCCTTTTTTAGGTCGTGCAGCAGGCTGAGCCGCTGCCGTTCGAATTTCCGCACCCACCGCTCGTAGACCTCGTGCAGCGGCACCGGGTTGATGAAATGCAGCTTCTCCCGGCCACGCCAGACCGTGCTGACCAGGTTGGCCGCCTCCAGGATCCCGATGTGCTGCGTCGCCGATTGCCGCGTCATGTCCAGGTGCTCGCAGAGCTGGCCCAGCGTCTGCCCGTTGCTCTCGTAGAGCAGGTCGAGCAGCTGTCTGCGTGTCGGGTCGCCCAGCGCCTTGAAAATCTTGTCAGCGTCCATCGCTTGCGTTCGTGCGGGAGCGGATGATATGCAGGTAAATGACTGCATGTCAAGCGGCGCATCGGGGCGATGTGCCCTTCGCACCGAGACCGAGAGTCGCGGCTACAGATAGAGCGCCAGGACTTCGACCACCGCACCCTCGCGCAACACCGGTATCGCCAGCAGCGCCCAGGATCCGATCGCCGTCGCAGCGGCAGCGCAGACGCCAGGCTCCGCAGCCGGCCAGTCACTGATGGCCGGCGCGCCGCTCGCGCAGGCCTTGGCGATGGAGCCCGCAGGCGCGAGCGCCGAGAAGGGCAGCGTCGCCTCCACGAGCGAGGCGCCACCGTGCAGTTCGCTGAAGGCGTAGACCCGCCGCAACGGGGCCGTCGGCGCATCGAGCGCCCAGCGCTCGATGCGACGGGCCAGCGGCAGCGCCGAACCGGCGAGGAAAGTCAAGGCGTAGTCGTCCGTCATCTGTGCGGCGACCGGGATCGCCAGTCCGCGCAGAAGACCCGCGGCGGCGGCCTCGCCGGCGCGCACGAAGCGCTCGGAAGACCCTGGCAAGTCTTCCAGGAACACTGCTTCGCCGCGCTCCCAGGCCTGCCCCGGCAGGCCCACCCCGCGCGGCAGGCGGGTCTGGCGCGAGATGGATTCGAAGCTTCGGGCGTTGCTGCCGTAGGCACCGTCGACGAGCGTCATGTCGTCGCCGGTTTGCGCGTCGTGGTGCCAGAGCTCGAGCCCGCAGGCCGTGGCGGCATCGTGACCGCAGAAGACCACGAGCACCGAGCTCAGGCGATCGCGCACGAACAGCGGCCATGCGACGGCGCAGTCCAGGCCAGCGGCGTGTGCAGCTTCGGTGCGGCGGAAATACGATCCCTCGAACCGGCTCAGGAGCACCGGCTTGCCTTCATCCCAGGCGTGGCCTGGCAAGCCCTCGCCGCGACCCCAGCACAGCTCCCGGCTGGCGGCAGCCAGCCTCTTCGCAGGGCCATACGCGCCGCCGCCGAACTCGAGGAGGGAGCCGTCGCCGCTCGGCAACCAGACTTCAGCGGCCTTGATGAATGTTGAAGCCATGGGATCTCCTGGTGTGCAACGGTCCACGCAAGTTGCAGGCCACGGCGCCGCATCGCGCTCGTCTTGCATACCTCCGGCACGGAAACTGCTCGCCCAGCGAGGCATGACAAGCCCCACAGACATCAGCGCCCGGATCCTCGAATCGATCCTCGCCAGGCGATTGCTTCCCGGCGCCCGGCTGGGCGAGCAGCAACTCGCGACCGTGTTCGACTGCAGCCGGACGCTGGTGCGCGAGGCGCTCACCGCGCTGGCCGTGCGCGGCATCGTGGTGGTGAGCGCGCGCCGGGGCTGGTTCGTCGTCGAGCTGTCGAAGCAGGAGGCGCGCGAGGCTTTCGAAGCCCGGCTCGTGATCGAGACGGGCCTGCTGCGCCGCCGCCGGCCCGACGCGGCCGCGCTGCGCAGGCTCCGCGAGCACGTCGGCCGGCAGTTCGCCGCGCTCGATGACTCCGATCCGGGCGCGCGGAGCTTCCTGCTGGGCGACTTCCATGTCTGCCTGGCGCAGAGCCTGGGCAACGGCATCCTCGCGCAGGCGCTGCGCGACCTGACGGCGCGCACCACCTTGGTGGCCATGCGCTTTCAATCGGCGCACGACGCGCGCCGCTCGTGCGAGGAACATGCGTCGATCGTGGAGGCGCTGCAGGCGGGCGACATGCCGCTGGCCGAAAGCCGGATGGCCCATCACCTCGACACCTGGGAGGCCAAGCTTCCGATGCCGGTGGAGACCGACCCCGTCGAACAGCTGCGGCAGGCGCTGCGGCCCGTCGATCAGATGGCATCCAACTTGCATACAAGGATGCCGACCCCAGTCCGCCCCTCCCAATCCAAACGACACGCCCCCTTCGGAACCACACCATGACTTTCCCGACTCGCCTGCTCACCCGCGCCTCGATCGGCCTGTGGACCGCGCTCATCCTGGCTGGCGCCGGCACCGCCTCGGCGCAGACGGCCCTCGACGACGTGCTCAAGGCCAGGACCCTGCGCGTCGCCATCCCGACCGACTTCCCGCCCTACGGCTCGGTGGGCACCGACCTCGCGCCGCAGGGCCTGGACATCGACATGGCGCGCTACATCGCGGCGAAGCTCGGCGTGAAGGCCGAGCTGCTGCCGGTGACGACCGCCAACCGCATCCCCTACCTGCAGACCCGGAAGGCGGATCTCGTGATCTCGACCCTCGGCAAGAATCCCGAGCGCGAGAAGGTGATCGACTTCTCGATCGCCTACTCGCCCTTCTTCATCGGCGTGTTCGGGCCGAAGACGATCGCGCTCAAGTCCCCCGCCGATCTCGCAGGCAAGTCGATCGGCGTCACGCGCGGCTCGGTCGACGACGCCGAACTGAGCAAGGTCGCGCCGCCGTCGACCGAGCCGCGCCGCTTCGAAGACAACAACACGACCATCTCCGCCTTCGTCGCCGGCCAGACCCAGCTGGTCGCCACCAGCGCGCAAGTGGCCTCGGCCATGATGAGCAAGAACCCGCAGCTGGGCGCCGAATACAAGTTCGTGCTCAAGGACTCGCCGAACTTCGTCGGCGTCGCCAAGGGCGAGGACAAGCTGCGCGCGCGCGTCAACGAGATCCTGGCGGAGGCCGGCA
>Ga0247820_10001934_pt1 | contig 11654 bp, 12 predicted proteins | sample 13C_Glucose_Day1_2_FD_192480 | JGI IMG/M metagenome (GOLD analysis project Ga0247820, IMG submission 192480) | Soil microbial communities from agricultural site in Penn Yan, New York, United States - 13C_Glucose_Day14 | ecosystem: Environmental > Terrestrial > Soil > Agricultural land | place...
AGCTCGAACAGCTCGGCATCATCGACAAGCACCCTGGCCTCGCACAACTTGCCATCACTCTGTCCAAGTCTGTTGACGATCCGGGTAATGCGACCGCGCAGGCGAACGCTGCCCGTGAGCTACGGGCCGTGATGGAGGACCTCCGGAAGTTGGCACCGCCCGCGGCAGAGCTGGACCGCGTAGACGAGCTGGCACAGCGACGGGAGGACGGCCTTGTCCGAGCCCGTAGAGCCTGAACCGAGAGGCGTGCAGACGCCCCGGCTGTTCACCGCCCCCTCGTCGTTCCTGTCTTCGGCTGGCCAGGAGGCGGTGGAGCTCGCCGCAATGGCGGGACTGAACCTGTTTCCCTGGCAGCAGCACGTCCTGGACGTCGGCATGCGCGAGCGTACGGACGGCAAATGGTCCGCGTTCGAAGTCGCAGTCAACGTCCCACGCCAGAACGGCAAGGGCGGAATCATCGAGGCCAGAGAGTTGGCGGGTCTGTTCCTGCTGAAGGAACACCTGATCGTCCACTCCGCGCACGAGTTCAAGACCAGCCGCGTCGCGTTCCAGCGAATCCAGTCCCTGATCCTCGGGTGCCCTGACCTGCGGAAACGCGTGAAGCGGATCCTGAACAACACGACGGAGACGTCGATCACCCTGGTCACCGGGCAGAGCCTGCAGTTCATCGCCCGCTCTGGGGGCTCAGGTCGAGGCTGGACCGGCGACTGCAACATCCTCGACGAGGACATGATCCTGGGCGACGACGCCATGGGCGCCCTGATGCCGACGATGTCCGCGGTCCCGAACCCGCAGCTTTGGTACCTGGGGAGTGCGGGAATCGGTTCTCCCTCCGTGCAGCTGGGGCGTCTCCGACGGCGCGCGCAGGCCGCCCTGGAGGCCGGAGAGCCGGACCCGTCGCTGGCGTACTTCGAATGGTCGGTCGATCCGCACGTAGACGAGTGCGGGCCTGACTGCGCCGAGCACGACGCGACGGACGACCCGCAGGCCTGGGCGAAGTCGAACCCATCGCTGGGCTACCTGATCAGCCATGAGTTCGTCCGCAACGAGCGGGCATCCCTCGGCACCGGCGGCGTCTTCGAGCGTGAGCGCCTTGGCGTGGGCACGTACCCGTCCGACGAGGCCGACACCTGGCAGGTCATCGGCGAGGAAGCGTGGCGGGCCCTGGCAGCCGCTGAGGCGCGCCCTGAAGCGCTGGACGACAACGGCAAGCCGATCCCCGGCGTGGTGTCCTTCGCGATCGACATGACCCCTGAGCGGTCCCATGCGGCTATCGCCGTGGCGGGGCCGTGGCGGGGCGGCACGCACGTCGAGGTCCCCGACCACCGGCCCGGTACGGGCTGGGTGGTGGAGCGGGCCAAGGAGCTGCACAAGCGGTGGCAGCCGCGGTGCTGGGTGGTCGACGAAGGCGGGCCGGCCGGTTCGCTCATCCCTGAACTACGTGAGGCGCTCGGGGCGGACATCGTCATCCCGAAGACACGGGAGGTCGCACAGAGCTGCGGCCAGTTCTACGACGCGGTCGTCGAGCAGACGCTGTCCCACCACGACCCCGCACCCCTGGCAACGGCACTGGCGGGGGCGCAGAAGCGCCCGCTGGGTGAGGCATGGGCGTGGTCCCGGCGCCCCGGTTCCGGGGCGGACATCAGCCCGCTCGTCGCGGTGACGCTGGCGAAGTGGGGCCTTACGGCCGAGGTCGAGGACGACATCGACCCGCTGGACAACATCTTCTGAGAGGGGCCACATGACCAGGGCAAAGGCTGTGGTCGCCCTGGCCGGGGCGGCAGGCTGGATCGTCAGGCAGTTCCCGAGCGTGGCCGGAGCCGGGCTTGTCTCGACGGCCGGCTGGCTGGTGTACGAACCCGCAGGCGTCTGCCTGGCCGGACTGTTCTGCCTGGCGGCGGATTGGCGGGGCGCACGATGAGTCTGTTCTTCGGGCGGCGAGAGAGCCGCGCCCCGTTCGCCGAGCCCGCGATCCCACGCCCCTCCATGGGTGGTGGGACGTTCTCCAGGATCAACCTGGCCCGTGCCGAGGCCAGCCTGCAGAAGGTCGCCGTGTGGTCGGCCACCGACCTGATCGCTTCCCTGGTGTCGACGCTGCCCATCGACGTGTTCGCGGGCAAGGGCAAGGCCCGCAAGGAGATGCCGAAGCCCAAGGTGCTGCTCGACCCGGCCGGCGACGGATACGGGGTGAGCGACTGGCTGTACCAGTACATGATGTCGCTGCTGCTGCGCGGCAACGGGTACGGCAAGACCATCGACCGCGACCGCATGGGCAACCCCACGCAGATCGTGCTGTACCACCCGGATGACGTGCAGGGCTGGCGGGACGAGAAGACGGGCATGCCGCAGTGGCGGGCCGGCGGGAAGACCGTCGAGCCGGAGGACATGTGGCACCGGCGGGCGTACCCCGCACCCGGCTGCCTGCTCGGCCTGTCACCGGTGGAGCACCACGCGGGCACGATCGGCCTGGGCATCGCCGCCCAGCGGTTCGGATCCCAGTGGTTCCAGGACGGGGCGCACCCGTCGGGGATGCTCACCAACGACCAGAAGCTCGACCCGACGACCGCGAAGACGGCGAAGGAACGGTTCCTGGCGTCGCTGTCCGGGTCCCGTGACGTTGCCGTGCTCGGCGCCGGCTGGAAGTACCAGCAGATCCAGGTGTCCGCGAACGAGTCGCAGTTCCTGGAGACGCAGCGCTACACCGCGGCGGAGTGCGCACGCATCTACGGGCCTGGCATGCCGGAGATCCTCGGCTACGACACGGGCGGGTCGATGACCTACGCCAACGTCGAGCAGCGCTCCCTGGACCTCCTGACGTACGCAATCGACAAGTGGCTGGTCCGCGGCGAGAACATGTTCACCAGCCTGCTGCCCGAAGGCCAGTACGCGAAGTTCAACCGTGCGGCCCTGTCCCGTACGGACCTGCTGACCCGCACCCGGGCGCACGCCATCGCGCTGCAGAACAAGTGGACGGTCATCAACGAAGTGCGCGACCTCGAGGACATGGGGCCCGTGGACTGGGGCGACAAGCCGGCAGTCGCCGAGCCGCCGAAGGTGAAGATCGATGACAAGTGAAGGGGGCGCGATGAGCGTCAAGAGCGATCGGGCGAACACGTCCGGGGTCGTGCGGCGCGCGTTCCCGGTCCAGCTGGAGGTACGCGCCAAGGCCGGCGCCGCCGCGGTGTCGACCGTCGAGGGCTACGCCTCGGTGACCGAGTCGCCGTTCGAGATGTGGGACATGCTCGGCCCGTACTCCGAAGTCGTCCGCCAGGGCGCGTTCGGCAAGACGCTGGGCGAGAACCCCCAGGTGCAGCTCCTGCTGAACCACGGCGGCCTGGCGATGGCGTACACGAAGGCCGGGACCCTGCGCCTGTCGGAGGACTCCACCGGCCTGCACATGGAGGCCGACGTCTCCACCAAGCGCCACGACGTCAGCGACATGCTCGCCGCCCTCGAGGACCGCAGCGTCGACGAGATGTCCTTCGCGTTCCGCGTGACCCGCCAACTGTGGTCCCCGGACTACGACGAGCGGTCCATCATCGAGGTGGACCTGCACCGAGGTGACGTGTCCGTCGTGAACTTCGGAGCGAACCCCGCAACTTCGGTGGGCGCTTTGCGCTCCGCTGACTTCGACCGCCTCGACGAGGCGGACGCACGGGCGCTGTACGAGCGCCTGCAGCGGCGCCTGGAGCCCGCCCCCGCGGCCGGCCCCAATCCGCTGTCCCTGTACCTGGCTGAGGCGGAAGCCCTCAGCCTGTAGCACCACCTCGCCTGCACACCTGACGCGCCGGAGTCCACGCCGGAGCGCTCCTCGGCATGCCCGCAGGAACGCCACCACCTGGGCCACCACCCCGACGGATCCGCAGGCGCGACCCACACCCATAACGATGAAGGGAGCGAGCCATGCTCGCCTACCTGCGTAAGCAGATGACGGCCGCGCTCGAAGCCCGGGCCGCGCTGAAGACCGAGATGGACTCCGTCCTCACCGCGCCCAAGGCTGAGGAGCGAGGACTCAACGACGCCGAGGCGTCCGTGTTCGCTGAGAAGCGCGAAGCGGTCAAGGCCAAGGACGCCGAGATCGAGGAACTGTCCGCCAAGATCAAGGACCTCGAGGACGACGAGCAGCGGGAGCAGCGTGCCGCCCAGGTCCTCGCCGAGCACCGGCAGACCGGCGAGCGCCGCGAGCGCGTGACCGTCACCTCGGAGCCGGAGACGTACCGCAAGGGCGGCCAGGCCTCCTACTTCCGCGACCTGTACCGGGCCACGGAGAAGGGCGACCGCCAGGCCGCCGAGCGCCTCCAGCGCAACGACCGTGAGGTCATGGAGCAGCGCGCCGTCACCACCACCGACGGGTCCATGGGCGAGTTCGTGCCCCCGCTGTGGATGGTCAACGACTACGTGGCCCTCGCCCGTGCGGGCCGGGTCGCAGCCGACCGCGTGCGGCACCAGCCGCTGCCGGCGGGCACCGACTCCATCAGCCTGCCCAAGGTCGCGTCCGGCACCGCCGTCGCCGAGCAGAGCTCGCAGAACACCGCGGTGCAGAACACCGACGCCACGCTCGGCAGCGTCACCGCTTCCGTGGCGACGATCGCCGGTCAGCAGGTCGTGCCGCAGCAGCTGCTCGACCAGTCGCCGATCAACGTCGATGCCATCCTGCTCGCCGACCTTGCCGCCGACTACGCGGTCAAGCTCGACACGTTCGTCATCAACAACAACGCGGCGAACAAGCGGGGTCTGCTCAACGTGTCCGGCCTCAACGCCGTCACGTACACCGACGCGACGCCGACGGTCGCCGAGCTGTACCCCAAGGTCGCCGACGGCATCCAGCTGGTGCACACGAACCGGTTCATGCCGGCCGACACCATCCTGATGCACCCGCGCCGGTGGGCCTGGCTCACCGCGCAGGTCGACACCCAGGGGCGTCCGCTCGTCGTGCCCGTGGCGAACATGCCGCAGAACGCCCTGGCCGCCATGGGCGAGAACGCGTCCGAAGGGTTCGTCGGGACGATGCAGGGTCTGCCGGTCTACGTCGACCCGAACATCCCGACCAACCTGGGTGCGGGCACGAACGAGGACCGCGTCATCATCCTGCGGGCCGACGACGTGATCCTGTTCGAGTCGACGCCGCGCGCTGAGGTCTTCCGCGAGACGAAGGCCGCCCCGCTGTCCGTGTTGCTGCGGTTCTTCAACTACGCGGCGATCCACTCCGAGAGGTACCCGAAGTCCATCTCGGTCATCTCCGGCACCGGGCTCATCGCCCCCACGTTCTGATCCCCCCTGGCCGCCGGGCAGTACGCCCGGCGGCCTCCTCGTGGAAGGAGCAGCCGTGGCTGCGCGCAAGAGCACATCGCCCCCCAGGGCGGACGAGCAGACCACCCCGGAGGCCGTGGCCCCGGAGAAGGCGGACCAGGTTGCCGAGGAGCGGCAGGAGCGTACGGCCGTGGAGGCCGCCTACATCGACGCCCTGCAGCGCGAGCGGGAGGGCTACACCCGCTACGACCGCAAGGACCGTGCCGCCGGTGTCGAGGCCGAGCTGAAGCGGCTCGGCGCCCCGTTCGAGCGTGCGGTACCCCCGCCCCGCGAAACGGCCTGAGCGAAGGGAGGCGGCGCCGTGGCACGGCTCGTAACGCTGGAGCAGGTGAGAGACCAGCTCGACGACCAGAGCACCGACAACGCCGTCGAGATCGGTCTCTACATCGACGCCGCCACCGACACCATCGAGCGGCTGATCGGCCCGGTCGTGAACCGGGAGGTCACCGAGAAGGTGAACGCCCGGGGTACCAGGCTGGCACTCACGAAGATGCCCGTGGTGGAGCTGACGTCCATCACGCCCGTCCTCACGAACGGTTCCGCCGTCGAGGTCGACGAACTCGACGTGGACGGTGAGGCGGGCGTGGTGACGCGCCTGGACGGTGGCGCGTTCTACGGCGGTCCCTGGCGCGTCACGTACACGGCAGGGCGCGGGGCCACAGTTCCGCCCACCATCCAGCTGGCGGCGCTGCTGCTGATCCAGCATCTGTGGCGGACAAAGTTCGGGGCAGCCCGCGGGCAGAGCAGCGCGGACGACTTCGCGGTGACCGAGCCGATTCCCGGCCTTGGGTACGCGGTGCCGAACCGGGTGCTCCAGCTGCTCGGCTACACCCCGCTCGGGATCGCGTGATGGCGACCTCAGCGGCACCCGCCGCCATCGACGCTCTCCTGCAGATCCTGCGGGACGACAGTGAGCTGAACGCGACCCGGATCTTCGACGGCCCCACACCGTCCACCAACTTCACCGAGAGAGACCGGATCTACATCGGCTGGTCCCCTGCGTCCGACCAGGCCGCAGAAATGCAGCAGACCTTCGCGTCCGCAGGTGGCCGCACCCGCGACGAGAACGGTGCGATCGCCTGCTACATCGAGACGCGCGCCGGCAACACAGACATGCGCGAACGGCGCCTGCGGATCTTCTCCCTCTTCGCCCGCATAGAGACAGCCCTCCGGTCCACCAACGCGAACCCCACGGCGATGGACCTGGGCGGCGTCGTCCAGTGGGCCGACATCACCGCCGGCTCTCTCGACCAGGACCAGACCCCCAACGGGGCGATGGCCGGCCTGACCTTCACGGTGCACTTCCGCGCCCGCATCTGAACACCCCACCACCCGAGGAGTTACGCCATGGCGCGAGTGCGCTACATCGGCGCCGAGCCGGTCACCGTGCCGGAGCTCGGCAGCAGGACGGTCCAGCCCGACGAGCTGGTCGAGGTACCCGACGAACGGTTCGACGCCTACGTCTGCCAGCCCGCCAGCTGGGAGTCGGTCGACGAGCCGAAGCCGGCCGAGACCACGAAGAAGACGACCGCGGCCAAGGCCGCCACGAAGGAGGGCTGACCCATGGCGATCGGATCCGGGCTCGGCGCCCAGCTGTCCATCGGTGCGGAGACGACCTACGGAACCTACGTGGCGCCGAGCAAGCACCTGGAGTTCAACAAGGCCGACCTGAAGTTGGCGAAGACCACGGCACAGTCCGCCGGGATTGCCGCGGGCCGCATGCTCGCCCTGTCCTCGCGGCGCGTGGTGACGCAGCGCCAGGCCTCCGGGTCGCTCGAGCTGGAGGTGACCAACAAGGGGATGGGGCTCTTGCTCCAGGCCCTCATGGGCACCACGGTCACGCCGGTGCAGCAGGGCGCCGGCCCGGCGTACCTGCAGACCCACACCCTGGCCGACACCTTCGGCAAGAGCCTGGTCATGCAGCTCGGCATCCCGCTCACCACGGGCGCCGTCACCGACAAGACGTTCCTCGGCTGCAAGGTCATCTCGGCAGAGTTCTCCTGCGAGGTCGGCGGCATGCTCGTCGCCACGTTCGAGATCGACAGCAAGGACTGCGACGAAACACAGACCCTGGTTGCCGCGTCGTACTCCAGCATGTCGCCGTTCCACTTCGGGCAGATGGCGCTCAAGACGGGAGTCTTCGCTTCGGAGGCGGCCCGCGACGGCATCCGCAAGGTCAGCGTGAAGTTCGAGCGGCCCCAGGCCGTCGAGCGGTTCTACGCCGGGCAGGCCGGGCTGAAGAAGGAACCCATCTCGAACGACCAGGTGAAGATCACCGGGTCCATCGAGATGGACTACGTCGACACCACCTTCGACGACCTGCACACCAGCGACGCCGCGACCAGCCTCATCTGGGAGTTCGTCGGCCCGAACATCGCCTCGACGTTCTTCGAGACGTTCCGGGTGAAGCTGCCCGCCATCCGCTTCGACGACGCCCCGCCCACCGTCGAGGGCTTCGACGTCGTCCGCCCCACCCTGTCCTTCACCGGCCTGTACGACGGCACCAACCAGCCGGCCATCGAGTACATCTCCACGGACATCACGCTGTAGGCGGTGCCCTCATGGCTGTCTCCTCCGTACAGATCCTCGGCACCGGCCAGCTCCTGGAACTGTCCAGGCGGCTGCGCGCGGCGTCGGGGCCGCCGATCCAGCGGAACATGGCCCGCCGCATCCGGCGGGCCGCCGAGCCGCTGCACCGGGATCTGCAGAACACGGTGCGCACGCTCCCGATGCGCTCACAGGGCCGCCGCGCCGGATCGCGTGGCGGCCCGTCCCCGACGACCCGCCCGTTCCGAGAGTCCATCGCTGCGGCTATCCGCATCAGCGTCCGGGCCAGCAGCGCGCCCGGGGCCCGGGTCTACCTCGACAAGGGGCTGCTGCCCCGGGACATCCCCGTCGGTGCCGTGCAGCAGCTGAACGACGGCAGGCTCCGGCACCCGGTGTTCAACAACCGCAGCCGGTGGACGAACCAGTACACGCCGTCGATGTGGTGGGACAAGACCGTCCGCAACCACACCCCCCGCATGACCGCCGAGGTCGCACGCGTCCTGGACGACGTGCGCCGCCAACTCGAATAGGAACCATCGTGATCGTTGAGTACGCCCCCGAGGGCGGCGAGGTCGAGCGCTACGACGTGCGCAAGCTCCTGACGTCGGAGGCTGCGGCCGTGGGCAGGGCCCTTGGAATGCGGTGGCCCGAGGTGAAGGAAGCCCTGAGCGAGGACGACCCGGAAGCCATGCGCGCCATCGCCTGGGTCATGCGCAAGCGGCAGGAGCCGCAGCTGCGCTTCCCCGACTTCGACCCCGGTGTCGACGAGGTCTCCTCGAAGTGGGACGAGCGGGAGATCACCGCGTTCGTCGAGGAAGCGTTCAAGGTCCAGGGCAAGGACGAGGAGCGGAACGTCTTCCTGCGGATCCTGGTCCGCAACGCAGCGGACCCCGGCCACGCGGAAGCGTTCATCAAGGAGCACCAGGACGAGGCCGCCGCCCTGGCCGCTGGTGAAGCCCCAAAAGGCCAGTCCGCCGAGAGCCTGACATCGGGGACCTTCGAGGCCAGTACCTCGGCCTCTTCGCTCACCTCCTCCACCTCGGACCTGCCGACGTCGACCGGCTGACCGAAGAGGACTTCTACTCACTCATCGCCTGGATGGACACCCATCAGCAGGCTCAACAGTCCGGGGGTGAGTGATGGCTGACAGCCGTCTGTCCTTCCTGCTCGACGGCCGTGACGGTCTCTCCCGGGTCCTGGACCGGGTCGGCGACAACGCGGTCCGGCTTCACCGCCGGTTCTCTGCCGCCACCACCAACACCAGCACCGCGTTCAACCGGCTCACCGGCGCGGCGGACCGTAACGGGCGGCAGATCACCGCCGCCATGCGGGCCAGCCAGACAGCCACCGCCCGGTTCACGACGGACGCGAACGGCAGGTTGCGGGATCTCAACGGCCGCTTCCTGTCCGCCGGCCAGGCGGCCCGGGTGCTGCAGGGCGACATGTCCGGGCTCCCGGACCGTCTGGACGACGTGGCCACCTCGACGTCGAGCGCCGCGTCGGCAGGCGGATCGCTGAGCCCTGTGCTCATGGGGGTGGCTGCGGCGGCTGGGCTGTCGCTGCTGCCCGCGCTCGGCGCCCTGGTCCCGATGATGGCCGGGGCCGGCCTCGTTGCGGGCACGATGAGCCTGGGATTCTCCGGGGTCGGTGAGGCTGCGGCGCTCGCCGGCAAGGACCAGGAGAAGTACCGCGAAGCGCTGAAGAAGATGTCGCCAGAGTCCCGCGGGTTCACCAAGGAACTCGTCTCGCTGAAGAAGGAATTCGGCGGGCTCGGCAAAGACATCCAGAAGGTCATGCTGCCCGGCTTCACGCGGGCGCTGAAGGACGCGCGGCCCGTCGTCGACATCCTCGGCCAGGGCATGGTCAAGCTGGGCAAGGGTTTCGGCGAGGCGGCGGCCGGAGCGGGCCGACTCTTCAAGTCGGGCGGGTTCCAGGCGGACCTGAAGACGAACCTCGACCTGGGCATGTCGTTCGTGCGTGAGCTCGGCGGCGGGTTCTCGTCCCTGCTCCGTGGGCTGCTCGACTTCGGCTCGAAGTCCAAGCCCACCCTCGACGCGTTCTCGTCCGGCTTGTCCGGTCTGCTCGGCAAGGGCGGCGGCGGACTGGTCGGCATGTTCCGTGGGCTGGAGACCGGCATCGGCGGCAGCGCCAAGATGCTCGACGGCCTGTTCGGAATGCTCAACCGCGTGCTGCCCGCCTTCGGCCGGTTCGCCGGTGAGGTGGCCCGGACCTTCGGCCCGATGCTGGGTGAGCTTTTCGAGTCCACGGGTCAGCGCGCGTCCGCTGCCCTGGACATCCTCGGCAAGGGCGTGCGCGCCTTGGCCCCCGTTTTCAAGGACCTGGGCTACGCCGTCAAGACATCGACGCAGCTTTTCGCGATCATCGGCCCGACCATGCGGGACGTGGGCTCTGCGATCGTCGGTGCCCTGCTCCCCGCGAGCAGTGAGGTCGAGAAGTTCCGGGGCCCGTTCGAGCGGCTGTCCGGTGCGATCCAGAACAACAAGGGCGCCATCCAGGAAGCCGCGCGAGTCATGGGCGGCCTGATCATCGACATGGTCTCGGCCGGCGTCGAGCACCTGCCCACGCTGATCGGCCTGTTCCGCACGATGTCCAGCGGAGTCGTCACCGCGCTGGGCGGCATCCTGCACGGGGCCGCGTCCGCGTTCGGCTGGATCCCCGGCATCGGCGACAAGCTGCGCTCGGCAGACAAGTCGTTCTCCAGCTTCCAGCAGAGCTTCATCGGGGGCCTGGCCACCGCCGAGCAGAAGACGAGGGACTTCGCCAACGGCGCCCTGCCGAAGCTGCAGCAGGGGAAGCTCAAGGTCGACATCTCCAACTGGACGTCCCAACTCGAGACGGCCAAGGCCAAGCTGAAGACGGTGCCGCCGGAGAAGCGGGCCTCGCTCAAGGCGCACATCACCGACCTGCAGAACAAGGTGGCCCAGGCGAAGCGGGCCCTGGCATCCCTGCAGAACCGCAGCGTCACCGTCACGACGAGGTACGTCACGGTCGGGGACAGCAGCGCGGCCCGGAAGTCCGGGTCCCACGGCTCGACCCTGAAGTACGCCTCGGGTGGTCTGGTCGGCTACCCCGGCGGCGGCATGGTCACCGGCCCGGGTACGGGTACGTCGGACAGCATCGTCGCCCGGGTCAGCAACGGCGAGTTCGTCGTGCGGGCCAAGTCGGTCGCGAAGTACGGGGCGAAGTTCCTGGCCGCGATCAACGAGGGTCGTCTTGGTATGGCGGCCACCGTGGGCGGTGCGGGCGGCAGCATGTCCGGCGCTGGAGCGGAGGCTGGCCGCGGGCTCGCCGCAGGCCTGCGCGCGGCTGCGGCCGGGGTCGACGGTGCGGCCCGAACCATGGCGTCTGCGGTCGAGGCCGGCATCCGTGCCGAGCTACAGATCGCGTCCCCGTCGAAGAAGACGAAGGCGCTCGCCGCAGACGTCGGCAAGGGCTTCATTGCTGGGCTCACCGGGTCCAAGGCGAAGATTGCCGCAGTGGCCAAGGACCTGGTGAAGGACATCGTCGCGGCGTGGAAGGGCGTCAACACCAACAAGGACTCCAAGTTGGTCGCGATGGTCAACCGCGACACGAAGAAGCTCCAGAAGCTGGCGTCCGAGCGCGACGCCATCGCCTCCCGGATCAAGGCGGCGAAGGATTTCGCGAAGACCATCACGGCCGGCGCCCGGCAGGACGCGGCGCTGGGCAGTCTCGGTATCGCCGAGGAGGACGTGAGCGCTGGGTCCATCAAGGGCGGCCTCGCCGACAAGCTGGCCAAGCTGAAGCAGTTCACGTCC
>Ga0247820_10001935_pt1 | contig 11653 bp, 9 predicted proteins | sample 13C_Glucose_Day1_2_FD_192480 | JGI IMG/M metagenome (GOLD analysis project Ga0247820, IMG submission 192480) | Soil microbial communities from agricultural site in Penn Yan, New York, United States - 13C_Glucose_Day14 | ecosystem: Environmental > Terrestrial > Soil > Agricultural land | place...
CGCTGAGGCTGCCCCGGAGGCGGCGCTGGAGGCGGCGCTGGAGGCGGCGCTGGCGACGGCGTCCCCGGTGCTCGAGCCGCACGCGGTGAGGCCCGCGGTGCCGGCGACGGCGACCCCCGCCACCATCAGGCTCTCGCGGCGTGACCAGCACGAACACGTCGCCGACGAGGTCTCGGCGTCGGTCGTTCCTGGGGCTGACGGGTCGGTGGGGTGCTCGGTGCTCATCGTGGTCCTCGCTGTCATCGGGGTCCCGGTCCGGGCTGGAACGCACGATTATCCCCACGGTTGCTGTGGTTGGCCTATGGGACCTTCGGACAGTGGCCGATCGTTCCCGCGGGCCCCGTGCTCGGGCCGTTGGCCCCCCAGGTAACGAGTCGGCACCAGAGGTAACAAGTCGGCACCACTCTGCGGTCAATGCTGGTCGCCCCCCGAACCAGTGGTTACAGTCTGCTAGCCCACCTCTGGTGTGGTCACGAGCACACCCGCTCACCCTATTCGTACTACTCAGGAGGAAACGTGCCTCAGCGTTCCGTGGTTGCCGTTGGCGCCTCCCTGCTCGTTGCCTCGCTCGCGCTCGCCGGTTGCGGCACGCGTGGCGACAGCGGCAGTGACGCTTCCGGATCTGATTCCGGTAACAAGACCGCCAAGATCGGCGTCATCGCGCCGCTGTCCGGCGACCTGGCCGCTCTCGGCCTTGGCATCAAGAACTCGGTCGACCTGGCCATCAAGCAGGCCAACGAGAACAAGACCATCCCCGGCTGGACGCTCGAGCTCGCGGCCGAGGACGACGAGGCCAAGCCCGATGTCGGCAAGAACGCCGCGACCAAGCTCGCGTCCGACAAGGACGTCGCGGGTGTCGTCGGGACGCTGAACTCCAGCGTTGCGCAGAGTGTGCAGCCCGTGCTGTCGTCGGCGAAGATCACGATGGTCTCGCCGGCCAACACCAACCCGTCGCTCACCCAGGGCGCCGACTTCGCGACCGCCCCGGCGCGCACGTACCCGAACTACTTCCGCACCTGCACGACCGACTCGATCCAGGGCCCGTTCGCGGCGCGCTACCTCTTCGAGAAGGCCGGCATCAAGGAGGTCGCGACGGTCAACGACAAGAAGACCTACGGCCAGGGCCTGGTCAACGCGTTCACCGACGAGTACAAGAAGCTCGGCGGCACGATCGTGGCAGCCGAGACGATCAACCCTGACGACGACAAGTACGACGCCGTCATCAGCAAGATCAAGCCGAAGAACCCCAAGGCCGTGTACTACGGCGGCGAGTTCCCGCAGGCCGGTCCGTTCTCGCAGCAGATGAAGGCCGCCGGCCTCAACGTGCCGCTCATGGGTGGCGACGGCATCTACTCCGGTGAGTACATCAAGCTCGCCGGTGCGACCGCCGACGGCGACCTCGCGACCTCGGTCGGCGCCCCGACCGACACCCTCCCGTCGGCCACGGCGTTCGTCGAGGCCTACAACGCCGGTGGCTTCAGCGAGCCCTACGAGGCCTACGGTGCGTACGCGTACGACGCGGCGAACTCGATCATCAACGCGCTCAAGGTGTCCCTCGCCAGCGCGGACTCGGCCGAGGCGGCCCGCCAGGCCACCATCGACGCGATGTCCAAGGTCGCCTTCGACGGCGTGACCGGCAAGGTGGCCTTCGACGAGTACGGTGACACGACCTCCAAGGTCCTGACCACCTACGGCGTCAAGGGCGGCAAGTGGGAGGCCCTGAACACGGCGGCCTTCGAGAGCTGAGCTCGGAACAGGAACACAGGTAGCACCCGTACGACGACGGCGGGGGTGGTCCACCGGACCACCCCCGCCGTCCGCATGTGGTGGCCGCATCGCTCGCGCCCCCCGGAACCCTGCACAACCGCTGCCGTGTGGCGCGGGACACTGCGCCATGCACCCGCTACGCTCCCCCCAGCCTTACCACCGTCAACTAGGAGGTCGTGGTGGACGCCTTCGCCCAGCAGCTCGTGAACGGGCTGACCCTGGGGTCGCTCTACGCCCTGATCGCGGTCGGCTACACGGTCGTCTACGGCATCGTCCAGCTGATCAACTTCGCCCACGGCGAGATCTTCATGATCGGTGCGTTCGGCGCCCTGTCGACCTGGTTGATCTTCTTCGAGGGCAACACCGACTTCTGGGTGCTTCCCTTCATGATCATCGGCGCGATCCTGGCCTCGGTCACCACGGCGGTCCTGATGGAGCGCCTCGCCTACCGCCCGCTGCGCAACGCGCCGCGGCTGGCGCCGCTGATCACGGCGATCGGCATCTCGGTGTTCCTGCAGGAGGCCGTGCGGCTCTTCTACGACGACGTGCCGTTCTTCGACTTCCCGGACGCCAAGCAGCGCGTCCCGTTCCCGCAGATCGCGGTGGTCACCGGACCGGCCTTCCAGGTCGGCGGCGTCACCATCCAGCGCTCGGCCCTGTTCACCATCGGCTGCCTGGTCATGTGCGCGGCCGGGCTGTGGTACTTCGTGAACCGCACCAAGACCGGACGAGGCATGCAGGCCGTCTCGCAGGACCCCGACACCGCGCGCCTGATGGGCATCAACGTCGACCGGATCATCGTCGTCGCGTTCGCCGTCGGCGCCACCCTCGCCGCCGTCGCCGGTGTCGCGCAGGGCCTGCAGGTCACCAACATCAACTTCCGGATGGGCTTCCTCGCGGGCCTGAAGGCGTTCACCGCCGCCGTCCTCGGCGGCATCGGCAACGTCTGGGGCGCGGTCGTCGGCGGCCTGACCCTGGGCATCGTCGAGGCGATGGCCATCCAGTTCATCCCCGGCACCTTCGGTGGGAGCCCGTGGAAGGACGTCTGGGCCTTCGGCCTCCTCATCCTCGTCCTGGTCTTCCGACCCCAGGGCATCCTCGGCGCGAAGGTGGTGGACCGGGCATGAGCAAGCTCCGTTTCCCGGACGAGGTCCGGGTCTCCCAAGGGCCGAAGGCACCGTGGCTGGCCATCGCCGGTGGTGCGCTGATGATCATCAGCGGGCTGCTGTCCTGGTCGTTCGACAACCGGATCCTCGGCGACATCGCGACCCGCTTCTACCCGGCGGGCATCCAGCTGTACTCCATGGCCATCGGCATCATCGCGGTGATCCTCGGCCTGCTGCTGCGCCGCCGGCCGCCGTGGATGAGCCCGGCCCGCGGCCTGCGCATCCTCGGCATCACCGCGCTCGTGTTCGTCGTGTGGGTGCTCGGCTCGGTGGCCGTCAAGACCGGTGGCCTGGTCAACCTCAACGAGGGTGGCTGGGTCGCACTGGTCGGCACCGTGCTCATCATCGTGGCCGGCTACCTCTCGCCCGACGTCGACATCGACGTCCGGACGTGGCCACGGCTGAGCAGCACGCTCGAGATCCTCATCATCGTCGTGCTCATGGCGTTGCTGCTGTTCGTGGTCGCGTACACCCTGCAGATCCAGGACGGCGTCATCTTCGCGTCGTTCCTGGTCGCCCTGGTCGGCATGGCGGGTGGGCTGCTCGGCACCGGCTTCGGCGGCTACCTGGGGTTCATCGGCCAGAACAACCGACGCCCGCTGCTGCTCGCGGCGTTCCTGGTGGCGTTCCTCTTCCCGTTCACCCAGGACGGCTCGGACGCGAACATGTCGATCGCGACGCAGATCCTGATCTTCGCCGCCACTGCGCTCGGCCTGAACATCGTCGTCGGCCTCGCCGGCCTGCTCGACCTCGGCTACATCGCCTTCCTCGGCACCGGTGCCTACGTCGGCGCGATGCTCTCGAACTCGGCCTTCTCCACCATCGGCTGGCACCCGCCGTTCGTCGTCGTCATGCTTCTCGGGGCGGCCACGGCAGCGACGTTCGGCCTGATCATCGGTACACCGACGCTGCGCGTCTCGGGCGACTACCTCGCGATCGTGACGCTCGGTTTCGGTGAGATCTTCCGACTGGCGATGTTCAACCTCGACGGCAACAACGGGCCCGACCTGACCAACGGGCCGAACGGCATCCCGGCGATCCCCGACCTCAACCTGCTCGGCTTCGACTTCGGCGCGGTGCACACCGTGGCAGGCATCCCGCTCGGCCGGTTCAGCAACTACTACTTCATGCTGCTCCTGCTGCTGATGTTCGTCATCCTCGTGTTCGTCCGGCTCAACGACAGCCGGATCGGGCGCGGCTGGGTCGCGATCCGCGAGGACGAGCGGGCCGCCGAGGCCATGGGCGTCAACGTCTTCGGCCTCAAGCTGCTCGCCTTCGCGGTCGGCGCGTTCCTCGCCGGGCTCGCCGGCACGATCAAGGCGCACCAGGACACCTCGGTGAGCCCGGACCAGTACGTCTTCCTCGAGTCGGCGTTCCTGCTCGCCGCCGTCGTCCTCGGCGGTATGGGTACCGTCATGGGTGTGCTCGTCGGTGCGACGATCCTCAAGCTGCTCCCCGAGAAGCTGCGCGAGGTCAACGAGTACCGGCTCCTGGTCTTCGGCCTGCTGCTCGTCGTCATGATGCGCTTCCGCCCGGAGGGCCTCGTGCCCAACAAGCGGCGGCAGCTGGAATTCCACGAAGAGGACACCGAGCTCGTCGAGCTCGTCCAGGCCGAGCACCTCCAGGAGGCGAAATGACCGTCACCGAGACCCCGGACAACGCGTCCGGTACGTCGCACCAGCTGGTCCTCGAGGCCAGCGGCGTGACGATGCGGTTCGGCGGCCTCACCGCCGTCGACAACGTCAGCATGAAGGTGCACGAGGGTGAGATCGTCGGTCTGATCGGCCCGAACGGTGCCGGCAAGACGACCTTCTTCAACTGCCTCACCGGCATGTACATCCCGACCGAGGGACGGGTCACGCTCAACGGCGACACCCTTCCCCCGAAGCCTCTTGCGGTGGTGCGGGCCGGCATGGCCCGCACCTTCCAGAACATCCGGCTGTTCGCGAACATGACGGCGCTCGAGAACGTCATGGTCGGCCGGTACTGCCGCACCTCCTCGATGGCGCTGACCTCGATCCTGCGTGGGCCGAAGTTCAAGCGCGAGGAGGCCGCGACCCGCGAGCGGGCCCAGGAGCTGCTCGAGTACGTCGGGCTGGCGAAGTCGGCCGAGCTGCTCGCGCGCAACATGCCCTACGGCGACCAGCGTCGGCTCGAGATCGCGCGGGCGCTCGCCACCGACCCGCAGATCCTCCTCCTCGACGAGCCCACCGCGGGCATGAACCCGAAGGAGACCGAGGAGACGATGCACCTGATCTTCAAGATCAGGGACGGCGGGCTCGCCGTGGTCGTCATCGAGCACGACATGCGGTTCATCTTCAACCTGTGCGACCGGGTGCTCTGCCTGGTGCGCGGCGAGCTCCTCGTCGAGGGCACCCCCGGCGAGGTGCAGTCCGACCACCGGGTGATCGAGGCCTACATCGGCGGCGACGACGAGGAGGAGGAGAGCGCGTGAGCGCCATGCTGGAGGTCAAGGGCCTCGAGGTGTCCTACGGCAAGATCAAGGCCGTCAAGGGCATCACGTTCGACGTCAACGAGGGCGAGGTCGTCACCCTGATCGGCACCAACGGTGCCGGCAAGACGACCACCCTGCGCACCATCTCGGGCCTGCTGCGCCCCGCTGCCGGCTCGATCACCTTCCAGGGCAAGGACCTCACGACCGTCGCGGCCCACGACATCGTCCAGCTCGGGTTGGCCCACTCCCCCGAGGGCCGGCGGATCTTCCCCCGGCTCAGCGTGGAGGAGAACCTGCGCCTCGGGGCGTTCGCCCGCAAGGACAAGAACATCAACGCCGACCTCGACGCGGCGTTCGCGCTGTTCCCCATCCTCGAGGAGCGCCGCGCGCAGCCCGCTGGAACCTTCTCCGGTGGCGAGCAGCAGATGCTGGCGATGGGCCGGGCGATGATGAGCCGCCCCAAGCTGCTCATGCTCGACGAGCCGTCGATGGGCCTGTCCCCGCTGATGATGAAGAAGATCATGACGACGGTGACGACGCTCCAGCAGCAGGGCACCACGATCCTGCTCGTCGAGCAGAACGCCCAGGCCGCCCTGAAACGGGCCACCAAGGGCTACGTGCTCGAGGTCGGCAACATCGTGCTCACCGGTACCGGCCAGGAGCTGCTCGCCAGCGACGACGTGCGCAAGGCGTACCTCGGCGAGGATTGACGCGGCTGCGCGCCCGGTCGCGGACGCGGACGTGAGAAGGCCCCGGATGCCGTGACACGGCGTCCGGGGCCTCTCGTCGGGCGGTGCGCTCAGCTGGCGGCGCGCTTGGGGGCGGTCGCGCGGGCCGCACCCTTGCGTGGTGCCGCGGTCTGGGTCGTCGCCCTCTTCCGGGTGGTCGCGGCCTTGGTCGTCGTGGCCTTCGGCGTGGCCGTCTTCGTCGGTGCCGCGGCCTTGGTCGTCGCCGCCTTGCGGGTCGTCGCGGCCTTCGTCCCGGTGGCCCGGGTCGTCGTGCGGGCCGTCCTGGCCAGCACCGGCGCGAGGAACCGCCCGGTGTGCGAGTGCTCGAGCGTGGCGACGTGCTCGGGCGTGCCCTCGGCGATGACCCGGCCACCACCGCTGCCGCCCTCGGGGCCGAGGTCGACCAGCCAGTCGGCGCTCTTGATGACGTCGAGGTTGTGCTCGATGACGATGACCGTGTTGCCCTTGTCGACCAGCCCTTGGAGCACACCGAGCAGCTTGCGGATGTCCTCGAAGTGCAGGCCGGTGGTCGGCTCGTCGAGCACGTAGACGGTGCGCCCGGTGGACCGCTTCTGCAGCTCGGTGGCCAGCTTGACGCGCTGCGCCTCACCGCCGGACAGGGTCGGCGCCGGCTGGCCGAGCCGCACGTAGCCCAGGCCGACGTCGTTGAGCGTGCGCATGTGCCGCGAGATGGCCGGCACGGCGGAGAAGAAGTCGGCGGCCTCCTCGATCGGCATGTCGAGCACGTCGGCGATCGTCTTGCCCTTGAAGTGCACCTCGAGCGTCTCGCGGTTGTAGCGGGCCCCGTGGCACACCTCGCACGGCACGTAGACGTCGGGGAGGAAGTTCATCTCGATCTTGATCGTGCCGTCGCCGGAGCAGGCGTCACAGCGGCCACCCTTGACGTTGAACGAGAACCGACCCGGCTGGTAGCCGCGGATCTTCGCCTCGGTGGTCGTGGCGAACAGCTTGCGGATGTGGTCGAAGACGCCGGTGTAGGTGGCCGGGTTGGAGCGCGGGGTGCGCCCGATCGGGCCCTGGTCGACGTGCACGACCTTGTCGAGGTGCTCGAGGCCGGTGACCGTCTTGTGCCGACCGGGCACGTGCCGGGCGCCGTTGAGCTTGTTGGCCAGGACGTTGTAGAGGATGTCGTTGACCAGCGTCGACTTGCCGGAGCCGGACACCCCGGTGACGGCCACCAGGTTGCCGAGCGGGAACGACACCGACACCTTGTCGAGGTTGTGCTCGCTGGCCTGCACCACGGCGACCTCGCGACCCTTCTCCTGCGGCCGACGGACCTGCGGGGTCGGGATCTCGCGTCGGCCGGAGAGGTACTTGCCGGTGAGCGAGTCGGGGTGGGTGAGCAGGTCGGCGACGGTGCCGGAGTGCACCACCTGGCCGCCGTGCTCGCCCGCGCCGGGGCCGATGTCGACGACCCAGTCGGCGGTGGAGATGGTGTCTTCGTCGTGCTCGACGACGATGAGTGTGTTGCCCAGGTCGCGCAGCCGGGTGAGGGTCTCGATCAGCCGGTGGTTGTCGCGCTGGTGCAGCCCGATGCTCGGCTCGTCGAGCACGTAGAGCACGCCGACCAGGCCGGAGCCGATCTGGGTGGCGAGCCGGATGCGCTGTGCCTCGCCACCGGAGAGCGTGCCCGCCGGTCGGTCGAGGCTGAGGTAGTCGAGTCCGACGTCGAGGAGGAACCCGAGCCGGGCGTTGATCTCCTTGATCACCCGCTCGGCGATCTGCCGCTCGCGCACGGTGAAGTCGACGTCGTCGAAGAAGCGCGCGGCATCGGCGATGGCCAGCCGGGACACCTCGGCGATGGACCGACCACCGATGAGCACGGCGAGCGACTCGGGCTTGAGCCGGGCGCCCTTGCACACAGGGCACGGCACTTCACGCATGTAGCCCTCGTAGCGCTCACGGCTCCAGTCCGAGTCGGTCTCGGAGTGTCGCCGCTTGACGAACTCGACGGCACCCTCGAAGCCGGTGGAGTAGGACCGCTCGCGACCGAACCGGTTGCGGTAGCGCACGTGCACCTTGTGGTTCTTGCCGTGCAGCAGGGCCTCCTGGGCGCGCTGCGGCAGGGCCCGCCACGGGGTGGTCATCGAGAACTTGAGGTCGTCGGCCAGGGCGGCCATGACCCGCTGGAAGTAGTCGGCGGCCCCGGAGCCGCTGGCCCACGGGGCGATGGCACCGTCGGCGAGGCTGAGGTCCTCGTCGGGGACGATCAGGTCGGGGTCGACCTCGAGCTCGGTGCCGATGCCGGTGCACTCGGGGCAGGCCCCGAACGGGCTGTTGAACGAGAACGAGCGGGGCTCGACCTCGTCCATCTGCAGCGGGTGGTCGTTGGGGCAGGCCATCCTCTCGGAGAACCGGCGCTCGCGGTCGGGGTCCGAGGTGTCGAGGTCGACGAACTCCACGACGAGCACGCCCCCGGCCAGGCCGAGCGCGGTCTCGACCGAGTCGGTGAGCCGGCGCTTCGACGACGGGTCGTCGGCCCCCTTGGCCACGAGCCGGTCGACGACGACGTCGATGGTGTGCTTGACCTGCTTCTCGAGCTTGGGCGGCTCGGTGAGCGCGACCACCTCACCGTCGACCCGGGCGCGGGCGAAGCCCTTGGACTGCAGCTCGGCGAAGAGGTCGACGTACTCGCCCTTGCGGGCCCGCACGACGGGGGCGAGCACCTGGAAGCGGGTGCGCTCGGGCAGCTCGAGCAGCCGGTCGACGATCTGCTGCGGGCTCTGCCGGGTGATCGGCTCGCCACAGACCGGGCAGTGCGGCCGGCCGGCGCGGGCGAAGAGCAGCCGGAGGTAGTCGTAGACCTCGGTGATGGTGCCGACCGTCGACCGCGGGTTGCGGTTGGTCGACTTCTGGTCGATCGAGACCGCCGGCGACAGGCCCTCGATGAAGTCGACGTCGGGTTTGTCCATCTGGCCCAGGAACTGCCGGGCGTAGGCCGAGAGCGACTCGACGTAGCGCCGCTGGCCCTCGGCGAAGATCGTGTCGAAGGCCAGGCTGGACTTCCCCGACCCGGACAGGCCGGTGAACACGACGAGGCTGTCGCGGGGCAGTTCGATGCTGATGTCCTTGAGGTTGTGCTCGCGGGCACCACGGACGACGAGGTGGTCATGACTCACGCCCGCCATGTTAAGTGGGGGCACCGACAACACCCTCATCCATGGACGAGGCACCGGGCGTCACCGTAGCGTCACCACCATGGACACGACCTCCCCCGACGTCGTCGCCGCGGTCGACGCACAGACCGCGGCCCTGCTGCACACCGCCCGGACCCTCGACAGCGGCCGAGCGTCGTCGCTGTGCGCGGGCTGGACCCGCGGCCACGTGCTGACCCACGTGGCCCGCAACGCCGACGGGCTGGCCGCCCTGGTGCGCTCGGCCGTCGACGGCACGGGCGAGACGATGTACACCAGCCCCGAGGACCGCGACGCCGACATCGAGGCCGGGGCCGGCCGCCCGGCAGCCGAGCTGGTCGACGACGTCGAGCGCACCGCGCGGGCCCTGACCGAGCAGCTGGCCCGTCTCGGCCCGGAGCAGGCCGAGGTGCGCCTGGAGCGCACTCCCGGGCAGTTCCTCGTCAAGGGGAAGAACATCCCCTTCATGCGGCTGCGCGAGCTGGTCTACCACCACGTCGACCTCCTGGCCGGCTTCGGGTTCGCCGACGTCGACCCGGAGGTGCAGCGGGTCCTCGTGGGCGAGGAGGTGCGTCGGCTGCGCGCCTGCGACCCACCGCCCGACCTCACCCTGCGCACCCCGGACGGCGACGAGTGGACGGTCGGGGCGGGCACCGCATCCGTCGAGGGTGACCGTGGCGCCCTCCTCGGCTGGCTCGGCCGCGGCCTGACCACCGGTCTGACCGGCGAACCCCTCCCCGCGCTCCCCGAAGGACGGTGACGACGATGACCTACACCGGGCACGTGATCCCCGGAGGCCCGACGGACATCCGGCGGCTCGAGCGCGCGACGATCCGCAAGATGTCGGTCAGCGAGATGCACAACAACGTCTACCTGCTGACCTGCGCGGCCACCGGCGAGCAGCTGCTCATCGACGCCGCCGACGACCCGCACCGGTGCATGCTGCTCGTGCGTGAGGGCACCGGGCGGCTCGACCACCTCGTCACCACGCACCAGCACTGGGACCACGTGCGCGCCCTCGAGGAGGTCGCCCGCACCACTGGCGCCAGGACCTACGCCGGGGCCGACGACGCCGACGCGCTCCCCGTCGCGCCCGACGTGCGGCTGGCGCAGGGCGACGTCGTCACGGTCGGCGAGCTCTCACTCGATGTCATCCACCTGCGCGGCCACACCCCGGGGTCCGTGGCGCTGTCCTGGGCCGACCCGGACGGGGGGACCCACCTGTTCACCGGCGACTCGCTCTTCCCCGGGGGCCATGGAAGGACAACAAGTCCGGAGAACCACGAGGCCCTAATGGACGACCTGGAGGAGCGGGTGTTCGGCATCCTGGCCGACGACACTTGGTTCTACCCCGGCCACGGGGACGACTCGACATTGGGAGTTGAGCGACCCTCCCTCGGGGAGTGGCGGGCCCGAGGCTGGTAGCGGGCACGAGGACCAAGGAGGACCTAACAGACCTGCTCTCCCCCGCAAGCTCGTAGGTCCGCCTGTGCCCTCCGGCCCGTCGCATGACACGCGGCGTCGCTCCTGCCGATGAGCGGACTGTGCCGCTACCTGACAGCTCGGTCTGTCAATATCTCCAGACCCGCAGCGGTCACGGCTGGGGGCAATTGGATTGCTTCCCGAGCGCCAACGGCTTCACCGCCCGTCGCCCACAGCCCCGGCACACCTCGGTGTCGACACTTCACGTGATTGCGTGATGCACCCGGCCCGAGTTCCAGTCGCATGGTCTAGTGCCGCAGCAGAGTGTCTTCCTGATCAACGGGTTTGGCGTGCTCTTCGTCATCATCAACTCCTTCGGGTGGGTCTGCGGCTGACCGTCGGCAAGGAGCTGGCCCACCGTTGCGCACTGGAACATCGCCGTGTGGGCGCTGGTGATCAACTTCGTCGTCATCCCGCTGCTGTTCGTCGGCTATCTGCTCACGATCGCCTCGTCCATCCCCGGCGAGATCAAGGTCGGGTTCTGCGTGGCAGCCCTGAGCGCAGGGATGCCGTTCGCCCCCATCCTGGCCCGGCTGGAGGAGCGACTTGATGTTGTGGTTCTCGCCGCCGTCGCGGCCGTGTAGGAGCTTGTCCGCCACACCCTTGAACGACAGCGCCCTGTCTGCGCCTGCTTCTCCACGAGGGTCGACTGCTCGGCAGTCGTGAGGTCGCGGCGCTGCGAGAGAGCGTCGTTGATGAGGCCGCGAGCCGCCGTGAGGTCGACCTCGATCTGTTCCTTGAGGTTCATGATGGATCGGTCTCCTCTGCCCCCAGAGACGGGGGCGGGTTGCACTGAAAGAAAGGGAGCCGCGCGGGGAGACCTGCCGTGGCCCGGACGGGTTGGTTACCGCTGGGGCTCCTAAGCCTTGCCTCCGCGCACTAGCGGCATCTTCTGCGACT
>Ga0247820_10001936_pt1 | contig 11650 bp, 9 predicted proteins | sample 13C_Glucose_Day1_2_FD_192480 | JGI IMG/M metagenome (GOLD analysis project Ga0247820, IMG submission 192480) | Soil microbial communities from agricultural site in Penn Yan, New York, United States - 13C_Glucose_Day14 | ecosystem: Environmental > Terrestrial > Soil > Agricultural land | place...
CGCGACGTCTTCGAGGCGCGCCGGCTGATCGAGCCGGCGGTGTTGAAGCGCCTGGTGGACACGCTGACCACCGAGAAGATCAACCGCCTTCGCCGGCACGTGGAGCTGGAAGCGGACGCGCGGCGCCGAGGCGACAAGCGGGCCGTGATCCGCATGTCCGGCGAGTTCCACACGCTGGCCGCCGAACTGGCCGGCAACTCGGCGCTGGCGCGCACCATGCGCGAGCTGTGCATGCTCACCTGCCTGATCATCTTCCTCTACGACGCGCCCACGGCCCAGAGCTGCCGCGACGACGAGCACCAGATGATCATCGACGCGGTGGCCAAGCGCGACCGCGCTCGCGCCGAGAAGCTGATGCTCGACCACCTGGACCACATCGAAAGCAGCATGAGCCTGGACGACGGCAACGGCGAGGCGGACCTCGAGGCGATCTTCAGGGCCTGACGTGGATCGCCTGCAGGTCATGGAGATGTTCGTGCGGCTGGTGGAGCTGGGCAGCTTCTCCCGGGCCGCGGACGAATTCCGGACCACCCAGCCCACCATCACCAAGCACATCGCCGCGCTGGAAGCGCGCCTGAAGGCGCGGCTGCTCAACCGCAACACGCGCGGCGTGAGCCCGACCGAGGCCGGCGCGATCTACTACGACAAGTGCAAGGCGCTGCTGCGCGACGCCGAGGCGGCGGACAGCGCGGTGCGATCGCGGCAGGACCATGCGCAGGGGCTGCTGCGCATCGGCAGCTCGGTGGCGTTCGGCCGCCGCGTGGTCGTGCCGCTGGCCCTGGAGTTCCTCTCGCGCCATCCGCAGGTGCGCGTGGACCTGAGCTTCGAGGACCGCTACACCGATCTCGTGGGGCAGGGCATCGACGTGGCGCTGCGGCTGGGCAAGCTCGCCGACTCGACGCTGGGCGCGCGCTTCCTCGGCGTGAACCCGTGGCTGCTCGTGGCCTCGCCCGAGTACCTGCGAAAAGCCGGCACGCCGACCGCCCCGGAAGAGTTGCAGGAGCACGCGGCGCTGATCTACAGCAGCGTGCAGGGCAACGACGTCTGGCTGCTGCGGTCGCCGGACCGCGAGACGGTGGCGGTGCCGGTCAGCGGCAGCCTGCGCTCGAACAACCTGTCGGCCGTGCTCGCCGCGGCGCGCGGGCACCTGGGCATCGCGGCGCTGCCCTGGTACGTGGCCGAGAAGGCGCTGCGCGGCGGCGACCTGCGGCAGGTGCTGGAAGGCTACGAACTGCCCGAACAGGAGATCCACGCCGTCTATCCGTCGCCCAAGCTGGTGCCGGCCAAGGTGCAGGCGTTCATCGCCTTTCTGAACGGCCGCTTCGCCGGCCGCTGGTGGGAGCAGGCGATTCCGCCGCGGAATAAGTGATATCGCCTGGGCTGCCGTTCCCAGCAGTGGACGGCGCCGGAAGAATCGGTCGCACTGCAAGGAGCGACCCGATGACCCGAATGAAAGCCGCGATGGCGGCCGTGCTCGTGATGGAGAAGGAGGGGATCACCCAGGCCTTCGGCATCCCCGGCGCCGCCATCAATCCCCTCTACGCGCAGCTGAGGGAACGCCAGACCATCTCGCACGTGCTGGCCCGGCACGTCGAGGGCGCCTCGCACATGGCCGAGGGCTACACGCGCGCGAAGGCGGGCAACATCGGCGTGTGCATCGGCACGTCCGGGCCCGCGGGCACCGACATGATCACCGGCCTCTATTCCGCGAGCGCCGACTCCATTCCCATCCTCTGCATCACCGGCCAGGCGCCGCGCGCCCGGCTGCACAAGGAGGACTTCCAGGCGGTCGACATCGCCTCGATCGCGCGGCCCGTGACCAAGATGGCCACGACCGTGCTGGAGCCCGCGCAGGTGCCCCAGGTCTTCCAGCAGGCCTTCCACCTGATGCGCTCCGGCCGTCCGGGCCCGGTGCTCATCGACCTTCCGTTCGACGTGCAGATGGCGGAGATCGAGTTCGACATCGACACCTACGAGCCGCTGCCGGTCTACAAGCCGGCGGCCACGCGGAGGCAGGCCGAGAAGGTGCTGGACATGCTCGCCGCCGCGCAGCGGCCGCTGATCGTGGCCGGGGGCGGCGTCATCAACGCCGACGCCGCCGACGAGCTGGTGCGGTTCGCGGAGCTCACGGGCATCCCGGTGATCCCGACGCTGATGGCCTGGGGCGCGATCCCCGACGACCATCCGCTGATGGCCGGCATGTGCGGGCTGCAGACCAGCCACCGCTACGGCAACGCGACGATGCTGGCCTCCGACTTCGTGCTGGGCATCGGCAACCGCTGGGCGAACCGGCACACCGGCTCGCCCGAGGTCTATTGCAAGGGGCGGCGCTTCGTCCACATCGACATCGAGCCCACGCAGATCGGCCGCGTCTTCGCGCCCGACCTCGGCATCGTCTCGGACGCGGGCGCCGCGCTGCGGATGCTGCTGGAGGTGGCGCAGGAGCGCATCGCGGCCGGCCGGTTCCCGCGGTGGAGCGAGTGGTCGCGCGACTGCCTGGCGCGCAAGACCGACCTGGGCCAGCAGCGCAAGACGCACTTCGACAACGTGCCGATCAAGCCGCAGCGCGTGTACCAGGCGATGAACGAAGCGTTCGGCCGCGACGTCACGTACGTTTCCACCATTGGGCTGTCGCAGATCGCCGGCGCGCAGTTCCTTCACGTCTACGGTCCGCGGCGCTGGATCAATTGCGGCCAGGCCGGCCCGCTGGGCTGGACCGTGCCCGCGGCCTTGGGCGTGCGCGCGGCCGATCCGCAGGCGCGGCTGGTGGCTCTGTCCGGCGACTACGACTTCCAGTTCATGCTGGAGGAGCTGGCGGTGGGCGCGCAGTTCAAGCTGCCCTACATCCACGTCGTGGTGAACAACAGCTACCTCGGCCTGATCCGGCAGGCGCAGCGCGGCTTCGCGATGGACTACTGCGTGCAGCTGGCGTTCGACAACATCAACACGCCGGACCAGGACGTCGCGGCCGGTTACGGCGTCGACCACGTGAAGGTGGTCGAGGGCCTGGGCTGCAAGGCGATCCGGGTGCACGAACCCGGCGACCTCGCCGCGGCGCTGCACCAGGCCGAGGCCTGGATGGCGGAGTACCGCGTGCCGGTGGTCGTCGAGGTCCTGCTGGAGCGCGTGACGAACATCGCCATGGGCACCGAGATCGACAACATCGTCGAATTCGAAGAGCTCGCCGCGAACCCCGCCGATGCGCCGACGGCGATGGCCCTGGCGCTGCTGGACTGAGGAGAACGCGACATGCCCCGGTTCGCCGCCAACCTCACCATGCTCTTCACCGAGGTGCCGTTCCTCGACCGCTTCGCCCGCGCGGCGGAGGCCGGATTCGAAGGCGTGGAGTTCCTCTTTCCCTACGACCATCCCGCGCGCGAGATCCGCCGCCGGCTCGACGAGCACCGGCTCTACCTCGTGCTGCACAACCTGCCCGCGGGCGACTGGGCCGCCGGCGAGCGCGGCATCGCCTGCCATCCGGACCGGGTGGCGGAGTTCCGCGACGGCGTCGGCATCGCGCTGCGCTACGCGCGGGAGCTGGGCGTGAACCAGCTCAATTGCCTGGCGGGCAAGGCCCCGGCCGGCGTGCCGGCCGCGCAACTGCGCGAGACGCTGGTGGCCAACCTGCGCTACGCCGCGAAGCGCCTGCGGGAGGAAAACATCGGGCTGCTCGTGGAGCCGATCAACACGTTCGACATCCCCGGCTTCCACCTTTGCCGCACGCGGCAAGCCCTGGACCTGATCGAGGAGGTCGGTGCCGCCAACCTGCGGCTGCAGTACGACGTCTACCACGCGCAGCGGATGGAGGGCGAACTGGCCTCCACGCTCGAGAAGGAGCTGCCGCGGATCGGCCACGTGCAGATCGCCGACAACCCGGGACGCCACGAGCCCGGCACCGGCGAGATCAACTACCAATTCCTGTTCAGGCACCTCGACCGCATCGGCTATTCGGGGTGGGTCGGGTGCGAATACAAGCCGGCCACGAGCACCGAAGCCGGCCTCGACTGGAGGAGCGCGCTGTGCGGATGAAACTCGGATTCGTGGGCCTCGGCATCATGGGCGCGCCCATGTGCGAGCACCTGATCCAGGCCGGACACCAGCTGTTCGTGCACACGCGGGGCAAGGTTCCCGATGCGATCGCCGAGAGCTCGGCGACCTTCTGCACCAGCCAGCGCGGCGTGGCCGAGCGCGCGGACATCGTCTTCATCATGGTTCCCGACACGCCGGACGTGGAGGCGGTGCTCTTCTCCGAACGCGGCCTGGCCTCGGGCCTGTCGCCGGGCAAGGTGGTGGTCGACATGAGTTCGATCTCGCCGGTGGCCACCAAGGACTTCGCACGCCGCATCAACGAACGGGGATGCGACTACCTCGATGCGCCGGTGTCGGGCGGCGAGATCGGTGCGCGCAACGCCACGCTGTCCATCATGGTCGGCGGCGAGGAGGGCGTGTTCCAGCGCGTGCTGCCGCTGTTCCAGCTGATGGGCAAGAACATCAGCCTGGTGGGCGCGAACGGCGACGGGCAGACGGCCAAGGTGGCCAACCAGGTCATCGTGGCCCTGAACATCCAGGCCGTCGCCGAGGCGCTGCTGTTCGCCGCGCGGGCCGGCGCGGATCCGGCGCGCGTGCGGGAAGCTCTCATGGGCGGCTTCGCGTCATCGCGGGTGCTGGAGGTGCACGGCGATCGCATGATCAACCGCGCCTTCGCGCCGGGCTTTCGCATCCAGCTGCACCGCAAGGACCTGAACCTGGCGCTGTCCAGCGCGCGGGAGTTCGGCCTCGGGCTGCCGAACACGTCGACGGCGATGGCGCTGCTCGACGCCTGCATCGCCGACGGCGGCGGCGGCTGGGACCACTCGGCGCTCATCCGCGCGCTCGAGAAGTCGTCCGGGTTCGAGCTGAGCCGCAACGGCTGAAGCCCGCCGCACAATGTTCCCCGTCATCGTCGAGACGGGGAACACAGTGGGCAACGATCCGAAGGGCGTGAAGAAGGGGCTGGTCGACTACGGGGACCGCGAGTTCTCGCTGTTCCTGCGCAAGGCCTTCATCAAGGGCGCGGGCTACACCGACGACGCGCTGGACCGGCCGGTCGTGGGCATCACCAACACCGGCAGCAGCTACAACCCCTGCCACGGCAATGCGCCGCAGCTCATCGAGGCGCTCAAGCGCGGGATCATGCTCGCCGGTGGGCTGCCGATGGAATTCCCGACGATCTCGGTGCACGAGAGCTTCTCGGCGCCGACCAGCATGTACCTGCGCAACCTGATGTCCATGGACACCGAGGAGCTGATCCGCGCCCAGCCGATGGACGCGGTGGTGCTGATCGGCGGTTGCGACAAGACGGTGCCCGCGCAGCTGATGGGCGCCGCTTCCGCGAACATCCCCGCCATCCAGCTGATCACCGGCTCCATGCTCACCGGCAGCCATCGCGGCGAGCGCGTGGGCGCGTGCACCGACTGCCGGCGCTACTGGGGCAAGTTCCGCGCGGAGGAGATCGACGCCGAGGAGATCTCGGCCGTCAACAACCAGCTCGTGGCCAGCGTCGGCACCTGTTCGGTGATGGGCACGGCCAGCACCATGGCCTGCGTCGCCGAGGCCATGGGCATGACGGTGCCGGGTGGCGCTTCTCCGCCGGCCGTCACCGCCGACCGCATCCGCATCGCGGAGCGGAGCGGCGTGCAGGCGGTGGAGATGGCGCGCAAGGGACTCACGATCGACAGGATCCTCACGCCCGCGGCCTTCGAGAACGCGCTTCGCGTCCTGCTCGCGATCGGCGGCTCGACCAACGGCATCGTCCACCTCACCGCGATCGCCGGGCGCATGGGGATCGAGATCGACCTGGACCGCCTCGACAAGATGGGCGCGACCACGCCGGTGCTGCTCGACCTGAAGCCTTCGGGCCAGCACTACATGGAGGACTTCCACGCCGCGGGCGGCATGGCCACGCTGCTGCGCGAACTCCAGCCGCTGCTCCGGCTGGAAGCGATGACGGTGACGGGCCGCACGCTCGGGGAAGAGATCGAACGCAGCGGCAAGCCTTTCGCGCAGGACGTGGTGCGGCCGCGCTCGAACCCGATCTATCCGCAAGGCGGCATCGCGGTGCTGCGCGGCAACCTCGCGCCGGGCGGCGCGCTCATCAAGCAGTCCGCGGCGCATCCCGACCTGATGGAGCGCGAAGGGCGGGCGGTCGTGTTCGAGAACTCCGAGGACCTCGCGCGGCGCATCGACGCCGACGACCTGGACGTCACCGCCGACGACTTCCTGGTGCTGAAGAACATCGGGCCCAAGGGCGCGCCGGGCATGCCCGAGGCGGGCTACATCCCGATCCCGCGCAAGCTGGCGCGGGCGGGCGTGAAGGACATCGTGCGGATCTCGGACGGCCGCATGAGCGGCACCGCGTTCGGAACCATCGTCCTGCACGTCACGCCGGAAGCGGCGGTCGGCGGTCCGTTGGCGTACGTGAAGACGGGCGACCGAATCCGGCTGAGCGTGAAGAACCGGGAGATCTCGCTGCTGGTCGCGGACGAGGAACTGGCGAAGCGACGGGCCGCGAGGAAGATCGACGAGCCGACCGCCGAACGCGGCTACCGCAAGCTGTTCCTGCAGTCCGTCACGCAGGCGGACCAGGGCGTGGACTTCGACTTCCTGCGGGCGGCGCGGATGGTCGGCAAGGCGCCGGAACAGCCCTGAGGCCTACGCCCGCGGCAGCGAGGCGACGACCTTCAGGAACTCGTCGAGCGAGAACGGCTTGCGCAGGAACGCCTGGTACGGCACCGCGTACGACCGCAGCGCCGACTCCGGGGCGCCGCTGATCATCAGCACCGGCAGGGCCGCGTACCGCGGCATGTCACGCAGCGCCTTCACCAGCAAGGCCCCGTTCATGCCGGGCATCATGAAGTCGGTGATCAGCAGGTCCGGCGCGGCTTCCTCCAGGCGCAGCAGGGCCTGGCGGGCGTCGGGCGCGACCGTGACCTCGTAGCCGTCGTCGGCGAGCAGCAGCGCGAGCACCTCCGCGCTGGAGAGTTCATCTTCGACCAGCAGGATGCGGGGCGCCGTCGTCATCCGGAACCCTCCTGGGCAAGAGACTCAGTCCCCAATGTTCGGCACCTCCACCAGGGCCACGCCGGTGGGCGTCAGCGTCAGCTCCCTTTCCCGGAGGTCGCAGCGGCTCACGCGGCTCTTGCGGATGGTCGCGAAGCGGCGCATCCGGGGCGACTTCATCATGTGCAGGTCCAGCACGTTGTCCGCCAGCGCGGACATGGTGGCGCTGTCCAGGACCAGCGCGCGGGACGTGTCCATCTGCTCCACCGTGATCAGCGTGGTGGTGCCCTGCGCCCGCAGCTCGCTGGTGAGCGCGGCCAGGAAGGCGCCGCCGCGATCGCTGAACCCCGGCGTGGCCATCAGGCCGCCCGCGCCGTCGATCACCACGCGCGCATGCCGGCCGTGGGCCACGCGCTCCAGGATGCCCGCCGCGAGTTCGTCCAGCATGTTCTCGCCGAACGACTGCCACATGAACTCCAGAGCGGCCGGATCGTCGGGCCACCGCAGCCCCAGCGTCTCGGCCACCTGGCGCAGCAGCGCGGGCGGCTCGTAGAAGCCGACGAACAGCGCGCTGTCGCCGGGCCGGGCCTGCGCCGCGAAGTGCAGGGCGAGCGTGGTCTTGCCGCATCCCGAGGGGCCGGACAGGGCGGTCACGCTGCCCTTGGCATAGCCGTTGATGTCGAACATCGCGTCCATGCCGGCCACGCCGGTGCTGACGCCCGTGCGATGCACGCAGTCGGTCGGGCCGGGACGGCGCGCCGACTCCAGCCGCGGATAGACGACGATGCCCTGCGGCCCGATGCGGAACGAGTGGTTGCCGCGCAGCGTGCTGCTGCCGCGGAACTTGACCACCTCGAGGTTGCGCTCGCGGCGCACGCCGAAGGCCCGCTCGCGCAGGAGCACGATGCCGTCCACCATCGTCTGCTCGGCCGACACCGGCCGGTCCGCGTTCTCGCTGGTCAGCAGCAGCGTGGTGCAGCCGCTCAGCGTGGAGTGGGTCTGGATGTCGCTGATGAACAGCTTGAGTTCCTCGTCCGACTCGGCCGCGCTGGCCGCCATCACCAGCCCGTCCAGCACCACGATGCCCGCCTGGTGCGACCGCATCTCGGTGCGCAGCAGTTCGATCACGCCCTTGAGGCCGTCGGTGCGCAGCGCGTGGAAGGCGCTGACGTAGTAGACCTTCTCCGGCACCACGTCGGGATGGAAGAACGAGAAGCTCTCCATGTGCTGGAACAGCCGCGCGTGCGACTCGGCCAGCAGCGTGACGTACACGACCTTGCCGCCGCCGGCCGCATGACGGTGCACGATGTGGTTGGCCAGGATCGTCTTGCCCGCGCCGGGCGAGCCCTGGAAGATGTAGACGCCCGAACGCAGCAGGCCTCCCCCGAGGATCTCGTCCAGGCCGGGAACGCCGGTGGGGATGCGGTCGATCGGCGATGTCTTGTCGGCGCCTGTGCTCACGTACTGCCTTCCTTCCTGCCTGCGGCCCGGGCCGGCGTGAGCGGCAGGCTCACGAGGAACCGCGAGCCGCCCTGTGCCACCGGGGCCACGTCGATCACGCCTTCATGCGCGGCCACCATGCGGCCGACGATCCACAGCCCGAGGCCGAAGCCGGCGCGGTCGCGCGTGTTGGCGACCAGGCGCTCGAACTTCTCGAAGATCCTCGACCGCGCGGCGGCGTCGATGCCGGGGCCTCCGTCCGTCACTTCGAAATGAGCCATGCCGCTCGCCTCGTCGGCCCAGGCCTTGACGCGGACCGGGCTGCCGTCGCCGTACTTGATCGCGTTGTTCACGAGGTTGGCGAGGATCTCCTCGACCATGTGGGCGTCCCAGAAGCCCCGCGGCTCGCCTTCGACCTCGGCGTCCAGCGCGGCGCCATGGAAGGCCGCCTCGTCGCGGTGGGCCTCGACGACGTTGCGCACCAGTTCGGCCACGTCGACCGGGCTGGGCGACAGGTGCATCCCGGATGAGTTGAGGCGGCTCACGTCCAGCAGCACGACCGCGCGGCGGACATAGCGATCGACGGTGCGCCGCGTGCGTTCGATCTCCATCCGCAGGTTCTCGCTGCCTTCGCGCGCCGCCATCATCTCCACCGCCGCGAGGCGCAGCGCGAGCGCGTTGAGCGGAGAGCGCAGTTCATGCGAGGCGATGGCCAGGAAGTCGTCCCGCGCGGCAATGGCCTGCTCCGCACGCTGGAGGCGCGCCGGCAGGTCGTCGTCGGGGGAGTGGATCATTCAAGCGTTGGCGCGGCCGGGCGAGCATACCCGGTCCCCGTGCTGCGCGGCATCGAAGAGTGATGCCGGACGGGTGCCGAGGGGCCGTTGGCATGCGTACCTACAAGCCCGGGTTCATCGAGCCGCTAGGGTATCGCTCGCCGACGATATGGAGCAACACGCATCTCCGCGCCCCATGCCCGCCGCACGCCATGTGCCTGGCGTCGCGCTGCACGCCCTCGCCGAAGTGACCGCGCGTTGGCGGCAGGACGGCATCCGCAACCTGCCGGCTCCGCTGGCCGACTGGCTGCTGGCCGGATTGCGGCATCGCCTGGAGTCCGCGGCCTCTTCGGACTTGCCGCCGGCGCGGCAGGTGCTGCCGCCCGGCTGGCCCGAAGCGGGACTGGGCGCGGGCATCGGTGTCTTCGACCGGCTCGAGCACGACTGTCTCGCGGCCCTGCTGCGGGCCGGCGGGCTGGACGGTGCCGCCCTCGAAGCCGTGCACGAAACGTTCAGCGAAATGCGCACGGCGTTGGCCGCGCGGGGCGGCGAGCGCTCGGCCACGCAGACCGTGCAGCAGGCGCTGGCGGCGCGCGACCGGCAGCTCTCGATCGCCACGCATGAACTGCGCACCCCGATCGCGTCGATCCTGCTGAACCTGGAACTGCTCGAACGCACGGCATGCGCCCGCGGATCCCTCGACGTGGATTCGGTGAGCCGCCTGCTCGCCGTGCCGTCGCGCCAGCTGCGGCGGCTGACCCGGATGGTGGACCTGCTGCTGGACGTCGCGCAGGTCGAGAACGAGCGCCTCGTGCTCCAGCCGGAGCCGGTGGACCTGTGCCGGGTCGTGCACGAGTCGGTATCGCGGCTGGCCGAGATGGCGCGCGAGGCGGGCTGCGAGCTGGGCCTGCAGGGCTGCGCGCCGGTGGTGGGCCGCTGGGACCGGCTGCGGCTGGAGCAGGTCGTGACCAACCTGGTGACGAACGCGATCAAGTACGGCGGCGGCCGGATCGAGGTGAGCACCGGCGGCGACGACGCCGAGGCGCGCCTGACGGTGCGGGACCACGGCTCGGGCATCGCCGCCGAAGACCAGCAGCGCATCTTCGAGCCGTTCGAGCGGCTCGCCCGCAGCTCGGCCGAGGAAGGTGCGGGGCTGGGGCTGTACATCGTCCGCGAGATCGTCCGCGCGCACGGCGGGCGGATCTCGATCGACAGCCGGCCCGGCGCCGGCGCGACCTTCACCGTGCACCTGCCGGTCGAGCGCGAGGAGTCCTGATGGCCGGCCAGCGAAAGAAACCCGCGACCCCGCCGCCGGCCGACGAGCCGGGCCGCATCGAGAGCGGCATCGCGCGCCTGGACTTCATCCTCAAGGGTGGGTTCTTCCGCGGCGGCATCTACACGCTGTACGGGCCGCCGGGTGCGGGCAAGACCATCATGGCCAACCAGCTCTGCTTCAACCACATCGGCAAGACGGGACTGCCGTGCGTGTACGTCACGATCCTGGCCGAATCGCACGCGAAGATGGTGCGCCACCTGTCGAGCCTGAAGTTCTTCGACGCCCGGGCCGTGGGCAGCAAGCTGAAGTACATCTCGGGCTACCAGACGCTCAAGGATGAAGGCCTGAAAGGCCTGCTGCGGCTGTTGCAGGCGACCGTGATGCAGGAAAAGCCGAGCATCCTGGTCATCGACGGCCTGGAGTCGGTGGAGCAGGCCGCGGGCCAGCGGCTGGACGCCAAGGAGTTCCTGCAACAACTGCAGGCTCTCACCGCGATGACCGGCACCACGACCCTGCTGTGCGCGGTGGAGAGCTCGGGCTCGGCGCGGCGCGACGAGAACGCCATGGTGGACGGCGTGGTCGAGCTGTCCGACCAGCTCATCGGCCCGCGGGCCGTGCGCGAGCTGACGGTGCACAAGTTCCGCGGCTGCGGCTACCTGCGCGGCAAGCACGAGGTGGAGATCACCGACAACGGCGTGCAGATCCATCCGCGCACCGAGATCCAGTTCGACCAACCGCCGGCGCACGCCACGGAAGAACGCCGGCGCATGGCGTTCGGCGTGCAGGAGCTGGACCGCATGATGAACGGCGGCATCCTGTCCGGCTCCACGCTCGCGCTGCTCGGCGCGCCCGGTTCGGGCAAGACCACGCTGGGCCTGAGCTTCCTGGTGGAAGGCGCGCGCCTCGGGCACAAGGGCATGTACTTCGGCTTCTACGAGCCGCCCCCGCGATTGCTGGAGCGGGCCGAGGCCATGGGCATCCCGCTGCGGCGCTACGTGGACGACGGCACCATCGAGCTGGTCTGGCAGCCGCCGCTGGAGCACTACATGGACGCGCTGGCCGAATCGCTGCTGGAGCGCGTGCGCGCGGAGAAGCAGGCACGCCGCCGCCTCTTCATCGACGG
>Ga0247820_10001937_pt1 | contig 11648 bp, 10 predicted proteins | sample 13C_Glucose_Day1_2_FD_192480 | JGI IMG/M metagenome (GOLD analysis project Ga0247820, IMG submission 192480) | Soil microbial communities from agricultural site in Penn Yan, New York, United States - 13C_Glucose_Day14 | ecosystem: Environmental > Terrestrial > Soil > Agricultural land | place...
GCTCTGGGCCGCCCAGGCCCGCGCCTTCTCGCTCGACGAGGTCACGGCGCAGGCCCGCGCGCTGATGAACAAGCCCTACGTGGCGCCGGTGAACAACCTGCCGCCGGAATTCAGCGGCATGCAGTTCGCCGACTACCAGAAGATGCAGCCGCGCACCGACCGCTTCGAATGGAGCGACCTGAAGACGCCGTTCCGGCTGGGCTTCTACCACCAGGGCATGCAGTTCAACTCGGCCGTGCGGATCAACGAGATCACGGCCGACGGCGTGCGGGAGATCAAGTACGACCCCGAGCGCTTCGACTTCGGCGGCCTCGCCTTCGACAAGGCCACGACCCGCTCGCTGGGCTATGCCGGCTTCCGGCTGCTCTATCCGGTGAATCAGCCCGACAAGCTCGACGAGATCGTGAGCTTTCTCGGCGCCAGCTACTTCCGCGTGATCGGCAAGGGCCAGGTGTACGGGCTGTCGAGCCGCGGGCTGGCCATCGACACCGCACCGCCGGGCGGCGAGGAGTTCCCGAACTTCCGCGAGTTCTGGATCCAGCGGCCGGCGCCCGAGGACCGCCAGGTGGTCATCTATGCCCTGCTCGATTCGCCGCGCGCCACCGGCGCCTATCAGTTCATCGTGACGCCGGCGGGCAAGGATGCGGTGGTCGACGTGCAGGCCAACATCTTCGTGCGCGGCGACATCCAGACGCTCGGCATCGCGCCGCTGACCAGCATGTTCCTGTACGGGCCGAACCAGCAGTCGGAGCTCAAGCGCAGCTTCCGGCCGGCGATCCACGATTCGAACGGCCTCGCGATCCGCACCGGCACCGGCGAATGGCTCTGGCGGCCACTGAACAACCCGCGCCAGCTCGCGATCAGCTCCTTCGAGGTCGAGAACCCCAAGGGCTTCGGCCTCTTGCAACGCGGGCGCGAGTTCTCGCGCTACGAGGACCTCAAGGACCGCTACGACCTGCGCCCGAGCGCCTGGATCGAGCCGCACGGCAACTGGGGCAAGGGCCGCGTCACGCTGATGGAGATCCCGACGCCGGACGAGACCAACGACAACATCGTGGCCTTCTGGACGCCCGCGGCACCGACGCAGCGCGGCCAGATGCTGCAGTTCGCCTACCGCATGCACTGGACCACCGACGAGCCCGCGCTGCATGCCGCCGACAACGCGTGGGTGAAGCAGACCTTCCACACCGACACCGAGGAACTGCAGGCCAACCTGATCCGCCGCATCGACGGCAGCAGCAGCGCCTTCCTGATCGATTTCGAGGGCCCGGCGCTGGCCGGGCTGCCGAACGGCGCCGACATCAAGCCCCAGGTCAGCGTGGGCGACAACGCCGAGTTGCTGGGCGTGGGCATCGAACGCAATCCGGCGATCAAGGGCTGGCGCCTGGCCCTGCGGGTGAAGGTGAAGAACCCGGCGCTGCCGGTCGAGATGCGGGCCGCTCTGGTCCAGGGCGACAAGGCGGTCAGCGAGACCTGGAGCTACCAGTTGCCGCCGAATCCGCCGCCGGCACCGGCCGCCGCGCCAGCGGCCAAGCCCTGAGCGCCACCAGAAACCGGGTCGATCCGATTCCAGAGATACCGCGGAACCGGCTTTGCCGGGCCGCTGGTATCGCCCCCTTGAGGGGGCAGCGCCGCAGGCGCAGCGGGGGTGTTACTTGTTCAGCTTGGCGCCGGTCTTGGCCTGCAGGGCCTCGAAGCTCACGCCGTCCGCCAGTTCCACCACCTTGAGCCCCTCGGGCGTGACGTCCATCACGGCCAGGTCGGTGATGATGCGGTCGACCACGCCGACGCCGGTCAGCGGCAGGCTGCACTTCTCGAGGATCTTGAGGTCCTCGGTGCCGTCCTTCTTCCTGGCCACGTGCTCCATCAGCACGATCACGCGCTTGACGCCGGCCACCAGGTCCATCGCGCCGCCCATGCCCTTGACCATCTTGCCCGGGATCATCCAGTTGGCGAGATCGCCCTTCTCGCTGACCTGCATCGCGCCGAGGATCGACAGGTTGATCTTGCCGCCGCGGATCATCGCGAAGCTGTCGTGGCTGCCGAAGATCGCCGAGCCCGGCAGGGTCGTGACGGTCTGCTTGCCGGCGTTGATCAGGTCGGCGTCGACCTGGTCCTCGGTCGGAAACGGGCCGATGCCGAGCATGCCGTTCTCGCTCTGCAGCCAGACTTCCTTGTCGCCGACGAAATTGGCCACCAGCGTCGGGATGCCGATGCCGAGGTTGACGTAGAAGCCGTCTTCGAGTTCTTGCGCCGCGCGTGCGGCCATCTGGTCCTGGGTCCAAGGCATGTTCAGGCTCCCTTTGCGTTGTTCTTGACGGGTGCGGGCACTTCGACGCCGGCCGCGGCCTGCGCGATCGCGGCCTGGGCCTCGACCTTGGCGGCGGCCGCATCGACCGGCGCCGCGGCGCTCACGGTGCGCTTCTCGATGCGCTTCTCGGGCGTCGCGTTGAGCACGATGCGGTGCACGTAGATGCCCGGCAGGTGAATGTCGTCGGGGGCGAGTTCGCCGATCTCGACGATCTTCTCGACCTCGACGATGCAGATCTTGCCGGCCATCGCGGCGGCCGGGTTGAAGTTGCGCGCCGTCAGGCGGAAGCGCAGGTTGCCCGACTTGTCGGCCACGTCGGCCTTGACCAGCGCCACGTCGGGCACCAGCGAGCGCTCCATGACGTAGGTCTCGCCGTCGAATTCGCGCAGTTCCTTGCCTTCGGCCACTTGCGTGCCGACGCCGGTCTTGGTGAAGAAGGCCGGAATGCCGGCGCCGCCGGCGCGCAGCTTCTCGGCCAGCGTGCCCTGCGGCGTGAATTCGAGCTCGAGCTCGCCGGCCAGGTACTGACGCTCGAACTCCTTGTTCTCGCCCACGTAGCTGGCGACCATTTTCTTGATCTGCCGGGTTTCGAGCAGCCTGCCGAGGCCGAAGCCGTCGACGCCCGCGTTGTTCGAGATGCAGGTCAGGTTCTTGACGCCGGAATCGTGCAGTGCATCGATCAGCGCCTCGGGAATGCCGCACAGGCCGAAGCCGCCGACGGCAAGGGTCTGGCCGTCGGCGACGACGCCCTTGAGCGCCGCGTCGGCGGAGGGATAGATCTTGTTCGCCATGGTTCCTCGCTGGGTGATGGGTTGAAATCCGAACTCGCACGATACTACGTACTGGCATACGTAGTATTTCGTAATGGACACCCCCGACTCCGCGCTCGCCGCCATCGACTACCGGCTCGCCTTCGAGCAGGCGCCGGTGGGCATGGTGCTGTCGCGGCACCGGATCATTGTCGACTGCAATGCGCGCCTGTGCGAGATGTTCGGTGCCACGCGCGGCGCGCTGGTCGGCCAGTCCTTTCGTGTCCTGTACCCGAGCGTCGCCGAATTCGAGCGCATCGGCAAGCGCATGGAGCCGATCCTCAACGCCAGCGGCCGCTATGCCGACAACCGGATGATGAAACGCCTGGGCGACCTGCACGGCGCCTTCGCCGGCGAGACCTTCTGGTGCCACGTGAGCGGACAGGCGCTGAACCGCGAGGCGCCGCACGAGGCCGGCATCTGGATCTTCGAGGACCTGGGCTCGCGACGCTCGGCCAAGGCCGACCTGACGCCGCGCGAGCGCGAGGTCGCGGCCCAGGTGATGCAGGGCCTGACCTCGAAGGAGATCGGCCGCGCGCTGGCGATCAGCCACCGCACGGTCGAGATCCACCGGGCGCGGCTGATGCGCAAGTACGCGGCGGCGACCACGGCCGAACTGGTTCAGAAGCTGATCGCCGGCTAGAGTCGGCGCCACGCGATGAACCCGTACCACGACCCCGACAAGCCGCACCACCGCCCGAACGGCTTCCAGAACAACTACCTCGAGTTCGAGCCCAAGAGCCTGTCGGAGGTGCTGCGCTGGCGCCGCGAGGCCGCGCGCCTGCGGCTGCCGCCGCCGCCGCGGGCACCGACGCCCCGCGTCGCGCCCGAACTGGACTGGCTGCGTGCCAATGCGCTCGCCGGTGCCGCGATGCAGCCGGCCGTCACCTGGATCGGCCACGCGACGGCGATGGTCCAGCTGGGCGGACTGACCCTGCTGACCGATCCGATGTTCTCGCAGCGCGCCTCGCCGCTGCCGCTGGTCGGACCGCGACGCCATGCGGCCCCGGGGCTCGCCCTGGGCGACTTGCCGCACATCGACCTGGTGCTGGTCTCGCACAACCACTACGACCATCTCGATGCGGCTTCCGTGCTGGCGCTCCACCGGCAGCCCGGCGGCCCGCCGCTGTTCGTGGTGCCGCTGGGCCTCCAGCCGTGGCTGGCCGCGCGCGGTATCACGCGCACGATCGAGCTGGACTGGTGGGACCGGCAGCGCCTGCAAGGGCCGCAGGGCCAGGTCGAGGTGGCGCTGGTGCCGGCCCAGCACTGGTCCTCGCGCAGCCCGCGCGACGCCATGGCGACGCTGTGGGGCGGCTTCGCGGTGCTGGCGCCGGACTGCCACCTTCTGTTCACGGGCGACACCGGCTATTCGCGCGACTTCGGCGACATCCGCCAGCACTTCAGCGACCGCCAGACCGTCACGCAAGGTGGCGGCTTCGATCTCGCCCTGATCCCGATCGGCGCCTATGCGCCGCGCTGGTTCATGCGCGACCAGCACGTGGATGTGGGGGAAGCCCTGCGCATCCACGCCGACGTCGGCGCCAAGCGCTCGCTCGGCATCCACTGGGGCGTGTTCCAGCTGACCGATGAGGCGCTGGACGAGCCGCCGCGCAAGCTGGCCGAACTGCGCAGCCTGCGGGGAATGGCCGAGGAGGAGTTCTTCGTGACCCCGATCGGCCAGACCTGCAGGCTCGTGCCGCGCCGCCCCTTCAGCCCGCCTGGCGAAACGTGAGGTTGATGCGCGCGGCGCCCAGCAGCGGATGCTGCGCGTCCTTCAAGGGCAGCACGCCGTGGAAGTTGAGCCGCGCCGGACCGCCCCACACGACCACGTCGCCATGGGCCAGCGGCACGCGCTGCAGCGTGTCGGTGCGCCGCCTGCCGCCGAACTGGAACATGGCCGGCACGCCGAGCGAGACGGAGACGATCGGCTGGCCGTGGTCGCGCTCGTCGCGGTCCTGGTGCAGCGACAGCCGCGTGCCAGGCAGGTAGCGGTTGACCAGGCAGGCATCGGGCGCGAAGCCCGCAAAGCCAGCCTCTGCTGCGGCTTCAGCCGCCAGTTGCTCGAACGCTGCCGGCATGCGCGGCCAGGGGTGTCCGCTGTCGGGGTCGTTGGCGTCATAGCGGTAGCCGCGGCGGTCGCTGACCCAGCCCAGCGCGCCGCAGTTGGTCATCGCCACCTGCATCCGGAAGCCGCCCGGCGTGACCAGGTGCCGGAACGGCGCGGCCTCGACCACTTCTTGCACGGCCGCGAGCAAGGCGGCATCGCGGCGGCTGGCGAAGCGCCGCAGCACCACCGCGCCGGGCGCGAGCGGTTCGCGCCAGGGAGCTTCGGCTTCGAACAGTTCCAGCGTCATTTCAGTGTTCCACCACGTGATCGCGTGGCCCGCGACCCATGAAACCGGCGTAGCCCAAGGCCAGGGATACCGCGGAACCGGCTTTGCCGGGCCGCTGGTATCGCCCCCTCGAGGGGGGAGGCGCCGCAGGCGCTTCGGGGGGTGTTTCACTAGCTTGCGTCATGGAAGATGATGCCCAGCGTATGCCGCCGGCCCGAGCGCACACGACTCACGCCATGCCGCAGGTTGACCCGGTAGACGCCGCGCGTGCCCTGCACCGGCCGCTGGTGCACCGCGATCACCGCCCCGTCGCCCTGGCGCAGCGGCAGCACCATCGGCCGCGACTGCATGCGCGGGCGCTGCTCGGTCATGACGAATTCGCCGCCCGAGAAATCACGCCCGGGTTCGGACAGCAGCAGCACCAGCTGCAATGGGAACACCTGGTCGCCGTACAGGTCCTGGTGCAGGCAGTTGTAGTCGTCCGGCCCGTACTGCAGCAACAGCGGCGTCGGCCGCAGTTGCCCCGCCGCATGGCAGCGCGCGATGAATTCGGCAAGCTGCGGCGGAAAGCGCACGTCGATGCCCATGGCCTCGTTCCAGCGGTTGGCGATCGGCGCGAGCCGGGGGTAGATCGACTCGCGCAGGCCAGCGACCAGCGCCGGCAGCGGATAGTCGAAGTACTTGTATTCGCCGCGGCCGAAGCCGTGGCGCTCCATCACGACGCGGCTGCGGAAGGGCTTGGGTTCGGCGTACAGCGCAGCCATCGCGCGGCATTGCTCGGGCGTCAGCAGGCCCTGGATCACGGCGCTCCCCTGCACGTCGAGATCGCTGCCCACCTGCGCCCAGTCGACGCCGTCCGGATCGCGTGCACTCATGATGGATGCGCCTCTCGCCGCAGCAGCGCACCCTTGCGCTCCACGCCCCAGCGGTAGCCCGACAGGCTGCCGTCGCTGCGCACCACGCGGTGGCAGGGAATCGCCACCGCCAGCGTGTTCGCGCCGCATGCCTGGGCCACGGCGCGCACCGACTTCGGCGCACCGATGCGCTCGGCGATCTCGCTGTAGCTCGCAGTCGTGCCGGCCGGGATCTCGCGCAAGGCCTGCCAGACGCGCATCTGGAAGGCGGTGCCGCGCAGGTCCAGCGGCAGTTCGAGCCCGAGGGCCGGGGCTTCGACGAAGCCGATCACGGTCGCGACCTGGGCCTCGAATTCGGCATCGCCGCCGACCAGACTGGCCTGCGGAAAGCGGTCCTGGAGATCACGCGCCAGCGCATCGGGATCGTCGCCCAGCGCGATCGCGCAGACGCCGCGTTCGCTCTGCGCCACCAGGATCGCGCCGAGCGCGCACTCGCCGATGGCGAAGCGGATCTCGGTGTCGGCCCCGCCGTCACGCCAGGCCGTGGGCGTCATGCCGAGCGTGCGGTCGGCGTCGGCGTAGAAGCGGCCGTTGGAGTTGTAGCCGGCACTGTAGATCGCGCTCGTCACCGAGTCGCTGCGCCCCAGTTCTTCGCGCACGCGCTGTGCCCGATGCCCCGCCGCATAGGCCTTCGGCGTGAATCCCGTGACCTCCTTGAAGAGCCGGTGGAGATGGGAGGCGCTGAGGCCGGCGCGCTCGGCCAGTTGGTCGAGCGTGGGCGGCTGCTCGGCCGACTCGATGAAGCGGCACAGGGCCGCGACCTGCGCCGCCTGCCGTTCGGCCCGCGCCGGCTGGTCGGGCTTGCAGCGCATGCAGGGGCGAAAGCCCGCGCGCTGCGCATCGGCGGCCGTGGCATGGAACTCGACGTTCTCGGGCCGCGCCGGCCGCGCCGCGCACGACGGCCGGCAGTACACGCCGGTGGTGCGTACCGAGTAGAAGAAGCGGCCGTCGGCGGCCGGGTCGCGCGCGGCCACCGCTGCCCAGCGCGGATCGCTCGCCGTGGCGAGGGCCCGCATTTCATTGGCGTTGCTCATGTTCATCTGCGTCCTCTGGAGTGCTTGTTGATCGGTGGCTTCACTGTAGGAAAGGCCGATCGGTCGCGCACTCCGTGTCTTGCTTTCGAATTCGACCGTAGGACCATGCCGGCATGACGGTTGCTTCAGGCTTCGGCCTACGGCACCCCCATCCTCGCGTCGCTAGTTTGGGGCCCCATGATCGATCGTCGCTTACTTCTGTCTGCCGGTGGCGCCTCGCTGGCCCTCGCCGCCCTCGGCCTGCCCGCCGAAGCGCTGGCGGCCAGCGGACTCCAGTTCGGCCAGCCCGCGCCCTTTTCCTTCGATCGCCTGATCGCGCTTGCGAAGTCACTGGGTACCAAGCCTCAGGTGGCCGACAGTTCCTTGCCTGCCGATGTGCTGCAGCGCATCGATTACGACGCCCACGGCAAGATCCGCTTCGACACCGGCCACGCACTGTTCAGGGACGGGCCGGGCCAGTTCCCGGTGACCTTCTTCCACCTGGGACGCTACTTCCCGGTGCCGGTTCACATGCACCTGCTCGAGAACGCCGGCAGCGATGCCTTCGCGCGCGAGATTCTCTACGACCCCGCCTCATTCACGATGCCCGCCGACAGCCCGGCGAAGGAACTGCCGCCGGGCGCCGGCTTCGCGGGCTTCCGGCTGCAGGAAAGCCGCGTCGGCGACCAAGGCACGCGGCCCTGGGAAAAGAACGACTGGGTGGCCTTCCTTGGCGCGTCGTACTTCCGCGCCATCGGCGAGCTCTACCAGTACGGGCTGTCGGCGCGCGGCATCGCGCTCGACGCCGCGGTGCCCGACCGGGCCGAGGAGTTCCCCAATTTCACGCGCTTCTACTTCGAGCCGCCGGCGCCAGGCTCGGACGCGATGACGGTCTACGCCCTGCTCGAAGGCCCGAGCGTCACGGGCGCCTACAAATTTGCGATGAAGCGCGGCAAGGCAGTCCAGATGGACATCGAGTGTCGATTGTTCGTGCGCCGCGAGGTCGCCCGCTTCGGGCTCGCGCCGCTGACCTCGATGTACTGGTACTCCGAATCCGTGAAGCCGACGGCCATCGACTGGCGCCCCGAGGTGCACGACTCGGACGGCCTGGCGATGTGGAACGGCGCCGGCGAGCGCATCTGGCGTCCGCTCAACAACCCGACCCAGACCCGGGCCAGCGCCTTCGCCGACAACAACCCGAAGGGCTTCGGTCTGCTGCAGCGCGACCGCGGCTTCGATCACTACCAGGACGGCGTCTCCTACGAGAAGCGCCCGAGTCTCTGGGTCGAGCCGATCGGCGCCTGGGGCGAAGGCGCGGTGCAGCTGATCGAGATCCCGACCGACGACGAGATCCACGACAACGTGCTGGCTTGCTGGGTGCCCAAGGCACCGGTGGTCGCGGGCTCGAGCGTGGCGCTCAAGTACCGGCTGCACTGGAGCGCGGAAGAACCTTTCCCGTCGCCGCTCGCGCGCGTCGTCGCGACCCGCATGGGCCGCGGCGGTCAACCCGGCCAGCCGCGGCCGGCGGGGGTGCGCAAGTTCATGGTCGAGTTCATCGGCAAGCCGCTCGCGTCGCTGCCCTTCGGCGTCAAGCCCGAACTGGTGCTGACCACATCGCGCGGCAAGTTCTCGTACATCTTCGCGGAGCCGGTGCCCAACGGCGTGGCGGGGCACTGGCGGGCCCAGTTCGACTTCGCGGTCGAGGGGACGGAGCCGGTGGACATGCGGCTGTTCTTGAAGAACGGGGAGCAGACTTTGACTGAGACCTGGCTGTATCAGCATCAGCCCGCCTGAGCGTCATGAGCATGACTGCCAGGAATACCGCGGAACCGGCTTTGCCGGGCCGCTGGTATTGCCCCCGGCAGGGGGTGGGCGGGCTACACGAAGTGAGCCCAACCTGGGGGCGAGCCCTTATTTCCCCTTCACCCCAATCAACTCGATCTCGAAGTTCAGCGTGGCATTTGGCGGAATCACCGCGCCGGCTCCGCGCGTGCCGTAGGCGATCGCCGGCGGACAGGTCAGCTTGGCCTTGCCGCCGACCTTCATCAGCTGCACGCCTTCGGTCCAGCACGGAATCACGCCGTTGAGCGGGAACTCGGTCGGCTCGCCGCGCTTGTAGGAGCTGTCGAACTCCTTGCCGTCGGCCGGGAAGGTGCCGCGGTAGTGCACCTTGACGACATCGGTGGCCGCCGGCGAGGCGCCCTTGCCGTCGACCAGCGACTGGAACACCAGCCCGCTGGGCTTGGTGACCGGCGCCGATTGCGCCAAGGCGCTCGGCAGGACGAACATCGAAACAACGGCGGCACAAAGAACTGATCGCACGGCAAACCCTTGGTTGATTGGAAAAACGGCCTCATTATTGCCGGGTCGGCGCCGGCCTGGCACCGCTCTTGCACAACGTTGCCAACGACTCAACTAGGCCTTCGACGCCACCATGCGCTACCGCACCACGATCGATTCGCAGGTCTTCGACTTCGACGACCTGAAGCAGGTCATGGCCTTCGCCAGCCCGGCGCGCTCGGGCGACTACCTCGCCGACATCGGCGCGGCCACCGCGCAGCAGCGCATGGCAGCGCGCCATGTGCTCGCCGAAACGCCGCTCAAGCAGTTCCTGACCGAGGCGCTGATCCCCTACGAGGCCGACAACATCACGCGCCTGATCATCGACGGCCACGACGCCGCGGCGTTCGAGCCGGTGTCGCACCTGACGGTCGGCGACTTGCGCAACTGGCTGCTGTCCGAGCGCGCCGATACCGCGACCCTGACCGCCCTGGCACCCGGCCTCACGCCGGAGATGGCGGCGGCCGCCTCCAAACTGATGCGCAACCAGGACCTGATCGCGGTGGCGCGCAAGTGCAGCGTGGTCACTCGCTTTCGCGACACCCTCGGACTGCCCGGCCACCTCGCGGTGCGGCTGCAGCCCAACCACCCGACCGACGATCTGCGCGGCGTCGCGGCATCGACACTCGACGGCCTGTTGATGGGCGCCGGCGATGCGGTGATCGGGCTCAATCCGGCCTCCGACAGCATGCCGGTGCTCGGCGAACTGCTGCGCCTGCTCGACGAGGTCATCCAGCGCTTCGAGATCCCGACCCAGAGCTGCGTGCTGACCCACGTCACCAACACCCTGAAGCTGGCCGAATCCGGGGCGCCGATCGACCTCGTGTTCCAGTCGATCGGCGGCACTGAAAAGACCAACCTCTCGTTCGGCGTCACGCCCGAGCTGCTCGACGAGGCGCATGCGGCGGCGCAGTCGCTGAACCGCGGCACCGTGGGCCGCAACTGCATGTACTTCGAGACCGGGCAAGGCAGCGCACTGTCGGCCAACGCCAACTTCGGCGTCGACCAGCAGACCTGCGAGGCGCGCGCCTATGCGCTGGCGCGGCGCTACCAGCCGCTGTTGATCAACACCGTGGTCGGCTTCATCGGGCCCGAGTACCTCTACGACGGCAAGCAGATCATCCGCGCCGGCCTCGAGGACCACTTCTGCGGCAAGCTCCTGGGCCTGCCAATCGGCTGCGATGTCTGCTACACCAACCACGCCGAGGCCGACCAGGACGACATGGACACGCTGCTGGTGCTGCTCGGCGCGGCCGGCATCAATTTCATCATGGGCGTGCCGGGCGCCGACGACGTGATGCTCAACTACCAGAGCACCTCCTTCCACGACGCGCTGTTCCTGCGCGAGACCCTGGGCCTCCAGCGGGCGCCCGAGTTCGAGGCCTGGCTGCAGCACATGCACATCAGCGACGGCGGCGGCCGCCTGCGGCCGCCCTCGGCCAACCGGCTGCTGGCCGACATGGGCGCCCTGGCGGCGCTGACTCGATGAACGACATCGTCACCACGAGCCCCTGGGGCGACTGGCGCCGCGCGACGCCGGCGCGGCTTGCGCTCGGCCGCGCCGGGACCGGCATGCCGACCGACGAGGTGCTGCGCTTCGGCTGGGCCCATGCGATGGCGCGCGACGCGATCCATGCCGCGCTCGACGTGCCGGCGCTCGCATCTGCGCTGCGCGATGGCGGCTGGGCGGTGGCGCAGGCCCGCAGCCGCGCGCCCGACCGCACCGATTACCTGCGGCGCCCCGACCTGGGCCGCCAGCTCGATGCCGACGACGCGCAGCAACTGCGCGCCGGCAGCGGCTCGCCGGTCGACCTGTGCATCGTGGTCGGTGACGGCCTGTCCTCGCTGGCGGTGGCCCGGCATGCGGCGCCGCTGCTGGCGGCCCTGCGGGAGCACCTGCCGCCCGACCTGTCGCTCGCGCCGGTGGT
>Ga0247820_10001939_pt1 | contig 11644 bp, 9 predicted proteins | sample 13C_Glucose_Day1_2_FD_192480 | JGI IMG/M metagenome (GOLD analysis project Ga0247820, IMG submission 192480) | Soil microbial communities from agricultural site in Penn Yan, New York, United States - 13C_Glucose_Day14 | ecosystem: Environmental > Terrestrial > Soil > Agricultural land | place...
ACCGTCCCGAGCTGACCACCCGACGCCTGGGGCCGATGGGTCGGCCCGTGAGCAGTCCAGGAACCGGCGAAACGGGACAGCGTCGGTCGAGGCGCCGACGTCGGGACAGCCGATGGCTGAGTGCAAGCGCTTTCGCAGGCCTGTATTCTTGGTGCATCAGGGCGGGTGCGGCAGCATCCGGCCCCAACTCGGCGGAGGTCATCGATGGTTGCGGACTGGCGGCGCTTGTCTCTTCGGATTTGGGGCCGACAACCCAGTCGCCCTTTGCAATTTCTATTCGATGCCAAGGAAGGACTCCGATTGAACCCGATTCCCACGGCGGGAGGCGAGGCATCCCCAACACCGATACCAGCGGAAGAGGTGTCAGACGCTTCCGTTCGGGGCGTGGCCTGGGTGGATGGGGGGAACCGGTTCGTATTTCTCGGCCCCCGGGCAGATGCTGATTTCCTGCGCAACCTGGCGGAGTGGGCTAGGGGCCACGTGAGGGAGGCTCCAGCGCTGGCGGCACTGATGGATGCCGGCGCGGCAGTTGTCTCGGATGATGCCGCTGCGACGGCGGGCGTGCCGGTCGAAGAAGTCGTGCGCGCCCCGGCGCTCTGGGATGAACTGCTTCCGGCCAACGCGGCCACGGTGGCCGAATTGCTGGAACCCCTGTGGCCTGGCGCGAGGCTGTGGGCATGGATCGATCCAACGGCGCGCGGCGCGGACGTCCCCGTACTCGTGCATGCCTTGGCGGACGATCCCGACCATCACCGCATGGACGCCCTCATTGATGCCCTGGTGGGAATGGACGATCCAGGATGGTCCGGGACCGGCCGGCTGTTGGAGGATGGGCGAATCCAGCTCGTTGGGCGGGGCCTGACATACCAGCACCTGCACGTCGTCGCGTGCTGGGTAGCCCAGACCGTGGGGGAGCATCCTGGACTTGCCCGTCTTAGGGACCTGCAGCTGGCATGCCTCGATGTGAACGGGGCGGTCGCATCGATCGAGGAGGATCCGACGCTATGGACCGAGGTGCCAAGAGTCGTTGCGCCTGGGACCCTGGCCGGGAGCGCTTCGGAACTGATGAAGCTTGAGACCGGATCAGCCTTGCTCGGTTGGCTCTCCCCACTGGGCGTGGACGAACCGTGTTTCCTTTTGTTCGCGGACGCAGAATCCTACCGGGCGGCAGCGGATCGCCTCGCCGCACGTTTTCCCGACTCGTTCGAACGTGCCCATGTCCTTTCCGTGGAGAGGCTTCCCGGCGGTGAACTGGCCGTCGCCTGCCTGGACGACGATTCGGCCGGCTTCGCGGAGGCACTGCGAGCCTTCGCGGACCTCCGTGGCGCGGACTTCCCGGTTTTCAGTGCGCTGAGCACGGCTGTCATCTCGACGCTTTAGAACACGTGTCCGCGCAGCCGGTCGGATGCCTTATGAGCGCCCACAGCAGATCGCCAGTCGGGATATGGGTCGCGCTCCCCTCTTTGCAGCCGCCGCGATCCATAGTTTTTACAAGCTTGGCGAACGCAATTGGCTGCAGTACAAAGACGCCCGCGCAACGGCCCAACTCTTGCGCGCAGGAGGAATAGTCATGGCAGAAAAGTTCAGCGAAGCCACCTGGACCGCCTTCAGCAAGAAGCAGAAGCTCGATCTGCGAGATGCCCCACTGGTCAAGGCACTGGCGAAATTCGACAAGACCTCCGAAGACAAACCCGAGCCGCGACTCGAGGCGCTCCAGGGCCTCATCGAGGAGATCAAGAAACAGGTGACCGCCCAGGCCAAGCGCAAGAAGGAGATGGGCGACAAGGTGTTCGGCGAGGTGAAGGACAAGCTCTACGCCCTGCTCGACAGCGCCGAGATGCTGCACAAGGACACCGAAAGGGCGGTAGAAGCCAGAAAGGCCAGTGCCGACGACGAGGAGGAAAGCCCGGCGCTGCTCACCACCAGGCTCATCCCGTTGCTGCGCGAGGTGCGCAAGGGAGACGTGGAGATGCAGGCGCTGATCGCGCTGGCGGGCAAGGAGACGGTCGTGCTCCTGTCGCGCAAGGCCATCTCTCCCGCGCGCGGCAAGCTGCTGAAGGACCAGATGACCAATCCCAGCGGCCTGAAGTTCATCCGCGGTACGTGTTTGCTCGAGCAAGGCTCGATCACCTTCGTGGTGCAGGGACCCGCCGTGGGCTTGGCCAAGAAGATCAAGGCCGCGCTGCTGCAACAGACCGAGCAGAGGCTCAAGGTGCGGGTGCGAGGCGAAGACCCGAACGATGTGGATGAAGAAGGCGAGGACAACGAGTCGACGGCCGAGGGCAGCACCATTCCGCAGGCACCGCCGCTGCGAACGGCCGGAGCGGCGCAGCCGCAAGCCGCGGCCGGCGCAACCGACCCCGCGGCCGCAGCGTTCAAGGCGCGCCTGTCCGCGCTCGTGCCCAAGGTCAAGACCGCAGCGCCGGAGGTGAGAGCCAAGGTCAGCGAGGCGGGACTCGTGGCACGCCAGAACCACGACTTCGAAGGCGCCCATGCGCTGCTCGACGAGGCCGAGCGCATGCTCGAAGCCGGCCTAGCCGTCGCTGCAGGAACCGCACCCGCCGGCGGAGGCGACCGCAGCCCTGCCATGGCTCAGTGGACGGTGGACAGAACCGCAGCCCTCGCCACGCTGAGGTCCGTGGCCGAAAGGATCGCGGCGGCCAAGCACGCGAGGTCTGCCAAGGCGATCCTCGAGATCCAGTCGGTGATCAAGAACCTCACCCCAGAGCCGTCCACGATGCAGCAGATCACCGCGTTGCAGAACTGGCTCGGTTCCGACGATGTCGTGAACGACGTGTGCGAGCTCGCGAAGGACTTCCGCACGCCGCTGCTCAAGGCGCTGACCGGCTTGCGCGCGCAGGCCTCATGAGGCGCGGGCTACTCCTCATTCACGCAGGGAGAACATCATGTCCAGTCGACCGTTGACTGCGGTGCGCGAAGTCCTCGAATTCCTGGGGGCGACCGGCAAGCTGCCAACCGCAACGGCGTTGACACAGAAGGCGTCCGCGATGAAGCAAGCGCTCGGGAAAGGGATCCGCCGTTCGCGCGGCCCCAACGCCGAGGCGGCAAAACTTCACGGGCGAGTACAGGAGGCTACGCTGAACGAGCTCCCTGGCCTCGTCCCAGGCTTTCTGAAGGCGGCAATCACCTCGCTTCCAGGAGACGCGGCCCCGTTGCAGCAGGGTGAACGTCCTTCACCGGAAGACGAAAACCTCGGAATTGCTGCGGACGTAAACGCCTGGCAGCGGGCGCTGGTGGCATGGGAACAACGAATCGAAATAGCGGACAGTCTCCGCCTTGAACTCGATCGCTCAGAGGCCGGACTCGCGAAGAAGGCACCCAGCGAAGACGAAGCAAAGGCCCATGTGGACCTGGTCGCCGCATACAACTCCGCGCGTCTCGATGCCGAGCGGGCCGAACTGCGGGCCCTCGAAACCCGTGCCGGCCTCGAACAGGCACACCAAGCGGCCCGTGTCCACTAGCGCCCGCCGTACTCGTGCTCATGCGTCCCCAGAAAACTCCCCTGCGCCGGAGGCCCAGCCATGCTTGAAACCGACGATCCCTTCGCCGAAGGCGGCGCGCTCGAATCGGCATTTTTCCTGTTCCAGGACCTCGGCCTACCGCTGCCTCCGCTGCCGGCAGCCCTCATCCGGCGCCTCGAGGAGGTGGACGAGCACGTGTACTCCACGCGGCCTGCCGCGCCATCCAGTCTGACCCAGGTTGCCGGTCTCGCGGATGAGGCCGCCCGTGGCGATGCGCCGCCCTACCTCGCGTTCTCCTACGAAGGCCACGGAACCAATACCTGGTTCGTCCGCTATGTCGCGGTGCTTCCCCATGTCGCCGTGTTTTTGGAGCTGCCGTACGGCGGGGCCTTCGACGACCCCCTCGCGGCCCGCGCCGTGATCGAACGCGTGTTCGGGGAGGCGGGTGCTCTGCTGTCCCTCCCCGAGCGGGGGGACGGCGTGCCAGTTGTCGCCTTCGTTCGCGGGGAGAGAAACGCCGCCTGGCGAGCAGTCGGCGCCGCCGACTGGACCGACGATCCCGACGCCCTAGCCACGCTTGCTGCTCGCCTTGCGCACTGACGGGAGCCCTTCATGTGTAAGCACGCTCAACAAGACCATGAAGAACTCAACCGCCGCCAGCGTCGGCTGGACGCGAGGGGCAACGACATCGAAGCCGCGAACCGCGAGTCCGACTGGGCGATCGGCCTGGCGAAGAACTTGCCGGAAGATGGCCTCGCGCTCGTCAACACCCATATCGTCGGCCTGACGAAGCGCTTCCCTAAGTCGAACGATGGAAAGAAGCTCGCCGCCGCCATCCAAGGACTCGGCAACGACAAAGTCGATGCATGGCAGTTCGCCTCGCTGGTCATGGATAACACCAACGGTTTCAAGGGGCTGATCGACCACATCGGAAACGCGCTCCCCCAGGGCAAAGTCGACCAAAAGTACGACACCCTCAAGGCAAAGTATCCCTACCTCCACAACGACCGTGGCCGGGATGCCGCACCCCGCATCCGGGACGAGATGTATCAAAACAGGAATGTCGGCATCACGCTCTCGTCCGGACGGAGCGTGGCCCAGAAGAACGCCTTGAACACGCCGATCACCCATGGCGGCGCTCAGTTCTCGTCTAGCGACACTTCGCCCACGGTTCAGGCTCTCGTCTCGCAGGGCGCGCCTTTCGTAGGCGGCGCCTCGGGCACGCTGCGGTTCATCTGCCAGGAGTGGGACGTGAACCACGGCGAGGCACACGAGGTCGGTGCGGGCGAGCTGGCGGAGCGGGAAAAGCTCATTGGCGTGCACAGCGTCTTGATGATGGTCGCGGGGCATCACAGCGTGTCCGAGTGCCTGATGATGGTGCAGGCCTACGGGTACTTCATGGACGTTCCGAGCCCCCTCGACGACTACGACAAAGCCACCAAAGCCTTCGAGAAGCGCCTGGCGAAGCTCGGGCTCCAGTCACCCGCGCCGCTCTGTAAGGCTAGCGCCATGGAGGGCAAGTCGAAGGAGCAGCTGGCCTACGAAGCCGAGCTCAATGAACTTGAGCGTGAGCGCGAGCGCCTTTCAGGCCATGAGAGCAAGTCGAACATGGCCAGTCTCGATCGTACTTTCGCGGACGCGGCGGGACACGCGCATCGCGGGCAATGGGCCAAGGCACGCGACCGGCTGGGGGACGCGCGTGCCCATCTCGCCTACACGGCCGATCGCGTGCAGAAGACCGAGCAGGGTTCTCCGGCGATCCTCAAGTCCGAGGATCTGATCAAGGCGTTCGGAGACCGAAAGCCCCATCGCGACAAGAAGAAAAGCCGGTCCTACAAGGACACGCTGGTTTCTCTCGACGAATACCACGCCTCGTTCAAGACCCTCGCGAAGACCCCCCTGGCGACAGAGTTCTCCTATAACGCTTTCCGCGAACTCCGGGGCCAATTGGACAGCGTGGAGCGTGCCGGCCAGGCCTATATCGCCAAGCATGGCCGCAATCGCGACAAGGCCAACGAGGTCGCTGCGATGCAGGCCCTGGTTGCAAATGTCGCCCGCGAACGGGCAATGCTTAACAAGCTCGAGACGGACAAGAAGACGACCCAGGAGGAGAAGGCGCTCAACTTGCGAGATGCCATCCTGTTGCAACGTGCCGGCGGCATCCAGTTTGCCAAGCCGACGCTGCTCTCGGACCAAAACCTCGACCGGGCGAAATGCCGCCACCTCGGCAGCGGCGGCATCAACCAGGTCCAGAAGATGGTCTACCAGCCGCCGGGCCAGGGCAAGCAAGTGCGCGTTTTCAAGGCTGAGGACCCGAACGCCCGCGTGCCGGGAGGTCCCCTCGAAATCGGCATCGTTCCCGGCGATCCCGGATTCGCGCGCCGCAATGTCGCCACCCGGAAACTTGCCGAAGGCTTGGGACTTCAGGACCTCGTGCCGGACGTGGACCTGGTCATGGTGGATGGAGTACCGGGTATCGCCATGGAGCGCGCTTCCGGCGAGTCGCTGGAGAAGGATGAGGAGGAAGAGTTGGTTGACGGCGCCTCCGACGACGAAATTCGCAAATACAACCTGCGCAAGGACGCGGCAACGGGGAAGGTTTATACGACGAAGCGCCGGCCGAACCCCATGGACCTGGAGGGAGATGCCAAGATCGAAACCCAGTACCTCAAGGCGATGGTGAACCTGCAATGGCTGGATGCCATCTCCGGCCAGATCGACCGCCACGAGCGGAACTACCTGATCGAAATCAAAAACGGCGTCCTCACCATCAAGGCCATCGACAATGATTTCAGCTTCGGTGACAAACATACCTCCGTCGAGGGGATCGAAGGAGCCGGCGCACCCAGCAATCTCGGGCAGCAATACTGCGGCCTGCCCGTGCTGATCGATGGGGCGTTCTATGCTCATTTCGCGAAACTGAGCCTGAAGGACGCACTGGGACCGGGCGCCGACGCGCTCACGGAGGGCGAGCGGAAGGCGACCGAACTCCGGCTCAAGGAAGCGCAAAAGCACGCGGACGGTCTTGCCAAGACCGGCTGCGTGGTCGACAAGTGGGACGAGTTCCAGAAGGACGGCCTGAACGCCAAGGAGTTCTTGCTGGGAAGCAAGAAACCCAACTATGCCAAGCGGGACCTGAAACTGAATCGGGGAAATCAAAAGAAGCAGACTTGAGCAGCGCTCGGTGAGTGCACCGACTTTGTCGCGAACCTCAAATACGAGACCGAACGCAAGACCGGCACGAAGAAGGTCCTGGTCGAACTCGGCTTCACGCCCCGTCCATGGCTGGCTCGGCCGCTACTGGCCCGGCCCACTGGACCCGGCGGCATTTGCTTGATGCCGAACTGCATAAGGCTCAGCTCCCTGCCGTCGTGCCGACCAGAAAGCATCGTTGACGCCGTGAGGTCGGAACCAGCGATCAGGCAGGCGTCAACGCTCGAAGACTAAAGTTGGCACATTCCGCTGCCGTCCGGCGACGGTGTCTGGAGTCGAGAAGCGGCGTGGAGCTGGTCGAGCGCGAGAACGAAATCCGTGTGCTGCAGGAGTGCCTGCGCAACGCGGCGCGCGGCAGCGGCCGCATGGTGCTGCTCGGTGGCGAGGCCGGTATCGGCAAGACCAGTCTGCTGCAAGCGCTGGCGGATCGGCGCGACGAGGCGATCCTTTGGTGGGGCGCCTGCGATGCGCTGCAGACCCCGCATCCTCTGGCGCCATTGCACGACATCGCGCGCTCGACGAACGTGGGCTTTCGTGCCCTGATGTCGGGGGAGACCGACCGCGCTGCCCTGTTCGAGGCGGTGCTGGGCGAGTTGCAGGCCAGCCGGCGACCGGTCCTGGCGGTCGTCGAGGACGTCCATTGGGCCGACGAGGCGACCATGGACCTGCTGAAGTTCCTGGGTCGACGCATCGATCGTGTGGCCTGCCTGCTGGTCGTCTCGTTCCGCGACGATCAGCTGACGCCCGCGCACCCGCTGCGCCGGCTCATCGGCCAGTTGCCGCCGGCGCTCGTGGCGCGCATCGATGTGCCGCGCCTGTCGCCCGCTGCGGTCAAGCTGCTGGCGCGGCGCGCCCTGCAGTCGGCCAAGGGCCTGCACGCCGTCACGCAGGGCAATCCGTTCTTCGTCACCGAGGTGCTGCGCCATGGGGGCGAGCCGGTGCCGCGCGCTGTGCAGGATCTGGTGCTGTCACGCTATGCGGAACTGGCCGCTGGCGCGCAGGCGGTCGTCCGGCTGGCCTGCGTAGTGCCGGGACGGATCGAGCGCTGGCTGGTCGAGCGCCTGCTCGGTGACGACGTTGCGCCGATCGAGGCCTGCCTCGGTTCGGGCCTGCTCGCCAGCACCGCAGAGTCCGCGCTGGGCTTTCGCCACGAGCTCGCGCGTGCGGCGATCGAGTCGTCGCTGGCCGCGCCGCTGGCGCGCAGTCTGCACGCCTCGGTGCTCGAGGCGCTGCGCAGCGATCCGCGAGCGCAGGCTTCGCTGGCGCGCCTGGTGCATCACGCGGTCGGCGCCGACGATCATGAGGCGGTGATGCAGTACGCGCCGCGAGCCGCGGAAGAGGCGCGCCAGCGCGGTGCCTGGAAAGAAGCCGCGGCGCACTATGCCGTCGCGCTGCGCCACGCCGAGATCGCGGGCGTCGACGACGATGCCGCGTGCATGGCCCGCGCGCTCGACGGCTACGCCGGCGGCTGCCGGGGCCGCGACCAGCTCGACGAGCTGATCGCCGCACGCTCGCGCTTGGACGCGATGTACCAACGCACCGGCCAGGTCGCCGAGCGCGCGCACAACCTGAGCCAGCTCGCGATGAGCCTCACGCTGGCGGTGCGCAACGACGAGGCCGAAGCGGCGAGCCGCCAGGCCATCGCGTTGGTCGAGCCGCTGCCGCCCAGCGCCGCGCTGGCCACGGCATGGCGCGTGCAGGCGTGGCTGTGCGAGATCGCGCGCGACCGCGAGGCATCGATCCGCTACAGCACGCAGGCGCTCGAGCTGGCCGAACGCCTGGGCGAGCGCGAGACCGCGGTGCTGGCGATCAATTCGCTCGGGGCGGCCATGATCCACAACGACTACGACGCCGGACGGGCGCACCTGCTGCGCGCCGTGGACATGGGGATGGCCGAGGGGCGCCACTTCGTCGTCGGCAACGCGTTGAACAACCTGGCCTTTGCGACCTGCGAGTTGTTCCGGTGGCAGGAGGCCCGATCGGTGCTGGCTCGCGCGCTGGAGCTTTGCGAGCACGAGGCGATCGAGCGCAATCGCGGCTACTACCTGGCCTTGCAGGCCCTCTGCGACGTTCACCTGGGTCGTTGGAATGACGGCGCTGCGCGCGCGCAGGAGCTGGTCCTGTCGGAGACATGGGTCCCGCACCGCTTCTTCGCCTTGCTTGCGCTCGGTCGCGTGCAGGCGCGCCGAGGCGACCCGCAAGCCGCGGCCACCCTTGACGCGGCACTGGCGCTGGCACCGGCGAGCATCGCGGTGCGAGCGGCGCGCGCCGAGGCGGCCTGGCTGCGCGGCGACCTCGCCGCCGTGGTCGACGAGGCACGTCATGGCCTGGCGCTGGCGGGCAAGCAGGGCCCGCCGTGGTACCTCGGCGAGCTGGCGTACTGGCTGCATCGCGCAGGCGCGGGCGAAGGCATCCCCGCGCGTTGCGCGGCACCCTATGCGATGCAGATCGAAGGCGGCTGGGCAGCGGCCGCCGCAGCCTGGGCCGACGCCGGCTGCCCCTATGAACAAGCACGCGCGCTGGCCGAGGGCGACGGTGCCGCAGCCTTGCAGGCTTGGCGCCTGTTCGACGGCCTGGGCGCGCGGCCGGCCGCCGATGCCGTGCGCTCGCGACTGGGCAAGGCGTCGCGACGGCTGCTGCCGCGCGTCGCGCGACCCGATACGTCGGGCCATCCCTTTCAGCTCACTGCGCGCGAGGCCGAAGTGCTGTCGCTGTTGTGTGCCGGGCTGAAGAATGCGGCGATCGCCGAGCGTCTGGTGCGCTCGGTGCGCACGGTGGATCACCACGTGGCGGCGATCTACGCCAAGCTCGGCGTGGGCTCGCGCAGCGAGGCCGTCGCGGCCGCGCTCCGTGCCGGCCTCGGCATCGAAGAATAGGCAAATCGCGGTCGCCGTGTAGGCAAGTCTGCCGTGGGGGGCGGGGTGGGCGGCACCTAACCTGCGTTGGCGGCTGATCGAGCCGTTAACCGTATTCGGAGCCTTCCATGCCTCGCTACATCGTCGAACGCAGCTTCCCCGGCGGCCTGCGCATTCCACTGACCGAGCAGGGCGCGCAAGCCTGCATGAACGTGGTCAAGAACAACGCCGAGGGCGGCGTGACCTGGGTCCACTCCTACGTCAGCGAGGACCTGGGCAGGACGTTCTGCGTCTACGACGGTCCGAGCCCCGAAGCCATCCGCCAAGTGGCCGGCAAGAACAACCAGCCGGTGGGCAACATCACCCCGGTTCGCGTGCTCGACCCGTACTTCTACCGCGGCTGATCTCGCGCGGGGCTCGCGCCCCGCTGCCGCTCCTTGTCACTCAGGCCGACCTCGCCGCGACCGGCGAGGGCCGCCGCATGCCCATCTCTACGACGACCATCACCATGCAAACACTTCTTCACGGGTCCGCTGCCCGAACCTACCGCCTCACTGTGCTGGCCACGCTCGGCTTCGTGCTGGCACTCGTCTTCGCGCCATCGGCCGACGCTCAGACCACCGACCGCACCGTCACCGTCACGGAACAGGTCCGGCTCGGCGTGTCGCCGGCGCGGGCCTGGGGCGCGATCGAAAACTTCCTGACCTGGCCTTCCTGGCATCCCGCGTTCGCCAGCACCCAGCTCCTCAAGGGCGATGGACGCTCCAAAGGGAGCGTGCGCCTGATCGCGACGCGCGACGGCGCGCAGTTCACCGAAGAACTGCTCTCGCACGACGCGGCCACGCGCAGCCTGCAGTACCGGATCCTCACGTCGCCGGCACCGGTCGTCGACTACCGCTCGACCCTGACGGTGGGCCCCAACCGCGACGGCTCGACCGTGGTCTGGAGTTCGGAGTTCAAGATCAAGGCGGGCGCCTCCGAAGAAGAGGTCAAGAAGATGATCGCAGGCATCTATCGACTCGGCCTCGACAACCTCGCCACCGCGGTCGAGTGAGGGGCCGACCATGAAGCTCCTCGACCTTTGTGCAAGCTTGTCGCTGGTGACGCTGGCTGCTTGCGCCGGCACGGCGGCCTCCGAGCAGAGCCTGCCCTGCGAACTGAAGCCGGCGGCGGCATCGTCATCGCTACGGCTCGCGGCGCGCGGCGTTCAGATCTACGAATGTCGTACGGCGCCGGATCCGTACTCGCCGGCGCAATGGACGCTGGTGGCACCGGAAGCGGAGCTGTTCGACGTCGGCGGCCAGCGTGTCGGCCGCCATTTCGCAGGCCCGCATTGGGAGGCCACCGATGGCAGTCGCATCGTCGGCAGCGTGAAGGCGCGCGCCGATGCACCGCAGCGCGGTGCCATCCCCTGGCTGCTTCTGGGCACCAAATCGGTGGGCGGACCAGGCCACTTCAGCAGCGTCACGCAGGTGCTGCGAATCAATACCGTGGGCGGCGTGGCCCCGGCGACGGCCTGCAGTCCGGGTGTTCCCGGCGGCCGGGTGTCCGTGCCCTACAGCGCCGACTACGTGCTGTTCACTGATTGATGGGAAACCCATGCAAAAGCAACAACCCACGCTCGGCACGTCCTGCCGCAACCTTGAAACGGAACAAACAATGCATCTGTCGCCTGCACCTCGATACCGTGCAAAGCTGCTTTCGCTCGCGGTCCTTGCAACCCTCTGCACGTCACCGGTCCATGCGGCACCGTTCATCGACGCCCAGGGGGACTTCCTGCCCACCTACACTGGCACCAAGGACGCCGATCTGGACGTGCGCTTCGCCGACGTTGTGATCGACCCGAAGGCGGGCACTGTCACTCTCTCCGGCATCCTGGCCGGGCCGATCGACAAGGCCTCGGGCAAGTTCTACGTCTTTGGCATCGATCGCGGCCGCGGCGACGTCGGGCGCGACCTGGTGTTCCAGGGACCGCTCGGCGGCGAGCCCAAGATCGGCAGCGGCGTACGCTGGGACGCAGCCATCGGGCTGCTGGCCAACGGGCAGGCCGTGTTTTTCGACGCGCTCAACCCCGGCGTCGTGCCCCTGCCCAAC
>Ga0247820_10001940_pt1 | contig 11643 bp, 23 predicted proteins | sample 13C_Glucose_Day1_2_FD_192480 | JGI IMG/M metagenome (GOLD analysis project Ga0247820, IMG submission 192480) | Soil microbial communities from agricultural site in Penn Yan, New York, United States - 13C_Glucose_Day14 | ecosystem: Environmental > Terrestrial > Soil > Agricultural land | place...
AGGCCCGCACAGAGCCACTCAGAGACTTCGAGCAAGGAGACCGCGTGAGCGCCGAAGACGACCTCCGCACCCAAGTCCGGGCCGAGCTGGCGAAGGCCAAGATCAGCCAGGCCGAAGCCTGCCGCCAACTCGGCTGCTCCACGAAGTACATGTGCCAGATGCTCACCGGCGCCGCCCCGCTCACCCTCGCCTGGGCGGAACGCATCCTCGCCCTCTGCGGGAAGCGGGTCGTGATCGACGTCCGCCGGAAGCGCCGTACCCCGGCCTGATCGTCCGTCTCGTGGGGCTGCACCACCCGCAGCCCCACCCCCACACCCCAAGGAGCAACACGTGACCGAGCCCTACGACGTCAACGCCGCCCGCAACCAGCGCCGCGAGAAGACCGGCGACACCTGGAAGTTCCGCCTCGACGGCGACCTCTTCGAACTCCCCGTCGAACTCGCCCGCGACACCGCCCGCCAACTGCGCCAGCTCGACGACCACGACGTCGACGGACTCCTGAAGCTCCTCATGGGCGAGCAGCAGTTCAAGCAGTTCTTGCTGCACGAAGTGACCATGCAGGACATCGCCGCCCTGCTCGAAGCGTTCGGCCGCGACACGGGGCTCGCCCTCGACGGCGGTCCGCGGTGACGCCGCGCGGCACAGCCCGCACCCTCACCCGTCGGCAGCGGCAAGTCCTCCTCCTCGCCGCCAACGGCAACACCAACGCCGCCATCGCCACCTGGCTCGGTGTCCGACCCCACTCCGTCACCGAAGTCCTCACCGCCGCCTACCGACGCCTCGGCGCCAGCGACCGCGCCCAAGCCGTGGCCATAGCCCTCGCCGTCGGGGAGCTCGGCGTCCACGAGATCCACATCCCCGACCAGCAGCGCGACGCCGCCTGAACCACCGCCCCGCCCGCACGCCGCAAGGAGCACCGCCGTGATCGACACCCAGACGTCCACCTGCCTGATCTGCCTGCGCGCCCTCTACGCCGACGAAGCCGGCCGGTACTGCTGCCGCCCCTGCCAGGACCACGGCACCATCATGCTGCGCGCCATGCCCGACCTCTACACCCAGCTCGGCGAACTCCTCCAGCCCGGCGCCGGCCGCGGCGAAGGACGCGTCAGCGGCAGCAAGAGCGCACCCCTGCCGTGCTCCACCGACGCCCTCGACCTGCGCTCCCGCGGAGGCATCGTCACCGTCCTCGCCAGCTGGGAAGACGCCGTCCGCGACGAACTCGGATACACCGCCGCCACCTTCCGCGGCGACTACGAGCAGACCCTCACCGGCGTCATCGGCTTCCTCGTCGGCAACGCGCCCTGGATCTACAGCTCGTTCGCCGCCGTGGATGAGATGCATCGCGAGGTTCGGCGGCTGCACGGCCACGCCGCATCGCTCACGGAAGGCGAGAGGCCGGCCCGCCGCGTCCCCGTCACCTGCACCTGCGGCTGGACCCTCCGCGTCACCCTCGACACCGCCGGCGTGAAATGCCCCGGCTGCTCGACGCAGTACGGGCACAGCGAGGTGCTCCGGCTGCCGCTCGCGGAGAGGCGGGCGGCGTGACGGAGCACGCCACCGACCAGCTGCCCATCGTCACCGACACGGCTGGCCACACCTACATCGGAGCCGATGCCGTCGTCGTCCTGCTGCGCGCCATCGCCGAAAGCTGCCGCAACCTTGCCGACGACCCCGATTGCGACCTCCGCAGCGCAGCCGCCGCCATCGACCTCGAAGCCGACAACCTCGACTGCCGGGCCATTGAGCGGACCAGATGACGAAGGCCCCCGACCGCCATCCGGTCGGGGGCCTCCGTCGTGGGCTGGCCTACAACTGCGGACGCCGCGCCTGCCAGGCAGCTTCGACCGCGGCGATGAACTCGGTGTACGTGTCCCGCTGCCCCCACGTGAACAAGATTGTGCGCGGGTTTCCGGCCGGCGTCTGATCCAGCGCTGGCGCCAACACGCGCGCCGCCCCGCCATCCGCAGCCGTCATCAGGTGCACATGCCCGTTCACCAGCCGCGTCGGCTCCACCCTGTGGATCTTCAGCACCTCGTCGAGCAGCACCGACCCCGACCGGTTCCCGCCCAGTCGGGCCACCCACCGCCGCCGGAACTCCACCCGATCCGCATGCACCACCGCCGACGCCAGCCAGCCCTTGAACACCCGAGGCTCCGGAGCCCCCTTCGACAAATCCATGCCCGGCAGTCTGGCCCGGACAAGGCCCGGCAGGCAGCGAAACGACAGAAGCCCCCGACCTGATGGTCGGGGGCTTCTGTGCTGCCGTCAGATCAGGCGCAAGAACGCCCTCTCGCCGTTGTGGAAGTGGACGGTCACGCCCGGGCCGCGGTCGCGCGCCGACCACACGTCCAGACGCTCCGTGTCCGCCGGCTCCGACGCGCCGATCACGCCCGCCAGCCAGGCGTCCGGCGCCCCGGTCACCGGAGTGGCTGTGAACGACGGCGGACCCGCCTGAACCGGCGGCGTCACCGGATCATGCTTCGCACCGTCCGCCAACTGCCCGATCACCTGCCAGCGTGACTCCCGGCCCGCCACCGTGGCCGCCAGCGCGTAGGGGTGCGGGCCACCCTCGACGGCGATGGCCTTCTGAACATCCGGAGTCTTCCTCAGCAGGTCAACGAGGTGATCGCGGTAGGCAGCAGGGCGCACGAGCAGGTCCTTTCGGTGGGGCTCGGTCAGCTTATGCGGGCAGCGTCTCGTCGAGGTACGCCTGCACCGGCTCGAACAGCCCGTAGGGCACGTACTCCGGGATCTCGGCGAGCGTCACCCAGGCGACCGCGTCCAGCTCCTCGGCGTCCGCGACGTGCGCCTCCCCGTCGATCACCTGGCAGGCCGTGTAGGACATCTCCCGGCCCGTCTTCGGGTGGACGCGCTGCCCGATCAGCGAGGCCGCCTCGACCTTGAGGCCCGTCTCCTCGAGCGTCTCGCGCACGGCAGCCTGCTCCGGCGACTCGCCGGCCTCGATCGCACCCGCGGGGAACTGCCACAGCAGCTCGCCCTCGCCGACCGCCCGCCGGACCATGAGGACACGGCCGTCCTGGACGATGATGGCGGCGGAGATGCCGGGCTTCTCGGTCTTCGTCTCGGTCGTCATGCGGCAACCTCCAAGGCGCTCAGAACGGGCGGAAAGATCTGCTCTGCGGGAATGAAGCGGGTCAGGGTCCGGCGGGGCACCCAGGTGACGTCGATGTTCTCCAGCGGGTCCCGGTTCGTCGCCTCGCCCGCGAGGTGGTCGGCGAGGTAGTAGGAGGCCACGACCCCGGTCACCGGGTGTACGCGTTCGCCCAGCTGCTCGCGGACCGCGCAGTGCACGCCCGTCTCGCCGTGCGTCTCCTGCGCAGCCACCGCGGCCGGGTCGGCGCCCGGCTTGACCATGCCGGCCGGGAACTGCCAGCGCAGCTCGCCGTCCCCGCGGCGGCAGACGAGCAGTACGTCGTCACCCTTCACCACCACGGCGATCGCCACGCGCAAGGCCTGCGCCTCGACGGCGGCCGGGCTCGGGCGGGTCAGGAGGCTGAAGCGGCGCTGCACCGAAGTGGTTGCCCTCCCGTAGGCGGTGTCCAAGGCGGACTGGATCTCTGCACGCGGCACGATGTCCGGCGAGGAATGCCAGTTGGCCACCGTGCGCACTGCGACGCCGAGGTGGTCGGCGAAGCCGTCGTTCGTCATCCGGAGGGCCTGCTGCAACGCGCATGCAGTGCGGCCCGTCCACGTGCTGATGACGTCGTCCACTTTGCGCCCCTTGCCTGATCGTCTCGGGCGTACTGCACTACGGCTGCACTCCTGCTGCATCGGCACTGCACCAAGCGCGCGTGGTCACGATGCGGCCTGCAGGGTTCACTCAGGGGCATGGCCCACTTCGTCATCCCCGCTGGGCGCGGATCCCCGGTCGTCGTTGACCCGGGCGGTCGCCTTCCGGACCCATTCCCTGCTGTATCGAGCGTGCTCGGCTACGACTGTCAGCGAGCAGCCGAGGTCGCGAGCCTCCGCCACAGCCTCTTCGAGGCGCTGGCGAGTCTTCTCGTGGGCAGCGGTCGCCCTGTCGACCTTGCGGAGCGCGGCTGCCATCTGGGCGGTGGTGGGTGTCGGGGTCTTCGCTGCCATGTCCTGCATGTTCTCACGCTGGCGCGTCAACCGACTAGACGCGCCGCAAAGAATCTCGTCCACTTTGTTGCAGCCCTAGCGAGGTCCGTGCCATGCTGGTCCTGCAACAAAGTAGACGCAAAGCCCCCGGCTTTGTGGCCTACTAGCTGTGCCCACTCCTACCGGACCAAGTCCGCGGGCACTGCACAAAAGAAGATCGGGCCGGACACTGCGACTCCTACATCGCAGGCCGGCCCTACCACGAGGAACTGTTGAGAGGTCCCCTCATGGATACGCCGCAGTCTATCTGCTCCACCCTGCCCGCCGAACGCTTGATCAGCCTGACCCTCGAAGCCGAGGTCATGGCGGACGGCGACAGCGGCCACCTGGCCCTCGTCGCATCCACCGACCCGCAGCTCGCCGACATCCGCGACGTCACCCCGGCCCGCCTCCGCGAGATGGTCGCCGCCGCGCGTACCCGGCTCGCCGAGTTCGAGCGCCTGGCCGACGGGCAGGAAGCCCGCAACACGCTCCGCGCGCTCCTCGACGAGCACGGGCTGCGCACCGAGGAGTGGGACATCACCGCCCTCGACAGCCGGCTCCGCGACAGCATCACCGCCGTGCACGACCCGGTCACCGGGGGAGACGTCATCATCGTCCCCACCGGACAGGACCCGATCGACCGGCTCGGCGCCGTCCGCCGGCTGATCGAGGACATGCGGGGTGCGGCATGAGCGCCGTCTCCCTCGCGTCCGGCTACCTCCGCAACCGCGCCCGGCACGGCGAGCGCGACGCCTGGCTCACCTACGGCCGGTCGCTCGCCGACCGTCTCGGTCTGACCGGTGACGACTGGGCCCTGCGGCAGCAGCTGCCCGCCGTCGCCCGCCGGATCGTCGCCGACCACGAGGCGCCCGTCGACCTGCTCGCGCAGGCCGCGACCGAGTCCGGCCAGCCGTTCCTCATCGCCGTCGTGCACGTGTCCATGGCCGGCAAGGCGGTGGCGGCATGAGCGCCCTCTCTTTCGCCGACCGTCTCGCCCATGTCGAGGCGCAGGGTCCGGTCCGGACCGTCGAGCCGCCGAAGCCGCACCGCACGGTGCTGGAGTCCTTCCCTGCTGGCGCCCCGCGTGGCGTGTGGCCGGCCGAGGGCTACGCCGCTGAGCAGCGCCGTCAGGGCGTCCCGGCCCGCGTCGTCATGGACCTCGCCACGGACTCGTTCCTCGTGATCGTCGAGGGGGCGTCGTGAGTATCTCGAAGGAGTACACCCGCCGCTGGCAGCGGGACGCCCACCAGGCGCTCGGCGAGTTCCTCCAGGCCGATGGCCTACCCGCGGTCACCTGGACGATCGCAACGTCCGGTGCGCTGGTCGCCGACGTCGACTCGCTGACGTCGACGCCGGCCGAGCAGCGCGCGGCGTTCACGGCCTGGACCCGCCACCTGAACGCGGACGTCACCCCCGAGCGGGTCGACTCCGACGGCGTGACCCACCTGTACGCGAAGTTCTCGTGGCAGGGCGAACGCGTCCGCGGTGCCGTGCGGGCCTCCATCTACCCGCCGCTCGACGAGGAGGTGACGTCATGACGGAGCAGCAGGCCGCCGACGCCCTCGCCGCGCAGCGCATTGCCGCCGCCCAGGCTGCGGCCGACGCAGCCGAAGCCGCCCGCGCCGAGGCCGCACGCCTCACCGCCCAGCAGCGCTAACCCCAGCCCGCCGCGCCGGCGGGGAAGTTCCGACCCCCGCGGCCCCGTCGGCGCGGCCTCCCACCTCCCATCACGCCCTGAAAGGCACCGCCATGTCTGTTCCCGTCCTGACCCTGATCTCTGCCGAGGACCCGTTCGAGGCGATCACCGCCGACGCCGAGGCCGACGTCCGGGCCGGCTTCATCGCCGACTACCTCGCCGCCGGCACCGACCTGATCGCCCGGGCCTGGATCGCCTACGAGGTCGAGCTGTACGACGCCTCCAACCCGGGCGAGCCGCCGCTCATGGACGAGATCCGCGGCATCCACCTCCCGGCCGCCGCCTGATGCGCCGCGCCCACCCGCCAACCAGACCAGGGAGCAGCCATGACGAACTCGACCAACAGCCTGATCGGTAACCACGACTGGTCCGCCGCCAAGAAGCAGGAGCAGGCCGATGCGGCCCGCGCGGAGGCCGACCGGCTCCAGGCCGAGGCGGACCGACACCGGGCGTCCGCCGAACGCCTCCGCGACGCGGCCAACCGCGACACCTGAATAGCCCCGCCAACCGCATTCATACGAGAGGACCCTGCGATGAGCGAAACGATCGAGCCCGGCCCGTACCGGTACTTCCTGGAGACGTCCGAGCCCGAGCAGCGCAGCTTCGGCGGTGACTTCGTGGCCCAGCGACCCGACACCGAGGAGAACATCCTCCGCTGGCTGCTCGGCATCCACCTCTCTGACCTCCGCGGCCAGCAGGTGACCGTCACCCGCTTCGAGCTGACCCGCCCCTGACCGGACCGCCGGGCGCGGGCGGGGGACTCCCGCGCCCGGCACCCCATCCAGAGAGGACTGATCGACGTGCACACCGGATCCGCCGATGAACTCCGCGCCAAGGAAGCCCGGAGCCGCGAGATCGCCCGCCAGATCGCCGACCTGCTCAACGAGGCCGACCGGATCGCCCCCGGCGCCGTCGTGGCGCAGGTGTCCGGTCTCGGCTTCACCATCCGACGCACCTCCAGCGGCTTTGCCGCCTCCACCCGCTGACCTGCTCCGCAAGGTCTGACCCGCCCGACCCAAACCCCAGAGAGGACTGATCACCCGTGACCGCCGCACCCGTCGAGAAGAAGCTCAACGGCCACGCGCCTGGCTTCGACGCCGTGGCGCTCGCCAAGGCGGAGGCGATCCGGATGGAGGCCGCCGCCAAGGCTGAAGCAGCCCGCATCGAAGCCGAGGGCAAGGCCGAAGCCGAGAAGATCCTCGCCGCCGAAAAGGCCGAGAAGGAGCGCATCGCCAACGAGCGCGCCGCCATGCGCCTGGAGAAGGAGAAGGCCGATCACGCCGCGCACCTTGCGAAGAAGGCGGCCGAGGCAGCCAAGGCGCAGGCCGAGAAGGGCAAGACAGAGCAGGCCGCCGAGGAGCGGGCCGAACGTGAGGCCCAGCAGCTCGCCGAGCAGGAGCGCTCCGAGCGGCTCTGGAAGTTCGGCGCCTACGGCATCTACGTCGTCGGCCTGATCATCGCCGGCCCGGTGCAGTTCATGCACTTCTGGGACCCAGCACGCAAGTTCCTCGTCGCTGCCCCGGCTCTGCTGGAAGGCTTCGCCGTGGTCCTCGCTTGCGGTGCCGCATGGGCGGTCGCTCATCGGCGGGACGTGGCGCCCTACCGCATCGGCATCATGATCAGCGCGATCATCGCTGCCGCGATCAACCTGCACGGCGGCATGACCGACCCCAGGCTCGGCTTCAACGCCGGCCTTATCGGGGCCATCGCCTCCCTCGGCGGGCCGATCGTCCTCATGGCCTACGAGCACGGCATCGCGCAGCAGGCCGACGGCATCCCATCCCGGCGGGAGCGCCGCGCCGCCGCCCGAGCCAAGAAGCAAGCCGACGCCGCCCGCGAGAAGGCGCAGCGCGACAAGCAGGAAGCCGAGCAGGCCGCAGCAGCCGCGAAGGAGCTGGCCGAGTCCCGCGCGCGCGAGGAGCAGAAGCGGCGCGCCGCGGACCGCAAGGACAGCCACGAAGAGGTGTGGAAGGTCGCCGACGCGATGCGCTCCGCCCGCGGCTCTCAGTACGTTACCGAGCAGATCTGGGCCGACGCCTGGTACCGCGTGACCGGCTGCAAGACGGTCGGCATCACCCCGGAGATCGAGGCGCAGTCGCGTGCCGCGCAGGCCCGCATGAAGGTCGCCGCCGACGTTCCGATAATCGGTGACTTTGCGCAGGTCGAATCCCATCGACCCCAGCGCGCCAAGAAGGACCCCGACGCCCCCGACGGGCGCCGCAACAACGGCGGCACGCCCCCGCGTCGCACCCCCGGTGACAGCCAGCCGATCAGCCCCCTCGCCCGCAACCAGGCGCGCATCGAGCGCACCTCCGTGAACGCCAGCCCGAACGTCGACTAACCCACTCAGGAGAGAGAAGCCATGAACACCGTCATCCGCCGGATCGCCGTCTCGGGCAGTGCGGCCGCAGCCCTTCTCGGCGGCGCCGCGACCGTCACCCTCGCCGCCTCCGAGCCCGCCGCCGCGACCGAGATCCAGGCCCACATCGACCGTGCAACCGGAGCCCCCGTCACCCTCCCCGACGGCCGCGTCATGCACATCCGCGGCCTCGACACCGCCAGCCGGACCGCCACCGTCAAGCACCACAGCGCCGCCGCCCAGCTCGCCAACTACCGCGCCGACGCCAACGACCCGGCCGGGGTCACCAATGGCATCACCCCCGACAACGGATCCGGCAGCGCCCTCCAGAACCCGCTCAACACCCCCGGCGCCGTCCAGACCGGAGTCAACGACCAGGTCGTCACCCAGGCCAGCGGCGGCACCGTCGCCGTCGGAATCGTCGCCATCCTCGTCCTCGGCATCGTCGTCTTCGTCCGGGTCAAGGGCAAGGACGTGAAGGCCGGCGACGCCGTGATCCTCACCCTGTTCGGCATCGCGATCTCCGGCACCGTCATCGGCGCCATGGGCAACCAGATGACCACCTCCCTCGTCAGCTCCCTCGGCGGAGTCCTCGGCGGCCTGTAGCCACACCCCTCGGCGGGGCCCACCACGGGGCCCCGCTCCCACCCCAGGAAGGAAGCGGCCACGTGGCCACCGAGACTCAGCCCGTCGAACAGCAGCCCGGCATCCCGCCCATGCCTGCCGAGCCGCCCCGGACTCCCGGGCCGTCCCGCAAGCAGCGCGCCAAAAGGGCGTTCGCAGGACAGCGCGGCCACGCCTCCGCACGCGTGAGGGACTGGCTCGCCACCGGCGACATCGACCAGGTCGCCGCCATCCAGCTCGCCACCGACAGCAAGGCCCGCAAGCACAACGAGCGGATCGCGCAGCAGCAGCGGCGCGTCGCCGAGGCCCACGCCCGGTTCGCCGCAGCCAAGGCCCACGCCGAGGCCAGCGAGAACGGCGGCAGCACCGGCGCCCTCGCGGCGCTCGGCGGCCGGGTCGCAGCCGAGGAGTCCAAGCTCGCCGGCATGCAGGCCATTCCCCTGCTCCCGCCGAACGACCGCGAGATCTCCACGGCCCGCACAGGCAAGAAGGCCAGCCGCGCCGCCATCGTGGCCGGCGGCGGACTCGCCGCCTTCCCCGCCCTCGGTGCCGCAGTCGAGCAGGCTGCCGCCGGGCAGCCCATGCTGCTTACCGCCCTCGGCACCGCCGCCGGGTACGGCTGGTACCTCGTTTCCCGCCCTTTCGACGCCGGCCAGCCTGCACCTGCCCCGACCACGGGGGAGCAGCCGCTGGCCGCACCCGTCGACCTGACGAAGCCGGAGCCGGGGGTGCGTGAGTTCAACGCCCCGCCGCCGCCCGCGCTCACCATCGAGGAACTCGACCAGGCGCTCCGCAACATCGGCGAGGTCAGGCCCAACGAGCAGATCCAGATTCTCGCCGTCCCGCAGCGAGACGACGACGGCAACACCACCGTGGTGTTCGACCTCCCGCCCCGCACCACTGTTGCCGAGCTGAAGAAGAAGCTGCCCAAGCTGGCCGGGGCTCTCGGCCGCGACGTGTCCATGGTCGACATCGAGAAGGCCGGCACCGAGGTCCGGACCTCCTTCTGGATGACCGACAAGGACCCGTTCGCAGGCACACGCCCGTCGCCTCTGCTCAAGAAGCCCGTCCAGATCGACGCCTGGAAGGACGGCGTGCCCGTCGCATGGAACAAGCGCGGCATCGCCGTCCGCCTGGCGATCAAGGATCAGTCGTTCGTCATCGCCGGCAGGAGCCGCTCTGGCAAGGGCGTCGGCGCCTCCAACCTCGTCGTCGGCACATCCTTCGACCCGCGGATCAACCTGCGGATCGTGGCCGGGAAGAACAATGGAGAGTGGGACCCCTACGCCAAGACGGGCGTCGCCAGCACCTACTTCAAGCCCAGCCCGGAGCGCCTGCTGGCGCTGCTCAAGGCTCTGCTCGTCGACAAGGACCGGCGCGAGGCCGCCCTCGGCGCGCTCGGCAAGAGCAAGCTCGTCACTCCGGTCATCGAGCAGGTCGGCGGTCTGGAGCTGCTCGTCATCGACGAGCTCGCCACCTACACCCGCCCGGGCAAGCCGCTCCGCGAGGAGATCCTGGAAGCCCTCATCGAACTGTCGGCAGTCGGTCTGAGCTCGGGCATCTTCATGATCCTGATCACCCAGTATCCGGAGGCGGACGTCATCCCTCAGGCCCTGGCCATGAACTGCGGTGCCCGGTGGGCGATGGCCGTGGAGAACGCCACCCAGTCCAACGCGATCCTTGGGGGAGGGCAGGCCAGCGCCGGGCGGGACGCCTCCAAGTTCGACCCGCCGCGGCCCGGCTTCGGCTGGCTCGTCAACACATCCGCCGGGGTCACCGACCTTGCCCGGTCCTTCGATCTGGACGAGGACGAGCGCGGCGAGATCACCATGCTGCTGGAGAAGGCGGCCAAGATCCGCGAAGCGGCTGGGCGTCTGGCCGGGCAGTGGGAGGACCCGATCGAGAAGCACCTCCTCAACGCCACCGGACTGTCCTCCGCGGCCGGCGGCCCGAAGCGGGACGGCGCACCCGGGCGGAACGTCCTGCACCACACGCCGGAGCAGCGGATGCAGATGGATGCGCTGCGCGGATGCCTGGCCGCCATCAACGACCTTCACCGCGGTGTCGCCCAGGTGAAGGAGATGGCCGAGCTCATCGGCGGCGGCATGACCGAGACCCGTCTCGGCAAGCTCCTCCGCGATGCGGGCGCCGGCGGGACCGTCAAGGTCGACATCGAGGGCGTGGGCCGCGTGAACGGCTACCAGCGGGCCGACATCAAGGACGCGCTGGACCTCCTCGAAGGCAACTAATCGACGTCAGTATGCGAAGTTTGCCCCGGACTGCCGCCCGGACATCGCCCTATATGCCCCGGACTGTCCACCCGGGTGACCAGGACGACACCCGGACATCGTCCGGACAGCGTCCACCCGCTGTCCGGGGCGGCAAGGGGGGCAGTCCGGGGCAAACCATCCCATGTCCACCCGAACAAACCATCCCAAACCAGAAGTGGAGCCACACCCATGCCCAAGACCTGGAGCAACGGCGACGCCCGGCAGTTCTGCCGGGAACTGCAGCTCAACAAGCCCTACTACGTCATCCGGGAGGTCAACACGAAGCAGACCCCCCTCAACGACCGCTACCACGCCGTCACCGTCGTCTTCACCGGCCGACTGCCGTTCACCAACAACCCCTGCACCGAGAGCGGCTACAGCGCCGAACAGTTCTGCCAGCTGTTCGGCCCCGTCTACGACACCCCGCCCCCCGGCATCCACAACATCGAAGACCGCCGGCCGAGCTACGCACCCAACGTCAGCGGCCACACCGACGGCTGGCTCGCCTGGTAACCACGCCGGGGCGCCCCCCGAATGCCTGCCAGCGAACCAGGGACGCCCCGGCGTGG
>Ga0247820_10001941_pt1 | contig 11643 bp, 12 predicted proteins | sample 13C_Glucose_Day1_2_FD_192480 | JGI IMG/M metagenome (GOLD analysis project Ga0247820, IMG submission 192480) | Soil microbial communities from agricultural site in Penn Yan, New York, United States - 13C_Glucose_Day14 | ecosystem: Environmental > Terrestrial > Soil > Agricultural land | place...
GTGCTTGCCGGTGGCGACGAGCAACGCGCCCCCGATGCCGAGCTCGCCCTCGCCGCGCGCGACGGCAGCCTCGACCAGCGCGGGCTCGAGCAGGTTGTAGTGGACGCGTGCGGCGCCGGGGAAGCCGGTCGCCTCTAGCGTCGTTCGCGGGTTCACCCGATCCTGTCCCTTGGACACCGTCGTCATACCTCGTCAGTCCCCCCTCAAGAACCTGGCCACATGGCCGCGGAAGCTGCCCACCCGAACAGCCGCGGCCTGCCGCACTGCAGCATCCGGCAGCGGCCCGGTGCCTGTATAACACGGCAGAGTGGACTTTCGTTCAGGAGGAAGCTTAAACGACGCCGCGCCGCGCGGAATCCCGCGCTCCCGATGTGACAACCTGTTCGATCGGCGTTCGGTTCGTTTCGCGGTGCGCCAAATGGAAAAGCGTTGCGACGCATGACCGAGTCGGGCGAATCAGTGACGCTCCATGCCTCGGCGGTCGCGATGCACGGCCGAGGCATTCTCCTGCTCGGGCCCTCCGGGGCCGGCAAGTCGACGCTCGCGCTGGCGCTGGTGGGCCGCGGGGCGGCGCTGGTGGCCGACGACCGCGTGGTGCTGACCCGCGCCGGCGACGCGCTGGTCGCGCGCGCCCCGGATCGCCTCGTTGGGCTGATCGAGGCACGCGGCCTCGGGATCCTTCGGTTGCCGGCGGTCCCCGAGGCGGCGCTGGCGCTGGCCGTCGACCTTGGCCGGCCGCCCGCGACACGAATGCCACACCCTGCGACAATCACGCACCTGGGAGTCAGCATTGAGTTGATTTCGGGCCGCGGAATCCCAAATCTTGACCTGGTAGTGACCATTTACCTGCACAACGGCCGCGCCTTTCCCGAGTGATAAGGCAAGTACGGACGCGGTGTTGGGCACGGGGTACGAGGTGACCGAGGCAGGACGCCCAGAGGCAGGGCAACAGATCGTCATCATGACCGGACCGGCGGGCGCCGGGCGGTTGACGGCGATCCGGGCGCTCGAGGATCTCGGTTTCGAGGCGATCGACAATCTGCCGCTGAGCTTCCTGCCGCGCCTGGTCTCCGGTTCGATCGAGCGGCCGGTGGTCATCGGCATCGACCCGCGCAACCGCGAGTTCTCGGTGCACCGGCTGCTGGCCGCGCTGTCGGAAATCAAAGGGGGATCGAGCCGTGAACCGGTGCTGGTCTACCTCGATTGCGACGCGGCCACCCTGGAGCGCCGCTACAGCGAGACCCGCCGGCGGCATCCGCTCAGCCCCCACGAGTCGCCCCCGATCGGCATCGAGCGCGAGCGGACCCTGCTGGCGCCGCTCAGGGAGCGGGCGGACGTGCTGATCGATACCCGGGCAATGAGCCCGCACGACCTGCGCGCCGAGATGGCGCGCCACTTCGGCGAGGAGGAGGACCGGGGTGGCCTCGCGCTGACGCTGCAGTCGTTCTCGTACAAGCGCGGCCTGCCGCGCGGGGCCGACATGGTGATCGACGTCCGCTTCCTGAAGAACCCGCATTGGGAGGCGTCGCTCAGGCCGCTCGACGGACGCGATGCCGAGGTGCTTGGCTTCGTCGAGGCCGATCCCTGCTATGCGGCCTTCTACGGCCGCCTCGCAGACCTCTGCGGCTTCCTGCTGCCGGCCTACCGGGCGGAAGGAAGGAGCTATTTCAACCTCGCCATCGGCTGCACGGGCGGACGCCACCGTTCGGTGGCGGTGGTCGAGTCGCTGGCGAAAACCCTTGCGGCGGCCGGTTGGCAGGTGTCTATTCGGCATCGGGACTTGGAGCGGGCGATCGGCGACGCCGCTGCGGTCGGAGTGGGTACGGCGTGATCGGAATCGTTATTGTCGCCCACGGCGGCTTGGCCCGCGAGTATCTCGCAGCGATGGAACATGTCGTCGGCAAGGCGCCCGGCACCGCCGCGGTGGCGATCGATGCGGACGACGACTGTGGCAAGAAGCAGGCGGAGGTCGACGCGGCGGTGGCGGCGGTCGACCAGGGCGAAGGGGTGGTGGTGGTGACCGACATGTTCGGCTCGACGCCCTCGAACCTCGCGATCGGCGCCTGTCGCAAAAGCCCGGAGCGGCGGGTTCTCTACGGCGCCAACCTGCCTCTCCTTGTCAAGCTCGCGAAGGCGCGCCACAAGCCGCTCAACGACGCCGTCGCTTCGGCCTTGACCGCCGGGCGCAAGTACATCAACTCCATCGACGGGTACGGGCCGAACGGAGCGCCGATCCCTCTCTAGGCCGCGGCCGCCGGGGGCACGGGTTGCAGTTTTCTCTGGATATCGTCAACGAGAAGGGTCTGCACGCCCGCGCCTCGGCGAAGTTCGTCGAGACCGTCGAGCGTTTTGACGCGCAGGCGATGGTGAGCCGGGACGGCATGGAGGTCTCGGGCGACTCGATCATGGGCCTGCTGATGCTCGGTGCCGGGCGCGGCACCTCGATCGACGTGCGGGTCGAGGGTGCCGAGGCGGCGGCGCTGGCCGAGGCGCTGCGCAGGCTGGTATCCGAGCGGTTCGGCGAGCCGACCTGATCCCGACTTCGGTCGAATTGACGTCCCGGATCGAAGATCCGAGACTGTGAGGGCGGCCCGGAAGACGGCCGTTCGGGAGGAGTCATGGTGCGACGCGAGCGGCACGCCGACCGGGTGAATGCGGCGGTCACCAGCGGCGCGGCGGCGCGTTCTTCGCTGGCGGCCTCGTGGCGGCGGTCGTCGGCGCTGCACGGGCTCGATCCGGCCGAGGCGCGGCCGCCGCGGCGGCTCGGGGAGAGCGAGCTCCGGCAGGCGTGGGACCGGATGGGCGGGCTGCTCGGCATCGCGCAGGCGAGCCTCGACCGGCTCTACCAGGCGGTGGGCGGAAGCGGCTGCTGCGTGCTGCTCGCCGACCGAGAGGGGGTCCCGGTGGATCGACGCGGCGCGCCCGGTGACGATTCGACCTTCGAGGACTGGGGGCTTTGGACCGGGGCGGTCTGGAGCGAGGGAATCGAGGGGACCAACGGCATCGGCACCTGCCTGATCGAGCAGCGACTGCTGACCATCCACCGCGACCAGCACTTCTTCGACCGCAACACCGGGCTCAGCTGCACGGCGGCGCCGATCTGGGACCACGAAGCGCGGCTCGCCGGGGTGCTCGACGTCTCGTCGTGCCGGGGCGACTTCAATGAGGGGATGCGGCAGCTGGTGCTGCTGGCGATCGGCGACGCGGCGCGGCGGATCGAGTCGGAGGCGTTCCGGCAGGCATTCCCGGGGACGCGGATCGTGCTGGTGCCGGACGCCGAGGGAGCGATGCTTGCGGTCGATCGCGACGACCTGGTGGTCGGGGCATCGCGGACGGCGCGGGCGGCGCTCGGGATCGACGACGCGAGGCTGAAGGCGCCGCTGCCGGCGGCGGACCTGCTGCACGACGCCCGCGGCGAGGGCTTCGGCAGCGCCGAGCGCGCGGTGCTCGCCCGGGCGCTGGCGCGGGCCGGGGGCAACGTCACGGCCGCGGCGGCGGCGCTCGGGATCAGCCGCGCGACGCTGCACCGCAAGCTGAAGCGCGAGGCCGACCTGAAGGCGCACTGAGGCGCACGCGTAATTCCGGCTACCGCTCCGATCCGCACGAATTGGCGCCGCGAGTGTCGCATTCCTGCGACAGATGGCCGTGACCCGCGTCTGGCGCAGGGCTGACATGCGATCCCTGCATGGCGATGTTGTCGGCACGCCGCGTGATGGCGGAAGATCGGTGGGAGGCACCCAGATGAACAAGGTCGAATTCCTGCGGGCGGCGAAGTCGCCCTACAAGACCCGCTATGGCAACTTCATCGGCGGCGGGTTCGTCGAGCCGCGGAGCGGCAAGTACTTCGAGAACCGCTCGCCGGTGAACGGGCAGGTGCTCTGCGAGGTCGCGCGCTCGAACGCCGACGACGTCGAGGCGGCGCTCGACGCCGCGCACGCTGCTAAGGCGGCTTGGGGCCGGACTTCGCCGGCCGAGCGGGCGCAGGTGCTGAACCGGATCGCGGACCGGATGGAGGCGAACCTCGAGCTGATCGCCCGGGCCGAGACCTGGGACAACGGCAAGCCGATCCGCGAGACGACCGTCGCCGACATCCCGCTGGCGATCGACCACTTCCGCTATTTCGCCGGCGCGATCCGGGCGCAGGAAGGCTCGATGTCGGAGATCGACGCCGACACCGTCGCCTATCACTTCCATGAGCCGCTCGGCGTCGTCGGCCAGATCATCCCGTGGAACTTCCCGATCCTGATGGCGGTCTGGAAGCTCGCCCCGGCGCTCGCCGCCGGCAACTGCGTGGTGCTGAAGCCGGCCGAGCAGACCCCGGCCTCGATCCTCGTCGTCGCCGAGCTGATCGCCGACCTGCTGCCGCCGGGGGTGCTCAACATCGTCAACGGCTTCGGCCTCGAGGCGGGCAAGCCGCTGGCGTCGTCCAACCGCATCGCCAAGATCGCCTTCACCGGCGAGACCACGACGGGCCGGCTGATCATGCAGTACGCCAGCCAGACGCTGATCCCGGTGACGCTGGAGCTCGGGGGCAAGTCGCCGAACATCTTCTTCGAGGACGTGACCGCGCAGGACGACGACTTCTTCGACAAGGCGATCGAGGGCTTCGTGATGTTCGCGTTGAACCAGGGCGAGGTCTGCACCTGCCCCTCCCGCGCGCTGATCCACGAGAGCATCTACGACCGCTTCATGGAGCGCGCCCTGAAGCGCGTCGAGGCGATCGTCCAGGACGACCCGTTCGACCCGGCGACGATGATCGGCGCGCAGGCCTCGGGCGAGCAGTTCGAGAAGATCCTCGCCTACATCGACATCGGCAAGCAGGAGGGCGCCGAGCTGCTGGCCGGCGGCGAGGCGGCGACGATGAGCGGCGATCTCGCCGGCGGCTACTACGTCAGGCCGACGGTCTTCAAGGGTCACAACAAGATGCGGATCTTCCAGGAGGAGATCTTCGGGCCCGTCGTCTCGGTGACGACCTTCAAGGACGACGACGAGGCGCTGTCGATCGCCAACGACACGCTCTACGGCCTCGGCGCCGGGGTCTGGACCCGCGACATGAACCGCGCCTACCGGTTCGGGCGCGGCATCCAGGCCGGCCGGGTCTGGACCAACTGCTACCACGCCTATCCGGCGCACGCGGCGTTCGGCGGCTACAAGCAGTCCGGCATCGGGCGCGAGAACCACAAGATGATGCTCGACCACTACCAGCAGACCAAGAACATGCTGGTCAGCTACAACCCGAAGAAGCTCGGCTTCTTCTGATCGGCCAGCGGGGCGGCGTCGCGGCGTCGCCCCGCCAACAACGGAGCTGGAGGATTCTATGGCGAAGACCATGAAGGCCGCCGTGGTGCGGGAGTTCGGCAAGCCGCTGAGCATCGACGAGGTGCCGGTCCCCGAGCCGGGGCCGGGCGAGATCCAGGTGGCGATCCAGGCATCGGGGGTCTGCCACACCGACCTGCACGCCGCCGAGGGCGACTGGCCGGTCAAGCCGAACCCGCCGTTCATTCCGGGGCACGAGGGCGTCGGATTCGTCTCGGCAGTGGGGCGCGACGTCCGTCACGTCAAGGAAGGCGATCGGGTCGGGGTGCCGTGGCTCTACACTGCCTGCGGGCACTGCAAGCACTGCCTCGGCGGCTGGGAGACGCTCTGCACCGAGCAGAAGAACACCGGCTACTCGGTCAACGGCGGCTTCGCCGACTACGTGGTCGCCGACCCGAACTACGTCGGGCACCTGCCGGCGAACATCGACTTCGTCGAGATGGCGCCGGTGCTCTGCGCCGGGGTGACGGTCTACAAGGGGCTGAAGGTCACCGACACCAAGCCCGGCGACTGGGTGGTGATCTCGGGCGTCGGCGGGCTCGGGCACATGGCGGTGCAGTACGCCAAGGCGATGGGGCTGAACGTCGCCGCGGTCGACATCGCCGAGGACAAGCTCGAGCTGGCGCGGAAGCTAGGCGCCACGTTGACCGTCAACGCGCTCGAGGAGGATCCGGCGACGGTCATCAAGAAGGAGACCGGCGGCGGGGCGCAGGGGGTGCTGGTGACGGCGGTGAGCCGCAAGGCGTTCGAGCAGGCGATCGGCATGGTCGGGCGCGGCGGAACGGTGTCGCTGAACGGGCTGCCGCCGGGAGACTTCCCGCTAGACATCTTCGGCATGGTGCTGAACGGCATCACGGTGCGCGGCTCGATCGTCGGGACGCGGCTCGACCTGCAGGAGTCGATCGACTTCGCGGCGCAGGGCAAGGTGAAGGCGACGGTCTCCACCGCGAAGATCGAGGAGATCAACGGGATCTTCGAGCGGATGCACAAGGGGCAGATCGAGGGGCGCGTCGTCCTCGACATCGCCGGGAGCTGAGGCGGTGGCCGTCGAGGTCGGCGGCAAGGTGAGCGCGACCCCGGCCGCGCTCGACCTGCTCGGCGACGATCTCGGCGAGCACGGGCTGGTGCTGATCCACCAGTCGGGCGGCTGCTGCGACGGCTCGTCGCCGATGTGCTATCCGCGGGGGGAGTTCCTGATCGGCGACCACGACGTGCGGCTCGGGACGATCGGGGAGGACACGCCGGTCTACATCGGGGCGGCGCAGTTCGAGGTCTGGAAGCACACCGACCTGATCCTCGACGCGGTGCCGGGAAGGGGCGGGATGTTCTCGCTCGACAACGGCCGGGAACGGCGCTTCCTGACGCGCTCGACGGTCTGCGCCGTGCCGCGGGATTGAGAATTGCCCGGAGTCGCAACGTGCGACTCCGGGCAACGCATTGATCCGGCTTGATGTTCTATCCGGCGTTCACCGGATCGAAACCTTGGTTAACTCAGGCCTCGACGGTCTCGAGCAGGTCCTCGGTGTCCTCGTGGGTGCCGTTCAGCACCGCGTGGGCGCGGGCGCGGTCGATGTCGCCCTCCCAGGCAGCGATGACCACGGTGGCGACGCAGTTGCCGATCAGGTTGCCGAGCGCGCGGGCCATGCCCATGAACCAGTCGACCGAGAGCACCAGCACCAGGCCGATCGCCGGGATCACCGGGACCGCCGAGAGGGTGGCGGCGAGCACCACGATCGCCGAGCCGGGGATGCCGTGCGCGCCCTTGGAGGTGAGCAGCGCGACGCCGAGGATCAGCAGCAGGTCGCCGGTCGCGAGCGGGGTGTTGGTCGCCTGGGCGATGAAGACCGTGGCGAGCGTCAGGTAGATCGAGAAGGCGTCGAGGTTGAACGAGTAGCCGGTCGGGATCACGAGGCCGACGGTCGAGTCCTTGATCCCCATGTGCTCGAGCTTCTTCATGATCTGCGGCAGCACGCTGTCCGAGGAGGCGGTGCCGAGCACGATCATCAGCTCCTCGCGCAGGTAGGCGAGGAACTTGAAGATCGAGAAGCCGGCCAGCCGCAGGATGCCGCCGAGCACGACGAGGACGAAGAACACCACGGTCGCGTAGTAGAGCACGACCAGCATCCCGAGCTGCTGCAGCGAGCCGACGCCGTACTTGCCGACCGTGTAGGCGATGGCGCCGAAGACGCCGAGCGGCGCCAGCCGGACGATGAAGCCGATGATCCGGAACAGCACGTCGGTCACCAGCTCGATCATGTGGGTGACCGGCTTGGCCCGCTCGCCGACGAGGCTGAGGGCGGCGCCGAACAGCACGGCGAGCACCAGCACCTGCAGGATGTCGCCGTTGGCGAAGGCGCCGACGAAGGTCGAGGGGATGATCCCGAGCAAGAAGTCGACCGGGCCGTGCATGTCCTTGGTGCGCTCGACGTAGGAGCTGAGCGCGCTCGAATCGAGCGTGGCGGTGTCGACGTTCATCCCGTGGCCCGGCCCGAAGGCGTAGGCGACGACGATGCCGAGGATCAGCGCGATGGTGGTGACGATCTCGAAGTAGACGATCGACTTCACCCCGACGCGGCCGACCTTCTTCAGGTCGCCGGCGCTGGCGATGCCGTGGACGACGACGCCGAAGACAAGGGGGGCGATGACCATCTTGATCAGCTTGATGAAGCCGTCGCCGAACGGCTTCATCTGCGCGGCGAAGTCGGGCCAGAAGGCGCCGACGACGACGCCGAGGACGAGGGCGACCATCACCTGGCCGAAGAGCGATTTCGTGAAGCTTGGCATGGGAGAAACCTTTTGATGCGGCGGAGCGTGCGGGCTGAGAGCAAACGGAACGGGTGCGGTGCCGCGGGAATCGGCCCGTTCGCCGTCGTTTCAGAATCGGTGGCGTTCAGGGAGCCGCCACCAATGGTTGTCGGCGGTCGCTCAGATGCCGTCCGCAGCCTCTCGAACACGGTCCAGAAGCAGCGGGAAGCCGGTGACGCGCTTGGCCCGGGGAGGCGCGTATGTGCGCACCTTGGAGGTCTTCAACCCCATGCGCACCAGCGATTCGGCGATGGTGACGGCCGCCGCCACGCCGTCAACGACCGGCACCCCCGTGCGCTCGCGGACCTTCGCCTCGAGCTCGGCCATGCCGCCGCAGCCAAGGCAGATTACCTCGGCCTTGTCGTCGTTCACCGCCGCCGCCGCCTGGTCGACGATCGCCGTGACCGCCCGCTCGGGCTCGGTCTCGAGCTCGAGCACCGCCATGCCGCTGGCCCGGACCGAGGCGCAGCGGTCGTCGAGGCCCGCCAGCTTCAGCCGGTCCTCGATCAGCGGCACCGCCCGGTCGAGGGTGGTGACCACCGAGTATTTGTGGCCCAGGAACATCGCCGTCGATGCGGCGGCCTCGGTGATGTCCACCACGGGGACCTCGAGCAACTCCTGGAGGCCCTCCCGGCCGTGCTCGCCGTAGCCGGCCTGGATCACCGCGTCGAAGGGCTGGTCGTAGCGCATGACCGCATCCATCACGCCGACCGCGCACAGGTAGCTCTCGAAGTTGCCTTCGACGGACTCCGCCCCGAAGCGCGGCGTGAGCGCGACGATCTCGGTGCCCGGTGACGCGACCTTCCGAGCCTGGGCGCCGATGCCTTCGGTCATCGACGGGGTGGTGTTCACGTTCACGATGAGAATTCGCATCGCTGGTTTTCCTCCGATGATCGATCAGTGCTTGGTGGCCACGGCGATCGTCTCGCCGTCGCGATCGGTGTAGGTCAGGCCCTTCGGTGCGAGGACGTAGTAGAAGAGGGCGCCGAGGCCGGCCGCGATGAACCAGGAGAACTGCGAGACCGATTGCAGGGCCGGCAGGAAGGCGAAGACGAGGGAGATCAGCGCCGACGGGACCAGCGCCTTGATGGCGACCGGATTGATGCCGTTGACGTAGTGGTACGGGCCGGCCGGATCCTTGGTGTAAAGCTTCGGCACGTCGATGTGCTGGTGCCGGATCAGCCAGTAGTCGGCCATGACGATGCCGAACAGCGGCCCGAGGAGGGCGCCGAGCCCGCCCAGGAAGTAGACGATCACGATCGGCGAGCTGTAGAGGTTCCAGGGCAGGATGACGAAGCCGATGACCGCGCTCACCACGGCCGCCCGGGAGAAGTTCAGATAGTGTGGCATCAGGTTGGCCAGCGCGAAGGACGGCGCCACGAAGTTCGCCATCAGGTTCACGCCGATGGTCAGGATCAACAGCGACAGGCTCCCCAGCACCAGGAGGAAGGTGTTCGGGATCTTGTTGACGATGTCGGTCGCGCTGGTGATCAGGGTGCCATCGATGGCGAGCTGGCCGCCGGTCATGATCACCACGACGATGCCGAAGACCAGCATGTTGATCGGCAGGCCCCAGAAGTTGCCCTTCACGATCGCGTCCTTCGACTGCGCGCCGCGGGTGAAGTCGCAGAAGTTGAGCACGAAGGTGCCGTAGATCGCCACCCAGAGCGACGCGCCGCCGAGGATCTGCGACCACATGGCGCCGCCCGTCAGGGCGTTCTCCGGGGCCCAGACCAGCTGGCCGCCGGCGCTGTAGAACACCCAGGCCGCCAGCGACAGGAAGGTCACCAGGATGACGGGGCCGGCGAAGGCCTCGTATTTGCGGACGGCCTCCATGCCGTAGATGGCGATCACGACCTGGATGAACCAGAGGATCGTGAAGCTGATCCAGCCGAGCACCGACAGCCCGAGCACGAAGCTCTGCGACAACGGCTCGAGGCTCGGCATCATCGCGATCAGCAGCACGTCCAGCACCATCGAGGCGAGATAGGTCTGGATGCCGAACCAGACGATGGCCACGCCGCCGCGGATCAGCGCGGGGATCTGCGCGCCCCGCGTGCCGAAGCTGACCCGACTCATCACGGGAAACGGCACGCCGGTCTTGATGCCCATGAAACCCGAGAGGGTTAGCAGGACGAATAGAAACAACGCTCCGAACAGGAGCGCGGTGATGATCTGCCAAGCGCCCAGCCCGAGAGCGAACAGTCCGATCGCGAAGGAATAGTTGCCGAGGCTGTGAACGTCATTGGCCCAAAGGGCGAAGATGTTGTAGGCGGACCAGGTCCGACCCTCCCGCTTGGTCGGCGCCAGGTCCTTGTTGTAGAGGCTCGGATCGACGCCCGGCGGCAAGGCGGCGTGCAAGGACACCTCGGGGTGGGGGAGGTGGAAGTGGTGATGGGCCTCCGCTGCCTTGCCCCCCGCCACCGGCGCCTGCGTTCCCCCTCGTTGCGGTGCGTCGTTTGCAGGTGTCATGGCTTCCTCTCCCTTTGTCATAACTGCTCTCTTGCATCCGGCCTTGTGAGGCTCCACGTAACATGTTAGAAGCAATGCCACCAAACACGCAATCCGGGATACCCTGAAGGACCCTCTGGATTTTCCTGCAAGTGGCGAAGCGAACGGACCAAGCGCGGATGAACCGACCAGTGGCCGTTGAAGACGTCCTGATGGCCGATCAGGCTCACGATCGGCTGGTCGCGGTCCTGCGGGAGGGGCAGCTCGCGGCGGGTCAGCTCGTCTCGATGCCCGGTCTCGTGGAGATCATCGGCCTGCCGCTGGCCGCGACGCGGGAGGCGGTGAAGCGGGCGGACGTCAACGGCCTGGTCCGGGTGGTGCCGAAGCGCGGCGTGCTGGTGATGGACGCCTCGGCCAAGGTGACCCGCGACTGCATGGATCTGCGCGCGATGCTAGACGCCGAAGGGGCGCGGCGGCTGATCGCGGCCGAGACCGCGCTGCCGCTCGACGAGCTCCGGGCCAGTCACGAGGCGCTGATCGAGTCGGCCGAGCGGGCGATGACGGCGGAGCTGCAGCGGCGCGCGATCCTCACCGACCTGTCGCTGCACGACGCGCTGTCGACCGGGCTCGCCAACCCGCTGGCGGCGGAAGCGTACCGGGTGAATCGCGACCGGATCGCGGTGATCCAGAACACCCGCCCGTTCCTGCCCGACCGCATCGTGCCGGCGATGACCGAGCACCTGCTGATCATCGACGCGCTGGCGCGCCGCGACGCCGAGGCGACGGTCGCGGCGATCGCCGCGCACTACCGCACGACGCTGCGCTGGTGGGGGATTCTCGAGCCCTGAGCGGCGCTCACTGGTCCTGGAACTGCGAGGCGTCGAGATTCAGCAGGTTGCCGAACAGCTGCTCAAGCACACCCATCTCGCGCCCGCCGGTGTCGGTGGTGCGGGTGGTCAGGTTGACGATCCGTCCGTCCTCGAGCCCGTAGCGCGCGACGCCGCGAACCACGCCGTTCCCGTCGAACTGCACGGCCAGCACCGTCCGGTCGATCACCCGCGGGGCATGCCA
>Ga0247820_10001942_pt1 | contig 11643 bp, 13 predicted proteins | sample 13C_Glucose_Day1_2_FD_192480 | JGI IMG/M metagenome (GOLD analysis project Ga0247820, IMG submission 192480) | Soil microbial communities from agricultural site in Penn Yan, New York, United States - 13C_Glucose_Day14 | ecosystem: Environmental > Terrestrial > Soil > Agricultural land | place...
GCCCCGGCGCTCGACCCGGAGGCCGTCCGGACCCTCCTCCTGAAGGTCATGGGAGACGCCCCCGCGGTGCACCTCCGCACAGTCCTCGCCCACCTCCAGAAGGAGGGGCAGTGGGAAGGCCGCAAGGTGGGTGACCTGAGGGCCGCTCTGGAGCGCCTGGACATCCCCCACGACCGCCGCGTGAAGGTGGCCGGCGTGCCCACCTGGGGGGTCCGCAGGAGAGACCTCGACGCCCCTTCCCCGGCCACTGCCCGGGAGGCGTCTACCGCGCCGTCTACCGCTGCCTGACCTGCACGTCTACCGGCGTATCTACCGCCGTCTACCGCCGGATCTACCGGCCCATCTACCCCGGGGCGGCCGCCATGCCGCCAAGCCGTCGGCCGCCCCGGTCCCATCCCGATCACGAGACAGGAGAGCCATCATGGCACTCGGATTCAAGAAGCCCATCGAGCAGAACGACCCCCGCCTGAAGGGGCACGAGACGGAGTGGCAGGCGTCGCGCGGCGGCTCCTACCCGCCGAACCAGGCGCAGCAGCAGCGCGTCCAGCAGACGTCGCAGGAGGAAAGCCAGTGAGCGAGATCGAGCGCTACGAGGACCACGCCCCCGCCCCGCAGGGCGACCCCGGCCTGACCGCCGAGGACATCGCCCGCCGCCTCGCCGAGATCCACGCCCTCCAGGGCGACGACGAGGCCGCACACGGGGAGGAGGACCGACTGCACCGGGACGTCCTCGCCGCGATCGCCGCCGGCGCCCCGGACGCGTCGCTCCTCGCCGCCGCCGCGCTGCGCACGGAGACGCTCGGGTTCGCCCGCTGGTGCGCTTGATCACCTGCCACACTGGTGGCTCGCGCCGGGTAGCGCCCGGCAACCTAAGGCCCCGCCAGGCCCCCGTCCTGGCGGGGCCTTCGCACGCCCGCACCCTCGAACCTCAACCACGCTTGACGTTCCGGCTGATCATGCCGCATTCTGGGGCCAGTCCTGGCGTGCCCGGAACCGGAAACGCCCGACGGAGCATCATTCCCCCCGTATCTCACATCCCAGGGGGGACCATGAGCACCCGCACCCGCATCGCCAAGTTCGGCTGCCTACCCGTAGCCGTACTCCTCGGCGCAGCAATCGCCCTCGGCAGCACCGGCGACGACGACAAGCCGACCGGCAAGACCAGCCCCACGAAGACCACCGCACCGGCCGACCACGCGACGCTCGACGACGCCGCATCCCTCGCCTGCGAAGACTTCGCCCGCGGCTACAAGGCCGCACAGACCCAGCAAGCCCGCATCGACCTCGCCGACAAGGTCAACAAGTGGGCACAGCAGTCAACGACCGACGGCATCGCCGACAACGCCACCGCCCTCGCCCGCGGCTCCGAAGCCTCCGCCGGCGCGTGGCAGATCGGCGCCGACAGCTTCGCGCAGGCCTGCCTCGACGCCGGCTGGAAGAGCTGACCCGACCCCACTGACTGGCCCGGCCGCCACGCCACCGGAGCGGCCGGGCCTCCGCACGTCCCGCAGGAGGTGACCCGTGACGCGACCCAAGGTCAGCAAGGGCGGACTCGTCACCGCCGCCGAACGAGCCGAGATCATCCGCCTACACGGCGAAGGACACGGGCGCAACGAGATCGCCCGACGCACCCGCCGCTCGCAGCGCACCGTCTCCCTCATCTGCGCCGAGGAAGGCCTCGTCTTCGACATCTCGATGACCGAGGACGCCACCCGCCACCGCATCGCCCAACTCGCCGAGCGCCGCGCAGTCCTCGCCGAAGCCCTCCAGGGCGACGCCGAACACCTCACCGAGCTGATGTGGCAGCCCTGCACGATCTACAACTTCGGCGGCAAGGACAACACCTACGCCGAGCGGAACGTCAACGAACCGCCGGCCGCGGAGAAGCGCAACCTCATGGCCGCCGCGAACCTGGCCATCGAGAAGAGCCTGAAGCTCGTGCCTCCGAAGGACGACGACGGCACGGAGCAGGTCGGGTCGCTGCTGACGTCGCTGTACGACAAGCTGCGAGACCGCCATGGGGACGGATAACCCGAGCCTGTCGGACAAGCAGGAGCGGTCCGTTGCGCACGCCAACGCCTGGCTGAACTGCTGGGAGGGGTCGGTCCGTAGCGGAAAGACGATCGCTTCGCTGCTGCGGTGGCTGATGTACGTCCACACGGCGCCGCGCGGCGGCGACCTGGTCGTCATCGGCAAGACCTTCGACACGGTGGCCCGTAACGTCTTCGGCCCGCTCACGGACTCCAGCCTGTTCGGCGATGCCGCGAAGACCGTGAAGTACACCCGCGGGGCCAGCGTGGCGTCGATCCTGGGCCGACGGATCGAGGTCATCACCGCGAACGACAAGAAGTCTGAGGGCCGCCTGCGCGGGCTCACGGGCGCGGGCGCATACGTGGACGAGTGGACGCTGATCCCTCAGGAGTTCTTCAAGCGGCTCGTCGACCGGCAGTCCGTGCCCGGCGCGCAGATCTTCACGACGACGAACCCCGACAACCCGGGCCACTGGGTGCGGAAGGAGTGGCTCGACAAGGCTGACGAGCTGGGCATCCGCCGCTGGCACTTCGTCATGGAGGACAACCCGTCCCTCGACGAGACGTACCGGGAGCGGATGCGGCGCAGCTTCACCGGCCTGTGGTACCGCCGCTACATCCTCGGCCAGTGGGTGCAGTCCGAGGGCGCGATCTACGAGTCGTTCGACACCGAGCGGCACGTCGTGAAGGCCCTGCCACGAATCGAGCGGTGGCTGTGCGATGCGATCGACTACGGCACGACCAACCCGTACGCCGATCTGCTGCTGGGGCTCGGCACGGACCGGCGGCTGTACGTGGTCAACGAGTACCGGTGGGACTCGCGCGCGCAGCGGCGGAAGATGACGGACACGGAGTACTCGAAGGCTCGCCGTCAGTGGCTGGCCAGGGTGGCGCAGCCGCAGACGAACGTGGTGGGTGTGCAGCCGGAGTGGACGATCGTGGACCCGTCGGCCAGCTCCTACATCGAGCAGCTGCACCGCGACGGGGTGTCCGGTGTGACGGCGGCGGACAACAGCGTGCTCGACGGCATCCGGACTGTGTCGTCCCTGTTCTCGACCGGGGAGCTGCTGGTGCACGAGTCCGCCCGCGGGCTGATCGACGAACTGCCCGGCTACTCCTGGGACGACAAGGCGGCCGAGAAGGGCGAGGACAAGCCCATCAAGGAGAACGACCACAGCTGCGACGCCCTGCGGTACGGCGTCCGTACGACCGAGGCCCTGTGGCGGCCGTACCTGCCGACCCGACTGGAGGTGGCCGCCTGATGCCCAGCAGCCCCGAGGAGCCGATCACCCCGGACGCCGCGATCCAGAACGCGGCCCGACTGCTGCGCGCCGCCGAGCTGGAGACGAACCTCGCCCTGATGGAGCGGCTCGACGAACTCGCCACATCGTGGCTGAGCCTGGCGCACCTGCTGATGGAACGGGAGGCAGTCTGATGCCGCTGCCCACGGGCAACATCGCGTGGCCGCCGCCCCACCTCAAGCCCGCCCTCGACTCCATGCACACCTGGGACACCTGGTGGTCCGGCGACCCCGACCGCCTCGAATCCCTCTACGGCGGCGGCACCACCGGCCCCGACGCCAAGCCGTACCAGTTCGCCGGCGGCGTCGTCGGCAAGCTGGCCCGCTGGTGGTGGGGCACCCCCACCGGCGATGGCGAGCGCCGGACGAAGGTGCATGTCCCGATCGCCGGAGACCTGTGCGCCGGATCGGCCGACCTCCTCTTCTCCGAGCCGCCGACGCTCACCGTCGACGACGACCCCACAACGAAGCGACTCGACGTGCTCGTTGACGACGGCATGCTCGCCACCCTGCAGACCGCCGCCGAGGTCGGCGCCGCGCTCGGCGGGGTGTACCTGCGGCCGGTCTACGACAAGGGCATCGCCGACCGGCCCTGGCTCGACGCCGTCCACGCCGACCGCGCCGTCCCGGAATTCGCGTGGGGCAGGCTGGCAGCGGTCACGTTCTGGCGCATCGTCCACGAGGAAGACGGCCAGGTGTGGCGCCACCTCGAGCGACACGAGCGCGGCCGGATCCTCCACGGCCTGTACCAGGGCACCACGGGCAAGCTCGGCCGGCCGGTACCGCTGGAGGACCACCCGGCCACCGCCGGACTCGCGGGCGCCGTGAACGACGAAGCCTTCGTCGAGACCGGCTACGACGGCCTGGACGTGGCGCACGTCCCGAACCAGCTGTCCCGCAAGTGGAGGGCGAACGCTGCGCTGAAGGACTTCGGCCGTTCCGACCTGGACGGCGTCGAGACGCTGATGGACCAGCTCGACGAAACCTACAGCTCGTGGATGCGGGACATCCGGCTCGGCAAGGGCCGGATCCTCGTCCCGGACGCGTACCTGCAAGCGCACGGCCCGGGCCGCGGCTCCTCGTGGAACCCGGACCGGGAGGCGTACGCCGCGCTGAACATGCTGGCCCGCCCTGACTCCGCCGGACAGCTCACGGTCGCTCAGTTCGCCATCCGGGTGAAGGAGCACAAGGAGACGGCGGAAGACCTGGTCAACCAGATCCTGAGGAGCGCCGGCTACTCCAACCAGACGTTCGGTCTCGGCGGCGACGTCGCCGTGACCGCGACGGAGGTGGTGTCGAAGGAACGCCGGTCGATGACGACCCGGGGCCGGAAGATCTTGCGGTGGCGGCCGGCGCTGGCGCACGCGGTCGAGGCGCTCCTGGCCGTGGACAAGGCGGTGTTCGGCGGGAGCATCGTTCCGCAGCGGCCGAACGTCGAGTTCGAGGACTCCGTCCAGGAAGACCCGCTGGCGCTGGCCAACACGGTCGACGTACTCAGGCGGGCCCAGGCCGCGTCGACGGACACGCTGGTGCGGATGGCGCACCCGGAGTGGGACGACACGCTGGTGCAGGAAGAGGTCGCCCGCATCCAGCAGGAGCAGGGCATGGCCGTCGAGGACCCGATGCAGGCGGGTCTCCTGCCGTAGAGGGTGGTGACCGGACGTGCCCGTGTCCCCGGAGATGTCCGCAGACCTCGCCGCCGCGGTCGCCGACCTCTACGAGGCCGCCGAGGGCGTCCTCATCGGCCGCATCCGGCAGGCCCTCGCCGAGGGCATCGACAGCCCGCTGTGGGCGGAGCTGAAGCTCGCCGCCCTCGGCAACTTGCAGACCGCGGTCGACGAGGTGATCGCCGCGCTCCAGCTCGACGCGTCCGGGGCCGTCCACCAGGCCATGGCGGAGGCGTACGAGCGGGGCCAGCAGGCCGCGGTCGCCGAGCTGGGCGCGCTCGGGGTGGGCCAGGCGGCGGCTGCCGCCATGGTGGTGCCGACGGCGCCGGTGGTGGACCGGCTCGCTCAGGCGGTCATCGCCGATACGGGGCCGGTGCATCTGCGGATGCTGCGGCAGTCGATGGACGTGTACCGGGACGTCATCAGCCGCGCGGCCGCAGCTCCTGTGCTGGGCGCGCAGACACGGCGGCAGGCCGCTCAGTCCGCGCTCGACTCGTTCGCGGATCGTGGGGTGCGCGGCTTCGTGGACCGGTCCGGCCGGTCGTGGGAGTTGCGCTCTTACGTCGAGATGGCGATGCGGTCGGCGACCGCCCGCGCCGCGGTCGAGGCGCACTCGGATCGGCTGGGCGCGGCCGGGGTGGAGCTGGTGATCGTGTCGCAGGCGCCGGAGGAGTGCGACCTGTGCAGGCCGTGGGAGCGGAAGATCCTCGCCCGCACGGGCGCGCCCGGGGAGCGGGCGGTGCAGGTGGAGCATGCGACGGAGGACGGCGAGTTGGTCACGGTGGAGGTGGCCGGGTCGCTGCCGGAGGCGCGCGGCAAGGGGCTGATGCATCCGAACTGCCGGCACACGGTGTCCGCGTATCTGCCGGGGGTGTCGCGGGTGCCGGCGGTGCAGGCGTCGCGGGGGACGTATGAGGACTCGCAGCGGCAGCGGTACTACGAGCGGCAGGTCCGGAAGTGGAAGCGTCGCGCGGAGGCCTCTCTGGACGAGCAGGCGGCGAAGGCCGCGCGGGTGCGGGTGCGCGCTTATCAGGCGCGGATTCGTGAGCTGACCGCGGAGACGGGCCTGCCGCGCAAGTCGCACCGCGAGCAGCTCACGACCGCACGTTGACTACCGGCGCCCGTCCAGAGGCGAGCGGACAACAGTGGTGCCCCGCGCCTCGCTGGGCGCATTCATCTTGAGGAGCGAGTACGCCTCGGCGAGCTGTCGGGCGTTCTCACCGTGGCCACCTTGTGCTGCCTTGGCGACGGCTTCGAGTAGTGCAGTACGGGCCTGGTCTGCGAGCTGAGGCTCGCTCTGGTTCTGAGTCATGAGCAGACCGTAAGCCCTGCTGCGGGAGTTGTTCCCCCCGCTCCCCTTAGCCCCAGGTCACGGGGCCACAGTCTTCCGCCCGCCGGGTGCGGGCCGGATCGCACAACCGCCTCGCCGGGAGCGAGGCATCCCCTCCAACGCGCACCGGGAGTGCACGACATGACCAAGCGAACCCTCGCACGCCACGCCGGCGGGACCGGCTGGACCCACCCCTACACCACGGGCCCTTTCGACCCCTGGCTGTACGCCGACGGCGGGGACGGAGACGACTCCGGATCCGACAGCGACGACAGCGCTGACACCGACAGCGACGACGCCGACGACCAGGACGACGACGCGGACAGCGACGCCGACCATGACGGCACCGACGCCTCGGACGACAGCAAGGACGACGACAAGCCGAAGCCCAAGCCGCCCGCCAAGAAGGCCGCCGCCGGCGCCCCGTCCCGCAGGGACAAGGAGCTGGAGAGGGCCCGCGATCAGGCGGCCAAGGCGCGCGTCTCCGCGAAGGAGGCCGGCGACAAGGCGAAGGCCGAGCTGGTCCAGGAGATCGGCAAGGCGCTCGGTCTGGTGAAGGACGAGAAGGACGAGGCGCCGGACCCGGCGAAGCTCCAGGCGGAGATCGAGCGGCGTACGACCGCGCACCGGGAGACGGCGATCGAGCTGGCCGTGTACCGCGGGGCGTCGAAGCACGGCGCCGACCCGGACGCGCTCACCGACAGCCGTGCCTTCCTGACCTCCATCAAGGGCCTGGACCCCGAGGACGAGGGTTTCGCGAAGGCCGTACAGGCCGCCATCAAGAAGGCGGTCGAGGACAACCCCAAGCTCAAGAAGGCCCCGGCAGCGCCGGAGCGGACGAGCAGCGACTTCAACGGCGGGGCCGGGAGCTCCTCCGAACCCAGCACGATCGACGAGATCCGCGCCGCGCGCCGTAAGCGCCGGGCCGGATAGGAGGTAACACCCCATGGCCAACACGTTCCTGACCGCGCAGACGATCGCGCAGCAGGCCCTCGCCAACCTGTACGAGACGACCGTGATGGCGTCCCTCGTGCACCGCGACTACGAGGCGGAGTTCGCGCGCAAGCAGGGCGACGCGATCACCATCCGCAAGCCCACCACGTTCGTCGCGAACGAGTACAACCGCGCCTCGGGCATCACCGTCCAGGACGCCACGGAGAACAGCGTCAACATGACGCTGAACCACTTCGCCGACGTGAGCTTCGCTGTGACCAGCGAGGACATGACGCTGAAGATCCAGGACTTCGACGAGCAGCTCCTCACCCCGGCCATGGAGGCGATCTCCCAGAAGATCGACCGGGACCTGATCGCTCTGCGCACGGACGTCGTGCAGGAGGTCGGCGTGGTCGCCGGGGACAACGAGTGGGCGTGGGACAACCCGCGCGTCCTCATCGACGCCGGCCGGGTGCTGAACGCGCAGAAGGTGCCGCAGACCGAGCGTCGCGCGGTAGTCGGCCCGACGATCGCGGCTCGCTGGCTGGGCGACCCGCTGTTCCACGAGGCCGACAAGCGCGGCTCCACGGAGGGCCTCACCGAGGCGTCGCTGGGCCGCAGGGTGTTCGGGTTCGACCCGTACATGACCCAGAACATCGCCAAGCCCGCCCAGACGCCTGGCAACAGCACGACGGAGGAGGGCCTCGCCTTCCACAAGAGCGCGTTCGCGCTCGCCTTCCGGCCGCTGGAGCTCCCGATGGGCGCCCGCGACGCGGCGATCTCCAACTACAAGGGCTTCGGTCTGCGCGTGGTCTACGACTACGACATGGACAAGAAGCAGATGGTCGTGAGCGTCGACTGCCTGTACGGCACGAAGACCCTCGACGCCAACCGCGCCGTCCTCATCAAGGGCGCCGACGTCGCGTAACCCGCTCACGCGCCCGCCCGCTGCGGCGGGCGCCGGCGGGCCCGGACCTCTCAGACGGAAGGACAGCCCATGACCACGTACTTCAATCAGCGCACGGGCGACACCGTGACGATGGACGGCCGCTCGGCGCGGCTGGACGCCCTGGACAACTGGCAGATCGTCGAAGACGCCGAGGAGCCTCAGATCGTCAACGACGGCGTGCTGTCGCGGCCGACGCTGACGGCGCCCGGCGTGCACGACCTGTCCGCCGACGTGCCCATGACCAACGAGGAGCTCCGCGAGGAGAACCCCGAGACCGGGGCCGGCCCGGCTGTGGGGCAGGAGCTGACGGCCACGGAGGACGGGGAGATCTCCGGTGTCGACAAGCCGCCGGCCCGGGGGTCCTCGAAGGCGGAGTGGCAGGACTACGCCCGCCGCATCGAGGACGACCCGGAGCGGCAGTCGGACATCGAGGGCCTCACCAAGGAGCAGCTGGTGGAGCGGTACGGGGGCGGTAGCTGATGCCGCTCTCCGGAACGATGCTCGCGGTCGCGGCTTTCGCGGAGCAGAGCACCACGATCGACCTGGGTACGAGTCGGGCGCCGCAGTCGCTGTCCCGGAAGATGGAGCTCGGCTCGGGCACCGGGGCGGGTAACGCCGACAGGGTGTTCTCTGACCGGCGGACGCTGGCGGCGTCGGGGACCGAGGATCTCGACCTGGCTGGGGTGCTCGTGGACGCGTTCGGCGCCACGATCACGTTCGCCCGGATCAAGGGCATCGTGATCGCGGCGGCGGCCGGGAACAGCAACAACGTCGTCGTCGGGGCTGCCGCGAGCAACCCGTGGGCGACGCTCCTCGGCGCGACGCACACCCTCACCCTGCGCCCGGGCGCGTTCGTGGCCGTGGGCACGGGCGCGGCGGACGCGACCGGCTACGCGGTCACAGCCAGCACCGGGGACCTGCTGAAGGTCGCCAACTCGGGTGCGGGGACGTCGGTGACGTACGACATCCACATCATCGGCGCGTCCGCGTAGCCGACCAACCTGCGGCGAGGGGCCCCAGCGTGGGGCCCCTTCCGCACGTCCAGGAGGAACGCCTCGATGGCGAACATCGTCTTCAACCAGGCGCTCGGCCGCCTGGCGTACTACGCATCCCTGCCCGCCACGAACGACGCCCTGGTCATGGTGCCGCTGGAGGCCACGGGCCTCGTCGACGACGCCACGATGCGGGACTACGACACGCTCGACGCGATCCTCGCGGGGGCGTCGAACGAGCAGACGACCATGGCCAGGAAGACCCTGTCCGGGGTGACGTCGACCGTGGACGACGCCAACGACCGCGTGAACATCGACGCGGCCGACGTCACCTGGACCGCCGCCACCGGCAACGCCATCGGCGCCGTGGTCATCTGCTACGACCCCGACACCACCACGGGGACGGACGCGGACCTGGTGCCGCTGACGAAGCACGACGTCACCATGACGCCCGACGGGTCGGACTTCACGCTGACCATCAGCGACTTCGCGCGCGCCAGCTCGGCCGCCTGACGCACGGGGGTGGACGATGGCCAGGCTCTGGACGTGCGGCTTCGAACTCCAGTCAGCCGCTGCTGGCGTCGAGTTCAGCGTCGTCAACGGCACACCGACCATCTCCACCACCGTCCACCGCGCCGGGACCGCAGCCCTGCGCAGCAACCCGACCGCCGGCACCCAGTACGCCGAGCACCAGCTCGACCCGGGCACCGTCAAGCGGACGCTCCACCGGCTGTACCTGCGGATCGGGGCGCTGCCCTCAGCGGACTGCAACGTCTACGGGATCGGGCAGAGCGGCTACTTCCCCGGCTTGCTGCGCCTGACCACCACGGGTGCGCTGACACTGCGGGACGGTTTCACCAGCGCCAACCTGGGCGCCCCGACCGCGCCGCTGGTGGTGGGCCGCTGGTACCGGATCGAGCTGGACTACACCGACGTCGCGGGCACCGCCGGGTCGGTGACCGGCGTCTTCAAGGGCTACCTCGACGGCGTCCAGTTCGCCGACACGCTGTGCTCCAACATCAACGGATGGTCCCGCATCCGGGCGGGGGTTCAGTCCGCGGCGACCGCCGACATCTATATCGACGACATCGCCGTCAACGACACCACCGGCACTGTGCAGAACGGCTTGCCGGGCCCGGGCAGCGTCGTGCACCTGCGGCCGGACTCCGCCGGGGACGCCGCCGGGTGGACGACGACCGTGGGCGGCACCGCGAACTGGGACCGTGTCGCCGAGACCGTCCCGGACGACGCCACCACCTACAACTCCACGGTGGCCACGGGCACCACGGCCATCGATGACTTCAACCTCGGCTCGGCTACGGCGGCCGGAATCGGCACCAACGACTCGATCAAGCTCGTACAGGTCGGAGGCCGGATCGGCTCCAACGCGGCCACCGCGGCGTCGCTGGTCTACCGGATCAAGGGCCAGGCAGGCGGCACGGTCGCGGAGTCCGCGTCGGTGTCGGTCGCGCTGATCGGGTGGGCGACGCACAAGGCCGCGGCACCGTACCCGTACCAGCTCACCTCGTACACCAACCCGCAGACGGGGGCAGCGTGGACGGCGGCCGCGCTGGACACGGCGCAGATCGGCTACCGGGCGAACGTCTCGCAGGCCACCGCCCGCAGGGTGAGCACGTTGTGGGCGCTGGTGGAGTTCCAGCCGCTCACGACGACCGCGCTGGGCACCGCGGCGGAGACCGAGGCGGCGCAGGCCCTTACCGCTCTCGCCGGCGTCCCGTTCGGCGATCTGGCCGACGACTTCAACGATGGCGTGGTGGACCCGGCGAAGTGGCCGGACTCCTACCTGGCTGGAGGTTACGGCGAGGTCGGCGGGCGGGCGCGGGTCGCGTGCACCGTGGACTACAACGCGTTCGCGTCGGATGCGGCGTACCGGCTGCGTGAGTCGGGCGTCCACGTCCGTATGTGGCCCCCGGCCGCCGGCGGTGCCGTGGCGGAGGCGTGGGCGCAGCTGCTGATCCAGACGACGACGCTCGGCACCGACGCCATCTTCGAGGTGTCGGCGGTCACCGGGAACCTGGTGATGGCCTCCCGTACGGCGTACTGGGACCCGGACCAGGTCACCATCCCGTACGACCCGGTAGCGCACGCGTGGCTGCGGATCCGGGAGGCTGGCGGCCAGCTGCTGTGGGACACGTCGCCGGACGGGACGACGTGGACCAACCGGCGCACGACGGCCTCCCCGGCGTGGGTGGGGGACGCGACGCTGCAAGTGCAGCTCATCGCCCACCGCGACGCCGGCACAGACGACTTCGCGGAGTTCGACTCCTTCAACGTCGTCCCGGGCGGCAGCTTCGTGCTGCCACTCGGCCCGGCCGCCGAGGCTGACACGGCGCAGGCACTGGCCCGGCGGAAGACCCAGCCACTGGGCGTCGCGGGCGAGACGGACGCCGCGCCGGCGCCCGGCCGCGCGCGGGCCCGGGC
>Ga0247820_10001944_pt1 | contig 11637 bp, 11 predicted proteins | sample 13C_Glucose_Day1_2_FD_192480 | JGI IMG/M metagenome (GOLD analysis project Ga0247820, IMG submission 192480) | Soil microbial communities from agricultural site in Penn Yan, New York, United States - 13C_Glucose_Day14 | ecosystem: Environmental > Terrestrial > Soil > Agricultural land | place...
GTCGACTGGGCATGCCGCGCCACCTGCTCGAAGTTGTCGAGGATCACGAGGCAGCGTCCGCGCCCGTCGATGGCATGGCCGACCTGCACCAGCGGGTCTTCACGGCCGAGCGGAATGTCCAGACCCAGGGCCACCGCGCTCACGACACCGTCGAGGCTGCGCGCGGGCGCCAAATCGCAGAACCAGACGCCGCCAGGAAACTCGCCGAGCCAGCTGCGGCCGTAGCGCGTCACCAGGCGCGTCTTGCCGGTGCCGCCGAGGCCGAGCACGGACACGAGGCGCGCGCCCGACTGGATGCGCTGGGACAGCGCGGTCAACGCCTCTGCGCGACCGACAAAGGCGTCGCGCTCGGCCGGCAGACTGTGCCGGATCTCGCGCACAGGCGCTTCGCTGTTCGTCTCGGCAACCGCCATGGCAAACCGATAGCCCCGTCCGGGAACGGTGGCCACGGCCTGCGCACCGAGCAGCTTGCGCAGCGCCGAGACGTGTACGGTCAGGTTGCTTTCCTCGACCACCACACCGGGCCAGACCAGCTCGAGAAGTTCGCTCTTGCTGATCAACCGGTCGCGGTGCTCGATCAGGCACAGCAGAAGATCGAAGGCGCGCGAACCCAGCACGACCGGTGCACCCCCGCACAGCACGCGGCGTTCGTCGGGCCGAACCTCGAACTCACCGACCGTGTAGCAAGGAGCCAAGTCTCTCCCTCCATGTGGTGCCGGCCCCGCCCGAGATCCCCCAGAAGCCGCAGTCTAGCGAGCGCCGACGATCGTCGGCAGTTCGGCACCCGCGGCACAAGGTTTTGGAAGGCTTAGGAACGCTTTAGGACGAGGCGGCACACCGACGAGCACAGTCTGGTCATCGAATCCGCCCCGTGAGGCACTGCCTGAAAGGACCCTTGAAATGAACGTCAGCACCCTCCAGCCTGTCGCCCGGAAGATGGTTGCAGCCCTGCAGCGAGTGCTGCCCGCGCGCCACACTCTCGCCATCGGTCTGGCCGGCACCGTGGCCGCCCTCGGCACCGCCATCGTGACGCCGGCCGTTCAGGCCCAGAGCTCGTCGACTGTGGAGGTGAAGGACTGGGACGTCTACGTCGACCTGCCAACACGATTCGCCTTCGTCAAGACGCCGACCCACTGGGTGTTCGTCCGTCAGCTCGACGAAGAACAGATGACGCGCCTGCCACCGAGCACGCTGACCGCCTTGTTGAAGGTCGACGACAGCGAGATCCGCTACGCCCACCCTGCGCTGGAGCCGTCGCCGCGTGCGCAGGCGCTGCGCGCTGCCGAAACCCGGCAGGCCCGCAGCGCCGCCGAGGGTCCAGCCGCTGCCGTGCTGCGATAGTGCCACTCATCCTGACTGCCGGCCTGATCGTTCTGGTTTTCGGCACACTCGGCAGCCCTTCGGCGGCCGGGCCGCTGGACGATCCGGACGTGGCCTCGGCATGGCGCACCTTGCGCGCCATGGATTGCGCTCGTTGCCACGGGGCATCGTATTTGGGGTCATCGGGCCCGTCGATCGTCGAATACGCACGAGCCCAGAGTCGCGAGGCTTTCCTGCGTGCCGTGCTTGACGGTGAGCCGGCCCGCGGGATGCCGGGCTACCGCGGCAACCCGCTCGTTCAGCCCGCCATCGACGGCATCTATCGCTACTTCAAGGGGCGAGCAGACGGCGTGATCACGGCCGATGACCGACCTGATCTGCGTTGAGGTACCGGGCTGACCCACCCGTGCCCTCGACACGACAGGCCATCTATTTGCGGCTTGCAATTGGCAAGTTCTGAGTCGGTTTGCCCGTGGCCCCGCATCGCGGCCCGCACATCACGCGTCGCGGATGCAAGCCAGCGCCACGGCGTAGGGACGCAGCAGGAGCGCCTCGGCGGACAGCGGCTGCACGCTCGCCTCGAAGGCTGCAGGGTCCGTGGTGGCGCGCTCGAAGCTTTCCTCGTCGAGAAGGATCCCGAATGGACTCGCGCCCCCATGCCGCACGCTCACTGTCTGGTCGCGTCCGGTCAGGTTGGCCAGCCACAGAAGGATCGCGCCCTCGCCTCGGTAGGCGAGGCAGCGCACGCGCGCATCGTCGGTGGAGGTCGCCTCGACCAGCCAGGCCCCGGCCGCTCGCGTCAAGCCGGCCACCACGTGGTACGCCGGGTAGACGGTCCGTGTGCCGAGGTCGTCGTAGTAGGGCACCGGCGCTTCGCCGCGGCGGTGCACGATGCCCAGCGGCCCGGTGGGCGCCCCCAGGCTCACCGCCTCGACGCCGGTGGGCGCGAGGCTCGCAACGTAGGCCAGGGTCCACGCCGCGCCGAACAAGCCGCGCTGGCGCGGATCGTTGCGAACGAGGCAGATGCGCTCGTCGTGCGGGTTCGGCGTGGTCGTCTTGCCGTGGGGGTTGTCGCGGCAGCCGATGGCGCTGGGCCCGATGCGATACGGCGTGTCCCCGATGAAGCTGCGCGCGGTCGTCACCTGATAGGGCAGCGCCTCGAGCGTTTCCATCACGGAGCGGTCGTCGGCCGCGTGCACGATCGGGCACGTGCTGTTGTGCACGAAGTCCAGCAGCTGCGCCGGCGGGCGCTTGCGGTTGAGCTCGGTGAAGAACGAGAACATGCCGCCTCCCACGCGCACGCCCGGGAACGCCTCTCGCGCCGCGGCAAACAGAGCTGACAGGGGCGGAGCCGGCGGCCGCTGCCCGCCCGGCAGCACCGCCTTCAGGTCGCCCACCGGGCACACCGCCACCGCGGCCAGCGGCAACTCCGCCTCGCGCACGAGCAAGGCCACGCCCTTCAGCTCGGCGGCGGGGTCCTCGACGCTCTCGACCACCACCTCGAGCTCGCACGCCGCGCCCGTGCGCTCGCACAGCGAACGATAGGCGGCCAGCTCGTGGGGCCCGTGCCGGCGGCGCGGGTCGTAATGGCAGACGAGCAGCCGAGGTGCTGCGCGCCGGACCAGGTCGATGGCGTCCAATGCCGCATCGACCTCCTCGGCCGGCACGCCCAGGCCCACCAGCGGCATTGTGGCCGTCGTGACCCGGCCCAACGTGACCTGCACCGTCTCGTCGCTGCTGCGCCGCTGCGCAGCCGGCGCGGTCCCGCGCAACGTGAGGCGTACCGATTGACGTACCGTCGCGCCAGCCGGGAGGGTGTAGGGCCACGGCAGGGCGAGCGGCCGCACGTAGGTCTTGAAGGACGCGTCGGTCCAATTGCGGTGGTCCTCCATCTCGAAGGTATCGCCCTCCATGCGCACCACGGCATGAAGGCCGGGCAACACCTCGTGGCTGAGGGCGCGGATGGAGAGGAACGGCTGCACCGGGTTCACCAGCGCGGGGAATGCCGAGCGCTCGATCGTGCCGTCGGTGTGCACGACCTCGACCGGCCGCCCCGCCACGCCGGTGAGCGGATGCAGGACGACGAAGCCGGTGCGCGCGGTGAGGAAATCGGTCTGCGGCGTGGCGGCGCCGGTGAACTCCAGGCTGCCGTCGCTGCTGCCTTCGATGCGGGCCTCGTAGTCGATCGCCTGCCCGGCGCGCTCGCAGCATGCGCGGTAGCTCACGCTGAAGCCGTCGGCTCTTTGCTCCACGACGAGGTCGGACAGCCGCGGCACGTACGTTCCCCAATTCTCGTCGCGCACCAGGAAGCCGAGCGAGCGCAGCACCTCCACGCCGGCCACGCGCAGGTAGCGCAGGTTGCCGTTGTCGAGTTCGACGGACAACGGACCGGCCGCGAGCACGCGCCCGACCACGTCGGGCTGCTCGGTGCCGCAGAGCTTGATCGCTCGCGAAACGCTGGCAGAGGTCATGGCTGCACCCCTCAGTAAAGGACTTGCTCCGTGGACGGATCGATGAGCACGGCGCGGTTCATGTCGATGGCGAGCTCCACCTGCTCGCCACGCTGGGAGACGTCGTGCGCCCTCAGTTCCGCCACCACTGACGCGCCGCCGAGCGCGAAGGTCGCGTAGGTGCGCGCGCCGGTGGGCAGAACGAGATCGATGCGAGCGCGGTGCGTGGCCACGCCGGGACGCGCTGCGCCCCCGGTGGCGCGGCTGATGTGCTCCGGCCGCACGCCGAGAACCACCGGCTGGTCGCGCCGAGCCCCGAGGCCCTCGGCGCGCGCCGGCGGCAGAGGGAGCACGGTACCGTCTGCCAGCAGCACCCCGGGCACGCCGTCGTCGGCCGCGACCGCGGCGTCGACGAAGTTCATCGGCGGCGAGCCGAGGAAGCCGGCCACGTAGCGCGTGGCGGGCCGCTCGTACAGCTCCAGGGGCGCTCCCTGCTGCTCGATGCGGCCGTCGCGCATCAGCACGATGCGGTCGGCCATGGTCATCGCCTCGATCTGGTCGTGGGTGACGTAGATCATGGTCTTGCCAAGCTCCTGGTGCAGCCGCTTGATCTCGCCGCGCATCTCGTCGCGCAGCTGCGCGTCCAGGTTGGACAGTGGCTCGTCGAAGAGGTACAGGCGTGCGTCGCGCACCATGGCGCGGCCGATGGCCACGCGCTGGAGCTGACCGCCCGAGAGCTGGCGCGGATGGCGCTCGAGCAGATGCTCGATGGCCAGCATGCGCGCGGCCTGGCGCACCTTGGCGTCCACCTCCGGGCCGGGCGTCTTGCGCGCGCGCAGGCCGAAGGCGATGTTTTCGAACACCGTCATGTACGGGTACAGCGCGTAGTTCTGGAACACCATCGCGATGTCGCGCCGGTGCGGCGGCTCGTCGTTCACGAGGCGGCCGCCGATGGCGATGCTCCCCTCGTCGGCGTCTTCCAGGCCGGCGATGGTGCGCAGAAGCGTGCTCTTGCCGCAGCCCGACTGGCCAACCAGCACGGTGAACTCCCGGTCGGCGACGTGCAGGTCGACACCGCGCACGGCGTGAACGTTGCCGAAGGACTTGTGCAGGCCGGTGATGCGCAGATCCGCCATGCGCGTCAACCCTTCACCGCGCCCAGAGAGATGCCGCGCACGAGGTAGCGCTGCATGAACGCCACGATGACGAAGATCGGCACCGTGCCCAGCACCGACATGGCGGAAATCTTGGCCCAGAAGTTGGACTGCCCGCCGAAGTAGTGCGTGACCTGCACGGTGTACGTCGTGACCTCGGTGCGCGTGAACACCAGCGCGAAGAGGAACTCGTTCCATGCGAACACGAAGGTCAGGATCGCGGTGGCGAAGAAGCCAGCCCGGCTCATCGGCAGCACCACCTTGAGGAACACCTGCCAGCGCGTGCAGCCGTCCACCATCGCGGCTTCTTCGAGCGACAGCGGGATGTCCAGAATGTAGCCGCGCATCATCCAGATCACGTAGGGCAGGTTGAAGGCGGTGTAGAGCAGGATGAGCCCGAAGTAGGTGTCGACCCAGCCGAAGAACACGTACATCAGGAAGATCGGGAACACCACGGCGATGGGCGGCACCATGCGCTGCGAGACGATCCAGTTGGAAAGGTGCTCGCCGCCGGTGCGAAAGCGGGCGAGGCTGTAGGCGCACATCGTGCCGAGCAGCATGGCCAGCACGGTGCTCGCGCCGGCCACCACGAAGCTGTTCCACACCGTGGCGGCATCGCCGTCCTTGAAGAGCACGGCATAGGTGTCGAAGCTGATCTGTCCCGGCCACCAGCGTGGCGGGTACGCGAAGATCTCGTCGGCCGTCTTGAACGACATCATGAACAGCCAGTAGATCGGGAACAGGAAGGACAGCGTGAGGACCACGGCGGCCAGCGTGCGCACGGCCGTCGCGATGCTCCTGCGCCTGCGTGCGTTCATTGCTGCTGCGTCGCGTTCATCGCGTAAGCTCCACGCGCTTCAAGGTCCAGAACACGAGCGTGGACAGCAGCACGATGATCACCAGCGCGACGGCCGCCGTGTAGCTGGTCTCGAACTGCTGAAAGCCCTTGATGTAGGTGAAGATCGACAGCGTTTCCGACATTGTTCCCGGGCCGCCCTTGGTCAGCGCCCACACGACGTCGAACAGGCGCACCAGGTCGAGCGCGCGGATCAGGATGGCCACGACCATCACGGGCCAGATCGCCGGCAGAACGATCTTGCGGAAGGTGCGCCAGTACCCGGCGCCGTCGATGGACGCCGCCTCCAACTGCGACTTGTCCACGCCGGACAGCGCGGCGAGCAGCAGCAGGAACATGAAGGGCGTCCACTGCCATACCTCGGCGATCAGGATGGCGACGTAGACGAGGTCGGGCTTGATCGTCCACAAGACAGGCATGGGCTGCCCGGCGACCCAGCCGAGGATCTGATTGATCGGACCGAACCGGTTGTCGAACATCAGCGCCCAGGTGGCGCCCGCCACGATGGGCGACACCACCACGGGCAGCACCAGCAGCGCGACGAACACCGCACGCCCGGGAATCCGCTCGATGAAGATCTGCGCCATGGCGAGCCCCAGCAGCAGCTCCACGGGCAAGGCGATGGCGGTGAAGATGGCGGTGTGCAGCACCGCCTCCCACAGCCGGGAGTCCGCGAACAGCATGCGGTAGTTGAGCAGGCCGTGGAAAGTGGTGTCGACCTCGATCATGGTGACGTTCTGCACGCTCACCACGATGAGGTAGACCAGCGGGAACACGCCCATCAGCAGCAGCACGAAGATCGACGGCGCGACGAGCGCGAGCCTGAATCCCCGTTCGTGCGGGCGGGCCCGGGCGCGCCGCGCGGGCCCGCCCGTCCGCGGAACTGCGAGCGGCGTGGTCACGCGCCTTACTTCGACGCCTTCGGATAGGCCCCCGGCTTCGCGGCCCAACTCGTGTACACCGCCTTCTGCTTGTCCATCCCCACGCGCTGCGTGATGTCGTCCCATTGCTTGGCGACCTCATCCAGGATCTGCTTCGGATCGCCGCCGGCCCAGAGCTTGCTGATGCCCTGGCGCAGTGCCTCCTCGTACTTGTCTGTCTGGATGAGCGAAAGATCCAGCAGGCCCGTGTTGGCGGCCTGGCTCAGTGCCGCGAGGTAGTCCTTCGCGTCGGGCCACTTCGCGAGGTAGTCCTTGTTGACGTAGTGCGAGTCGCGGAAGGGGTCGCGCAGCGCATACGGCAGCTGCACGCGCTGGTTCGAGACCTCCTCGCTGTTCAGCCACTGGATGAAGAGATAGGCGAGGTCCTTCTGCTTGCTGGTCGACGCCACGGACAGTGAGAAACCGAGGGCGAGCTGCGGATGGCCGCCGGGCGGCAGCGCATAGCCGACCTTGCCCGCGATCTTCGACTTGGGTACCCACGACAGGGCTTTCTCGTCGGCCAGGTAGCCGGCGGAGAAGCGGCCGTAGGGCGGCCAGGAGATGGTCATGGCGCTCTTGCCGTCGAGGAACACCGCGAGGTTCTCGACGAAGCCGAACTTCTCGACGCCGGGCGGCATGAAGCGGTTCTCCTTGCGCATCTCGTCGAGCACGCGCACGCCGACGGCGCTGTTGACCGTGGCCTTCATGTTGCTGGCGTCGAAGAAGCGGCCGCCCTCGTTGCGGAAGCGCTCCTGGAACATGAGCTGGCTGTACGGCGGCTCACGGAAGAACGACGCGCCGTAGACGCCCTCGCTCTTGAGCGCTTCGGTCAGGAACGAGCCGATCTCGTCGAACTGCTTCCAGGTCTTGGGCGGGGCGAGGTCGTAGTTGTACTTCGCCTTGAAGGCCTGCTGCAGGTCGGGCCGCGCGAAGATGTCCTTGCGGTAGTAGAAGAGGAAGACGTCGCCGTCGTCCGGGAAGCCGTAGATCTTCCCGTTGACCTTCATCTGGTTGTCGCGATACGTCGGCGCGATCTTCTCCAGCTCGGCACGATAGCCGTTCTTGTCGACATACTTGTCCAGGTTCTCCAGCGCGCCGGCCTGCACGAGGTCGGGCATCCACGCCGGGACCACGTTGAGTGCGTCGTAGGCGCCCGTGCCGGCGCGGTACTCCTGCATGATCTTGGTGAACATCTCGGCCGTCGGCACCTCGACGACCTTCACCTTGCAGCCGGTGAGCTGCTCCCACTTCGGGCCGGAGAAGTTGAGCGGATCGAGCGACTGCAGCCCGGCTTCCCAGACGATCGTGATCGTCTTGCCGGCGCAACCTTTCTTCGCCTCGTCGACCGCCCGCTGCGCGGCGCTTTGCGCGGCAGCGGGGGCGGCCCACCACAGTGTCGCGAGGACGATCAGCGCGAGCAGCAGTGCGCGACGGAACGCCACGGCTGTTCGCAGGCAGTATGGAACCTGGAACATGTGAGTCTCCTCTCGTCGATGTGCGATCCGGCCCGGCCGCCTTTCCGGCGGTCCGAAGCCGGGGTGATTATGGTGACGCGCGGTTGCGAGCCGCCACCCTGGGAAAACCCATGTGCGCCGCGTTCGCGCCTCGCACGAACATGGTGCTCACTGGAGGCCGACGATGAGACCCAACGCGATCAAGGCCGAGGTGCTGGCGGGCAAGGCCGTCGCCGGCGCGATGGTTTTCGAGTTCTTCTCGCCCGGCATCTCGGCGATCCTTGCCAACGCCGGCTGCCGCTACGTGATCTACGACATGGAGCACACCGGCCTGGGGTTCGAGACCCTCAAGTGGCTCTTCGCCAGCTGCCGGGGGTTGCCGATCGAGCCGATGGTGCGCGTGCCGCGCGGGGAGTACACCTGGCTCACGCGGGCGCTGGACCTGGGCGCGCGCGGCGTGATGATCCCGATGGTCGAATCGGCCGAGCAGGCGCGGGCGATCGTCGAGGCGTGCCGGTATCCCCCGACGGGCCGGCGAGGGGCGGCGTTCGGCTTCGCCCAGTGCGACTACCGCGGCGGCGACGTCGCCGACAAGATTCGCCGCTACCACGAGCGCACGCTGGTGATCGCGCAGATCGAGACCGAGCGCGGCCTGGAGCAGGTGGAGAGGATCGCCGGGGTCGACGGTGTCGACGTACTGTGGGTGGGCCACTTCGACCTGTCCAACTTCATGGGCATTCCGGCGCAGTTCGATCATCCGACCTTTGACGCCGCGATGCGCAAGGTGGCCGAGACGGCGCGCCGGCACGGCAAGGCGGCGGGCTTCATGGCGACCGACGCCGCCTGGATCGCGCGGGCGCGCGACATGGGCTACACCATGATCGCGGGCGGCACCGACACCGGCCTGCTCGAGCTCGCGCTGCGGGGCATGGTCAGCCAGATCGAGGCAGCGGCGCGATGAGCGGCGACACCTTTTTTGTCGGGCTGTCGCGCGACATCCTGAATGCCGCGGGCGAGCCGTCGTTCGGCCGCGGTCCGCTCGCTGTGCTCGACGCCGAGCCGCGGATCCGCTGGGAGTTCCTGCCCGAGCAGGTCGACGAGATCACGCCGGACATCATGGGCCGCTACGACGGCCTCTACGTGAATGCGCCGCGTGTCACGGCCGCCTCGGTGGCCCGTCCCGACCTGCGGGCGCGCATCGTGGCGCGCCACGGCGTCGGCTACGACTCCGTCGACGTTGGCGCGCTGGCCGCGCGCGGCGTGATCGCCACCAACACGCCCGTGGCGGTGCGCCGGCCGGTCGCCGTGGCAGCGCTCACCTTCGTCCTGGCGCTCGCGGGGCGCCTGGTGCAGAAGGACCGCCTGACCCGAACCGGGCGCTGGCACGAACGCACGAGTTGGATGGGCCTCGGGCTGACCACACGCACCCTGGGCGTCATCGGCGCGGGCGGCATAGGCCGCGAGCTGCTTGCGCTCGCGCGCCCGTTCGGCTGGAGGATGCTGGCCGCCGATCCGTTTGTCGATCCGGCCGCCGTCGCAGCGCTTGGTGGCGAGCTCGTCGCGCTCGACGACCTGCTCGGTGCATCCGACTTCGTCGTCGCCACCGTCCTGCTGAACGCGCAGACAACACACCTGATGAACGCGCAGCGCTTCGCGCGCATGAAGCGCAGCGCCTACTTCGTCAACCTGTCGCGCGGGCCGATCTGCGACGAGGCCGCACTTGTCGCGGCCTTGCGCGACGGCACGATTGCCGGCGCGGGCATCGATGTGTTCGAGCAGGAGCCGGTCGCGCCGGACAACCCGCTGCTCATGATGGACAACGTGCTCCTGACGCCGCACGCGCTGTGCTGGACGGATGAGTGCTTCGACGCCATCGCGCGGGAGGGACTCGGCTGCATCGTCGACTTCGCCGGGGGGCGAACGCCGAAGTCGGTGATACGACCGGCCTGACGCGAGAGGCGGCTTCAGCCCCCGCCGCGTGCGATGGCCGAGCGGATGTCCTGAACTTGTCCGAGCCTCTTCGCCTCATCGGGAGTCACGGTGCCCACTCGGACGAAGCGACAGAAGGCCTTCGTGAGGTGTCCCGGGCGGGCTTGAACCCTCGGAATCTCCGAAGGGGTGGGACCACCCCGCGCGCTGGTTCCGTTGTTCACGGTCACTCCCTAAAGGCAGACCGGCAGGACGAAGATCCGGGCTTGTCTCGGGGACCGAGCCGAGGCAGAGTCCGGCCGCGGGGGAGCCAAGCTCCCCGTGCCGGTCAGCTCTACGCTAGACGCCAAGGAGACTTATGACTGTCAAGCGCATGGACAACGTCGGCATCGTGGTGGAAGACATCGATGCCGCCATTGAGTTCTTCACTGAACTTGGTCTTGAGCTCGAGGGGCGTGCCCCAGTTGAAGGACGCTGGGCAGATGGCGTCACTGGATTGCGCGACATGCGCGTCGAGATTGCAATGATGCGTACGCCGGACGGTCACAACCGACTCGAGCTGTCCCGCTTCCTTGCGCCGCCCGTGGTCGCCGATCACCGCAGCGCACCAGTGAACGCTCTCGGTTACCTACGCGTCATGTTCACCGTGGAGGACATCGACGATACGCTCGTCCGGGTCGGGAAACGCGGCGCGACGCTCGTCGGCAAAGTGGTTCAGTATGAAAGCATGTATCGCCTCTGCTACATCCGCGGTCCCGAAGGAATTCTCATCGGCCTCGCCCAACAGCTCGGGCAGCAGACCTCCCGAGAGAATCCCATAGGACAGAAGCGTTGAGAACGCCGCAACCGACGGCGAGGTGGATGAGCGCTTACCCTGGTGCGGGCTTGGCCGGTCGTTGCTTGGCGGCCACCGTATGGCTGCTGGCTTCCGAATTCAGCTTTGCAACCAACGGGTCCAACTCCCCCGATGCGGAGGCGAACAACACCACCACGAACGACAGGCTGGCCAAGCTGAGAACCAAAGCGAATACCGCGCCGGCCACCTTCGCTCTCGATGAGAGCGGTTCGAACTTCACGGATTGCATGACTTCTTCCTTCAGGCCGCACGGGTCAACGATGAAACGAGCGTCGAGGCGACGCCTGCGACCGCCAACTTCCCCCGTGCTGGAAGTCGCGGCTGCGTGTGACGAAACAGGCTGATCCATAGCGTGGAGGGCCTGCCACTCATGCAACTCGACGGCGCTGCAGTCCTCGAGGGCCGGCGCCGCGGCGGTGGCGGCAGGAAGCTCGGCGGTCATGGCTTCTCGCTGTGATTGGGACGGCCGCCATGATTCGCCCTAGATACTGACAGCGCATGTCATGATTTACGGCGATACTGCAAGAACGCATGCTCGCGAGCCGCCTGCTGTCGATCCTCATGCTGCTGCAGTCACGCGGCCGCACGAGCGCACGCGCGCTCGCCGACACGCTGGAAGTCTCGCTGCGCACGATCTACCGTGACGTCGACAGCCTCAGCGCTGCCGGCGTGCCGATCTACGGCGGGCGCGCGTGCGC
>Ga0247820_10001945_pt1 | contig 11636 bp, 8 predicted proteins | sample 13C_Glucose_Day1_2_FD_192480 | JGI IMG/M metagenome (GOLD analysis project Ga0247820, IMG submission 192480) | Soil microbial communities from agricultural site in Penn Yan, New York, United States - 13C_Glucose_Day14 | ecosystem: Environmental > Terrestrial > Soil > Agricultural land | place...
ATCCAGGGTGCGCTCAAGGCTTACGTAACAGCCGTCAAGGACGTCAGCTTCCCAGGCAGCGAACACGGGTTCAGTGCATGAATACAGTCAAGACCGTCCGCGAACTGCGCGCCGCCGTGGCGCGGGCACGCAGTGAAGGCAAACGCATCGGTTTCGTACCGACCATGGGCAACCTGCACAGCGGCCACGCCGCCTTGGTGACCAAGGCCGCACAGCGCGTCGATTTCGTCGTTGCGAGTATCTTCGTCAACCCGCTGCAGTTCGGCCCCAGCGAAGACCTCGACAAGTACCCGCGAACCCTCGCTGCCGACCAGGAGAAACTGCTCCAGGCCGGGTGCCACCTGCTGTTCGCCCCCAGCGTCGAAGAGATGTACCCCGACGGTATGGACGGCCAGACCCGCGTCAACGTTGCGCAGCTGTCCGAAGGCCTGTGTGGCGCCAGCCGTCCAGGCCATTTCGAAGGTGTGGCGACAGTGGTCAGCAAGCTGTTCAACATGGTCCAGCCGGATCTGGCCGTCTTCGGTCAGAAAGACTTCCAGCAGTTGGCGGTGATCCGCGCCCTGGTGCGCGATCTGAACATGCCGATCCAGATCATTGGCGAACCGACCGTGCGTGCCGAAGATGGCCTGGCGCTGTCTTCTCGCAACGGTTATCTGAACGAAGAACAACGTGCCATCGCGCCAGCGCTGTATCGACTCCTGGGCCAGATGGCCGCGGCCATCGAACAGGGTGAACGCGACTATCCGGCCTTGATCGCTAACGGTCAGCAACAGCTGAAAAACGCCGGTTTGCGCCCTGACTACCTGGAAATTCGCCAGGCCCTGAGCCTGCGTCCGGCAACCGCCGAAGACCGCGATGTGGTGATCCTGGCCGCGGCCTACCTCGGTGCCACCCGCCTGATCGACAACCTGCACCTGAATCTCGACGACAAGTAACAAGGTCGCCCGCCGAGCCCACTCCCTGTAAGTCGGGCTGATGCCTATAATTGGCATCAGCCTGCAAACGGGGCGCTGGTTTCAGTGTCCAAGGCAGTTCACGCAATAAGGAAATCCGCAGCGATGGCTTACTACCGCACCCCTCATGATGTCACCGCTCTGCCCGCCTGGCAGGCGCTCCAGCAACACCGCGAAGCCATGCAGGACTTCAGCATGCGCGAGGCATTCAATGCCGAACCGCAGCGCTTCGACCGGTTCTCTCTGAGTACCTGCGGACTGTTCCTCGACTACTCGAAGAACCTGATCAATGGCCAGACTCGCGACCTGCTGGTCAACCTGGCCAATGAAGTCGGCCTGCAAGAGGCAATCAAGGCACTGTTCGCCGGTGAAATCCTCAACGCCTCAGAAGGCCGCCCGGCCCTGCACACCGCACTGCGCCGGCCAGTAGGCGATAAATTGAGTGTCAACGGCGTCAACGTGATGCCTGAAGTGCACAAAGTCCTCAACCAGGTCACCGAGCTGGTTGGCCGTATCCATGACGGGCTGTGGCGCGGCTACAGCGAGAAGCCGATCACCGACGTGGTCAACATCGGTATCGGTGGCTCGTTCCTCGGCCCTGAACTGGTCTCCGAGGCGCTGCTGCCCTACGCCCAGCGCGGCGTACGCTGCCATTACCTGGCCAATATCGACGGCAGCGAGTTCCATGAACTGTCGGCCAAACTGCGCGCTGAAACCACCCTGTTCATCGTTTCCTCGAAATCCTTCAACACCCTGGAAACGTTGAAGAACGCCCAGGCTGCACGTGGCTGGTACCTGGCCCAGGGCGGCTCGGAAGCCGAGCTGTACAAACACTTCATCGCCGTGTCGAGCAACAAGGCCGCCGCTGTGGCCTTCGGCATCCGCGAAGAAAACATCTTCCCGATGTGGGACTGGGTCGGCGGTCGTTACTCGCTGTGGTCAGCCATTGGTCTGCCAATTGCCCTGGCCATTGGCACCGCCAACTTCAAAGAGCTGCTGTCCGGTGCCTACACCATGGACCAGCATTTCCAGAACGCCCCGTTCGAGCAGAACATGCCCGTACTGCTGGCTTTGCTGGGCGTGTGGTACGGTAACTTCTGGGGTGCGCAGAGCCACGCGATCCTGCCGTACGATCACTACCTGCGTAACATCACCAAGCACCTGCAGCAGCTGGATATGGAGTCCAACGGCAAGAGCGTTCGCCAGGATGGCACACCGGTCAACCATGACACCGGTCCGGTGATCTGGGGTGGCGTTGGCTGCAACGGCCAGCATGCCTACCACCAGTTGCTGCACCAGGGCACTCAACTGATCCCGGCGGACTTCATCGTTCCGGTGGTCAGCTTCAACCCGGTTGCCGACCACCATCAATGGCTGTATGCCAACTGCCTGTCGCAGAGCCAGGCGCTGATGCTCGGCAAGACCCGTAGCGAGGCCGAAGCCGAGCTGCGCGACAAGGGCATGAGCGAGGCCGATATCCAGAAGCTGGCACCCCACAAGGTGATCCCGGGCAACCGTCCGAGCAACACCCTGGTGGTCGAGCGCATCAGCCCACGCCGTCTCGGCGCGCTGGTAGCGATGTACGAACACAAGGTGTTTGTGCAGAGCGTGGTCTGGGGCATCAATGCCTTCGACCAGTGGGGCGTGGAACTGGGCAAAGAGCTCGGCAAAGGCGTTTATCAGCGCCTGACCGGCGGCATCGAAGATGCGGCCGAAGACCCATCGACCCAGGGCCTGATCAATTTCTTCCGCAGTCGTCACCGCGGTTGATCGCCTGCGCTACCCCTGGCTGAGCGAACGCAGCCGGGGGTAGCGGCTACACTGTCCTGACAAAAACAATCAGGACAGGACCCCGCCATGTTCGATATCAGCGACTTTCCCCAAGCCGATGCCGTCAGCAAAGCGGCGCAACTGAGCCAGGCCGACTATCAGCGCCTGTACCGCCAGTCCATCGAAGACCCCGACGCTTTCTGGGCAGACCAGGCCAAAGTTCTCGACTGGATCAAGCCTTGGAGCAGCATCCAGCGCAGTGACATGAAGACCGGCCAGGCCACCTGGTTCGAGGGTGCCCGACTTAACGTCAGCTATAACTGCATCGACCGTCACCTCACCACCCGAGGCGACCAGCCGGCGATCATCCGCGAAGGCGACAATCCTGCCGACTCCAGCGTCATTACCTACCGTGAACTGCACCAGCATGTCTGCCGTCTGGCCAATGTGCTTAAACAGCGCGGCGTTAAAAAAGGTGATCGGGTATGCATCTACATGCCCATGGTCCCCGAGGCCGCCTATGCCATGCTTGCCTGCAGCCGCATCGGCGCGATTCATTCGGTGGTGTTCGGCGGTTTCTCACCCGATGCTCTGCGTGACCGTATCCTCGACGCCGATTGCCGCACCGTAATCACTGCCGATGAAGGCATTCGCGGCGCCAAGACCGTAGCGCTGAAGAACAACGTCGACAAGGCGCTGCTCAGTTGCCCGGATGTCAGTACGGTGGTGGTGATCAAGCGCACCGGCGGCCAGGTCGCCTGGAGTGAAGGCCGCGACCTCTGGTACCACGAAGCGATCAAACAGGTCAGCGATGACTGCCCGCCCGAGCCGATGGACGCTGAAGACCCGCTATTCATCCTCTACACCTCCGGCAGCACCGGCAAACCCAAAGGCGTGCTGCACACCACCGCCGGCTACCTGCTGCAGGCCACCCTGACCTTCAAGACCGTATTCGATTACCGTGACGGCGAAGTGTTCTGGTGCACCGCCGATGTCGGCTGGGTAACCGGGCACAGCTATATCGTTTACGGGCCGCTGGCCAATGGTGCTATCACCCTGATGTTCGAAGGCGTGCCCAACTACCCCGACACCTCGCGCTTCTGGCAGGTGGTCGACAAACACCAGGTGAACATTTTCTATACCGCCCCCACCGCCCTGCGCGCCTTGATGCGTGATGGTAATGGGCCGCTGCAGAACACTTCGCGCAAGAGCCTGCGCCTGCTCGGCAGCGTCGGCGAACCGATCAACCCGGAAGCCTGGGAGTGGTATTTCAATGCAGTGGGCGAGCAACGCTGCCCCATCGTCGACACCTGGTGGCAGACCGAAACCGGCGGCATCATGATCAGCCCACTGGTAAGCAGCCGGCGGATAAAACCCGGGTGCGCCACCCAACCGATGTTCGGCATACAACCCGTGCTGCTCGATGACCAGGGCAAGCTGATCGAAGGTCCGGGTAGCGGCATGCTGGCGATCAAGGCCAGCTGGCCCGGGCAGATCCGCAGCGTGTATGGCGATCCGCAACGGATGATCGACACCTACTTCAAACCGCTGCCGGGTTACTACTTCACTGGCGACGGTGCCCGCCGCGACGAGGACGGCGACCTGTGGATAACCGGGCGCATCGATGACGTGATCAACGTCTCAGGGCACCGCATCGGCACCGCCGAAGTCGAAAGTGCGCTGGTATTGCACGACAGCATCGCCGAGGCCGCTGTAGTCGGGTACCCTCACGATCTCAAGGGGCAAGGCATCTATGCCTTTGTCACGCCGATGAACGGGGTGAACCCGGACGACACGCTCAAGCAGGCGCTGCTGGCCCTGGTCAGCAAGGAAATCGGCAGCTTCGCCAAGCCGGAACTGATCCAGTGGGCACCAGCACTGCCCAAGACTCGCTCCGGCAAGATCATGCGCCGCATCCTGCGCAAGATCGCCTGCAACGAGCTGGACAACCTGGGCGACACTTCGACCCTGGCTGACCCCAGTGTGGTCCAGGGCCTGATCGACAAACGTTTGAATACATAACCGGCAGCAGGTCATGGCTGCCTCGCACGCAAGGTAACCATGGAAGCGATTCGCCGCCGTATCGAAACCCAGGTGATGAGCCTGACTGGCTTGTCCCTGGGGCAGCTTGACCTGGAAAACCCCAAGGGCGACCCCGGCCTGTTCGGCCCGGACAGCATCAGCTGGCGTGTACACGGCGACTTCCCGAGCATGCTGGTGGGCGGTATCAGTGCTCTGCTCCTGCAACTGCTGCATCCGCTGGCCCTGGCCGGGGTCTGGGATCACTCCAATTTTCGCCAGGACCTGCTCGGACGCCTGCGCCGCACCAGTCAGTTCATCTCCGGCACCACCTTCGGTGCCACCGGCGATGCCAACTGGATGATCGAGAAAGTCCGCACCATCCATCTACAAGTCGTCGGTAGCGCTGCCGATGGGCGCCCCTATGCAGCCAGCGACCCAGTGCTGTTGACCTGGGTGCATGTGGCCGAGGTCAGCAGCTTTCTTGCCGCCCACCTGCGTTACCGCAATCCGAACCTGCCCCACGCCGAACAGGATGCCTACTACGCCGAAATCGCCCTGATCGCCGAACGCCTGGGGGCCCGGGATGTACCACGCTCGCGTCAACAGGTAACGGATTACCTGCAGGCCATGCGTCCACAGTTGTACGCCGATGAACGAAGCCAGGAAGTGGTGCAGGTATTGCTCGATGCCCCCGCGCCCAGCCGTCTGGCCAAGCCGGTGGGCAGCCTGATGCTGCGTGCCGGCATCGATCTGCTGCCAGAATGGGCCCGTGACATGCTGGAGCTGCAACAGCATCCCTTGCAGCAGCGATTGATTCGCCTGGGTATCAACAGCACGGCCCCGGTGCTGCGCTGGGCCATGCGTGACGGCTCGGCGCATCGAGCGCGGCGGCGCATGGGTATTCACTGAAGGCGACCGAGCGGTTCGCCATTAGCGATTCCCCGAGCATCTATGCCACCATGACGGTTGATCAAGGCCCCGCAGGGGCCTGTGCTGTTCTGACGCCAAATCGAATAATAGTGAGGACCCGCGCCATGCAAGATGTTGTTATCGTTGCCGCCACCCGAACCGCTGTCGGTAGCTACCAAGGAGCGCTGGCCGCCATTCCCGCCGTTGACCTCGGCGCTGCGGTGATTCGCCAACTGCTGACCCTGACCGGTATCGATGCCGAGCTGGTCGATGAAGTGATCCTTGGCCAGGTGCTGACCGCTGGTGCCGGGCAAAACCCTGCGCGCCAGGCCGCGATCAAGGCCGGCCTGCCTCACGCGGTACCGGCCATGACCCTGAACAAAGTCTGCGGCTCCGGCCTCAAGGCCCTGCACCTGGCAACCCAGGCCATCCGCTGCGGCGACGCCGAAGTGATCATCGCCGGCGGCCAGGAAAACATGAGCCTGGCCAACTACGTCATGCCCGGCGCCCGTACCGGTTTGCGCATGGGCCACAGCACGTTGATCGACAGCATGATCAGCGACGGTCTGTGGGATGCCTTCAACGACTACCACATGGGCATCACCGCCGAGAACCTGGTGGAAAAGTACGGCATCAGCCGTGAAGACCAGGATACCTTCGCCGCCGCCTCCCAGCAAAAAGCTGCTGCCGCCATCGAAGCCCGACGCTTCGTCGACGAAATCACCCCGATCCTGATTCCTCAGCGCAAGGGCGATCCGGTTGCCTTCGCCACTGACGAACAACCACGTGCCGGCACCACTGCCGAATCGCTGGGCAAACTCAAGCCGGCCTTCAAGAAAGACGGTACTGTCACTGCCGGTAACGCTTCGTCGCTCAACGACGGTGCCGCCGCCGTGATGCTGATGAGTGCAGCCAAGGCCCAGCAACTGGGCCTGCCGATCCTGGCGCGGATCAAGGCTTACGCCAATGCCGGTGTCGACCCTGCGATCATGGGCATTGGCCCGGTCAGCGCCACCCGCCGCTGCCTGGAAAAAGCTGGCTGGGATCTGGCCGACCTCGACCTGATCGAAGCCAACGAGGCCTTTGCCGCCCAGGCCCTGTCGGTAGGCAAGGAGCTGGGTTGGGACGCCAGCAAGGTCAACGTCAACGGCGGCGCCATTGCCCTGGGCCACCCGATCGGTGCTTCGGGTTGCCGGGTGCTGGTAACCCTGTTGCACGAAATGATCAAGCGTGATGCCAGCAAAGGCCTGGCCACCTTGTGCATCGGCGGCGGTCAGGGTGTAGCCCTGGCGATCGAACGCTGATAACAGCGGGAGGGGCTGCAACGGCCCCTCCCCTGGCTTGAACTGATAAACTGCACGTCCGCAAACCAAGGCCACGTGCATGTCCCTCTTGAATCAGGCGCTGCGCGCCGCCCTCGACGCCCGCCAGGGCCTAATCGCCGAACTGCATGCCCAGGGCACTGACTGCTACCGCCTGTTCCATGGCAGTCAGGAAGGCTCCAGCGGCCTGACCGTTGACCGCTATGGCCCGCAACTGCTGGTGCAGAGTTTCCATCAGACGCTTGAGAGCAGCGCCTTGCTTGAACTGCACGCCATGGTTGAAGCACAGCTTGGCCTTGAGCTGCTGCTGGTCTACAACGACCGCTCCCAGGGCAACAGCCGTATCGACCGCCGTGACCCGGTTTACCAGGCTAGCGAAGCGGCCCTGGCCGACCATGTCGGGCATGAGTGGGGGCTGAACTACCGTGTCCGTGGCCGCCATGCCGGCCAAGACCCACTGCTGTTCCTCGACCTGCGCAACGCCCGCGGCTGGGTCAAGCAACACAGTGCCGGCAAGCGTGTGCTGAACCTGTTCGCCTATACCTGCGGTGTCGGTCTCAGCGCTGCAGCAGGCGGCGCCCGTGAGGTGTGCAACCTGGACTTCGCCGAAGGCAACCTGGCGGTGGGCAAGGAGAACGCGGCACTCAACCCGGGGCTGGTGCCGATGAGCTTCATCCAGTCCGATTATTTTCCGGCGATCCGCCAGTTCGCCGGTTTGCCGATCAGTCAGCGCCGCGGTCACAAGCTGCCAGCGTACCCGCGCCTGGAGCAGCGCCAGTTCGATCTGGTGTTTCTCGACCCGCCGGCCTGGGCCAAAAGCGCCTTCGGCACCGTCGATCTGCTGCGCGACTACCAGAGCCTGCTCAAGCCGGCCCTGCTCAGCACCGCCGAAGACGGCGTACTGATCTGCTGTAACAACCTGGCCAAGGTCAGCCTCGACGACTGGCGCGAACAAGTACTGCGCTGCGCGGAGAAAGCCGGGCGCCCGGTACGCGACTGCCAGGTACTTAAACCGGCCAGTGACTTTCCGTCGCAGGACCAGCAACCACCGCTGAAGACCTTGATTCTTCAGCTTTAAAACAAAAAACCGGTAATTTCCGAGCTATCTTCGGAACCGATTTTACGTGCCATACTCCAAGCACTCCCGTTCCAGACAGACGACGCCGCACATGCCCAAAGGATTGAAACGCGCCCTAGGCGCCATGTTGGCCGCTTTGGCCCTGTACAGCCTGCTTGGCTTTCTGATTCTCCCAGGGGTTGCCCTGCGTATCGCCAACCAGCAATTGGCCAACTACGCCACGGTGCCTGCGCACTTGCAGCGTATCGAGCTCAACCCCTTCAGTCTTGAGCTGACTCTCTGGGGCCTGCAGATTGGCGAGCCGGACAAGAAACAGGTCGGCTTTGAACGCCTGTACGCCAACCTTGAACTCGACAGCCTGTGGACCGGTGCCCTGCACCTAGCCGGCGTCGAGCTGGAAAAGCCGCATACCGAGTTGCTGTTCGCCAAGGATGGAAAACTGAACCTGGCACAGCTGTTCAAACTTCCGCCCAGCGAAGCGAAACCCGAAGCGCCCCCCAGCGACCCGTTCCCGCTGCGCATCGACAGCATCAAGCTCGTTGAAGGCCTCCTGCACTTCGAGGACTTGCGGCCCAGCGAACCTATCGAGTTCCTCTACGATTCGATGAACCTGGAACTGAAGAACCTCAGCACCCTGCCTGAAGACAGCTCCGACATGACCCTGGTGGCGATCGGACCGCACGGCGGTCGTATCGACTGGAGCGGAACGTTCAGCTTGATACCCATCGCTTCCGAGGGCACGCTGAAAATCACTGAAGGCAAGATGAAAGCCTTCTGGCCCTATGTCCGCGATGCCGTGCCGCTGGTATTGGAAGAAGGTGTCATCAGTCTCGACACCCACTACAAACTGAACCTGTCCAAGGAAACCGAGCTGCTGCTCGACAACACCTCGGTGAGCATCGCGCCCTTTGCCATCAAGGCGCCAGATGGTCGCCCACTGGCGCGTCTGGCACGCCTGGATGTCAGTGAAACGTCTGTAGACCTCGCCAAACAACTGGTAACCGTAGGCAAGATCCGCAGCGAGAAGCTGGAAACCTGGGCCGCGCTGGAAGCCGATGGCCAACTCGACTGGCAAAAGCTGTTCGCCAGCCAGCCGGCCAAGGCCACACCGAAGGAGAAAGCCGAACCTGCTACAGCCGAGCCTGATAGCCAGGCGCAAGCGACCCCTGCCGAGCCAGGCAAGCCCTGGCAGGTGCTGCTCAAGGATGTGCAACTGCGCAACTACCAGGTGCACCTGGCCGATCGTTCGCAAAAACAGCCGGTAGCGCTGGACGTGGGCCCGTTGAACCTCGACCTGCAGAACTTCGACAGCCTCAATCAGTCGCCTTTCACTCTCAAGCTCGATACCGGCGTGGGCAAGCAAGGCAAGTTGCAGGCTGCCGGTGAAGTCAACCTGGCGCCTGTTACCGCCAAGCTCAAGGTCAGCACCCAGGACATCGACTTGCGCATCGCCCAGGCCTACATCACCCCTTACATCCGCCTGGAGCTGCGCAGCGGCATGCTTGGCAGTGACCTCAACGTCAACCTCAGCAACGTTGATCCGCTGGCCTTCAGCATTGACGGCAAGGCGCAGGTCAACCAGTTGCATACCCTGGACACCATCAAGGATCGCGACTTCGTCAAATGGCAGCAGCTCAACCTTGACGGGCTGTCCTACCGTCACGGTGATGCATTGAGCATCGGCAAGGTCAGCCTGAAGCAGCCTTATGCGCGCTTCATGATCAACGAAGACCGCACCACCAACGTCGACGACCTGCTGATCCCGCAGCCGGCCACCGCGCCAACCAGTACCCAGGCGAAATCCAAGGCGCCGGCCAGCAGCGACAAGCCGTTGGGCATCCGCATCGGTGCAATCGACATCAACGATGGCTCGGCGAACTTTGCCGACTTCAGCCTGACCCCCAACTTCGCCACCGCCATCCAGCAACTCAACGGCCAGATTGGCACCATCGACAACCGCCAGCCCAAGCCGGCCAAGGTCGATATCAAGGGCAAGGTCGATCGCTACGCACCCGTGACCATCAAGGGCGCGCTGAACCCTTTCGACCCGATGGCCAGCCTGGACATCGCCACCAGCTTCAAACGCGTCGAGCTGACCACCCTGACGCCTTACTCAGGCAAGTTCGCTGGCTTTCGCATCCGCAAGGGCCGGCTGAACATCGACCTGCACTACGTCATCACCCAGGGCAAGCTCAAAGCCGAGAACAAAGTGGTGGTCGAGCAGTTGCAGCTTGGTGAGAAGGTCGAAAGCCCGGATGCGGTGGATCTGCCGATTCGCCTGGCAGTGGCCTTGCTCAAGGACACCGAAGGCAAGATCTCCATCGAATTGCCGGTGACCGGCGACCTGAACGATCCGCAGTTCAGCGTCATGCCGATCGTCTGGCAGACCCTGCGTAACCTGGTGCTGCGCGCCGCCCAGGCACCATTCAAGTTCATCGGTGGCCTGATCACCGGCGGCGATGCCCAGGACCTGGGCAGCGTCGCCTTTGCCGCCGGTTCCAGCGATCTGGCACCTGATGCCAAGAGCGCCCTCGACAAGCTGGCGGCGGCGCTCAAGGAACGCCCTGCCCTGCGTCTGGAGATCGAAGGTACCAGCGCGCAAAGCAGCGATGGACCGTTGATTGCCCAGCAACGTCTGGAGCGTGAGTACCAGAGTACCTACTACAAGATCCTCCAGCGTCGCGGTGACAAGGTGCCAGCCCAGGCTTCCGACCTGAAGGTCCCGGATGGTGACAAACCGGCGATGCTTGAAGGGATCTACCGCACCCGCATGAAGCAGCAGCCACCGGCCGACTGGGAACAGCTGGACCGCGAGCAGCGCACCACTCAGTTGCGCGATGCGGTGCTCAAGTCCTGGGGCGAGAGCCCTCTACTGCTACGCCAGCTGGGTCAGGCCCGGGCCAGCAGTATCAAGGACTACCTGGTCGACAAGGGCAAGCTGGAAGATGATCGGGTGTACTTCATTGATGCCAGCCTCGGCCAGGCGGAAGCGGATGGGCGGGTAATCACGCCGCTGCATCTGGATGCTGAGTAACAGCTAGATCCCGCCGCCGTTCGCCCAGTAAAAAGCCCCGGCAACCTGTGCCGGGGCTTTTGTTTACGCAGGTCAGTCGGTTTTCAGGCCATCAGCCGAAACCGCCTTAACGCCATCGATCTTCTTGGTGATCATGACCGCCGTGTCTTTCTGCGACTTGGTCAGCGCAGTATCGGAAGACAGGGAAACCACACCTTTATTGGTTTCTACCTTGATGTCTGTGCCTGGAATACCTTTCTCGGTCATCAGGTCGGATTTGACCTTGGTGGTGATCCAGGTGTCTTTGGTCGCTTCTGTTGCCTTGTCCATTTCACCGGCAGCAACAGTCAGCGGAGCCTGGGCAGGCTGTTGGGCAAATGCCGCGTTAGCCAGGGTCAGAGTCAGGGCGGTGGCAGTAGCGGCAGCAATAGCGAACTTCTTCATACGAGACACTCCTGTTTTTCGAAAAGTCTGCGCCGTAAGTCCTGGCAGCAGGGGTATGACTACCGTTGCAGGGTCTATGCCAGCTTTTCTAATTGATTATTTCCTTATAAATCAGTCATTTAGAG
>Ga0247820_10001947_pt1 | contig 11628 bp, 11 predicted proteins | sample 13C_Glucose_Day1_2_FD_192480 | JGI IMG/M metagenome (GOLD analysis project Ga0247820, IMG submission 192480) | Soil microbial communities from agricultural site in Penn Yan, New York, United States - 13C_Glucose_Day14 | ecosystem: Environmental > Terrestrial > Soil > Agricultural land | place...
GTTCGCTGCGCCTCTTCGGCTTCCTGGACGTCGGCAACGTGTACGGCGACGACGAGCGACTGGACTTCGGCCAGCTGCGCGCGTCCACCGGCGTCGGCGTGTCCTGGCTCTCGCCCATCGGCCCGCTGCGCCTGGCGATCGCCCAACCTGTCCGTAAATTCGCTGGCGATAGAATCCAGCGACTCCAATTCCAGATCGGAACCGCTTTTTGATGAAGTATCTGAGCCGCTTGTCCACGCTCTGGGCCCTTGTCGGGGCCCTGGCGCTTGCCGCGCCCGCGATGGCGCAGGAATTCCGCGTGGGCTTCGTCAGCCTCGATCGCATCCTGCGAGAGGCCGGTGCGGCCAAGACCGCCCAGGCCAAGCTGGAGCAGGAGTTCTCCCGCCGCGAGAAGGAACTGAACGACCTGGGCGCCTCGCTCAAGTCGCAGTCCGAGAAGTACGAGCGCGAGGCCCCCACGCTGTCCGAGAGCCAGCGCCAGCAACGCCAGAAGCAGCTGATCGACCAGGACCGCGAATTCCAGCGCAAGCGCCGCGAGATCCAGGAAGACATGACCTCCCGCAAGAACGAGGAACTGCAGCAGGTCCTCGAGCGCGCCAACCGCGTGGTGCGCCAGGTCGCCGAGCAGGAAAAGTACGACCTGATCCTGCAGGAGGCGGTCTACATCAACCCCAAGCACGACATCACCGAGAAGGTGATCAAGGCGCTCAACAACAGCCGGTGAGGCTCTCGTGCAGATCCGGCTGGGCGACATCGTGGACTCGCTCGGCGGGCAACTGCACGGCGAGCGTGACAAGGCCGTCACCGGCCTGGCGCCGCTGGAATCGGCCGGCGCCGACCAGCTCAGCTTCCTGAGCAACCCCAGGTACCAGTCGCAACTGGCCGCCTCGCAGGCCGGGTGCGTGATCGTCTCGCCCGCCATGCGCGATGCCGCGCTGGCCCGCGGCGCGGCCATCGTGGCCGACGATCCCTATCTCTACTTCGCCCGCGTCACCCGGCTGTGGAAGGCGCGCCGCGCGCCCGTCGCCGGGCCCGCCGTGCATCCGAGCGCGGTGGTCGACCCCGAGGCGGTGGTCGATCCCAGCGCGCGCATCGGCCCGCTGTGCGTGGTTGAGCGGGGCGCGCGCATCGGCGCGGGCAGCGTGCTCAAGTCGCGCGTCAGCGTCGGCGAAGACTGCGTGATCGGCGCGCGCTGCATCCTGCATCCCGGCGTGGTGATCGGCGCCGACGGCTTCGGCTTCGCGCCGCGCCAGGGCGAGTGGGAGAAGATCGAGCAGCTGGGCGCGGTGCGAATCGGCGACGACGTCGAGATCGGCGCCAACACCTGCATCGACCGAGGCGCGCTGGCCGACACGGTGATCGAGGACGGCGTCAAGCTCGACAACCTGATCCAGGTGGGCCACAACGTCCGCATCGGCAAGCACACGGCCATCGCGGGCTGCGCGGGCATCGCGGGCAGCGCCACCATCGGCGCCTACTGCACCATCGGCGGCAGCGCGGGCATCCTGGGCCACCTGACCATCGCGGACCGCGTGAACATCTCGTCGTTCTCGCTGGTGACGAGGTCCATCCTCAAGCCCGGCCATTACACGGGCGTGTTCCCCATCGACGAAAATGCGGCCTGGGAAAAGAACGCCGCCTCGCTCAAGCAATTGCATTCCCTGCGCGACCGTGTTCGCGCCCTCGAGAAGCTCGAGAAGTTCGAGAAGAAATAGATGACTACGTTGGACATCCACCAGATCCTCAAGCAACTCCCGCACCGCTATCCCATCCTGCTGGTGGACCGCGTGATCGACCTCGAACTGGGCAAGAGCATCCGCGCGATCAAGAACGTCACGATCAACGAGCCGTTCTTCACCGGCCACTTCCCGCACCGCCCGGTGATGCCGGGCGTGCTGATGCTGGAGGCGATGGCGCAGGCGGCCGCGCTGCTGTCGTTCGCCACCCAGGGCGTCACGCCGGACGACAAGACCGTCTACTACTTCGCCGGGATCGACGGCGCGCGCTTCAAGCGGCCGGTGGAGCCGGGCGACCAGCTCGTGATGGACGTGACGCTCGAGCGCGCCAAGGCCGGCATCTACAAGTTCAAGGGGGTCACCCGCGTGGGCGAGGAGATCGCCTGCGAGGCCGAGCTGATGTGCACCATGCGCACGGTGGCCTGAGCATGGCGATCCACCCGACGGCCATCGTCGACCCGAAGGCTGAGATCGACGGCACGGCCACCATCGGGCCGTTCTCCGTCATCGGGCCGGAGGTGAAGATCGCCGCGGGCACCACCGTCGGATCGCATTGCGTCATCGAAGGGCGCACCACCATCGGCCGCGACAACCGCATCTTCCAGTTCGTCTCGCTGGGCTCCTGGAACCAGGACAAGAAGTACCGCGGCGAGCCTTGCGAGCTGGTGATCGGCGACCGCAACACCATCCGCGAATACAGCACCTACCACGTCGGCACGGTGCAGGGCGGCGGCATCACGCGCCTGGGCAACGACAACTGGATGATGGCCTACACCCACCTGGCGCACGACTGCGTGGTGGGCGACAACACCATCTTCGCCAACAACTCGCAGATCGCCGGCCACGTCGTGGTCGACGACTGGGTGATCCTGGGCGCGTACACCTGCGTGCACCAGTTCGTGCGCATCGGCGCGCACGGCATGACGGCCATGGGCTCGGTGCTGCTGGCCGACCAGCCGCCGTTCGTGATGAGCGAGGGCCATCCCGCGGGTGCGCGCTCGATGAACTTCGAGGGGCTGCGCCGGCGCGGTTTCTCGCCCGCGCGCGTCTCGGCCGTCAAGGCCATGCACAAGGCGCTGTACCGCGACGGCCTGACGCTGGACGAGGCACGTGCACGCATCGAAGCGCTGGCCACGGCCACGCCCGAAGCGCAGCCCGACGTGCGCCTGATGTCCGACTTCCTGGCCGGCGTGTCGCCGCAGCGCGGCATCGTTCGATGACGCCCGCCGTCGCGGCCGCGTCCGCGCGCGGCGAGCGGCTGGAGCTCGCGATGGTCGCGGGCGAAACCTCCGGTGACCTGCTGGCCGGCCTGCTGCTCGGCGGGTTGCGCCACCGCTGGCCGGCGCTGCACGCCGCCGGCATCGGCGGACCGCGCATGGCCGAGCACGGCTTCGACGCCTGGTGGCCGCACGACAAGCTGGCCGTGCGCGGCTACGTCGAGGTGCTGCGCCACTACCGCGAGATCATCGGCATCCGCCGCCAGCTCAGGGACCGGCTGCTGCGCGAGCCGCCGCGGCTGTTCGTCGGCGTGGATGCGCCCGACTTCAACCTCGACCTGGAAGCCGACCTGCGCGCGGCCGGGCTCAAGACCGTGCACTTCGTCTGCCCGTCGGTGTGGGCCTGGCGGCCCGAGCGCATCGCCAAGATCCGCCGCGCCTGCGACCACGTGCTGTGCATCTTCCCGTTCGAGCCCGCGCTGCTGGCCCGCAACGGCGTGCGCGCCACCTACGTGGGCCATCCGCTGGCGGGCGTGATCCCGCTCGAGCCCGATCGCGCCGCGGCCCGCCGGGCGCTGGGCTTGCCGCTCGAAGGCGAGGTGGTCGCGATCCTGCCGGGCAGCCGCGCCTCCGAGGTGCAATACCTGGCACGGCCGTTCTTCGAGGCGGCCGTGCTGCTGCAGCGGCTGCGGCCTGGCGTGAGCTTCGTGGTGCCTTGCGTGCCTTCGCTGCGGCGCGCCGTCGAGTCGGCGGCGCGGCGCGCGGGCATCGAGGACGGGCTGTACATCGTCGACGGCCAGTCGCACACGGCGCTGGCCGCCTGCGACCTGACGCTCATCGCCAGCGGCACCGCCACGCTCGAGGCGGCGCTGTTCAAGCGGCCGATGGTGATCGCCTACCGCATGAACGCGATCAGCTGGCAGATCATGCGCCGCAAGCAGCTGCAGCCGTGGGTCGGCCTGCCCAACATCCTCGCCGAGGACTTTGTGGTGCCCGAGTTGCTGCAGCACGACGCGACCCCCCGCGCGCTCGCGCGCGCCCTGTTGGAATGGCTGGAGGCTCCTGCCAGAATGGCGGCCGTTCAAGAGAAGTTCACGGTGCTGCACCACCAGCTGCGGCGCGACACGGCGACATTGGCCACCGATGCGATCGAAAAGACTATCCAAGGGTGAACAGGCCCGCCTCGCCTGGGACCCGATCGGCCTGCAGGCCGGCGTCGACGAGGCCGGTCGCGGTCCGCTGGCCGGCCCGGTGGTCGCCGCCGCGGTCATCCTCGACGACGGCAAGCGCATCCGCGGCCTGGCCGACTCCAAGATGCTGTCGCCGCTGCAGCGCGAGAAGCTCTACGACCAGATCATGGACAAGGCGCTGTGCTGCTCGGTCGCTGAGGCCAGCGTCGAGGAGATCGACTCGCTCAACATCTACCACGCGACCATGCTGGCGATGAAGCGCGCGATCGAAGGGCTGCGCCTCAAGCCCGCCCGCGTGCTGGTGGACGGCAACGCGCTGCCGCGCATCGACGTGCTGGCCGAGGCCATCGTCGGCGGCGACGCGAAGATCAAGGCGATCTCGGCGGCCTCCATCCTGGCCAAGGTGCACCGCGACCGGCTGCTCGCCACGCTGCACGACGAGTTCCCGCAGTACGGCTTCGCCTCGCACAAGGGCTACGGCACGCCCGAGCACCTGGAGGCGCTGCGCACGCACGGCGCCTGCCGCCACCATCGCCGCTTCTTCAGCCCGGTCGCCGCCACGATGACGCTGGCCGCGGGCGGCGGCGTCACGATCACCGTCCAGTGACCGAAGCCGCGGCCGCGGTCATCCGCTCGACGGCCAATCCGCAATTCAAGTCGCTGCGCCTGCTGGCGCAGGAGAGCACGGCCTGGCGCAAGCAGGGCCGCATCTGGCTGGAGGGCGACCACCTCTGCCGCGCCGCGCTGGCGCGTGGCGTCCAGCCCGAGTTGGCGGTGTACGCGGAATCCTGTCCCCCGCACCAGCACCTGCCCGCCGCGAAATCGCTGGTGCTGGCCGATCCGCTGTTCTCCGCGCTCAGCACGCTGGAGTCGCCGGCGCGCATGGGTTTCGTCATCGCCGTGCCGACGGCGCCGCGTCTCGATCCTCAAGCGGCCACCGTGGTGCTGGACCGCCTGCAGGACGCCGGCAACGTCGGCTCCGTGCTGCGCAGCGCCGCCGCCTTCGGCTTCCGCCAGGTGGTCGCGCTCAAGGGCTCGGCCGCGCTGTGGTCGCCCAAGGTGGTGCGCGCGGGCATGGGCGCGCATTTCGGGTTGTCCTTGTTCGATGCCGCCGAGCCCGGCCTGCTTGATGGATTGAAGGTGCCGCTGCTCGTCACCAGCTCGCATGGCGGCGAGTCGCTGCACCGCGCCCGGCTGCCCTGGCCCTGCGCCTGGGTGCTGGGCCACGAAGGGCAGGGCGTCTCGCCGGAACTGGAGCAACGCGCCTCGCTGCGCGTGCGCATCGAGCAGCCCGGCGGCGAGGAGTCGCTCAACGTCGCGGCCGCGGCGGCGATCTGCCTTCATGCGAGCGCCATCTCGGTGCGGCCGAGCACATCCGCCAAGCTATAATCAGAGGCTTTCCCGCAAACCCGTACGCCTAGCGCAGCCCCTCGCTCCTCCCCTGAACAAAAGCAACACCGGAAGTGCCTTTCCGGCTGCGTTTTGGGCGTACCCGACACCCTTTCGGAGAACCCAGTGCTTTTGTCCCAGCAGCGAGCCCAGCCTGCAGCCCTCCTGGCGCTCGCCGACGGCACGGTCTTCCCTGGTACCTCGATCGGAGCCTCCGGCTCCACCACCGGCGAGGTCGTGTTCAACACGGCCATCACCGGTTACCAGGAGATCCTCACCGACCCCAGCTACGCGCGACAGATCGTCACGCTGACGTACCCGCACATCGGCAACTACGGTGTGAATGAGGAAGACGTCGAGGCCGCCAAGGTCTACGCCGCCGGCCTGATCATCCGCGACCTGCCGCTCGTCGCTTCCAACTTCCGCACCAGCCTCACGCTGTCGGACTACCTGAAGCGCGAGAACACGGTCGGCATCGCCGACATCGACACCCGCAAGCTCACCCGCATCCTGCGCACCAAGGGCGCGCAGAACGGCTGCATCCTCGCCCTGCAGCCGGGCCAGGAGATCACCGCGGAGCTGATCGAGAAGGCGGTGGCCGAGGCCCGCAAGGCGCCCGCCATGAACGGCCTGGACCTCGCCAAGGTCGTCTCGGTCGACAAGCCCTACGACTGGACCCAGACCGAATGGGAGCTGGGCAGCGGCTACGGCAAGCTCGAGCAGCCCAGGTACCACGTGGTCGCCTTCGACTACGGCGTGAAGAAGAACATCCTGCGCATGCTGGCCGAGCGCGGCTGCAAGGTCACCGTGGTGCCGGCGAAGACGCCCGCTTCGGAAGTGAAGAAGCTCAATCCCGACGGCGTGTTCCTCTCCAACGGCCCCGGCGACCCGGAGCCCTGCGACTACGCCATCGAAGCCACGCGCGAGCTGGTCGAAGACGGCTATCCCACGTTCGGCATCTGCCTGGGCCACCAGATCCTGGCGCTGGCCTCCGGCGCCAAGACCTTCAAGATGAAGTTCGGCCACCACGGCGCCAACCACCCGGTCAAGGATCTGGACAACCAGCGCGTCTCCATCACCAGCCAGAACCACGGTTTCGCGGTGGACGAGAAGACCCTGCCGGCCAACCTGCGCCCCACCCACGTGTCGCTGTTCGACGGCACGCTGCAGGGCCTGGCCCGCACCGACAAGCCCGCGTTCTGCTTCCAGGGCCACCCGGAAGCCTCGCCCGGCCCCCATGACATCGGTTACCTGTTCGACAAGTTCACGGGGCTGATGGACGAGAAAAAAGGGACGAGAGGCTAGGGGCGAGGGACGAGGGTGGAAGTCAAGAGCTACAAGGACCTGGTTCTCTGGCAGAAGGCCATGGATATGACGGAAACCGTCTATCGCGTGTCCGGCGAACTGCCCGGGGACGAGCGCCTTGGCTTGATTGCCCAGCTGCGCCGAGCTGCGGTCTCTGTCCCTGCCAACATCGCGGAAGGACACCAGCGGGCGTCCACCAAGGACTTTCTCCGGTTTCTTTCGATTGCGAGCGGCTCGCTCGCGGAAGTGGAAACGCTGGTCGAACCGGCGTTCCGCCTGCATTCAATTCAAACAACTTCGGTGGCCGACGTGGTTGGCCGGGCTGATGAAGTCGGAAGGATGCTTCGCTCGCTGCAAAAGCGGTTGGACGAAAAGCTGTCTTTCCCTCATCCCTCGTCCCTCGCCCCTCGCCCCTGAATCTTCACTATGCCCAAGCGCACAGACATCAAAAGCATCCTCATCATCGGCGCGGGCCCGATCATCATCGGCCAGGCTTGCGAGTTCGACTACTCCGGCGTGCAGGCCTGCAAGGCGCTGCGCGAGGAGGGTTTCAAGGTCATCCTGATCAACAGCAACCCCGCGACGATCATGACCGACCCGGCCACGGCCGACGTCACCTACATCGAGCCGATCACCTGGCAGACGGTCGAGAAGATCATCGCCAAGGAAAGGCCCGACGCCATCCTGCCCACCATGGGCGGCCAGACCGCGCTGAACTGCGCGCTGGACCTGTGGCGCAACGGCGTGCTGGACAAGCATCGCGTCGAGCTGATCGGCGCCACGCCTGAAGCCATCGACAAGGCCGAGGACCGCCAGAAGTTCAAGGAGGCGATGACCAAGATCGGCCTGGGCTCGGCGCGCTCGGGCATCGCGCACACGATGGAAGAGGCCTGGGAGGTGCAGAAGCGCGTCGGCTTCCCCACTGTCATCCGTCCCAGCTTCACGCTGGGCGGCACCGGCGGCGGCATCGCCTACAACCCCGAGGAATTCGAGGTCATCTGCAAGCGCGGCCTGGAAGCCTCGCCGACCAACGAGCTGCTGATCGAGGAATCGCTGCTCGGCTGGAAGGAGTACGAGATGGAAGTGGTCCGCGACAAGGCGGACAACTGCATCATCGTCTGCTCCATCGAGAACCTGGACCCGATGGGCGTGCACACCGGCGACTCGATCACGGTCGCTCCGGCGCAGACGCTGACCGACAAGGAATACCAGATCATGCGCAACGCCTCGCTGGCGGTGCTGCGCGAGATCGGCGTGGACACGGGCGGCTCCAACGTGCAGTTCTCGATCAACCCCCAGGACGGGCGGATGATCGTGATCGAGATGAACCCGCGCGTGTCGCGTTCGTCGGCCCTGGCCTCCAAGGCCACCGGCTTTCCGATCGCCAAGGTCGCCGCCAAGCTGGCCGTGGGCTACACGCTCGATGAACTGCGCAACGAGATCACCGGCGGCGCCACGCCCGCGAGCTTCGAGCCCTCGATCGACTACGTGGTCACCAAGATCCCGCGCTTCGCCTTCGAGAAATTCCCGCAGGCCGATTCGCGCCTGACCACCCAGATGAAGTCGGTGGGCGAGGTGATGGCCATGGGCCGCACCTTCCAGGAATCGTTCCAGAAGGCGCTGCGCGGCCTGGAAGTCGGCGTCGACGGCATGAACGAGAAGACCCAGGACCGCGAGGTGCTGGAAAAGGAGCTGGGCGAGCCCGGCCCCGAGCGCATCTGGTACGTGGGCGACGCCTTCGCCGCCGGCTGGAGCGTGGACGAGGTCCATGACCTCACCAAGATCGACAAGTGGTTCCTGGTGCAGATCGAGGAGATCGTGAAGATCGAGCTCGAGCTGGACAAGATCGCCGCGCAGAAGGGCGCGCAAGCGCTGGCCTCGCTGGACAAGGGCCAGCTGCGCCTGCTCAAGCGCAAGGGCTTCTCCGACCGCCGCCTGGCCAAGCTGCTCAAGACCACCGACAAGGCGGTGCGCGAGCGCCGCAAGGCGCTGGACGTGCGCCCGGTCTACAAGCGCGTGGACACCTGCGCGGCCGAGTTCGCCACCAACACCGCCTACATGTACTCGACCTACGAGGACGAGTGCGAGGCGCAGCCCACCACCAACAAGAAGATCATGGTGCTGGGCGGCGGTCCCAACCGCATCGGCCAGGGCATCGAGTTCGACTACTGCTGCGTGCACGCCGCGCTCGCCCTGCGCGAGGACGGCTACGAGACCATCATGGTCAACTGCAACCCGGAGACGGTCTCGACCGACTACGACACCTCCGACCGCCTGTACTTCGAACCGCTCACGCTGGAAGACGTGCTGGAGATCGTCGACAAGGAAAAGCCCACCGGCGTGATCGTGCAGTACGGCGGCCAGACGCCGCTGAAGCTGGCGCTGGGCCTGGAGGCCGAGGGCGTGCCGATCATCGGCACCAGCCCGGACATGATCGACGCCGCCGAGGACCGTGAGCGCTTCCAGAAGCTGCTGCACGAGCTGGGCCTGCGCCAGCCGCCCAACGCCACCGCCCGCACCGAGCCCGAGGCGCTGGAGAAGGCCGCGGCGCTGGGCTACCCGCTGGTGGTGCGTCCCAGCTACGTGCTGGGCGGTCGCGCGATGGAAATCGTGCACGAGCAGCGCGACCTGGAGCGCTACATGCGCGAGGCGGTGAAGGTCTCGAACGATTCGCCCGTGCTGCTCGACCGCTTCCTGAACGACGCGATCGAGTGCGACGTCGACTGCCTGTCGGACGGCAAGCGCACCTTCATCGGCGGCGTGATGGAGCACATCGAGCAGGCCGGCGTGCACTCGGGCGACTCGGCGTGCTCGCTGCCGCCGTACTCGCTGTCGAAGGCGACCGTGGACGAGCTGAAGCGCCAGACCGCCGCGATGGCCAAGGCGCTGAACGTGGTCGGCCTGATGAACGTGCAGTTCGCCATCCAGGAAAAGGACGGCCAGGACGTCATCTTCGTGCTGGAAGTGAACCCGCGCGCCTCGCGCACCGTGCCCTACGTCAGCAAGGCCACCGGCATCCCGCTGGCCAAGGTGGCGGCGCGCTGCATGGTGGGCCAGTCGCTGGACGAGCAGGGCATCACGGAAGAAGTGACGCCGCCGTACTTCAGCGTCAAGGAAGCGGTATTCCCGTTCGTCAAGTTCCCGGGCGTGGACACCATCCTCGGCCCCGAGATGAAGTCCACCGGCGAGGTGATGGGCGTGGGCAAGACCTTCGGGGAGGCCTTCGTCAAGAGCCAGATGGGCGCGGGCACCAGGCTGCCGCGGCCCAGCGACGCGGTGAAGAAGGTGTTCCTCACGGTCAAGAACAGCGACAAGCCGCGCGCCGTCGAGGTGGCCCGCCAGCTGGCGGGCATGGGCTTCGAGCTGGTCGCCACCAAGGGCACGGCCGCCGCCATCGGCGCCGCGGGAATCGCCTGCCAGACCGTCAACAAGGTCGCCGAGGGCCGCCCGCACGTGGTCGACATGATCAAGAACAACGAGATCGGCATGGTGATCAACACGGTCGAGGAGCGCCGCAACGCGATCGCCGACTCGCGCGCCATCCGCACCTCGTCGCTGCTGGCCCGCGTGACCACCTTCACCACCATCGCCGGCGCCGAAGCCGCGGTCGAAGGCATGAAGTACATGGACGACCTGGACGTCTACTCGGTCCAGGAACTGCACGCCCAGCTGGGCTGATGCGCGGTCCCCGAACGGGGACGTCCACCTCATTGCGGCCGGCGTCGGGGCAGCGTAGATTGCCCCAACGCCGGCCGCGCGCCATGCGGGCCGGCGCAAAGGAGGTTCCCATGGCCGACACCTACGTCCTGGTCCACGGCGCGTGGCACACCGGCGAGCTCCTGGAGCCCACCGCGAAGCACCTGCGCTCGCGAGGCCACACCGTCCACTGCCCGACCCTGGCCGGCAACCGGCCCGGCGATGACCGCGCCGCCGTCGGCCTGGCCGACGCCGCGAAATCCCTGCTCGATTTCCTGGAAGGCGAACGGCTGGAGAACGTGCGCCTGGTCGGCCACAGCTACGGCGGCATGGTGATCAGCCAGGTCGCCGCGTGGGCGCCGCGGCGCATCCGGCGGCTGGTCTACGTCAACGGATTCGTGCCGCTCGACGGCCAGTGCCTCAACGACATGATCCCCGGGCCGATGAAGCAGCTGTTCGACGGCATAGCGGCCGCGAACAACGGCGCCGTGATGCTGCCGTTCCCGATCTGGCGCGAGGTCTTCATCAACGACGCCGACCTGTCGCTCGCGGAAAGCAGCTACGCCAGGCTCAATCCGCAGCCCTACCGCACCTTCACCGAGCCGGTGGCGCTGGGCATGGAACTCGCGGCCATGACGATGGGCAAGTCGTACGTGAACTTCCAGCAGGACGCGGCGATGCCGCATTCCATGCCCTGGCATCCGAGGCTGTCCGAGCGGCTGGGCCTGTTCCGGCTGTGCGAGGCGCCTGGCAGCCATGAGGCGCTGTTCACGCACGCGGAAGTGGCGGCCAAGAAGATCGAGGAGGCAGGCCGCGACTGATGAGCTTCGCGGCGCGATGCGGCCGCTTCGTTCCTGCGATAATCACCCCCATGAACACCGCCGGTCGGCAACGTCCGGCGGTTTTCCTTTTGATTGACGCAAGGCAGAAGAGACATGGCCACCATCCCCATCACCAAGCGCGGCGCCGAGAAGCTCAAGGCCGAGCTGCACGAACTCAAGACCAAGCAACGCCCCTGGGTGATCAACGCCATCGCCGAGGCGCGCGCCCAGGGCGACCTCTCGGAGAACGCCGAGTACGACGCCGCCAAGGACC
>Ga0247820_10001949_pt1 | contig 11619 bp, 12 predicted proteins | sample 13C_Glucose_Day1_2_FD_192480 | JGI IMG/M metagenome (GOLD analysis project Ga0247820, IMG submission 192480) | Soil microbial communities from agricultural site in Penn Yan, New York, United States - 13C_Glucose_Day14 | ecosystem: Environmental > Terrestrial > Soil > Agricultural land | place...
ACGCCGGCCGGCAGCCCGCCTCGACGTGCTGCCGGCCGGCGTCGCGGCGGTCGATGTGCGCGACGCCTGGGTGCGCCAGACCGTGCCGGGCCAGAGCGGCACCGGCGCCTTCATGAAGCTCTCGGCACCCTCGGGCGCCCGGCTGGTCGGCGCCTCCACGCCGGCGGCCGGCGTGGCCGAAGTGCACGAGATGAAGATGGAAGGCGACACCATGAAGATGCGCGAACTCACGGGCGGCCTCGAGCTGCCGCCGCGCCAGACCGTCGAGCTCAAGCCCAGCGGCCTGCACCTGATGCTGATGGACCTGAAACAGCCGATCACGCAGGGCGGCAGCATCCCGATGACCTTGCGCTTCGAGGATGCCAAGGGCGCCAAGAGTTCGCTCGAGGTCCAGGTTCAGGTCGGAGCGCCCCCCGGCGCTGCGACACAATCGCAGGGCCACGTGCACAACTGACCTGCCATGCAAAGCCTGCCGCTCTCCAACGTCCTGTCGCTCACCAATGCACAGATCGCGATCGAAGCGGCGGCGACGCTGGCCTTCGCCATCTCCGGCTTGATCGAGGCGGCACGCAAGCGGCTCGACGCGGTGGGCGTGGTCATGGTGGCCGGGCTCGCGGCCTTCGGCGGGGGCACCCTGCGCGACGTGCTGCTCGACCGCCGGCCCTTCTTCTGGGTCGAGCACGCGGGCTGGCTGTGGCTGCTGCTGGCCCTGTGCGTGGCGGCGATGCTGTTCTTGCGCGACCGCCATTTCGCGCTCACCGAGCGCGCGATGCAATGGCCCGACGCACTGGGCCTGGGCCTTTTCACCGCCACCGGCACGCAGATCGCGCTCGGCGCCTCGATGCCGCCGATCGTCGCGGTGCTGATGGGCATGATGACCGCCGTGTTCGGCGGCGTGCTGCGCGACATCGTCTGCAACGAGATCCCGCGCGCCTTCAGCGACCACCAGCCGTACGCGATCTGCTCCTTCGCGGGCGCCTGGGTGATCGTCGGCGTCGACGCACTGCAGGCACCCGACTGGGCCGGATTGACTGCCGGCTCCGCGGTCGCGATCCTGTTGCGCCTCGGCGCGCTGCGCACCGGCTGGAAGCTGCCAGCCTGGAGATCGGGCGACTGAGCCCCGGCCCGCAAGGCTCAGTCGAAGCCCCGCACTTCCGCCACCAGTGCCGCCAGCCGCGCCACGTCGGGCACCAGCAGCGCCTTGCCCTCCTTGGCCAGCAAGCCATCGCGGCGCAGTGCATTGAGCTCCCGCGTCACCTGCTCGCGATTGGTGCCGATGCGGTTGGCGAGTTCGGCATGCGTCGGCACCGGCTCCAGCCGCGACCGGTTGTCGACGACACCGGCCAGCCGCGCCAGCCGCAGCAGTTCGGCATGCACGCGGTTCTGCACGCCGAGCGTGCTGAGGTCGATGACCCGATCCGACAGCTGCCGCACCAGCGCCGCCAGCCCCCGCATCACGCGCTCGGCGACCACCGCCTCGTCGCGCAGCAGCGCGAGGAAGTCCTCGCGGTCCAGGCTGGCGACCACGCTGGGCTTGAGCGTGACGACGTCGGCCGATCGCGGCTGGCCGTCGATGGCCGAGATGTCGCCGAAATGTTCCCCCTCCTGCGGGTCGCGGAAGGTGACTTGCCGGCCGTTGGCCGCGTACGAGGTCACCCGCAAGGCACCCGAGACCAGGAAATGGACGTCGGTCTTGCGCTCCGAGCGCAGCAGCACGGGCGTGCCGGCCGGCAGGCTCCTCCATTGGCAGCATTGCGCGAGCCGGTCGAGCCGTTCGGCCGGGAGGCCCTGCAGCAGCGCGATCTGCTGCAGGCCGAGGCTGGAGCGTTGGAGCGTCATGGCGGACCTCTGCGTGCGTGTCGATCGGATTGCAAGAAGCCGTGCGAAAACGCACAGCCCGCCAGGCCCCGGATCGGCACAGTCACGCCTGTGATGGCCGCGATGTCCGCGACCGCACATCCAAGCCCCTCGGGAGATTTCATCATGAATGCCAAGCAACTTCTCGGTGTCGGCGCCTTCGCACTGGCTGGCGCCACCGCATTTGCCCAGACGGTCCCCGCCGAGCTGTGGGTCGGAGCGCCGATCGCGACGATGGCCAGTTCCGCCAGCCGCTCGGCCGTCGCAGCCGACTATTCGGCGAGCCGGACGATGGCCAGCGCACCGCAGGAGCTGCGCGTCGGGCCGGCCGATACGGCGCCGGATGCGATGAGCCGGGCCGAGGTCGCTGCCGACACGAGTCTCTGGATCAGGTCGGGCATGAGCCAGGTCGCCAACCGGGACAGCTTCGACCCGTCGAGCCCGGCCTACCGCGCCCAGTTCGCGACCTACGAGCGCATGCGCAACGGCCCGGCGTTCGTGGCCGAGGTGCAGCGCCTGAAGGGTTCCACGATCAAGCAGACCACGACCGCGCAGATGGACACGGGCACGCCCGCGGAATGAGCCGCCGCCGCGCCGCAGGCCTTCAGGCGTCGGAGGCCGCGGCGCGCCGCTCGCCCAGGCGCTTGGCGACGCGCGGCAGGATCATCACCGCAAGCACGATGATCACCAGCACGATCGACATCGGCCGCTGGAAGAACACGGCCGCGCTGCCTTCGCCGATCGACATCGCATTGCGCAATTGAGCCTCGGCCAGCGGCCCGAGGATCATGCCGACCACCACCGGCGCGGTCGGGAAGTCGAAGCGCCGCATGATGACGCCGAGCACGCCGATGACGAAGAGCAGCACCAGGTCGAAGGCGCTCTGGCGCATGCCGTAGGCACCGACCGTGGCGAAGATCAGGATGCCCGCATAGAGCTGCGGCTTCGGGATCTTGAGCAGCTTGACCCACAGCCCGACCATCGGCAGGTTCAGCACCAGCAGCATCACGTTGCCGATGTAGAGCGAGGCGATCAGCGCCCACACCAGCGCGGCCGAGGTCGTGAACAGCTGCGGCCCGGGCTGGATGCCGTAGTTCTGGAAGGCGCCGAGCAGGATCGCCGTGGTGTTCGAGGTCGGGATGCCCAGCGTCAGCAGCGGGATCAGCGCCGCGGTCACGGTGGCGTTGTTGGCGGCCTCGGGGCCGGCCACGCCTTCGATCGCGCCCTTGGTGCCGAACTCGGCCTTGGCGTCCGCATCCTTGGCCAGCTTCTTCTCGGTGGCGTAGCTCAGGAAGGTGGGGATCTCGGTGCCGCCGGCCGGAATGCAGCCGAAGGGGGTGCCGATCGCCGTGCCGCGCAGCCAGGCCGGGATCGAGCGCTTCCAGTCGCGCGCCGTCATGTGGACGCGGCTCAGCTTGTTCTGGCCCTCGACCACACGGCCCTCGTAGAGCACGGCATACAGCACCTCGGCCACCGCGAACAGGCCCACCGCCACCAGCACGATCTCGATGCCGTCGAGCAGTTCGGGAATGCCGCCGGTGTAGCGACCCTGGCCCGAGATCTGGTCGAGCCCGATGCAGCCGGCCGCCAGGCCGATGAACAGCGCCGTCATGCCGCGCAGCGTGCTCTTGCCGAGCACCGCGCTCACGGTGGTGAAGGCCAGCAGCATGAGCAGGAAGTACTCGGGCGGGCCGAGCTTGACCGCGAACTCGGCGACGAAGGGCGCGAACAAGGTCACCACCACCGTGGCGATGGTGCCGGCGACGAAGGAGCCGATCGCCGCAGTCGCGAGCGCAGCACCCGCACGCCCGCTCTTGGCCATCTTGTTGCCTTCCATCGCGGTCACCATGCTGGCGGTCTCGCCGGGCGTGTTGAGCAGGATCGAGGTGGTCGAGCCGCCGTACATGGCGCCGTAGTAGATGCCGGAAAAGAAGATCATCGAGGCCGTGACGTCGACCTTGCCGGTGATCGGCAGCAGCATCGCCACCGCCACCGCCGGGCCGATGCCGGGCAAAACGCCGACCGCCGTGCCCAGGGCGCAGCCGACCAGGCACCAGAGAAGGTTCGCGGGCGTGATCGCCAGCGCGAAACCGTGCATCAATGCGTTGAAGATTTCCATGTCAGATCCAGCCGGTGCTCGTCAGGCCCGGCAGATTGATCGCCAGGAACTTGGTGAACGTCCAGAACACCGGCGCCGCGATCAGCAGGCCGGTCACGATGTCGATGAGCCAGGTGCGCGGTGAGTTCACGCCGGCCTGCCCGTTGGCGCGGCGCAGGCCCTGGACGGCGAGCAGATAGCACAGCGTGCAGCTCAGGATGAAGCCGATGCTGGTGATCAGCGCCGCGTTCAGCAGCAGCCCGGCCGACACCCACACGAAGCCGGCCCAGTAGGGCTGGACGGCGCCCGAGGGCTCGTCCATCTCGCGGAAGCCGCCGGTGCGCGATTCCCAGATGATCCAGGCGCCGCAGACGGTCAGCGCGACCGACACCAGCCAGGGCAGAAAGTTGGGCCCGACGCCGCCGTAGCCGGCCTCGGACGAGATGCTCAGTGCACCGAAGGCCAGCGCCAGCCCGGTGAGCAGCACGCCGGCCCCGACCAGCGTCTGCGGCCAGGACGCCGGGGGTGAATGGGGGATTGAGTCGATGTCGGACATTCTTCTGGACCTCGCTGGGGGAGGAAAAAGGGCGCAGGCCGATCGACGGCCTGCGCCCGTTGCCGCGCGAATCAGGCGCTCACACCATGCCCGACTTGACCATGGTCGCGCGCAGGCTCGCGAACTCGTCATCGACGAACTTGGCGAAGGCCTCGCCCGACAGCACGGCCGGGGTCCAGTCGTTCTTCTTCATGGCCTCGCCCCAGGCCGGCGTCTTGAGCGCCGCCAGCACCATGTCGGTCAGCGCCTTGCGCTGCTCGGGCGTGATGCCGGGCGCGCCGTAGACGCCGCGCCAGTTGCCGAGCTCGACGTCGATGCCCTGCTCCTTGAGCGTCGGCACGTTGACGCCTTGGAGGCGCTGGGCCGAGGTGACCGCGATCGCGCGCATCTTGCCGGCGCTGATGTATTCGGCGAATTCGCTGTAGCCGCTGCCGCCGACCGTGACGTTGCCGCCCAGGATCGCCGCCGTGGCCTCGCCGCCGCCGCGGAAGGCGACGTAGTTGATCTTCGACGGATCGACGCCGACCTTCTGCGCGATCATGGCCGCCGCGATGTGCTCGGTGGAGCCGCGCGAGCCGCCGCCCCACTTGACGCTGCCCGGGTCCTTCTTGAGCTGCTCGACCACGTCCTTCATGGTCTTCAGGGGCGAACTCGCGGGCAGCACGAAGACGTTGTATTCGCTCGTGATGCGGGCGATCGGCGTCGCCTGCGACAGGCTCACGGGCGGCTTGCCGGTGATGATGCCGCCGAGCATCACGGCGCCCATGATCATCATGGCGTTCGGGTCGCCCTTGGAGCCGTTGACGAACTGGGCCAGGCCCAGCGCGCCGGCTGCGCCGCCCTTGTTGTCATAGGTCACGGTGTCGGCCAGCTTGCCGTCGGTCAGCGCCTTGCCCAGCGCCCGCCCCGTCGTGTCCCAGCCGCCGCCGGGATTGGCGGGGATCATCATCTTGACGTTGGGTGCGGCCCAGGCCGACAACGGCAGGGCTCCGGTGGCGGCCAGGGCGGCCAGTGACTTCAGAAAGGTATCGCGACGCATGCATGTCTCCTTGGATGTGGGCAGCCGGGTGGCAGCTGACGCCGCTATGATGCGCCGCCCCGCTGTCAGTTGGCTGTCCACTGCCTCGGGGTAAACACCGAAAATCGCGCCATGAAGCTGCTGCTAGTCGAAGACGACCCGTCGATGCAAACCACCCTGCAGCGCACGCTCGGGCGGCGCCAGATCGACGTCCGGATCTGCGGCGACGGCGCCCAGGCGCTGGCCCAGTGGCAGGCGCTCGAACCCGACGTGGTCGCGCTCGACCTGAGCCTGCCTGGCCTCGACGGCCTGCAGGTGCTGGCCCAGGCGCGGGCCGCGGGGCTTCGCACGCCGGTGCTGCTGCTGACCGCCCGCGGCACCGTCGGCGACCGCATCATGGGACTGAATGCCGGCGCCGACGACTACCTGCCCAAGCCCTTCGATCTCGACGAGCTCGAGGCCCGCATCCGGGCCTTGAAGCGGCGCCACCAGGGCGCGGGCGCCGATGCGGCCGCGCGTCTGCCGGAGGTCGGCGGCCTGCGTTACGAACCCGACAGCGGCGCCATCTACCATCGCGCCGAGGTGCTGGAGCTGACCCCGCGCGAGTTGGCCCTGCTGAAGGCGCTGATGGTCAAGCCCGGCCACGCGGTCAGCAAGGAGCGGCTGTTCGAACTGGTCTTCCCCGGCGAGGCCGACGTGCAGTACGAAGCCGTCGAGGTCGTGGTGTATCGCCTGCGCAAGAAGCTCGCGGCCACCGGCGCCACGCTGATGACGCTGCGCGGCCTGGGCTACCTGCTGCGCGCAGAGGCGTGATGCGGGCCGCCTCGCTGCGCGCCCGGCTGCTGCTCGGCATCCTGGCGCCGATCGCGCTGTTCATCGTCATCAACAGCGTGAGCCTCTACCGCCAGAGCCTCGCGGCCGCCACCACCGCCTACGACCGCACGCTGCTGGCCTCGGCCAAGACCATCGGCGAGCAGCTCGACGTCGAGGGCTACGACGAGGCGGCGCTGCTGCGCGCCATGGTCCCCTACTCGGCGCTCGAGGCCTTCGAGGCCGACAACCAGAGTCGCATGTACTACCGGGTCTCGGGGCTCGACGGCGAGATGGTGTCGGGCTTCGCCGAACTGCCCTTCTGGCGCGGCAAGCTGCCGAACCGGCCGCCCTACGCGGCGCTGGTCGACTTCTATGACGCCGAGTTCCGCGACATGCCGGTGCGCGTGGCCGTGCTGCTGCAGCCGGTCGCGAGCGCCCGCGGCCGCGGCATGGCGGTGGTCCAGGTGGCCGAGACGCTGGAACTGCGCGAGACCCTGGCGCGCAAGCTGCTGGTCGACACGCTGTGGCGCCAGCTCGTGCTGCTGGGCGTGATCGCCGCCGTGACCGTGGTCGTGGTGCAGCGCGCCACGCGGCCGGTGCGCGCGCTCGGCGAGGCGATCCAGGCCCGCGCCGCCGACGACCTGTCGCCGATCGACGCCCCCGATGCGCCGCGCGAGCTGCGCCCGCTGATCGACGCCACGACCCAGGTCATGGGCCGCCTGCAGCGCCTGCTCGACCACCAGAAGCGCTTCGTGCGGGACAGCGCGCACCAGCTGCGCACGCCGCTCGCGGTGCTCAAGGCGCAGGTGCAGTCGGCCCGCCGCGGCGACGTGCCGCCCGGCCAGGCGCTGGGCGAGATCAGCGAGACCGTCGAGCGCGCGACCGCGCTCGCCAACCAGATGCTCTCGCTGGCCAAGGTAGAGCAGCTGCGCCAGCAGCCGGAGTCGGTCACGCTGGACCTCGCCGAGGCGGTGCGCGCCGTGGCGCTCGACCTGTCGCCGCTGGTGGCCGACAAGGCGCTCGATTTCGAACTCGCAACGAGCCCGGCGCCCGTGCCGGTGCGCGCCCATCTCTGGATGCTGCAGGAGCTCGCGCGCAACCTGCTGCACAACGCGATCAAGCACAGTCCGATCGGCGCATCGTTGACGGTCGACGTGCAGGCCGTCGGCGATGCGGCGCTGCTGCGGGTCAGCGACGAGGGCCCCGGAATCTCCGAGGAACTGCGACAGCGCCTGTTCGCGCCCTTCGCGGCCGGCGACGTGGGCAGCGGCTCCGGCCTGGGACTGGCGATCTGCCGGGAGATCGTGCTGGCGCTGGGCGGGAGCATTGCGCTCGAGAACCGGGATTCCGGCGGACAGACACCCGGCCTCGACGCCGTCGTGCGAATTCCGCTGGCGCGCGACAATGGCTGACATGGACCGCATCCGCATCGACAAATGGCTCTGGGCCGCGCGCTTCTTCAAGACGCGCTCGCTGGCCGCCGACGAGATCGGCAAGAACCGCGTGCAGGTCAACGGCGACATCGCCAAGGCCTCGCGCGAGGTCAAGGTGGGCGACACCGTGACGATGCGGCTCGGCAGCCTCTCGCGCGTGGTGTGGGTGCGCGGCATCAGCGGCCAGCGCGGTCCGGCCCCGGTCGCCCAGCAGCTCTACGAGGAGACCGCCGAGAGCCTCGCGGCCCAGGCGGCGGCGCGCGAACAGCGCCGGCTGGGCAGCGAACCGGCGCTCGCCATCGAGCAGGGCCGGCCGACCAAGCGCGACCGGCGCGAACTCGACGGTGCCCGGCGCGGCGCCGGTTGGGACAACCGCTGGAGCGCATCCCTTTCACCCGACGACGACCAATGAAGGAACCCCCGCCCATGGCCAGCTTCTCGAAGTACCGCGTCGGCAGCAAGTTCAGGCTGGCCCGCGTCGATCCCGCCGCCACGCCTTTTCTCGACGGTGGCGAGGACTCGCAGCGCGAACAGCTCGATGCGCTGGCCATCGAACTCGACAAGCTGCAGAACCTGCTGCATGCCGAGGGCCGGCGCAAGCTGCTGCTGGTGCTGCAAGGCCTGGACACCAGCGGCAAGGACGGCACCATCCGCTGGGTGTTCTCGCGCACTTCGCCCCTGGGCGTGAAGGTCACGGCCTTCAAGGCCCCGACCGAGGAAGAGCGGGCCCGCGACTTCCTGTGGCGCTGCCATGCGGTGGTGCCGCGCGCCGGCGAGATCACCGTCTGGAACCGCAGCCACTACGAAGACGTGCTGGTGCCGGTGGTCGAAGGCGCCATCGACAAGGAGCAGACGAAGCGGCGCTATGCGCGCATCAACGACTTCGAACGGCTTCTCGCCGAGAGCGGCACCGTGATCGTGAAGTGCATGCTCCACATCAGCAAGAACGAGCAGCGGGTGCGCCTGCAGGCCCGGATCGACGAAGCCGACAAGCACTGGAAGTTCTCGCTCGCGGATCTCGAGGTCCGGAAAAAATGGGACGCCTACCAGGCCGCCTACGAGAAGGCGATGGTCGCCACCTCGACCGAGGACGCGCCCTGGCATGTGGTCCCGGCCGACAGCAAGCACCATCGCAACCAGATGGTCGCCCGGTTGCTGGTGAAGACCCTCAAGGGCATGAAGCTGCGCGTGCCTGACGCCGACCCGGCGTTGAAGGGACTGATCGTCGAATAGAGCTGCTGCGCCTGCGCGCCATCCGAGCCAGGCTGCGGATTCAGAACCGCGGTACCACGCCGTACGCGATGATCGCCAGGAAGCCGACGATGCCGACCATCATGAGCGCCGGCCCCCACCTGCGTTCACGCCATGCGAAGCCGACGGTCATGATGGCGGCAAAGATCACGGCGACGACGGAGGCGAGTTCGAGGGTGAGTTCGGGCATCGCGGGATGTTACCCGGGGCGTGAATCGACGACTCATCGCGCAACCCGCGCGGCCGCGTCGCGGCGCACGATCTCGGCCACCATGGCCCTGAACTGCCTCGTGACGACCATCCTTACGACAAAGACGCCGAGCACCGGAGGCACCGGGAATCCGGGCGTCAGGCTGCCTGCATAGGACAAGCGCACCAGACCCGAGGGCAAGGGCTCGACCACGTAGCGCCCTTCCATGCTGCGCAGGTTGCCGCTGACGGCCCGCGCGACGATCCGCCGCTGCGGCGTCTCGACCACCTCCAGCCGCGCATCGACCGATTGCCGGAAGATCAGGAAGACGACCTCCCCGGCCATGTCGACCTGCAACCGGTCGCCGTCGCGCTCCACCACCTTCGAGCTGCGCATGTAGGGGATGAATTCGGTCAGATGGTCGTAGTCGGAAATCACGGCCCACACCGTGCGCGAATCGGCCTGCAGTTCCGCCGATGCCGTGACGGTGATCAGGTCGCCGCGGTTCGCGGCCGTGACGTCGACCTGCTGCGCCGGCGCTGCGAAGACCGCGCCCGGCCGTCCGGCCAGCAGCAGGACCAGGATCGTCAAGATCGCGAACGTCCGGCCGGGCATGGGCGTCAATCCGCGAGCTCGCCCGGCCGCACGACGCGCAACGCGCGGATCGCCAAGCGCAGGCTCAACCGGTCCAGCACCTGGATGACCCCATCGGGACCGATCACGTCGGTCGCGGCCGATTCGCCCGGTGGGCAGCAGGCCCAGCCAGAGAGGCACGAGCGACGCGACATCGGCCATGTGCTTGTCGACCGGAGCGATCGCCGGCAGCGCGATGCGCCGGAAGAACTTCCAGACACCGCTCCATGCCGGTTCAATGTTCGATGCCCGCATCCGGATCGCGCAGTGGCGCCCTCCTGACCCCACATCCGGCACCATGGACGGTGCCTGGCCGGACCGGCTTCGGCCCCGGGTTCGCAAGGCGATTATGGAGGCGCTTCCAATGAAAAAGCCCCGGCGCTGTGTCAGCGTCGGGGCTTTTCGGGATCGTCTTGGACGATTGTCTGGCGGAACCGGAGGGATTCGAACCCTCGATGAGGCTCTACACCCCATACTCCCTTAGCAGGGGAGCACCTTCGGCCACTCGGTCACAGTTCCTGAGCCGTCGATTATGCCACGTTCAGCTCTCGGGTTGGTCCAGATCGAAGGCTTTGTGCAACGCCCGGACCGCGAGCTCCATGTATTTCTCGTCGATCACGACCGAGGTCTTGATCTCGCTGGTCGAGATCATCTGGATGTTGATGCCCTCTTCGCTCAGCACGCGGAACATCTTGCTCGCCACACCGACGTGGCTGCGCATGCCGATGCCGACGATGCTGACCTTGCAGATCTTGGTGTCGCCGACGATGTCGGCCGCGCCCAGCGTCGGCAGCACCTTGGCCTTGAGCAGATCGACCGCGCGGGCGTAGTCGTTGCGGTGCACCGTGAAGCTGAAGTCGGTGCGGCCGTCCTTGCTCAGGTTCTGGATGATGACGTCGACCTCGATGTTGGCGTCGGCCACCGCACCCAGGATGTGGTACGCGATGCCCGGCTTGTCGGGCACGCCGAGCACCGAGATCTTGGCCTCGTCGCGGTTGAAGGCAATGCCGGATACGACGGCTTTTTCCATGTTTTCGTCTTCCTCGAAAGTGATCAGGGTGCCGGACTTGGCTTCTTCCTCGATGTCGATGTCCCAGGGTGTGAAGCTCGACAGCACGCGCAGCGGCACCTTGTACTTGCCCGCGAATTCGACCGAGCGGATCTGCAGCACCTTGGAGCCCAGGCTCGCCATCTCGAGCATTTCCTCGAAGCTCACGGTCTTGAGCCGGCGGGCGTCGGGCTCGACGCGCGGGTCGGTCGTGTAGACGCCGTCGACGTCGGTGAAGGTCAGGCACTCGTGGGCCTTCAGCGCCGCCGCGATCGCCACCGCCGAGGTGTCGCTGCCGCCGCGCCCGAGGGTGGTGATGTTGCCGCCCTCGTCCACGCCCTGGAAGCCGGTGATGACCACCACCCGGCCGGCGTCGAGGTCGGCACGCACGCGCGCGTCGTCGATGCTCTCGATGCGCGCCTTGGTGTAGGCGCTGTCGGTCTTGACCTGGACCTGCCAGCCCGCGTAGCTCACCGCCTGCAGGCCCTCGGCCTGCAGCGCGATCGCCAGCAAGGCCGACGAAGCCTGTTCGCCGGTGGAGGCCAGCATGTCGAGTTCGCGGTTGTGGTCGGCGCTGGGGCTCGCGGGCGCCAGTTCCTTGGCCAGGCCCAGCAGGCGGTTGGTCTCGCCGCTCATGGCGCTCGGGACCACGACCATCTGATGGCCGGCGCGCGCCCACTTGGCAACGCGTTTGGCGACATTGCGGATGCGCTCGGTAGAGC
>Ga0247820_10001950_pt1 | contig 11618 bp, 10 predicted proteins | sample 13C_Glucose_Day1_2_FD_192480 | JGI IMG/M metagenome (GOLD analysis project Ga0247820, IMG submission 192480) | Soil microbial communities from agricultural site in Penn Yan, New York, United States - 13C_Glucose_Day14 | ecosystem: Environmental > Terrestrial > Soil > Agricultural land | place...
GTCCCCAACTGACTAGAAAGGAGCCTACCCATGCCCAAATTCGCAGCCAACCTGACCATGCTCTTCACCGAGCTGCCCTTCATGCAGCGCTTCGAGGCCGCCGCCAAGGCCGGCTTCCAGGCCGTCGAGTACCTGTTCCCCTACCCCTACGAAAAGAAGGAGCTGGCCGCCGCCCTGCGCGACAACGGCCTCGCGCAAGTGCTGCACAACCTGCCCGCCGGCAACTGGGATGCGGGCGAACGCGGCATCGGCTGCCATCCGGACCGCGTCGGCGAATTCCGCGAAGGCGTGGCGCGCGCGATCGACTACGCCACGGCGCTGGGCTGTCCGCAGCTCAACTGCCTGCTCGGCAAGCTGCCCGAAGGCGTCACGCATGCCGATGCACGCAAGGTCGTGGTCGACAACCTGCGCTTCGCGTCCAATGAACTGCTGGGCGCCGGCATCCGCCTGCTGATCGAGCCGATCAACACCTTCGACATCCCGGGCTTCTACCTGAACCGTACCGATCAGGCGCTGGCGCTGATCGACGAGGTCGGCTCGCCCAACCTGCGCGTGCAGTACGACATCTACCACGCCCAGCGCATGGAAGGCGAACTCGGCAACACGCTGGCGAAGAACATCGCCCGGATCGGCCACATTCAGCTGGCCGACAACCCCGGACGCGGCGAACCGGGCACGGGCGAGATCAACTACCCGTGGCTCTTCAGGCACATCGATTCGCTGGGCTATGCCGGCTGGATCGGCTGCGAATACAAGCCCCGCGGCACGACGGCCGAAGGCCTCGGATGGCGCACGGCGCTCACGCAATGACTTCAGGCAAACAAGGAAAGCCCGCGACATGACGCAAACGAACGCACAGAAGATCGGTTTCATCGGCCTCGGCATCATGGGAGCGCCGATGGCAGGCCACCTGCTGGAGGCCGGCCACACGCTCTACGTGAACACGCACGGCGAGGTGCCGCAGCCGTTCGCATCGCGGGCGACGGTCTGCGCCTCGGCCACGGAGGTGGCGCGGCAGGCGGACATCGTCTTCATCATGGTGCCGGACACGCCGGACGTCCAGATCGTGCTGTTCGGCGACGGCGGCGTGGCCGCGGGCTTGTCCAGCGGCAAGCTGGTGGTCGATTGCAGCTCGATCGATCCGATCGCCACGAAGGCGTTCGCCAAGAGGATCCTCGAGCTGGGCTGCGGCTACGTCGACGCGCCGGTATCGGGAGGCGAGGTCGGCGCCAAGGCGGCCAGCCTCACGATCATGTGCGGCGGCGACGAGGGCGACTTCGGCCGCGTGCGGCCGCTGCTCGAGAAGATGGGCAAGAACATCACGCTGGTGGGCGGCGTCGGCGACGGCCAGGTGTGCAAGGTGGCCAACCAGATCATCGTGGCGCTCAACATCGCCGCGGTCGGCGAGGCGCTGGTGTTCGCAAGCAAGGCCGGCGCCGATCCGGCCAAGGTGCGGCAGGCGCTGATGGGCGGCTTCGCTTCGTCGCGCATCCTCGAGGTGCACGGGGAGCGCATGATCAAGCGCAGCTTTGCACCGGGCTTTCGCATCGCGCTGCACCAGAAGGACCTGAACCTGGCGCTGCAGGGCGCGCGTGCGCTGGGGGTGGCGTTGCCGCAGACGGCGAGCGCGGCGCAGTTGATGAACGCCTGCGCGGCGCTGGGACATGGGCAGGAGGACCATTCGGCGCTGGTGCGCGCGCTGGAGGCGATGGCGCAGCATCCGGTGGCCGGCGAGCTCGGCTAACCCATCTGCGCGATCGCATCCCGCATGCAGCGCGTGATGCTGCGCACGGCCACCGAATCCGGCCGCCCTGCGAAGCGCAGGGCGCGGATCGGCACCGGAATGTGCGGCTCCAGGGTCAGCACGTCGACCTTGCCGCGATCCGCGGAGTTCGCGGTGCAGCCGTCGACCAGCGCCACGCCCAGGCCATGGCGCACCATGGCCAGCGCCGCATGGTAGGTCTGCACCGTGACCACGGCCTGCTGGAAGCCGACGCCGGCCTGGCGGCAGGCCTGGCTCAGGCTGGTGCCCACCGGATCGCGGCTGTCGAGGCCGACCACCGGCAGCTTGACCAGATCGTGCAGGGCCACCGAGCCGTTGCGCAGCAGCGCCCGCGGCAGCAGGCCCTTGGGCGCAACGCAGACCATGCGGCTGTCGGCCAGCGTCTCCTGCGTCAGCGAGGGATGCACAGCCGGGCTGAAGGCGAAGCCGACATCGGCCTCCTGCCGCAGCAGCGCCGACATGATCTGCGGCGAGTGCAGCGATTCGAGCGTGACCGCGATCGACGGATGCTGCTCCCGGAATCGCTTCAGCGCCCGCGGCAGCACCTCGTAGCTCAGCGCCAGCACGCTGAGGATGCGCAGTTCGCCGGCATCGCTGGCGGTGCGCAGGTTGGCCGCCATCCGCTGCACCTCGTCGAGCTGCGCGAACAGCCGCTCGATGTGCGGATAGAGCGCCAGCGCCTCGGTGGTCGGCGTGAGCCGTCCCTTGGCCCGCTGGAACAGCGGGAAGCCGAGTTGTATCTCGGCATGCTGCAGCGTGCGGCTGACCGCCGGCTGCGTGATGTTGATCAGCCGCGCCGCCGCGCTCACGCTGCCCGTGAGCATGATGGCGTTGAAGACCTCGATGTGGCGCAGGCGCATGAAATCAGGCCTCGCGCCGGGCCGCCCCAGGATCGCCTGACCCGCGGCGCATGAAACCGGCGCAGCCAGATGCCAGGGATACCGCGGAACCGGCTTTGCCGGGCCGCTGGTATCGCCCCCCTTGAGGGGGGAAGCGCCGCAGGCGCTTCGGGGGGTGTTTCATTTCAGGCTGACCTTGCCGCGCGAGATGTCCATGATCAGCTGCGCCGACAGGTACAGCCGCGGCTCGATCGAATCGAGCAGCACGTACTCGGCGTCGGCCGAATGGGCACCGAAGCCCTGCAGGCCGAAGCGCTCGACCACCGCCGCCTTGGTCTTGAGCGCCGCGAAGGCCGCATCGGTGCCGCCACCGGCGACCTTGTCGTCGGCGCCGAGCTCGCGGCCCAGCGACTTGTAGATCTGCTGCGCATGCAGCGCCAGCGCGCGCGAGGCGTCGTTGGCTTCCAGCGGCGGGCGGCGACGCTCGAACTTCATCTCCACCTTGGCCTGCGGGACCAGCTGCTTCTTCACGCGCTCCTGCACTTGCTGTTCGATGCGGTCATAGTCGCTGACCTTGAGCACCCGCACGTCGGCGCCGGCCGTGGCGCTGGCCGGGATCACGTTGCGGTTGCTGCCCGCGCGCGAGATGGTCCAGTTCATCTTGAGGCCGGTCGCCGGGTCCGAGAGGTCGCGCATCTGCAGGATCTGGTGCGACAGCTCGTAGAGTGCATTCACGCCCTGCTCCGGCGCCGAGCCGGCGTGCGACGCCTTGCCCGTGACACTCAGGGTGACCGAGGCGATGCCCGCGGTGGCCAGCGAGAGCTTGTCGCCCTGGATCGGGGCGCCTTCGTAGGACAGCACGACGTCGTGCTCGCCGCCCAGCTTCGTGATCAGGTGGCGGCCGCCGGGGGAGCTGATCTCCTCGTCGCCATTGATCAGCACGGTGAGCGTGCCGTACTCCTTGAAGTCCATCGCCTTCAGCAGCGCCAGCGTGTGCGCGATGACTGCGATGCCCTGCTTGTCATCGGCGATGCCCAGCCCATAGGCCTTGTCGCCATCGACGCGAAAGGGCTGCTTGCCGAGCATGCCGATCTGGTAGACCGTGTCCATGTGGGCGATCAGCATGATCTTCTTCGTGCCGGTGCCCTTGAAGGTCGCCCGCATGAGCTTGCCGATCTTCTCGGGCGTGTCTTCCATGCGGTAGGCCTCGGCCGAGGGATCGACCAGCTCGACCTGGCCGCCGAGCGCCCTGAACTTGTCGGCAATGAGCTTGGCGATCTTGTCGAGGCCCTCGAGGTCGCGGCTGCCCGATTCGATCGAGACCAGCTGGTTCAGCGTCTCGAGCAGGGCCGGCTTTTCCTTCGCGGCCAGCGCGGCGATGCGTTCATCGGGGGCGGCCGACGCCAAGGTGCATGCGGCGACCAGCGCAACGAGCGCGAAACCCCCGCGAGCGAAAGCGATTCCATTCTTCATCAACTCAGTCTCCAAAAAAAATTCCAGAAACACGGCGGAACCGGCTTGGCCGGGCCGCTGGTGTTGCCCCCGGCAGGGGGTGGGCGCCCGGACACGAAGTGCCGGGCAACCTGGGGGCGAGCCTCGGTTCTACCGCGGAACCGGCTTGGCCGGGCCGCTGGTGTTGCCCCCGGCAGGGGGCTGAGGAGCCGCGGCTCCAAGCCTGCCAGCGCAGGCTTGGACGGCTCCGAAGAGCCGCTGCCTCTGGCAGCGACTCGAGGCGTCCCTGGGGGCGAGCCAGATCTAATGCGCCTTGTCCCAGTTGGGGCCAAAACCGATCTCCGCGAGCAGCGGAACCTTGAGGTCCGCCACGCCCGCCATGAGGCGAGGGATCTCGGCGCGCACCCATTCGACTTCCGCTTCGGGCACTTCGAACACCAGTTCGTCGTGCACCTGCATGATCATCTTCGTGCCGCGCTGCTCGGCGTCGAGCACCTGCTGCACCTTGACCATGCTGAGCTTGATCAGGTCGGCCGCGGTGCCCTGCATCGGCGCGTTGATCGCGGCGCGCTCGGCGCCGCCTCGGCGCGGGCCGTTGGGCGAGTTGATCTCGGGCAGGTAGAGCCGGCGGCCGAACACGGTCTCGACATAGCCCTTTTCCTTGGCCAGCGCCTTGGTTTCGTCCATGTACACCTTCACGCCCGGATAGCGCGCGAAGTAGCGCTCGATGTAGGAGGCCGCGGCCTTGGTCTCGATGCCCAGGTTGCGCGCCAGGCCGAAGCTGCTCATGCCGTAGATCAGTCCGAAGTTGATCACCTTGGCATAGCGGCGCTGCTCGCTCGACACCTGGTCGACCGCCACGCCGAAGACCTCGCCCGCGGTCGCGCGATGGACGTCGATGCCTTCCTTGAAGGCGCGCAGCAGCGATTCGTCGCCGCTGATGTGGGCCATGATGCGCAGCTCGATCTGCGAGTAGTCGGAGCTTGCGATGACACGGCCCGCGGGCGCCACGAAGGCCTCGCGCACGCGCCGGCCCTCGGGGGTGCGGATCGGGATGTTCTGCAGGTTCGGGTCGTTGCTCGACAGCCGCCCGGTGACCGCCACCGCCTGCGCATAGTGCGTGTGCACGCGGCCGCTGCGCGGATTGGCCAGCAGGCCCAGCTTGTCGGTGTAGGTGCCCTTGAGCTTGGACAGCCCGCGGTGCTCGAGGATCTTTGCCGGCAGCGGGAAATCCTCGGCCAGCTTCTCGAGCACCTCCTCGTCGGTGCTCGGCGCGCCGCTCGGGGTCTTCTTGATCACCGGCAGGCCGAGCTTGGTGAAGAACACCTCGCCGATCTGCTTGGGCGAACCGAGGTTGAAGGGCTGGCCCGCGAGTTCGTAGGCCTCCTGCTCGAGCGCCATGATGCGCTTGCCGAGTTCGTTGCTCTGCGCCGCCAGGGTCGGCGCGTCGATCAGCACGCCGTTGCGCTCGATGCGGTAGAGCGTCTCGCTGGAGGCCATCTCGAGCTCGTAGACGAAGCGCAGCCGCTCGTCGGCCTCGAGCCGCGGCCAGAGCACGCGGTGCACGTCGAGCGTCTGGTCGGAGTCCTCGCAGGAGTATTCCGCCGCCTTGTCGATCGCCACCTGGCTGAATGAGATCTGGTGCGCGCCCTTGCCGCACAGGTCCTCGTAGTCGATGCCGCTGCGGCCCAGGTGCCGCTCGGCCAGGCTGGCCAGGCCGTGGGGCTTGTGGACCTCGAGCACATAGCTCTGCAGCATGGTGTCGTGGGCGTAGCCCTGCACCTCGATGCCGTGGTTGGCGAACACGTGGCGGTCGTACTTGACGTGCTGGCCCAGCTTTTTCTTCGCGCCGTTTTCCAGCCACGGCCGCAGCTTCGCGAGCACCTCGTCGCGCGGCAGCTGCGGGGGGGCATCGGGATAGTTGTGGCCCACCGGGATGTAGGCCGCTTCGCCGGGCTTGACGCTGAAGCTCAGGCCGACGATCTCGGCGCGCATCTCGTCGAGCGAGGTGGTTTCGGTGTCGAGCGCGACCAGCTCCGCGGCCTCGATCTTCACCAGCCAGGCGTCGAAGGCCTCCCAGGTCATGACCGTGTCGTAGGCGAGGTTGCTGACCTTCTCGGCGGCCTCCTGCGCCGGATCGCTGAACAGGTCGCCATTGGCGTCGGCACCCTTGCCCTTCCTGCTCTCCTCCTCGATCAGCTCGGGCGGCACCGCATGCGCCTCGAGCGTCTTGACGAGGCTCTTGAATCCGTATTGCTCGTAGAAGTCCTTGAGCGCATCCGTCTGCTGGGGGCCGATCGCGATCGCGTCCAGGGCCGGCAAGCCGCTGACATGTTCGCCGAGCTCGCAGTCGGTGCGGATCGTGACCAGCCGCCGGCCCTGGGGCAGCCAGTCGAGCGCGCGGCGCAGGTTCTCGCCGGCCTGGCCCTTGACCTCGGCGGCGCGCGCGATCAGCGCCTCGAGCGATCCGTATTCGAGCAGCCACTTGGCCGCCGTCTTCGGGCCGACCTTGTCGACGCCGGGCACGTTGTCGACGCTGTCGCCGACCAGCGTCTGGTAGTCGATCATCAGGTTCGGCGGCACGCCGAATTCGGCCGTCACGCCCGCGACGTCGCGCTTCTTGCCGTTCATGGTGTCGATGATCGTGATGTGCTCGTCCACCAGCTGGCTCATGTCCTTGTCGCCGCTGGAGACGATCACCTCGATGCCCTGGTTCGCCGCCGTGCGGGCCAGCGTGCCGATCACGTCGTCGGCCTCGACCTCGGGCACGCACAGCACCGGCCAGCCGAGCATCCGCACCACCCGGTGGATCGGCTCGACCTGGCTGCGCAGGTCGTCCGGCATCGGCGAGCGAGTGGCCTTGTAGTCGGGATACCAGTCGTCGCGAAAGGTCTTTCCGGGAGCGTCGAAGACGCAGGCGGCGTAGTCGGCCCGCACCTCGCGGCGCAGCGCCTGCATCATGTTGATCATCCCGCGGATGGCCCCGGTGGGCGGGCTGCTGTTGTCGCCGGGCACGGCGCGCAGGTCGGGCATCGCGTGGAAGGCGCGATAGAGGTAGCTCGATCCGTCGACGAGCAGCAGCGTTTTCTTGTCGGTCATCGGAGCATTTTGCCGTGCCGCGACATCGCGCCCGGCCGGCCCGGAACTTCGGAGATTGCGTCTATCCCCCGACCGAACGCGGACCTACAATCCGACCATGTCTTCCTCCTTGCTCCTCGTGCGCCGCGCCCGGCTCGCCACGCTGGCGCTGGCCTGCGCCGCGCCCTCCGCCGTCGTTTTTGCGCAGAATCCCGCGCCCCCGACCCCGGCGCCCACCCAGGAACAGCTGGACGCGGACAAGGCGGCCGGCCGCCAGAACCAGCGGATCCAGCGCATCCACACCGAGGACAGCGGCGCCACCATCGACGAGCTGCGTGTCGGCGGCCAGACCCAGGACATCACGGTCAAGCCCAAGAACAACGCCCCCGCCTACCAGGTCATGCCCAACGCCGAGGAGCGCGTGCGCAACCAGGGCCAGTCCGACTCCAGCGCGGGCGAAGGCGGCTCGCGCGTGTGGTGGAACGTCTTCAAGTTCTGAGCGCGCAGTGGCGGTTTTCACGGAAGTCGGATTCGACGAAGCGGACGCGCTCGTCCAGCGCCTGGGCCTGGGCCCGCTGACCTCCCTCAAGGGCATCGAGGGCGGCATCGAGAACACCAACTACTTCGCCAGCACCGAGGCCGGCGAGTTCGTCCTGACCCTGTTCGAGCGCCTCGGCGCCGAACAGCTCCCCTACTACCTCTGCCTGATGAAGCACCTGGCGGCCCACGGCATCCCGGTGCCCGAGCCGCTGGCCGACCCGGACGTCGCGGCGCCCAAGGGCCATCCGCTGTCGATCCCGGCCAACGCGCCCTGCGAACTGCTGCACACGGTGGCCGGCAAGCCGGCGGCGGTGGTCCAGCGCCTGAACGGCAAGAGCGAACTGGCGCCGAAGGCGGCCCATTGCGCCGAACTCGGGCGGCTGCTGGCCCGCATGCATCTGGCGGGCCGCGACTACCCGCGCGTCCAGCCCAACCTGCGCGGCCTGGCGTGGTGGAACGACACCGCCCCGGTGGTGCTGCCCTACCTGGAAGCCCCCCAGGCTTCGCTGCTGCGCAGCGAGCTGGCCTACCAGAACCACGTGGCCGAATCCTCGGCCTATGCGGCGCTGCCGCGCGGCCCGGTGCATGCCGACCTGTTTCGCGACAACGCCATGTTCGATACCCACGCGAGCGCCGACGCGCCGCGCCTCACCGGGGTGTTCGACTTCTATTTCGCCGGTGCCGACAGCTGGCTGTTCGACATCGCCGTCTGCCTGAACGACTGGGCGATCGACCTGGCCAGCGGCCGCCACGATGGCGCCCGCGCCGACGCCCTGCTGGCCGCCTACGGCACCGTGCGGCCGCTGACCGGCCCCGAACGGGCGCTGCTGCCCGCCATGCTGCGGGCCGCCGCGCTGCGCTTCTGGATCTCGCGCCTGTGGGACTTCCATCTGCCGCGCGAGGCCAGCATGCTGAAGCCCCACGACCCGACCCATTTCGAGCGCGTGCTGCGGCAACGTGCGCACGCCACTTTCGACATGGCGCCCGCTGCCGTCGCGCTGGCCGCCTGACCGGACCCGATGAAACTCAACCTCGTTCCGGCCCGTACCGGCGTGCTCTGGGTCCGCGCCGGACTCAAGGCCTTCGCGAAGCAGCCGCTGGCCTTCATCTCGCTGTTCTTCTTCTTCATGGCGATGGTGTCCATCGCCTCGCAACTGCCGCTGGTCGGCGCCGCCATCGCGCTGATGCTGCTGCCGACCATGACGCTGGGCCTCATGGCGGCCGCGCAGCAGGCCTCCGGCCCCGAGAAACCACCCGCGGGCACGGTGTTCCTGGCGGCGCTGAACGCGGTGCGCGCCGACATCCGGCCGATGGCGGTGCTGGGTGCGCTCTACGCGGCCCTGTTCCTCGGCGTGATGGCGATCTCGGCACTGGCCGACGGCGGCCAGTTCGCCCGCGTCTACCTGCTCGGCGGCCCGCTCACGCGCGAACTGGCCGAATCGACCGAGTTCCAGGTCGCGCTGTGGATCGCGATGGGCCTCTACCTGCCGCTGTCGCTGGCCTTCTGGCATGCGCCGGCGCTGGTCCACTGGCACCGCGTGCCGCCGGCCAAGAGCCTGTTCTTCAGCTTCGTGGCCTGCTTCAAGAACTTCGGCGCCCTCACGGTCTTCGGCCTGGCCTGGGTCGGCGTCTTCATCGGTGCCGGCATCGTGCTGAGCCTGCTCGCCAGCCTGCTGGTCGCCGTCGGCGCGATGGGCGCCGGCGACGGTGCCGCAGCGATCGGCGGCGCCCTCATGATCGGCGGCGCGCTCGTGATGGCCGCGATGTTCTTCACCAGCACCTGGTTCACCTTCAGGGACAGCTTCCAGGCCGAATAGCCCGTCCGGCCGGCGCTCAGGTCCGGGCCAGGGCGGCCAGCCGGTCCGCCGCCAGCACCACCACATTCCGGCCCGCCTCGGCCACCACGCCCTGCCCGGCGAGCCGGCCGAGGACCTGGGACACGCTGACCCGCGAGAGGCCGCAGAGGTCGCCCATCTCCTGTTTCGTGAAGGCGACCGAGATCAGGGTCCCGTCCCGATGCGGTGTGCCATAGCTGCCCATCAGGCCGAGCAGATGGTGGCAGACCCGTCGCCTGGCGGAATCGGTGCCCTGCAGGGCATGGTGCTGCAGCATGATGCGATAGCGTAGCGCTGACAGGGCCGCGAACTGGCGCATCAGGACCGGCGACTGCTGGAGCGCGGCCGCCACGACCGCGGCCGGAACCGCCCGGACGACGGCCTCCGTCGCGGCCTCCGCGGACACGAGGTAGCGCCCGCCGTCCAGGAACAGGCCGCAATCCCCGGCCAGTCCGTTCGCGCCGAGGAACATCAGGTGGCGCTTCCTGCCGTCCACCGAATCGCCGGTCAGCCGCAGCCGGCCGGCCTGCACCACGTACACCGTGTCCAGCGGCAGGCCCTGGCCGAAGAGCAAGGCGTTGTTGGCGACCGCCTGCGGGCGATAGCCGCGCGTGAGCTCGCTCCAGTCGAAGTCCAGCGCGGTCAGCCAGGCCGAGACCGGCGGATCGTCCCACGACGGCGATGCAGGGGGAGGCGTGGAGGGCATGGACGACATGGTGCGGGCGGATTCCTGGGTCGGGCACCGGCTTGCGGGTTTTCACGGGGGCCAATGCGCACCCGGCCGTCAAGCGGCTTACACGCCGGGCCGGGAGCCCTTCCTAGCATGGGATCCGACGCGTCGCCTTGCCTCGGATCAAACACCTCGCACCTTTCAGGAAACCCTCACGCATGCCTTCCATTTCGCTCGCCCCGGCCATCGACGCAGCCCAGCTCGTCCTGCACTGCACCGACCTCGGCGCCTCCATCGACTTCCTCACCGGCCGGCTCGGCTTCAAGGTCCGGCTGATCATGCCCTCGGAGGCCCCCAGCATCGCGGTGCTGCGCGCCCATGGCTGCACGCTGCGGCTCGAGACGGCCACCGATGGCGCGCCGGCCCCGGCCCGTCTTCGCCTGCTCTGCCGGCCGGCCCTGTTGCCCGCCGGCACGCCCGCGCAGCTGCTCGGACCGGATGGCCTGGTGGTCGACCTGGTCGACGCCCAGGCCCCGGTCGCCGTTCCGCCGGGGACCCAGGAGTTCGTGCTGACGCGGCTCGGGGGCCCCGACAGCTGGGGTGTCGGGCGCGCCGGCATGCTCTACCGCGACCTCATCCCCTCGCGCCTGAACGGGCGCTTCGTCGCTTCCCACATCCTGCTTCCGGCGGGCGGGCCGGTGCCGGACTACGTGCACTACCACCGGGTCCGGTTCCAGCTGATCTTCTGCAAGGCGGGCTGGGTCCGGCTGGTCTACGAGGACCAGGGCGAGCCCTTCATCCTCCACGCCGGCGACTGCGTGCTGCAGCCGCCCGAGATCCGCCACCGGGTGCTCGAATCGTCGGCCGGCGCCGAGGTGGTGGAGATCGGCTGCCCCGCCATCCACGAGACCCACGGCGACCCCGAGATGGCGCTCCCCACCGGCGCCTGCCTGCCGCAGCGGCTGTACCAGGCGCAGAAGTTCGTCCGCCACGTCGCCGCCACGGCGTCCTGGGGGCCCTCGCGGCTGCCCGGCTTCGAAGCCCGCGACACCGGCATCGCGTGGGCCACCGAGGGCCTGGGCGGGGTCCGGGTGCTGCGGCCCGCGGCCGTCCCGGCCATGGCGGCACCCGACGCCGCCGTGCTCGGCACGCCGGGCGCGCACGGTGGCGAGTTCCTGTTCTTCTTCGTGCTGGCGGGCCGGTGCGAACTGGGCAGCCAGGCCCTCGGCCAGCACGCCCTGGCCGCCGGCGACAGCTGCGTGCTGCCGGCCGGCGCCGACTACCGCTTCAGCGCCGCGCCCGGACTCGAACTGCTGGAAGTGAGCTTGCCGGCACGGCTTCCCGCCGCCGGGCGCTAGGGCCTGACGACTCGATCCACAAAAAACCAACCAGGGAGACAAGCGATGAACGATGACGACGGA
>Ga0247820_10001952_pt1 | contig 11613 bp, 6 predicted proteins | sample 13C_Glucose_Day1_2_FD_192480 | JGI IMG/M metagenome (GOLD analysis project Ga0247820, IMG submission 192480) | Soil microbial communities from agricultural site in Penn Yan, New York, United States - 13C_Glucose_Day14 | ecosystem: Environmental > Terrestrial > Soil > Agricultural land | place...
TCCCCGCCACCGGCGCCATACGGCGATCACCCCGCCCGCGCCCGCCAGGCACAGCCCGAGGAACAGCGCCTGGGAGTGCTTGACGGTGAACAGCGCGAGCAGCGCCCCGCCCGCCAGCGCCAGTCCCGTCCGGGCGCGCCGCCCCTCCAGCACCAGCGCGCAGCCCCACAGCGCGGCCAGCGTCAGTGCCAGCAGCAGCCCCTCGGCCATCGGGCGCATCGCGGTCGTCCCGCACGGCAGGAACAGGAACAGCGCCTGCCCGGTGAGCGCGAGCGGCACGGACACCGCCAGGGCGCGCAGCACCAGGAAGGCGAGCACCCCGCCCGCGCAGGTGACCACCACGCCCGCCGCCCACACCCCCCAGGTCACCCCGAACAGCCCGACGAACGGGGCCAGGAACAGCGGATAGCCGGGCCGCACCTCGAAGATCCGCATGAACCGCTCCGGCATGAACGGCACCGTGTGCCCGCCGGTCTGCCCGGCCCTCAGCCGCGCCTCCACCTGCCGCCACTCCCGCTCCCGGCACTCGCGCACCACCCGCGGTGCGGGGTCCGGGGCGTGGAAGCGGACCACGTCGACGTTCTGCCCGCGGTGCGCGATCGTCGCCCGGCCGGCGCAGAAGTAGTCGATGGTGGCGGACGCCGCCTCCCGCTTGTCCGCACCGGTCAGGCTCAGCGCGTACGACAGGTAGTTCTTGCTGTCGGGGGTGTCCCGGCCGGTGACGTTGGCGAGCTGCAGCAGCGCGAAGACGGCGGCCAGCAGCAGCACCCGGGTGCGCGGCCTCACGACGGGGTCAGCCGGTCGCGGCCGGTGGCCTGGCCGGGCACCCGGGCCGGTCCGGCCGGCCGCTCGGGCATCCGCTCGCCCAGCATCAGCGTCCGCACCACCCGCTCCGCGGCCCGGCCGTCGTCGAACTCGCAGTACCGCTTCCGGAACGCCGACCGCAGCCGCGCCGCCTCCGCGTCCCGCCAGGTCCCCGAGTCGAACAGCCAGGCGAGCTCCGGGTAGGACCGCGCGACATGGCCCGGCGCCTCCGCCGTGATGTCCAGATAGGCGCCCCGGCTCGCCCGGTACGCGGCCCAGTCGTCGGCGTGGATCACGATCGGCCGGTCCAGCACGGCGTAGTCGAACATCAGGGCCGAGTAGTCGGTGACCAGCACGTCGGCGGCGAGCAGCACGTCCCCCGCCTCCGGTTCGTCCGTCGCGTCGACGAGCACGCCCCGCCGGTGCAGCTCCGCGAGGCCCAGCCCGCGCGCCGGCCCGGCGGCCAGCGAGGGGTGCAGCCGGACCACCAGGGTGCGGCCCTCGCCCAGGTCCGCGGCGAACCGGGCGTAGTCGATCCGCTCCACCAGCCCGTCCCTGCGGTAGTCGCGGCGGGTCGGCGCGTACAGCACCACCGTGTCGCCCTCCGGGATGCCGAGCCGCTCGCGGACCGCGCGGCCGCTGTCCGGGCCCGCGCCGGCCAGGGCGTCGTTGCGGGGGCTGCCGGTGCGCACGGAGGTGAAGTGGCAGGGGTACGCCCGCTCCCACACCAGCTCGGAGTGCCGGTTGGCGACCAGGCTGTAGTCCCAGCGGTCGGCCCGGCGCAGCATCCGCGGCACGTCGGTGCCGTGCCGGGCGCCCGGCCGGTCCAGCAGATCGGCGCCCATGTACTTCAGCGGGGTGCCCAGATGGGTGTGGATGTGCACGCTGCCGGGGCGTTTGACCAGCGCCCCGGGCCAGTTGACGTTGTTGACGAAGAAGGTGGCCCGCTCGGTCACCCTGCGGTAGCCCGGCGAGTCCAGGAGCACGTACTCGGTGTCCGGCGGCAGCCCGGCCGCCCGCTCCTCGTCGGCCAGCACCCACACGCCCCTGAGGTGCGGGGCGATCTCGCGCGCCGCGCGGTGGACGGCCGCCGGGTCGCCGAGCACGCCCCGGTGCGAGAACGCCGAGTACACGACGAGGCCGGGGTCCAGCGGCCGGTACGGGTTGAGCGCGGACCTGGCCCGGGAGGCCCGCGCCGCCGTCGCCGCACGCGCCTGCCCGGCCCGCCGCTCCAGCTCACGGCCCGCCCGCCCGGCCCCTCGGCGCAGCACGTACCCGGCGTAGCTCCCCTCCAGCACCCGCAGTCCGTCGGGGACCCGGACGCCCTCCGGCCGGTGCGCCCGGAACATCTCGGCCGTGCGGCGGAAGAACTCCGCCTTGTCGGACGGCGGCAGACGGTCCGGCTTGGCCAGGATGTCGAGACAGTGCTCGCCCATCTTGGCGTGCAGGAACGGCCGCCAGTGCGCCAGCGCCGGGCGGGCGTCGACGAACCGGAACACCCGCGCGTACTGCTCGTGCACGTCGAAGTGCTTGCGGCTGGTGGTGGACAGGATGCTGCCCCGGCGGCGCTGCCGGTAGTACACGCAGATCCGGTCCAGGGTGGCGACGCGCTCCGCGCTGAGCAGCACCGGGAAGGTCCAGGGCGTGTCCTCGTAGTAGCCGGGCGGGAAGGTGAAGCCCTCCCGCTCGACGAAGTCGCGGCGGTAGACCTTGTTCCACACCACCATCAGCAGATCGAGGATCGCGGGCCGCTCGGCCGCCGTGAACGTGCCGCCGGACGCCTCCGCCAGCAGCGGCGCCAGCACGTTGCGGCGGGTGCCGCCCCACCAGTGGGTGCGGGCGTAGTCGAAGACCAGGACGTCCGGGTCGCCGGTCTCGTCGAGCCTGTCGGCCAGGGCGCGCAGCGCGCCCGGCGTGAGGGTGTCGTCGCTGTCCAGGAAGAACAGGTAGTCGCCCGTCGCGTGCGGCATCCCGGCGTTGCGGGCCCGGCCGAGGCCCACGTTCTCCGGGAGGTGCAGCACCCGGACCCGCTCGTCGCGGGCCGCGTACGCGTCGAGGATCGCCCCGCAGCCGTCCGGGGAGCGGTCGTCGACGGCGATCACCTCGATGTCGCGGTACGACTGCCCGAGCACCGAGTCGAGACAGGCGTGCAGGTACCCCTGCACCTTGTGGACGGGGACGATGACGCTGAAGCGGGGCACTGCGGTGTCAGCTCCTCACCAGGGTGGCGGCGGCCGCGGGGGCGGGGACCCGCTCCGCGAGCGGGATCACGGGCGGCAGCGCCTCGGGCGGCTCGCCGAGCAGCACCCGGCGCACCACCCGTTCGGCGGCCCGCCCGTCGTCGAACGGGCAGAACCGCTCCCGGAAACGGGCCCGCAGCGCGTCCGACTCCGCGTCCGCGTACGAGCCGTCGCGGAACACCCGGGCCAGCTCGTCGGGGGTGCGGGCGACCGGGCCCGGCGGGCCGTCCATCAGGTCGAAGCAGACGCCCCGGGTCTCCCGGTAGACGTCCCAGTCGTCGGCGTACACGACGATCGGACGGTCCAGGTTGGCGTAGTCGAACATGATCGACGAGTAGTCGGTGACCAGCGCGTCGGCGGCCAGGCACACGTCCTCGGAGGAACGGTGCGCGGTGACGTCGATGACCCGGCCGCCGCCGCCGCGCCCGCCCCGGTCGTAGAAGTAGTGGGCGCGCAGCAGCACCACCACGTCGTCCCCGGCCGCCTCGCAGAACGCCTCCAGGTCGAGGCCGGTCTCGAAGCCGGTGTGGTGGTCGCGGTGCGTCGGCGCGTACAGCACGGCCCGCGCGCCCTCCGGGACGCCCAGCTCCGCGCGGATCCGGGCCACGTCCCCGGCGCCGGCCGTGCAGTACACGTCGTTGCGCGGATAGCCGTACTCCAGGTGCTCGTAGGAGCCGGGGAAGGCGCGCTCCCACACCCGGGTGGAGTGGGGGTTGGCGGAGAGGTTGTAGTCCCAGCGGTCCACCCGGCCGAGCAGTCTGGTGAAGCTGCCGGTCGCGGCGGCCACCACCGGGTACACCGACTGGTCGACGCCCATGGTCTTCAGCGGGGTGCCGTGCTGGGTCTGCAGGTGGACGCTGCCGGGGCGTTTGACCACGCCCTCCGCGAAGTTGGCGTTGTTGACGAGGTACGTCGCGCGGGCCAGCACCTCCCAGTAGCGGCGGCTGCCGACGACCGCGTACTCGACGCCGTCCGGCACGGTGTGCGCGTGCTCGGCCTCCACCAGGAACACCGAGCGGATGTGCGGGGCGAGTTCGCGGGCCTTGGCGTGGATCGCGGCCGGGTTGCAGGCGTAGCCACGGCCCCAGTACGCGCAGTACACGGCGAGGTGCGGATCGAGCGGGCGGCGCAGCTGGGCCCGGTACCGCAGCCGGGTGCGCAGCCCGCGCGGGCGCGGAAGCAGCGCCGTCGCCCCCGTCACCGCGCGGCGGGCGCCGCGCAGGGCGGCGAACGCCGGGTAGCAGCCGGACGCCAGCAGCCGGTGCTGCACCCCCAGGCTGCCGCCCGGGGGCCGGTACCCGGCCGGGCGGTGCCGGCGGTACAGACGGCCGGCCCGGCGGAAGAAGGCGCGGCGGTCCGACCGGAGCCGCCGCGGATGGGCGGCCGTCTTCAGCACCAGGCCGAAGAGCTGCTCGAACAGCGGCCCCGACCGCTCGGCGGGCAGCCCCTCTCGGGCGGCCCGGGTGAGCACCAGCTCGACCTGGTCGAGGAGTTCGGCGTGGTGGTGCCCGGGCAGGTTCAGCCGGCTGCCCTGCCGGCGCACCAGATGCCGTACGACGACCGACCGCAGCACCGCCACCCGCTCGGCGCCGAGCATCGCCGCCGCGCCCCAGCCGACGTCCGTGAAGTGACCGCCGGGGAAGGCGAGGCCCCGCTCGACGGTGAACGCGCGCCGCCAGGCCGCGCTCCAGGCCGGGAGGAGCACGCCGGTGAGCCGCGGGGCGCGGCCGGGGGCGAAGACGCCGTCCGGGGCGTCCGCCAGCAGCGGCGCGGCCGGGTTGCCGGGCTCGCCCTCCCACCAGGGCGCCCGCTCGTGTTCGAAGTGCAGCACGTCCACGGGCCCGGTCTCCGTCAGCCGGGCGTCCAGGGCCGCCAGCGCGCCCGGCACCAGTACGTCGTCGCCGTCGAGGAACAGCAGATACGTCCCGGTGGCCGCCCGCATCCCCGCGTTGCGCGCCCCCGCGAGCCCGGCCGACGGCGGCGCGTGCACCGGGGCCACCCTGCAGTCCCGGGCGGCGTGCCCGGCGGCGACGTCGGCCGCGGCGGACCCGGGCGCGTCGCAGACCGGGATCAGCTCGAAGTCGCCGAAGGACTGGGCGAGGACCGAGTCCAGGGCCCGGCCCAGCCGGCCGGCGACCCCGTGCGACGGGACGATGATGCTGAAGCGGGGCATACTCCTCTTTCCGTTGACGGGGTCGGGACGCCCTCAGCGGGCGGGGCGCCGGCCGGGCCGCCCCGCCGGCCGCCAGGTGGGCGGCCGGCTCGGGGTGGGACGCGACGAACCGTGGGGCATGGGACTCCCAGCGGGGGCAACGGCGTTCAGCCGTGATCGGTGACGGTCAGCAGACCGGCGGGCTGCTGCGGCGGCACCGTCGTGAGCGACGACGGGCCGGACGCGGCGGCGGCCGACGGCACCGGACGGCGCTCGTCCGGCGGGACCACCGGGGGCAGCGCCGTCTCCCCGAGCCAGACCCGGCGCACCACGCGCTCGGCGGCGCGGCCGTCGTCGTGCGGGCAGAACCGGGCGCGGAACTCCGCCCGCAGCCGGGTGGAACGGGCGCCGCACCAGTGGCCGGTGGCGAAGATGTCGATCAGCTCGTCCTCGTCGCCCGCGACCGCGCCCGGCGGGAGGGCCCGCGGGTCGAAGTAGGCGCCGCGGGCCGCCTCGTACGCCTCCCAGTCGTCGACGTACAGCACCACCGGCCGGTCCAGGCCCGCGTAGTCGAACATCAGCGAGGAGTAGTCCGTGACCAGGGCGTCCGAGGCCAGGCACAGCGCCACCGGGTCCGGATGGCCGCTGACGTCCAGGACCCGGTCGGAGGCCGCCCCGAGCGGCCCCGCGCACGGCCGGGGGGCCAGGGACAGCACGACGAACCCGGGGCCGAGACGGCGCACCACGCGCTCCAGGTCGAGCGTCGGCCGCTGGGTGCGCCGGTAGTCGCGGTGGGCCGGCGCGTACAGCAGCGCCACCGACCCCTCGGGGATCCCCAGGGACTCCCGCAGCCGGGCCACGTCCGCCGCGGTCGCCGTGTGGAACCGGTCGGTGCGCGGCCGGCCGTACTCCAGGGTGGTGTAGCGGCCGGGGCACACCCGCTCCCAGGTCAGGGTGGAGTGCCGGTCGGCGGAGACGACGTGGTCCCACTGGTCGACGCCCCGCAGGAACCGCGCGAAGTCGGTCCCGCCGGCCGCGGCGGGACGTTCCAGCAGGTCCAGGCCCTCGTGTCCGAGAGGGGTGCCGCGCCGCGTCTGCACCAGCACCTGCCCCTCGCGCTTGACCAGCCCGGGGACGGCGTCGGCGTCGGTCACCAGGTACGCGGAGCGGGCGAGCGCCGTCCAGTGCGCGGCCGAACCGGGGACCAGGGCGCGCACCCCCGGCGGCACGGTGCCGCGGTGCTCGGGGCGCACCACCCAGGCGGTGCGCATGTGCGGGGCGAGCGCGCGCAGCGCGGACTCCAGGGCGCCCGGGTCCCCGCCGTGACCGTGGTGTCCGTGCACGGTGAAGACGGTCCGGTCGTCGCGCAGCGGGAGCAGTCGCTGGAAGCGGTAGTGCAGGCGCAGGGCGGTGCGGCCCAGGACGCGCAGCAGCCTCCGGGCGAGCCGGGCAGCCCCCCGGCGCAGGGCCGCCGCCAGCCGCAGCGCCCGGTAGGTGCGGTGCAGCCCGAACCGCGTCAGCGTGTGGTGCACACGGGTGCGCGCGGACACGGACGCGCCCGGCGTCCGGTGGCGCCGGTAGTGGGCGCGGGCCCGGCGCAGGAACGCGGCGCGCGAGCCGCGCGGCAGCCGGTCCCGCCGCCCGTACACCGTCACCAGATGGTCGACCATCCGCCGGAACAGCACCGGCCGCCAGCACTCCAGCGCGGGCCGCTCGTCGAGGAAGGCGAAGACCCGGTCGTACTGGTCGAAGACGTCGAAGTGCCGATCGCTGGTGGTGTGCAGGATGCCGCCGGTCCGGCGCTGCCGGTAGTGCACGCACACCCGGTCCAGGGTGGCGATCGACTCCGCCGTCATCAGGACCGGGTACGTCCACGGGGTGTCCTCGTAGTACCCCGGCGGGAAGGCGAACCCCGCGCGCCGCACGAACTCCCGCCGGTACGCCTTGTTCCAGGCCACCATCAGCACGTTCAGCAGCCCCGGCCGGTCCGTCAGCCGGAACGGCGCCGGTCCCCGCTCGGTGAGTTCGGCGGCGGCCCGGTTGCGCACGGACCGGCCCGACCAGTAGGTGCGCGCGTAGTCGTAGACCAGGACGTCCGGCTCGCCGGTCTCCTTCAGCCGGTCGGCGAGGGCGAGCAGCGCGTCGGGCGTGAGGGTGTCGTCGCCGTCCAGGAACACCAGGTAGTCGCCGGTCGCCCGCTCCGTCCCGGCGTTGCGGGCCCCGCCGAGACCGGAGTTGTGCGGCAGGTGCACGGCCCGTACGCGCGGGTCGCGGGCCGCGAACTCGTCGATCACCTCACCGCAGGCGTCCGGCGAGCAGTCGTCGACGGCGATCAGTTCGAGATCGGGATACGACTGCGACAGCACCGACTCCAGGCACTCGTGCAGATACGCCTGAACCTGGTACGCGGGGACAATGACACTGAACCTGGGCAAGGGGCATCCAACGGTCGGTGCGGGCGTTCGGCCCGGCAACGGCCCCTGGGCCGACTTGGTTACGCCCCCTGCGGCATCCGGGGGACGCCCGTCACACGAAGGGGCGGACCCGCGCGGGCCCGCCCCTTCGTACATCCGTCCGGCGTCGGCTACTTCACCGCGCCCGCCATCACCCCGGACACGAACTGCCGCTGGAACGCGAAGAACACGACCAGCGGGACCACCATCGAGATGAACGCGCCGGGCGCCAGCACGTCGATGTTGTTGCCGAACTGCCGTACCTGTGTCTGCAGGGCGACCGTGATCGGCTGGCTCCCCGAATCGGTGAAGATCAGCGCGACCAGCATGTCGTTCCACACCCACAGGAACTGGAAGATGCCGAGCGCGGCGATCGCCGGCCCGGCGAGCGGCATCACCACCCGCACGAACAGCCGCAGTTCACCCGCCCCGTCCAGCCGGGCCGCCTCCAGCAGCTCCCTCGGGATCTCCGCGAAGAAGTTCCGCAGCAGGAACACCGCGAACGGCAGACCGAAACCGACGTGGAACAGGACCACACCCGTCAGGGAGCCGAAGACGCCCAGCTTGCCGAAGAGTTCGGCGATCGGGATCAGCGCCACCTGCACCGGCACCACCAGCAGCCCCACCACGGCCAGGAACCACCAGTCCCGGCCCGGGAACTCCATCCAGGCGAAGGCGTACCCGGCGAGCGAGCCGATCACCACCACCAGCACGGTCGCCGGGACGGTGATGTACACCGTGTTCAGCAGCGAGCCGGTGATGTCGTCGTTCTCCAGCAGCGTCTCGTACGCGCCGAAGGTGAGCTGCGACGGCTCGGTGAACACCGTCCACCAGCCGTCGGCGGCCATGTCCTGCGGGGTGCGCAGACTGGCCAGCAGCAGCCCCACCGTGGGGACCAGCCAGAACAGCCCCACGACGATCAGGAACACCCGCACCAGACCGCCGCTCACCCACTCGCTCAGCCGGGAGCCCAGCGACCGTCCGGCCCCGGCGGGCGCCGCGCCCGCCTTCGTGGCGCTCATCGCCTGACCTCCCGCCGCAGCCGCCTCACGTTGAACCACATCACCGGGATCACCAGCAGCAGCAGGAACACCGCGATCGCGCTGGCGACGCCCGGCTGGTCCTCGGAGAAGCCCTTGCGGTACAGCTCCAGCGCGAGGACGTTCGCGTCGTCCTGGGAGGAGCCCGGGGCGATGATGAAGACCAGGTCGAACACCTTCAGCACATTGATCATCAGGGTGACGGTGACGACCGCGAGGACCGGCGCCAGCAGCGGCACCGTGATCCGCCGGAACACCTGCCACTCGTTCGCGCCGTCGACCCGCGCGGCCTCCAGCAGCTCCCGGGGCATCCCCGCGAGCCCGGCCGCGATCAGCACCATCGCGAAGCCCGCCCACATCCAGATGTACGAGCCGATGATCGCGGGCGTGACCAGCGACGGGCCGAGCCAGTCCAGCCCGTTGTACGGCTCCTGGAAGTTGCTCGCCGGGAGCCGCAGCCGGGCCCCGTCCGCCTCGGCCGACAGCGAGAAGGAGCCGTCGTCGCCCGCCGTGGCCGTCTCCACCACCTCGCCGTCCTTGACGGCCTCGACGCGCATCCCGGCATAGCCCAGTTCGGCGGCGTCGACCTGGTTCAGCGTGCCGACGCCCTTGCCACGGGTGAAGTCCTGCCAGGTGGTGCCGTTGATCCGGTCGCCGTCCGGCTTCGGCGCGACCGCCCGCTTCGCGCCGTCCGGCATCAGGTCCGGGGCGACACCGACCAGCGGCAGCGTCACCGTGTCCCCGGCGCTCACCGTCCCCTTGGTGACGAACGCGCCCCCGCCCGCCGGTTCCAGCGGCGACTCACGGCCCGGATGCGCCTTGGGGAACGCCGACGACTGGGCGAAGGTGTCGTGCACCCCCACCCACACCGCGTTCGCGACGCCCTTGTCCGGGTCCTGGTCGTACACCAGGCGGAAGATGATCCCGGCCGCCAGCATCGAGATCGCCATCGGCATGAAGACGACCAGCTTGAACGCCGTGCCCCAGCGCACCCGTTCGGTCAGCACCGCGAAGACCAGGCCGAGCGCGGTCGCCACCGTGGGCGCGAACACCACCCACAGGACGTTGTTCTTCAGGGCGGTGCGGATGCCGTCGTCGGTGAACAGGGACTGGTAGTTGTCGAATCCGGCGAAGCCGTCGCCGGACTGGTCGTAGAAGCTGCGGACGACGGAGTACCCGATCGGGTAGACCACGAGCGCACCGAGCAGGACGAGCGCGGGCAGCAGGAACAGCGCCGCGACCGTTCTCCGGGTGCCGGTGACGCTCTTGCGCGACTTGGGAGCGGCAGGGGCCGGCCTCGTGGCCCCCGCCGCCGTGTCCGACGCCATCGCCGGTTCAGTTCCCGTACGCCGCGGCCGCGTCGGCCTCCAGTTTCGCCTGCGCGCCGGCGACGTCCTTCGGGTTCTTCAGGAAGTCCTGCAGCGCCTTCCACTCACCCTTGCCGGGTGTGCCGCCGAACGCCTGCGGGGCCTGGTCGGACATGTCGAAACGGAAGTCGTCGCCGGACGCGATCAGCGCCTCGGCGATCTTCTTCTGCACGTCGTTCGGGTACGCCGACGGGTCGATGGCCTTGTTCGGCGAGAGGAAGCCGCCCAGCTTCGCCTGGATCGCCGCCGCGTCCGGCGAGGCCAGGAAGGTGGCCAGCGCCTGCGCCGCCTTCGAGTCCTCCAGGATCACGGCCGCGTCGCCGCCGGACACCACCGGCGCGGTGTCACCGACGGCCGGGAACGGGAACACCTTCGCGTCGGTGCCCACCTCGGCCTTGGTCTCGCCGATGTTGACCTGCACGAAGTCGCCCTCGTAGACCATGCCGGCCTTGGGCTGGTCGCCACCGGTGAAGGTCTGCGTCACCGACGCCGGGAACTCCGTCTGCAGCGCGCCGGACGGGCCGCCCGCGACGTAGTCCTTCTTGCCCCAGACCTCGGCGAGCGTGGTCAGGGCCTCCTTGACGGACGGGTCCGTCCACTTGATCTCGTGCCGGGCGAGCTGGTCGTACTTCTCCGGGCCCGCCTGGGAGAGGTAGATGTTCTCGAACCAGTCGGTGAGCGTCCAGCCGTCGGCGCCGCCGACCGAGAACGGCGTGACACCGGAGTCGTACACCGTCTGCGCGGTGGTGAGCAGTTCGTCCCACGTCTTGGGCTCGGACGCCCCCGCGTTCTCGAAGACCTGGGCGTTGTACCAGATCAGCGACTTGTTGGCGGCCTTGTAGTAGACGCCGTACTGCTTGCCGTCGACCTTGCCGATGTCCTGCCAGCCCTGCGAGTAGTTCTTGCCGAGCTCCTTCGTCGCCCCGGCGCCCAGCGGTTTGGCCCAGCCCTTGTCGACGGCCTGCTTGATGGCGCCCGGCTGCGGCAGCAGCGCCACGTCCGGCGGGGCCCCGCCCGCGATCTTCGAGCCGAGGAAGTTGATGATCGGGTCCTGGGCGGGGACGAAGGTCACCTTGGCGCCGGTGCGCTTCTCGAACTCCGCGAGGACCTGCTTGAAGTTCTTCTGCTCGGCGCCGGTCCACACGGCGGCGACCTCCAGGGTCTCGCCGTCCAGCTTCGGGAGGGTGACGGTGCCGGAGGTCCCGCCGCCCCTGCCCTTGTCGCCGCCCTTGTCCTCGTCGTCGTCGCCGCCTCCGCACGCGGTGAGGGAGACCGCGAGCACACCCGCGGCGAGCAGCGCCGCGGCTCTTCGGGTGCGGGGAGTCGTCACGTAACCGTCGGGCGACCTGGGTATCCGGATGATCCTGCTCGTTCCGCGCATCACTGCCCCGTTCTTCGAACTCGTCGAACGTCGAGCGCTGTCCCGTGCGCACTGGTCTACGCCCGGCCGTCAGGGGTGGCAAGACCACCCCCCACGCCAACCGACCGATCGTGACCCCGTCGTAACCACCCGTCACCACCAACCCCCGCCCTCCACGGGCAACCGACCTTCCGCCC
>Ga0247820_10001958_pt1 | contig 11602 bp, 11 predicted proteins | sample 13C_Glucose_Day1_2_FD_192480 | JGI IMG/M metagenome (GOLD analysis project Ga0247820, IMG submission 192480) | Soil microbial communities from agricultural site in Penn Yan, New York, United States - 13C_Glucose_Day14 | ecosystem: Environmental > Terrestrial > Soil > Agricultural land | place...
CGACACTCACCATCGGTAAATTCAGGAAAAAATCGAGATGAGCGAATACTCCCTCTTCACCTCCGAGTCCGTGTCTGAAGGGCATCCGGACAAAATCGCCGACCAGATTTCCGATGCAGTGCTGGACGCCATCATTGCTGAAGACAAGTTCGCCCGCGTGGCGTGCGAAACCCTGGTGAAAACCGGCGTTGCAATCATTGCCGGTGAAGTCACCACCTCGGCCTGGGTTGACCTGGAGCAGATCGTTCGTGACGTCATCACCGACATCGGCTACACCAGCTCCGACGTCGGGTTCGACGGTGCGACCTGCGGCGTGATGAACATCATCGGCAAGCAGTCTCCCGACATCAACCAGGGCGTCGACCGGGCCAAGCCTGAAGATCAGGGCGCCGGTGACCAGGGCCTGATGTTCGGCTACGCCAGCAACGAAACCGACGTGCTGATGCCAGCCCCGATCACCTTCTCTCACCAGTTGGTACAGCGCCAGGCCGAAGCCCGTAAATCCGGCCTGCTGCCGTGGTTGCGTCCGGACGCCAAGTCCCAGGTCACCTGCCGTTACGAAAACGGCAAGGTGGTGGGCATCGACGCGGTCGTGCTGTCGACCCAGCACAACCCTGAAGTGTCGTACAAAGACCTGCGCGAAGGCGTGATGGAGCTGATCGTCAAGCACGTGCTGCCTGCCGAACTGTTGCACAAGGACACCCAGTTCCACATCAACCCGACCGGCCAGTTCATCATCGGTGGCCCGGTAGGCGACTGCGGCCTGACCGGTCGCAAGATCATCGTCGACACCTACGGCGGCATGGCTCGCCACGGTGGCGGCGCGTTCTCCGGTAAAGATCCATCGAAGGTTGACCGCTCGGCCGCCTACGCCGGTCGTTACGTGGCCAAGAACATCGTCGCCGCCGGCCTGGCCGAGCGTTGCGAGATCCAGGTGTCCTACGCCATCGGTGTGGCCCAGCCGACGTCGATCTCGTTGAACACCTTCGGCACCGGCAAGATCAGCGATGAGAAAATCATCAACCTGGTCCGCGAAGTGTTCGACCTGCGCCCCTACGCAATCACCACCATGCTCGACCTGCTGCACCCGATGTACCAGGAAACCGCTGCGTACGGCCACTTCGGCCGCACCCCGGACACCAAAACCGTCGGTGACGATACATTCACCACCTTCACCTGGGAAAAAACCGATCGCGTCGACGCCCTGCGTTCGGCTGCCGGTCTGTAAGACTTCCTGGCGGTACAACAAGCCCCGCTCGGTTCGCCGTGCGGGGTTTTTTATTGTCTTGCACTTGAGACTGCGTCGCCGCTTTCGCCGGCAAGCCGGTCTCGCTCCCACAGTGAATCTGCGTCGTTCACAAATCCCCTGTGGGAGCGGGCTTGCTCGCGAAAAGGCCAGCCCGATCACCAGAAACACCAGGCAAAACACCCACCCTGTTCGCCAGACAATATTGACTAACCTTCGAGCATCCCCAACGAGCAAGGACGCTCTCGATGCTCCCCGACCTGCGCGCATTACTCGGTTTCATACTGAGCCTTCTCTGTTTGAGCACCCAAGCCACTGAATGCCCCGACTGGCCCCCCACTCGCGCCCAAGCCGAAATCAGCGCACTGCAAAAACAAATCGACCTCTGGGACGACAGCTATCATCGCGCAGGCCGCTCCCTGGTCGCCGACGAACTCTATGATCAAGCCCGTTTGCGACTGAACGAATGGCAACAATGCTTCTCCGCTGGCACCTCCCCCGAACCCTTGCGCACGGCAGGTGGCCCGGTTGCTCACCCCATCGCCCACACCGGCCTGGGAAAGCTCCATGAGGGTCGTGCTGTCGACACCTGGCTCAAAGGTCGAAGCAATGTCTGGATTCAGCCCAAGGTCGACGGTGTGGCGGTGACACTGATCTACCGCAAAGGCCAGTTGGTTCAGGCGATCAGTCGGGGCGACGGGCTCACTGGCCAGGACTGGACCACCCCGGCGCGCCAGATTGTCGGCATCCCCCAGCAACTGTCACAGCCGCTGGATCTGCTGGTGCAAGGCGAACTCTATTTGCGCGCGACCGACCATGTACAAGCGCAGGCCGGCAGCCTCAGTGCCCGCGGCACCGTGGCCGGCTTGATGGCCCGCAAGACGCTAAGTGCCGAGCACGCTGCCGGGATCGGCCTGTTTGTCTGGGACTGGCCCCAAGGCCCGGCCGATTTGCCCGCACGCATAGCAGCCCTGGATGAATTGGGGTTCTCGAGCACTGCGCCCTATAGTCACTCGATCAAGACATTCGCCGACGCCGAACGCTGGCGCGATCACTGGTATCGCTCGCCCCTGCCCTTCGCCAGCGATGGCATCGTGCTGCGCCAGGACCAACGCCCAGCCGCCGAACGCTGGCAGGCCAAAGCACCTTATTGGATCGTCGCCTGGAAATACCCAGTTGCCCAGGCGCTGGCCGAGGTACGCAGGGTCGACTTCAAGATCGGCCGGACCGGGCGCATCACGCCGGTGCTGGAACTGACGCCGCTAAGGCTCGATGACCGGCAGGTCAAGCGAGTCAGTGTGAGCTCCCTGCAACGCTGGGAAGCGATGGACATCCGGCCCGGGGATCAGGTCGCCATCAGCCTGGCGGGCCTGACCATCCCCAGGCTCGATGGTGTCGTCCTGCGCAGCACCGAACGCGCTGAATTGAACGTGCCGCTGGCAGCGGACTTTCATCCGCTCAGTTGTTGGCAGCCGACACCGGGATGCGAAAGTCAGTTTCTTGCACGCCTGGCCTGGCTGGGTGATAAACAGGGGCTGGATTTGCCCCATGTCGGTACCGGTACCTGGGAGAAACTTCTCGAAACAGGCCACTTGAACGGACTGCTGGATTGGTTAACCCTCGATGCCCAAGAGCTTGCTAACATTGACGGCTTCGGCGAGCGCAGCAGTGCTCGTCTGTTGAACAGTTTCAGCATCGCCCGGCAACGTCCGTTCGTCCGCTGGCTCAAAGCCCTGGGCATGCCGCCGACCGGCCAGGCACGCCTCGGCGCTTCATGGCAGGCACTGGCGCAACGCAACACTGAACAATGGCAAGCCGAAACCGGTATCGGTCCGGGACGCGCAGCGCAATTGAGCGCATTTTTCCGCGACCCGCAGGTCCTGGCCTTGAGTGAAACTTTACGTGTGGCGGGGATTGACGGTTTCCAGGGCCATTGATGCCCGTCCACCTCGGAACCCAATGGAGCCGGCGGGCTCAAACGATCCATCGCCACATCGACCCGATTGCCTTCACATGGAGCTTTTATGAAACGTCTTTCACACCTCGCCCTGTTGACCCTATGCAGTGTGATGGCCGCTCCGCTGATGGCCGCCGAAGAAGCTCCGGGCCTGACCGGATGCGCCGCCAAGAAGCAGGGCATCATCAACCAGATCGAACTGGCCAAATCCCGCGGCAACGCCGATCAACAGGCTGGCCTGGAAACGGCTCTGAGCGAAATCACCGCCAATTGCACCGATGCCTCCCTGAAGAAAGAGCGGGAGAACAAGGTGCTCGACGCCAAGCACGAAGTCAGCCAGCGCCAGGCCGACCTCGACAAGGCGATGAAGAAGGGCGATGCAGAGAAAATCAACAAACGCAAAGACAAACTCGCAGAGTCCCGCAAGGAGTTGCAGGAAGCGCTCGACGAACTGGATAAGTGATCCCCTGTAGGAGCTGGCTTGTCGGATCGCCGCACCGCAGCGAAGGCGGCCTTGAGCCTTGCAGCGCCTATGAAAACGCCTTCGCTGGCAAGCCAGCTCCTACAGGTCGACCGTGCCCATGCTCCGCGTGGAAATGATCGAACAGGTCATGAACCATCAGATCAATGATCCCGAAATTCTTTATGGCAAGCACTGCAGGCATCTTCGACTTTCTGCACGGCCGGCACCAGGTTACTGGCCTTGTAGGGCTGAACCTTGCTGGCAATCACCAGGTCACCGGTGGCGGCTTCAAGGCTGCGGGCCAACTCCTGGAAGCGTGCCTGCTGCTGCCAGACATCGTCCTTGGCACTGGTGTGATCTTCTTCGCGCACCTGCGGGAAATGTTTCCATGGCTCGCGGGACAGCGCTTCCAGTTTCACCGCACCCTCAGCGAATCGCCCGCCGTCGAATGGAATACGGCCACGCAACATGCCGCCAAGGTCTTCACTGGTCTTGAGCATTTGCTTGAAGATCGCCTTGCGCTGGCCCAGCGGCGAATTGGGGTCCACACCGCCACAAGCGGACAAGGTCAGGCAGGCCAGCAGTACAATGGAAAGTCTTTTAAAAGTCATGGTGGCTTCAGGTCACTGGAAACGGCGGCCAGTATCCTCGCGTCACCCGCAAACACCAATAGCCCTATTATCAATACGGGTTGCATGAGCGCAGGGAGCACTCAGGCAACCGCAAAGGAATCACTCCATGAACAGCCGTAACACGTCATGGCGTCACCGCCTGACCTGGACCCTTCCAATGGTGGCCGTGCTGGCGGGCTGCACCGGCGGTGAACCCGACAAACCGAAAACCCACGCCCTGGCGACCTACTCCAGCGCCACGTGGGAAGCGCTGCCCGTGGTGTCCGACACCGATCTGGTGGCCGGCTTCGGTTCGTGGCGCAGCGCATGCACCCGACTCAAGGCCGACCCGGTCTGGGGCTCGACCTGCGCCGCTGCCGCCAGCGTCCCACAAACCGCCAGCGAGATTCGCGGGTTCCTCAAGCAGAACCTCGACGTCTATGGCCTGCGCGCGGCCAATGACAATCCCAACGGCTTGATCACCGGCTACTACGAACCGGTCTATCCGGGCAGCCTGACCCAGACCGACGTTGCGAATATCCCGGTGTACGGCGTACCCGAAGACATGATCATCGTCTCCCTGGACAGCATCTACCCCGAACTCAAGGGCAAACGCCTGCGAGGCCGGCTCGAAGGTCGCGTGCTCAAGCCCTACGACGATGCGGCAACGATCGAGACCAAAGGGGTCAAGGCACCGGTGGTTGCCTGGTTGACCGATCCGATGAACCTGCAATTCCTGCAAATCCAGGGCTCGGGACGCATCCAGCTCGACAGTGGCCGCCAGTTGCGCATTGCGTATGCCGACCAGAATGGCCATCCGTATCGGCCGATCGGTCGCTGGCTGGTGGAGCAAGGCGAGCTGAAAAAAGAAGAGGTCACCATGGGCGCAATCAGCGATTGGGCCAAGGCCAACCCGGCACGCATTCCCGAACTGCTCGGCAGCAACCCGAGCTACGTGTTCTTCACCCAAAACCCGGACAGCAATGAAGGACCTCGCGGCTCGCTGAACGTACCCCTGACCGCCGGCTACAGCGCGGCGGTGGATCGCAAGGTGATTCCGCTGGGCAGCCTGTTGTGGTTATCCACCACTAAACCGGACGGTTCGGCCCTGGTTCGTCCGGTGGCCGCTCAGGACACCGGCGGTGCGATTGCCGGCGAAGTGCGAGCGGATCTGTTCTGGGGCACTGGCGAGGCAGCCGGGCAACTGGCCGGCGACATGAAACAACAGGGGCAGATCTGGATGCTTTGGCCTAAAGGCGCGGCGTTGCCACAGGTGCCGCAGGTGGCGGATGCGGCCAAAGCCAATCTTTGAATTCTGCGGCGACTGATAGACAGCAATCGTCGGAATGCCGCCCAGACCAAGCCCGCTCCCACAGGAATTACACATAACCTGTGGGAGCGGGCTTGCCCGCGATGGGGCCGGCAAAATCACCCAAGTATTTCAGGCCGACACCACAAACAACCCGACAATCAACCCCATCCCCACCAACCACACCAACGACCGCAAAATCGCCCAGTCCGCCAGGTAGCAAATCATGTACAGCAGCCGGCTGGTGATGAACAACACCGCCAGCACGTCGATCGTCACCAGTTCGGCATTACCCGCCAGGTGCGCCACGATCACGGCCGCGGCAAACGCCGGGGTCACTTCGAAACCGTTCAGTTGCGCCGCATAGGCACGTCGGCCGAATCCATTCAACGAATCGAGAAAATCCCGGGGATCATGGTTGTCTTTCAACCTGAACCCGCCACTGATCTTGGCCACGTAAGTGCACAGGTAAGGCAGCAAAAACGCGATCAAAATGCACCACAGAGCAACCGTCATAAAGCCATCCCTTCTTCAAGTGTCGTGCGTCGATTTTCGTCGACGGTGAGCCAGTCAAAATTTCATCACCAGCATGCCGATCAATACCAGCCCACAGGCTAAGAGCCGCGGCCCGCCAAAAGGTTCTTTGAGGTAACGCATGCCGAACACCACCACCAGAATCACACTGATCTCGCGTAATGCCGCCGCTTCGGCAATCGAGCCCAGTTGCATCGCCCACAGCACCAGAGCGTAGCTGAACAATACGCAGAACCCGACCGCCAACCCCAGTCGCCATTGTTCCCGCCAGAACAACATGAACGCCGGCCGCTTGCGCACCAACGCCAGCAATGGAAATGGCCAGGCGCTGAGTAACGTGACCCAGACCAGGTAGTCCAGCGGATGGGACCAGCGCCGTAAAGCCTGGCCATCGATGAAGGTGTAGCAACCGATGCACAGGCCGATCAACGCCACCACCGGCAACATCGACCACGGCAGCCGTGCGCCGCCACCGCCTTGCCATAGCAGGCAAAGCATGCCGAGCGGGATCAGAAGGATTCCGAAAATTTGCTGGTTCGTCAGCACCTCGCCGGCAAATATCAGCGTCAACGCCAACACCACCAATGGCGACAAGCCCCGCATCAAGGGATAGACAAGCCCGAGGTCGCCCACCCGATAAGCCTGGATCAGCAGGTAGCGATAGAGCAGTTCGAACGCCGCCGACGCGAGAATCCACGGCCAGAGTTCCAGGGGTGGCCATTCCACGAAGGGCAGCATCAGCGCGACGAAGAGCATCGCCACACTGTCCATGCAGGCCACCACCAACAGGCGTTCGGCACTGAATTTGATCAGGGTATTCCACGCCGCGTGCAACAGCGCCGCCACCAACACCAAAACCGTTGCAAGCACGGCACACTCCTTTTGTGGGTCCCCGCACGCCCCCCCTGTAGGAGCTGGCTTGCCAGCGAAAAACGCCAAGGCACCGCGTTTAATCAGAAAACACGCGTTATCGTTGACGACCATCGCGAGCAAGCTCGCTCCTACAAGTGTCCGGGCAGAGAATTGATTCGCCATATGTCCGCAGCTGTTTATACTGCAAGCGACCACGCCGCACTCAGTTGCGCACAGACTAATTCCAATAATTCCTGCCACCGCCCGCTCTCGTCGAGAACGGTCATCGGCATGCGTATGCCTGATCAAAGCGTCAAGACTACCCACAGAGACCTTGCGCATGCCACTCGCCTTGCTTGCCCTCGCTGTTGCCGCGTTCGGCATCGGCACCACTGAATTCGTCATCATGGGCTTGTTGCCCGATGTCGCCCGAGACCTTGCCGTGAGCATTCCCCACGCTGGCCTGCTGATCACCGGCTATGCCCTGGGCGTGGTGTTCGGCGCACCGATCCTCGCGGTCGGCACCGCCAATATGCCGCGCAAAGCCACGCTGCTGGGCATGACGCTGATGTTCATCCTGGGCAACATCCTCTGCGCCCTGGCCCCGAACTACGCCACGCTGATGGCCGCGCGCGTGATCACTGCGCTGTGCCATGGCGCCTTTTTTGGCATCGGCTCTGTTGTCGCGGCCGGCCTGGTGGCGCCGAACAAACGCGCCCAGGCGATTGCCATGATGTTTACCGGCCTGACCCTGGCCAATGTGCTCGGCGTGCCGCTGGGCACCGCGCTCGGACAATACGCCGGCTGGCGTTCGACCTTCTGGGCCGTGTCAGTGATCGGCGTGATCGCGGCGATCGCACAGTGGGTCTGGCTGCCGAAAGACATCACGATGGAAAAGGCCAACCTGGCCAGTGAGTTCAAAGTGTTGGGCAAGGTTAACGTGTTGCTGGCGCTGGGCATGAGTGTGCTGGCGTCGACCAGCCTGTTCAGCGTGTTTACCTATATCGCCCCTATCCTTCAGGACATCACCGGCGTCAGCCCTCACGGAGTGACGATCATGCTGCTGTTGTTCGGGGTCGGGCTGACGGCGGGCAGCATGCTTGGCGGGCGGCTGGCGGACAGTCGTTTGTTGCCGTCACTGGTGGGGATGGCGCTGGCGGTAGTCGTGGTCCTGGCGGCTTTCAGCCAGACCAGCCATTCGGTGATTCCGGCGGCGATCACGTTGGTGTTGTGGGGGATTTTCGCGTTTGCGCTGTGCCCGATCCTGCAACTGCTGATCATCGATGAAGCACATGAGGCGCCGAACCTGGGTTCGACCTTGAATCAGAGCGCATTCAACCTGGGCAATGCGGCGGGCGCATGGATTGGCGGGTTGGTTGTCGCCAGCGGGGCGGATCTGGCGGACTTGCCGTGGACCGGGGCGCTGGTCAGCGGGTTGACGGTGCTGGCGGCGCTTTTCTTTATCTATCTGCAACGTCGCGGTGTCGCTGCGGTCAATGTGTCCGGCTGAATGGTGCATCGCCAGTGACATTGCTTTCGCGGGCAAGTCGGATCCCGCACCGCTCGCTCCTACGGTTTTGGGGTCGGTCATACATTACGTGTTCGACGCTCCCCTGTAGGAGCGAGCGGTGCGGCGATCCGACTTGCCCGCGAAGAAGCTCACACGGTGCAACTGAAAAAAACCTATCCACCTCCCCATCCAAGGACCCCGGATGCTTGAACTTGTCGCTGCGTTTATCTGCCTCACCACACTGCTCACCTACGTGAATTTCCGCTTCATCGGCCTGCCCCCGACCATCGGCGTCATGGTCACTGCGCTGATGTTCTCCCTGTTGCTGCAAGGCCTGAGCTTTATCGGCTATCCGGGGCTGGAAGAACGTGTGCAACAGTTGATCGGCCAGATCGACTTCGGCGATCTGCTGATGAACTGGATGCTGTCGTTCCTGCTGTTCGCCGGCGCCCTGCACGTCAACTTGAACGATCTGCGCAGCTATCGCTGGCCAATCGGCCTGCTGGCGACCTTCGGTGTGTTGATCGCCACCGTCGTGATCGGCAGCCTGGCTTACTACATTTTTGCCCTGTTCGGCTGGCACGTCAGCTTTCTCTATTGCCTGTTGTTCGGTGCGCTGATCTCCCCCACCGACCCGATCGCAGTGCTGGGTGTGCTGCGGACCGCCAATGCGTCCAAGCCACTGAAAACCACCATCGTCGGCGAATCCCTGTTCAACGATGGCACCGCCGTCGTGGTGTTCACCGTGCTGCTCGGTATCGCCCAACTGGGTGAAACCCCAACCCTCGGCGCCACCGCCTTGCTGTTCGCCCACGAAGCGATTGGCGGCGCGCTATTTGGCGGGCTGATCGGTTATCTGGTGTACCTGATGATCAAGAGCATCGAGCAGCACCAGATCGAGGTCATGCTGACCCTGGCGCTGGTGATCGGTGGCTCGGCCATGGCTTCGGAACTGCACGTTTCGGCACCGATCGCGATGGTGGTCGCCGGGCTGATCATCGGTAACCTGGGCCGCAACCTGGCGATGAATGACATGACCCGCAGGTACCTGGACGGTTTCTGGGAGTTGCTCGACGACATGCTCAACGCCCTGCTGTTCGCCCTGATCGGCCTGGAGCTGTTGCTGTTGCCGTTCAACTGGCTGCACGTGCTGGCGGCGGGTCTGCTGGCCTTGGCGATCCTGCTGTCGCGCCTGCTGACCGTGGCGCCGGCCATCGTATTGCTGCGACGCTGGCGCACCGTGCCGCGCGGAACGATCCGGATTCTGACCTGGGGTGGTTTGCGCGGTGCTGTTTCGGTGGCGCTGGCCCTGGCCCTGCCGCTGGGTCCTGAGCGTGATTTGCTGCTGAGCATCACCTACATCGTGGTGCTGTCGTCGATCCTGTTGCAGGGCTTGAGCATCGGCAAGCTGGTCAAACATGTCACCCGTGATGAGCCTGAGCCAGTGGCACAGGCCGGGCATCACTGATTACTTCCTGGTCTTCTGCGGGTCAGGCTCCTGGCCTTGATCTGCAGATTCCTTTGGCGGCCCGCTCTCGCTGCGAATCTGTGCGTGGCTGATCAGCGCGAAGATAAAGCTGCCGCCGACGATATTGCCCACCAGGGTCGGCCCGGCGAATATCAGCCAGAAGTCTTTCCACGGCAACTCGCCGGCAAACACCAGATACGACACCTCGGCCGAACCGACCACGATGTGGGTGAAGTCCCCCAGCGCCATCAGGTAGGTGATGAGGATGATGATCCACATCTTGGCGCTTTCCATGGATGGGATCATCCAGACCATGGTTGCGATCATCCAGCCTGACACAATGCCCTTGGCGAACATCTGGCTGGCGTCGTTCTCCATGATCTTGCGGCCGATATCGAGGAAGGCCAGGTCGGTCTTGCTGTCGAAAATCGGCAGGTGCAGCATCACATACGCCACCAGTATCGTGCCGCACAGGTTGCCCACCAGCACCACCGACCACAGACGCAGCAATCGCCCGAAATTGTTCAATGAAGGTTTGGTCATGACCGGCAACACAGCCGTCAGGGTGTTTTCGGTGAACAATTGCTGGCGGGCGAGAATCACTGCCAGAAAACCCGCGCAGTAACCGAAACTGGCGATCACCTTGAAGCCTTCGCCGTCCGGCAGGCGGGAGTTGAGCAGGCCCATGGCCATCAGGGATAGCCCCATGGTCAGGCCGGCAGCGAGGGCCGACCACCATAAGGCGGCGACGCTACGCTCGAGCTCCATGTCGCCCTGGGCACGGATGATTTCGTGCAGTACCGCGGCGCGCGGTGGCTGGCTCTTGTCGACTTCCTTTTTCTCTTGCGCCGAAAGGTTCGGGGTCTTGCCGTCTTTTTGCGTGTCCATATAGCTCCGGAACCGGTGGCGTGTCATGTAGGTACGACACGCTGGGCTCGGAGCTGTTCACTGTTCGGATAAACAAACCGGCTGTAGGAGCCGGCTTGCTGGCGAAGGGGGCGACTCGGTTTTTGGGGAGGGCTTAGGTTTCTGGGGTTTCTGGGGTTTCTGGGGTTTCTGTAGTGACGCTGATGGCGCCTTCGCTGGCAAGCCAGCTCCTACGGACTCGCATTACTCGTCCTTGTCCTTGTCCTTAAACTGATCTTTAACGTACTTGATCTCGGTCTGGCCGTGGGGTGCGGGCAGGCCGTCTTCGCCCAGGTTGACGAAGACAATCCTGTCCACCGTCAGGATGCTTTTGCGGGTGATTTTGTTGCGCACTTCGCACTTGAGGGTGATCGAGGTGCGACCGAACTCGGTGGCGGTGATGCCCAGCTCGATGATGTCGCCCTGGCGCGAGGCGCTGACGAAGTTGATTTCGGAAATGTACTTGGTGACCACGCGCTGATTGCCCAGCTGGACGATGGCGTAGATTGCCGCTTCTTCGTCGAGCCAGCGCAACAGGCTGCCGCCGAACAGCGTGCCGTTGGGGTTGAGGTCTTCGGGTTTTACCCATTTGCGGGTGTGGAAATTCATGTTCACTCCTGACCGTCTTGCCGATTGATGCCGGCCATCATGGCAGAGCCCGGGCCAGAGCTCTATTGAGCATCGCCTATGGCCTCGATTACCGTTCGGACATTGATCAACAGAAACGCTTTGGAAGATAAGAATAG